>VFQN01000458.1_pt1 | contig 76943 bp, 64 predicted proteins | sample 3512371 | NCBI WGS metagenome assembly VFQN01 (sample SAMN10412370, study PRJNA504923) | tailings metagenome | isolation source: Replicate 2 from Balatoc abandoned mine | place: Philippines: Itogon, Benguet | collected 2017-08-28 | reverse complement strand
TTAGAGAAGACTGAGCGGATCCACGTCCACCGTGATCCGCTTGTGCAGCGTCGGCATCGCGGCGACGGCCTCGCGCGTGGCCTGGCGCATGGCTGCGCGATCGCGTCCCTTGAGGAACAACTGCACCCGCGACTCGCCGCGCAGCCGGCCGAGTGGCGCGGGGGCAGGTCCCAGCACACCGAACCTCCCTGCGCCGAGTTCCCGCAGCCGGTCGGCCAGTTGACCGGCCTCGGCGAGCGCGGTGGCCAGTGACGCGTGACGCACCACCAGGTTGATCAGCGAGACCCACGGGGGGTATCGCATCCGCTCGCGGAAATCCAGCTCGCGCTCCACGAAGTCGTCGTAGGCCTGGCGCGCCGCGAACTCCACGGCGTAGTGATGGGGATACAGCGACTGCACCAGCGCCACGCCTGGCACCTCGCCGCGCCCGGCCCGACCGGCCACCTGCGTGAGCAACTGGAAGGTCCGCTCCGCCGCACGGAAATCCGCCACGCCGAGTCCGACGTCGGCCGACACCACGCCGACCAGCGTGACCTGCGGGAAGTCGTGCCCCTTGGCGATCATCTGCGTGCCCACCAGCACGTCGATCTCGCGCGCGGCGAACCGGGCGAGCACCTTGCCGATGGCCCCCCGCCGCTGCATGGTGTCGCGGTCCACACGCGCCACCCGCGCACCGGGACAGGCCAGCACGACCTCCTGCTCGACACGCTCGGTGCCTGCGCCGGTGTACTCGAGGTAGCGACCCTGGCACGTCGGGCACGTGTCGGGCAGCGGAGCGACGTGTCCGCAGTAGTGGCACCGCACCTCGCCCGCGCGACGATGCACGGTGAGCGTCACGGCGCAGTGGGGGCACTCCGTCGTGCTGCCGCACCCACGGCACAGCAGCGACGGTGCATAGCCGCGCCGGTTGAGCAGCACCATGGCCTGCTCGCGCCGCTGCAGGCAGTCCTGAAGGGCCTGCCGGAGTGGCGCGCTCAGCACCACGTCGGGACCTTCCGTCGCGAAGACGTCGCGCATGTCGATCGTCCGCACCTCGGCGAGCGGCCGATCGTGCACGCGCTGCCGCATACGGACCAGGCGATACCGGCCGCTCGTGGCGTGCCGCCAGGTCTCGAGCGCGGGCGTCGCCGACCCGAGCACCGCGACGGCCCCGGCGGCACGGGCACGCACCAGCGCGGCGTCGCGCCCGTGATAGCGCGGGCTCTCCTCCTGCTTGTAGGCCGTGTCGTGCTCCTCGTCCACGATCACGAGACCGAGACGCGGCAACGGTGCGAACACCGCCGATCGCGTCCCCACGACGATGTCCACCTCGCCGCGTCGGATGCGGTGCCACTGGTCGTACCGCTCGCCGTCGGACAGGGCGCTGTGCTGGATCGCGACACGCCCGCCGAAGGCCCGGCGGAAGAGTGACGCCACGGCCGACGTCAACGCGATCTCGGGCACCATCAACAGCACACCGCGTGCCTGTGCGAGCGCCGCCTGGGCCAGCCGCAGGTAGACCTGCGTCTTGCCGCTTCCGGTGACGCCGTGCAGCAGCACGGGATGGAATCCGCGCCCCACGAGCGGCTCGAGTTCGGCCAGCACGCTGGACTGCTCCGCCGTCAGGGTCAGGAACGTGGGTCCACCGGCCCCCTCGGTCGTGCCGGCCGAGCCGCTGGCGAACGGATCGCGTTCGACCGCCCGCCACTCCACCTGCGCCAACCCGAGCGCGACGAGCCGACGAACCACTTCGGAGCCGATGCCGAGGTCGCGCAGCGCCGTGGCATCCAGTCCGTCGGGCGTGGCGCACAGCAGCTCACAGGCCCGCGCCTGCCGGGCGCCCAGCCTGAGGTTCGCGAGGTCGAACGCCGCGGCCGTCGGACGAATCCAGCGTCGCTTGCGCGACGCGTCGGCCTGCCCCGTGACGACCGGTTGCAGGCGGACCTGGCCGCTCCGCAGCAGACGCCGTACGGCGTGCGACACGGCTTCCGGTGTCGCGCCGAGGTCGCGATCCCGCGACGCGACGACGCGTGCCACCTGGCGGCGCAGCACGGGTCCGCGGGCGCGCAGCAGGTCGAGCACGGCTTCGTCCACCTGTTGATCGAGGGGCAGTTCGCGCAGTGCGCCCGGCGGAGTCTCGGGCGTGTCCTCGGCCAGGGCCAGCGTCATGTCGCTGCGCAGCCAGCCCTTGGGCGGCATCGCCGCGGAGATGGTCTCGCCGGGTCCGGCCAGGTAGTAGTCGCTCACCCACAACGCGAGGTCCACCACCTCCTCCGGCAGGAACGTCACGTCGTCGAGCACCTCCAGCACGTCGCGCAGTCGCGCGGGGGTGTCGTCGGGCGAGGCGTTGTCGTGGGTGACCAGGCCGGTCACCTTGCGGGGGCCGACCTGCACGACCACGCGTGTGCCGCGGGGTGCCTGCAGGCCGTCGGGCAGGCGATAGGTCAGCAGGCCGAGCCCCGGCACGGGCACGGCCACGCGGACCAGGCGCATCAGCGCACCTCGTCTGGGCCCGCGGCCTCGCGCAGCAGCGCGCGTACGAGCTTCATGTCCTCCCAGGTCTCCCGCTTCTTGTCGGGGCTCCGGAGGAGATAGGCGGGATGGAAGGTGGGCACGAGCTGCGCACCCCGGAACGGGTGGATGCGCCCCCGCAGTTTCGTGATGGGCGTCTCGGTACGCAACAGGCACTGCGCCGCGAACTTCCCGAGCGCCACGATCACCTTCGGGCGCACGAGATCGATCTGCTGGAAGAGGAACGGCTCGCAGGCCGCCACTTCGTCGGGCTCCGGGTTGCGGTTGCCCGGCGGCCGGCACTTGATCACGTTGGCGATGTACACATCGTCGCGGCGCAGGTCGATCGCCTCGATGATCCTCGTGAGCAGCTGCCCGGCCCGTCCCACGAAGGGCACGCCCTGTTCGTCTTCGTCGGCGCCCGGCGCCTCCCCGACGAACATCAGGTCGGCCGAGGGATTGCCGACCCCGAAGACGACCTGGCGGCGCCCGAGCGTGCACAGCTTGCACCGCGTGCACTGCGGCCCGATGTGCGCCCGCAGCGCCTCGAGCGACTCCGCTCCATCAGGTAGGGGCGGCTCTCCGAGCCGTCCGTCAGCCCCGACGTGGCGGCCGGCTGGGACAGCGGGCCCTACCACCCCGTCGGCGACGTCGATCCGTCCGTCAACAGTCGGTAGGGACGGCTCTCCGAGCCGTCCGTCAGCCCCGACGTGACGGCCGGCTGGGACAGCCGGCCCTACCAATCCGTCGGCGACGTCGATCCGTCCGTCAACAGTCGGTAGGGACGGCTCTCCGAGCCGTCCGTCAGCCCCGACGTGACGGCCGGCTGGGACAGCCGGCCCTACCAATCCGTCGGCGACGTCGATCCGTCCGTCAACAGTCGGTAGGGACGGCTCTCCGAGCCGTCCGTCGGCCGCGACATGGCGGCCGGCTGGGACAGCCGGCCCTACCGTGGTCGCAGGCCGCGACGGGTTGGCCGTCCACGCGGCATCGCGGCTGAAGCCCGCGACACCGAGTTCGGCGAAGAACTGCAGGTGGGCGCGCAGCTGCGCGCGGGGATCCGGCGCATCGCTCATGGCGTGGGCACCGTATCGGCCTTGGCAGCCAGCCGCGCGGCGACGAAGCCGACGATGCGCGCAGCGAGCGTGCTCTTGGCCTCGAGCGGGAACGACTCCGTGCCCTCGGCCGTGACGAACGTGGCCACGTTGGTGTCGACCTCGAAGCCGGCCCCGGGCTGGGTCACGTCGTTGGCGACGATCAGGTCGGCCTGCTTGGCCTCGCGCTTGGCCGCCGCGTAGGCGATGACGTCGCGGGTCTCGGCCGCGAATCCGACGAGCACCGGCCTGGCCCGGCCGGCGCGCCAGCGGCCGAGATCGGCCAGGATGTCCACGGTACGCTCGAGCGTCACGGTCATCGCGCCGTCCTGCTTCTTCACCTTGTCGGCGACCGCCCCGCCCGCTGGCGTGTAGTCGGCCACGGCTGCGGCCATCACGACCGCATCCACGGCGTCGCGGGCGGCCACCACGGCGTCGTGCATCTCCCGGGCGGACCGCACGCGCACCACGCGCAGGCCCGCCGGTGGCTCGACGGCGGTGGGTCCGAGCACCAGCGTGACGTCGGCCCCCTCGCGCACGGCTTCGGCGGCGATGGCAATGCCCATGCGACCGCTCGACCGGTTGCCGATGTAGCGCACCGGGTCGAGGTCTTCGTAGGTGGGACCGGCCGTCACCAGCACGCGGCGCCCCCGCAGGACGTGGGTCGGGGCGAGCAGGCGCAACGCTTCCGCGGCGATGACGTCGGGCTCGGCCAGGCGGCCCTTGCCCACCCACCCGCAGGCGAGGTAACCCTCGCCGGGCTCCACGAACCGCACGCCGCGCGCCCGCAGGAGATCCATGTTGGCCTGCGTGGCGGGATGGTCGTACATGTGGGTGTTCATCGCCGGGGCGACGAGCACCGGCGCGCGCGTGGCCAGCGCCAGCGACGTGAGGAAGTCGTCGGCGATGCCGTGCGCCAGCTTCGCGAGGGTGTTGGCCGTTGCGGGCGCCACCAGGAACAGCGCGGCCTCCGTCGCGAGGGCGATGTGCTCGATGTCGGCGTTGGCGCCCGGCCGCCACTGGCTGGTGATGACCCGACGCTGGGTGATCGCCTCGAAGGTGAGCGGTCCGACGAAACGCGTGGCGGCGCGCGTCATGACGACGGCCACCTGGTGGCCGGCCTTCTGGAGCAGCCGCACCACCTCGACCGCCTTGTATGCGCTGATGCCACCGCTCACGCCGACGGCCACGAGGGCCATGAGTCGCCTCCGGCTGGTCTGGCCCGCGTCAGGCCCGTGGGGCGCGTGACGCCGGCGGGCTTACTGCTGCACCGGCTCGGCCGGCTCGTCGTGCACGGGCTGGATGAACCCCTCGAGCACCTCGCGTTGGGCGGTGCGGGCGGGCTTGCCGCTCGGCTCGACCTTGGGCAGGCAGCCCTGGAGGAGTTGCTTGGCACGCGCCGAGGCGACGACGACGAACTCGAAGGCGTTGGGAAGGGTGCTGCGGTCAACCATGTCGGAAACGGTCCTGATCTCGGCGATGACACCGGATCCTGCCGGCAGGCTCAGGCGACCGGCTGGACGGCGAACGTCCGGAGGATCGCGTCGGCCTTGTGACGCATGCGCACCTTGCGCACGCGTTCGGCCAGGATGATGCTGCGCATCGCCATCACGCAGGCATCGAGGTCGTCGTTGACGACCACGTAGTCGTACTCCTCGTACGAGGCGACCTCGGACCGGGCCGTGTCGAGCCGGCGCCGGATGGCCGCATCGGCGTCCTTGCCCCGTCCGCGGAGTCGTTGTTCGAGGACCTCGAACGAGGGCGGGAGCACGAACACGGTGACGAGCGGAATCCCCGTCGCTCGCACCTGCCCGGCGCCCTGGACGTCGATCACCAGCACGACGTCCTTGCCCGAGGCCATGAGACGCTCGGCGTCGGCACGTCCCGTTCCGTAGAGGTTGCCGAAGACATCGGCGTGCTCGAGGAACTCCCCCCGGGCCACCATGGCCTCGAAGGTCGCGCGCGACACGAAATTATAGTCTACGCCGTCGCGCTCGCCCGCCCTGGCCGGCCGCGACGTGTAGCTCCGCGACATCGTCAGGTCGGGCACCACCTGCACGAGGCGCTCGACGACGGTCGTCTTCCCCGTGCCCGATGGAGCGGAGACCACGAACAGCTGGCCGCCCGCGGTGTGGGCCCCGTCCTCGTCACTCGACATTCTGGACCTGCTCCCGCATCTTCTCGAGCTCGGCCTTGGCAGAGACCACCAGCGCCGACGCCCGGGCACCCTCCGCCTTCGACCCTATTGTATTCACCTCGCGGTTCATCTCCTGCAGCAGGAAGTCGAGCTTCCGGCCGACCGGCTCGTCGCCGGCGACCAGGTCGACCCAGTGCGCGAGATGGGCCCGCAGCCGGACGAGTTCCTCGCGGATCTCCGACCGCGCCACCAGCTTGACGACCTCGGCCGCCACGAGCGCCTCGTCGACCTGCGGCTCCAGTCGAAGCTCGGCCACCCGCTGCAGGAGCCGCGCCTGGATGCCGGCCGCGCCCTCCCGACTGGCCTCCTCGAGGGCGTCTACCAGGCCGAGCAGCGCCTGCCGCCGCTCCTCCAGCTCGGCCGAGAGGAACTGGCCTTCGCGCCGGCGCATCTCGTTCAGGGCGTCGAGCGCCTCGGCGAGCACGGCGTCCACGACCTCGCCCAGCCGGGCGGCATCGACCTCCGGACGCTCCTCGCGCACCTTGAGCACCTGCGGGAGCCGCAGGACGTCGCCGGGCGTCAAGGGCCCATCGACGAGGCCGGCAGCCCGCACCTCGTCGATGGCCCGGCCGATGGCCTGCACCAGGATCCGGTCCACCTCCACCACGGTCACCGGTTCCACACGCTCCTGCACCGACATGGCGACTTCGAGCCGCCCGCGCGCCAATCGCGCCTGGATGGCCGCCCGCATGGACGGCTCGAGCACCTGCAGCGAAGGGGGCAGCCGGAACTGCACGTCGAGGTGCCGGTGGTTGACGGCCCGCAACGTGACGTTGACCGCCAGGTCGTCGGTCTCGCGCGCGGCCGACGCGAAACCCGTCATCGAGGTGATCATCGGTCTTCCACTGCGGGGAGGGGGGCCTGGCCGCGGGTGCGCGGCACGTCGGCCCCCGCGTCGGCACCGTTGTCGTGGCCGAACATCTGCAGGGCGTAGAGCCGGCTGTACACGCCCCCGGGCCTGGCCAGCAGCGCCTCGTGCCGCCCCGTCTCGACGATGCGCCCCTGCTCGAGCACGATGATGCGGTCGGCGCTGCGCACCGTGGAGAGCCGGTGGGCGATCACGAACGACGTGCGGTTGCGCATCAGGGTCTGTAGCGCCTGCTGCACCAGGCGCTCCGACTCGGCATCGAGCGACGAGGTGGCCTCGTCGAGCACGAGGATGGGCGGATCCTTCAGCAGGGCCCGGGCGATGGCCAGCCGTTGGCGCTGTCCCCCGCTCAACCGGCTCCCCCGCTCGCCGATCCGCGTCTCGTAGCGCTCCGGCAGGAGGGTGACGAACTCGTGCGCGTGCGCCGCGCGCGCGGCCGCCTCGATCTGCGCCTGCGTGGCATCCGGCCGGCCGTACGCGATGTTGTGGGCGATCGTGTCGTCGAAGAGCACGGTCTCCTGGGTCACCAGGCCGATGTGCGAGCGCAACGACGCCACCGTCACGTCGCGCACGTCGCGTCCGTCGATGAGGATGGCCCCCCCGGTCACGTCGTAGAAGCGCGGCAGCAGGTTGACCAGCGTGGTCTTGCCCGCGCCGCTCAGGCCGACGATCGCGACGATCTCCCCGGCGTTCACCGAGAAGGACACGCCGTCGAGCACGGTGCGCCTGTCGCGGTCGGCGTACGCGAACGACACGTTGCGGAACTCCACGCCGCGCCTCGGCCGTGCCAGGTGCACGGCGCCGGGCTTGTCGGTGACCTCGGTGTGGGTGTCGAGGAGTTCGAAGATGCGCTGGGCTGCCGCCATCGCCTGCTGCAGCGTGGCGTTGACGCGGCTCAGCCGCTTGATCGGCTCGTACATCAGGAACAGCGTCGTCACGAAGAGCATGAACTCGCCCATCGTGAGCCGTCCCTGGCCGATCTGCGACGCGCCGTACCACAGCATGGCGGCCACCGCGATGCCGCCGAGCCACTCCATCAGCGGCGGCATGGCCGCGACGGTGCTGGTGACCTTCATGTTGGTGCGGTACACCCGGTGCGAGGCCTCCTCGAATCGCGCCTGCTCGCGGCCTTCGGCGCCGAAGGCCTTGACGATGCGGTGGCCGCCGAAGGCCTCGGCGGTGATGTGCGTGAGGTGCTCGAGCTGCTCCTGCGAGAGCCGGCCACGTCGCCGCACGCGCTGGCCGAGACGCACCAGCGGGTAGATGAGCACCGGCGCGCCCGTGAGCGAGACCAGCGCCAGCCGCGCGTCGTGGTAGAAGAGCAGCCCGATGTAGCCGACCAGGGCGAACCCCTCGCGGATGATGTCGCCGATGGTCTGCGACACCACCTGCTGCACCTGCAGCACGTCGTTGTTGACGCGCGAGAGCAGCTGCCCGGTGCTCCGGCGCGAGAAGAACGCGGCCGACTGCCCGAGCACGTGCCCGAACATCTGGTTGCGGATGTCGCGGACGACGCGCTGCCCCACGTCGGTCATCAGGTAGGCCGAGAGGTAGGCCCCCAGCCCCTTCACGAGGTAGACGCCGACGATCGCGAGCGCGATGGTCGAGAGCTGCGACTGGCTGCCGAGCGCCTGGTCGAAGATCGGCTTGATCATGTAGACCACCCCGGCCGACGCGGCAGCGTAGGCCACCATCGCCGCGAATGCGGCGACCAGGCGGGCGCGATAGGGCGCCGCGTAGCGGAGCAGCCGGAGGAGGACAGTCACTCGATGTCGTTATCGGCCCTCAGGCGCCGTAACCGTTGGGGTGCGCCTCGAACCATCTCCAGGCGGTCCCCACGATGGCGTCGAGGTCCGCATAGCGGGGCTCCCAGCCGAGTGCGGCCCGGATGGCCCCGTTTGCGGCGTAGAGCGTGGACGGATCGCCGGGCCGTCGCGGGCCCACGCCATGGGGCACGTCGCGGCCCGACACGCGCCGCACCGTGTCGATGACCGCCCGCACCGAGTGCGGCGTGCCGGTTCCCACGTTGAAGCGTGCCGAGGGACCGCCCGCCTCGAGCGACGCCAGCGCGCGCACGTGGGCGTCGGCCAGGTCGGTCACGTGGATGTAGTCGCGCAGGCACGTGCCGTCCGGCGTCGGGTAGTCCTCGCCGAACACCGTCAGCGTGTCCGTACCCCGTGCGGCGAAGATGGCCCGCGGGATGATGTGAATCTCCGGCCGGTGATCCTCGCCGAGCAGGCCGTCGGGATCGGCCCCCGCGGCGTTGAAGTAGCGCAGGGCGATGCTGCGGAGCCCGTAGGCCGTCTCGAAGTGCGGCAGCGCCCGTTCGATCGCCAGCTTGGTCTCGCCGTAGGTGTTGATGGGCTGTTGCGGGTGGCTCTCGTCGAGGGGCACGCGCTGCGGTTCACCGTAGGTGGCACAGGTGGACGAGAAGATCAGGCGCGTCACGCCCGCACGGCAGATCCCCTCGAGCAGGCCGAGCGATCCCGCGACGTTGTTGCGGTAGTAGCCCGCCGGGTCGCGCACCGAGTCGCCGACCGAGAGCCACGCGGCGAAGTGCAACACGGCGTCCACCCCGTGCGCACGGCACGTGGCCTCGACGGTCGCGCGGTCGGCGATGTCGGATTCGACCACGACCAGCTGCCCCGGCTCGGCCAGCGTCTGGAGGGCGTCGCAGGCGCCGCGGTGCCCGGCCGAGAAGTCGTCGAGGACGACGACGGGCCGACCGGCCTGGAGCAGCGCCTTGACGGCATGGCTGCCGATGTAGCCGGCCCCGCCCGTGACCAGGACCGCCATCGATCAGCGTCCGATCGAGTAGTACGTGAAGCCCTGCGCGGCGATCGCCTCGGGCTTGTAGATGTTGCGACCGTCGAAGATGATCGGCGCCTTCATGCGCTTCTTCATTCGCGCGTAGTCGGGCTCGCGGAACTCGTTCCACTCCGTCACGAGGGCGAGGGCGTCGACGCCCTTCAGGGCATCGTAGGCGTTCTTGCAGTAGGTGATGCGGTCGCCGAAGATGCGGCGCGCCGTGTCCATCGCCTCCGGATCGTAGGCCTGCACCGACGCGCCTGCCTTCAGCAGTCCCTCGATGATCGTGATCGCGGGCGCTTCGCGCATGTCGTCGGTGCGCGGCTTGAACGCGAGGCCCCACACGCCGATGGTGCGGCCCTTCAGGCTGCGCAGCCGCTGCTTCATCATCTGCAGCAGCTTCTTCTTCTGCGCCTGGTTCACGTCCTCGACGGCTTCGAGGATCTTGAACTCGTAGCCCTTGTCCTTCGAGAACTTCAGGATGGCCTTGACGTCCTTGGGGAAGCAGCTGCCGCCGTAGCCCACGCCCGGGAAGAGGAACGACGGGCCGATGCGGTTGTCGGAGGCCACCGCGCGGCGCACCTGATCCACGTTGGCGCCATACAGCTCGCACACGCGCGCGACTTCGTTCATGAACGAGATGCGCGTCGCGAGCATCGCGTTGGCGGCGTACTTGCACAGCTCCGCGCTCGCGCAGTCCATCACCATGATCGGTGCGCCCGTCCGCGTGAACGGGGCGTACAGCTCGGTCATGATCGTCGCGCCCCGCTCATCGTCGGCGCCGATCACCACGCGGTCGGGCTTGAGGAAGTCGTCGACCGCCGCGCCCTGCTTCAGGAACTCGGGATTGCTCACCACGCTGAAGGGATGGCTGGTTTCCTTGCGCATCACCTCGCGGACCTTCTCGGACGTGCCCACGGGGACGGTGCTCTTGTCCACCACGACCTTGTAGCCGTCCATGGCGCGGGCGATGTCGCGGGCCACCCCGAGCACGTGCTTGAGGTCGGCCGAGCCGTCCTCGGCCTCGGGCGTGCCGACCGCGATGAAGATGATGTCGGAAGCCTTCACGGCGACCGGGAGGTCCGTCGTGAAGGACAGGCGCTTCTCGGCGGTGTTGCGCTTGACGATTTCCTCGAGGCCGGGCTCGTAGATCGGGATCTTGCCGCGCCGCAGGGCGCGCACCTTCGCCTCGTCCTTGTCCACGCAGATGACGTCGTTGCCGTTCTCCGCGAAACAGGCCCCGACCACCAGGCCGACATAGCCCGTTCCCACCACCGCAATCTTCACGCGTCGCTCCTCCTGGACAGTGCAGCAGCGACCGGCTGCGACAGCCGGCCCCACCGACCCGCATCGGCCCTGCGGCTCGGCGCCGCCCCTTCCCCTGTGCGGCGCGCGGCCGACCGGCCGAACGCCTTACGCTAGCATACGTGCCCGTGAAGGTGCTGCTCGACTACCGCCCCGCCCTGCGGGCCCGCACGGGCGTCGGCGAGTACGTGCATCGCACCGCCATCGCCCTGGCGGCGACGGCCCCGCCAGGCGCCCGCGTGGCCGTCTTCTCCAGCAGCTGGAAGGATCGCCTGTCGCCGCCGGGCCCGGGCATCGAGGCCCGCGATGCACGCATCCCGGTGCGGGCCCTCAACTGGACATGGCATCGGCTCGGGTGGCCGCCGGTCGAATGGCTGGCCGGCGCGACCCACGTCGCGCACTCCCCGACCCCGCTCAGCATCCCGGCCTCGAAGGCGGCGCAGGTCGTCACCATCCACGACCTCTTCTTCCTGGATCACCCCGAGGCCACCACGGCCGAAGTCCGACGCGACTACCCGGCGCTCGTGGGGCGTCACGCGCGGGCGGCCGATCTCGTCGTGACCGTCTCCGACACCGTCGCCCGGCAGGTCGCGGCGCGGCTCGACGTGCCGGCCGAGCGGATCGTGACCTGCCACAACGGCGCGCCCGACTGGCAGGCGCGAACGGCCACGCCGGCCGACGGCCCCGTGATTTTCGTGGGGACCCTGGAGCCGCGCAAGAACGTGGGAGGCCTGCTCGACGCCTGGGAACGCCTCATCGCGGGCGGCCTTCGCATCCCGCTGCGCCTTGCCGGCGGCGCCCCCCCGTCGGCCGGTCCCCTGCTGGCCCGCCTGCAGCGGCCCCCGCTGGCCGGCGTCGTGTCGCACGTCGGCTACCTCCACGAACGCGACCGCCGGGCGTTCTACGAGGGCGCGCGCCTGCTGGTGCTGCCGTCGTTCGACGAGGGCTTCGGCATTCCCGCCGTCGAGGCGATGGCCGCCGGCGTGCCCGTGGTGGTCTCGCGGCGCGGAGCCCTGCCCGAGGTGTGCGCCGACGCGGCGGAGTACGTGGACCCCGACGATGCGTCGGGCATGGCCGACGTGATTGGACGCCTGATCTCGTCGCCCGCACGGCTCGAGGACCTGCGCGTGCGGGGTGCGGCGCGCGCGCGGGCGTTCTCGTGGACGCGATCGGCCGAGCGGCTGTGGGCCGCGTATGGCGATGCCGTGGCACGGCGGGCACGCCGATGATGCGCGTCGGCATCGACGTCCGCGAGCTCGCCGGGCACCCCACCGGCGTCGGCCGCTACCTGCGCGAACTCCTGGTGCGCTGGCACGCCGACCCGACCTGTCACGGAGCCGACCTGCACCTGTTCTCACCCGAACCCGTGCCGCTGCCTGGGTGGCCCCAGGGCGACCTTGACGGCGCAACGCTCACCTGGCACCACGTGCCGGGCGGCACCGGCACCTGGTGGCAGCAGCACCACCTGGCCGCCGCGGCCCTGCGAGCGCGGCTCGACGTCTTCTTCGCGCCCGCCTACACCGCGCCCCTGCGCCTCGAGGCGCCGAGCGTGGTGGCGATGCACGACGTCTCGTTTGCCGCGCACCCCGAGTGGTTCGCCTGGCGCCACGGGCTCCGGCTGCGCCGGGTCGCGGCGTGGTCGGCCGCGCGGGCCCACACCGTGCTGACCCTCACCCACGCGGCCGCCGCCGACATCACGACATACCTGCGGGTGCCCCCGGACCGCGTTCGCGTGATTCCGCTCGCCGTGGACTACCACGACGCCGCCCCGCCGCCCGCCACCCCTCCTCCGCCACGGCCGGTGGTCCTGTTCGTGGGATCGGTGTTCGAGCGCCGTCACCTGCCGCTCCTGATGGAGGGAGTGGCCCTGGCGCGCGGCCGCGTGCCCGACCTCCGGCTCGAGGTGATCGGCGAGAACCGGACCCATCCCCGGCAGGATCTGTCCGACCTGGCCCGCCGGCTGGGCCTGGCCGACGCAGTCGGCCTGCGCGCCTACGTCTCCGACGCCGAGTTGCACGCCGCCTACGGCACGGCGGGCGTCTTCGCGTTCCTGTCCGAGTACGAGGGCTTCGGCCTCACCCCCCTCGAGGCGATGCGCCATGGGCTGCCGACCGTGGTCCTCGACACGCCCGTCGCGCGCGAGGTGTACGGCGCAGGCGCGCGCTACGTGCCACAGGGCGACGCCGGGGCGGTCGCCAACGCGCTGGTGACCCTGCTCCGCGACGCCGATGCCCGCGCGGCGCAATGCGCCGCCGGCGCCGCGACGGTCGCGCAGTACCGGTGGGCCGACACCGCACGCCAGACCTGGGAGATCCTGTCGGCGGCCGCAGGACGCCGGCGCGCATGACCCCCGCGGTCTCGATCGTCATCGTCACCTTCAACGCACGCGCCGACGTCCTGGCCTGCCTCGCCTCGGTCCACGCCCACCCCCCGCGTCGCCCGTGGGATCTGGTGGTCGTCGACAACGCCTCGACCGACGGCACGCCGGACGCCATCGCGGAGCAGTGGCCAGCCATGCGCCTGGTCCGGCTGGCCGACAACCGCGGCTTCGCGGCCGCCAACAACGTCGGCATCCGTGCGACCCGGGGCGATCTGGTCCTCCTGCTCAACAGCGACACGCTCGTCGAGGCCGGTGCGCTCGAGGCGCTGTGCGCGGCGCTGGAACGGGAGCCGACGGCCGCGGTCGTCGGCCCCCGCCTGACTGACGGCGACGGGCGGCAGGAACTCTCGTACGGCCCGATGATGTCGCCGATCGGCGAGGCGCGGCAGAAGGTGCGGGGCCTGCTGCTGACGCGTGGCCCGTCCGTCCTGCGGCGTGCGGCCGCGATGGGCCTTCGCCAGCGACGGTTCGTGGACTGGGTGAGCGGCGCGTGCCTGCTCGTGCGGCGCAGGGCGGCCGAGGCGGTCGGCCTGCTCGACGAGCGCTTCTTCATGTACTGCGAGGACGTGGACTTCTGCGCAGCGCTGCGCGCGGCCGGCCACCGGGTGCTGTACGACCCGTCGGTCACGGTCACCCACCTGCGTGGCCGCTCGCGTGCCTCGGCGCCGGTGGCGACGTCGCGACGCTACCGCGAGAGCCAGCTGGCCTTCTACCGGAAGCACCACCCGCACTGGGCGCCCTGGCTCGAGCGGTACCTGCGGCTGCGTGGCCACGCCCCGAACAGCCGCCGGTCACCCTGATAGACTCGGCGCCGATGCGTGTGGCGATCGACATCCGGAAGTTGCGCGACTACGGCATCGGCACGTACGTCCGCAACATCGTCACGCAGATCGCGCGGCTGGACACCGAGAGCGAGTACGTCCTGGTGAGCCGTCCCGAGGACCTGGAGTTCACGCGCAGCCTCGGTCCCAACCTGCGCGGCGTGGTCAGCACGGCCGGCAACTACTCCATCCGGGAGCAGTTCGGCATCCCGGCCATCGTCCGGCGCGAGAAGCCCGACGTCTTCCACGCCCCGCACTACGTGCTGCCGCCGTTGCTGTCGTGCCCTTCGGTGGTCACCATCCACGACTGCATCCACCTGATGTTCCCGCAGTACCTCCCCAACCGGCTCGCGTACACCTATGCGCGCGCGGCGATGTGGACGGCCACGCACCGGTCGGCCCACGTGCTCACGGTGTCGGAGGCCTCCAAGCGCGACATCCTCCGCTTCTACCGGATCCCGCCCGACAAGATCACGGTCGCCTACAACGCCATCGACGAGCGGTTCAACACGATGCCGGCGGCCGACGAGATCGAGCGCGTCCGGGAGCGGTTCCAGCTGCACGACCCGTTCGTGCTGTACGTGGGCAACATCCGTCCGCACAAGAACGTCGAGCGGCTCATCGAGGCCTTCGCGCTGGTGCGGACGGGCCCGCTGGCCAACACGAAGCTGCTCATCATCGGCGACGAGATCAGCAAGTACCCGACGCTGCGGCGCGCGGTGCATCAAGGCAAGCTGCACAAGCACGTGCGCTTCCTCGGCTTCGTGGGCGGCGACACGCTCGCGGCGCTGTATCGGCTGGCGACGGTGTTCGCGTTCCCGTCGCTCTACGAGGGCTTCGGCCTGCCGCCGCTCGAGGCGATGGCCAGCGGCACGCCGGTCGTCACGTCCAACGTCTCGTCGCTGCCCGAGGTGGTCGGCGACGCCGCGATCCTGGTGGATCCGCGCGAGCCGACGGCCATCGCGCACGGCCTGCGACGCGCGCTGCTCGACTCGGCGCTGCGGGCGCAGATGCGCGAGCGCGGCCTGGCGCGGGCCAGCCACTACTCGTGGACGCGCACGGCGGAGACCATCCTGCGGATCTACCGCGAAACGGCGGCGGGCCGTCGGTGACGGGAACGGACGCAGGCATGCCGCCCCCGAGGGCGGCGACGGCGGCGGACCTGGCGCGTGGCGACGCCAGGGGACTCGGAGGCCTGCGCGTCGCGCTCGTCCACGACTGGCTGACCGGGATGCGCGGCGGGGAGCGCGTGCTGGAGGTGCTCTGCGACCTCTTCCCCGATGCGTCGTTGCACACGCTGCTGCACGTCCCGGGAAGCGTGTCGCCGGCCATCGAGCGGCATCGGCCGCGTCCGTCGTTCCTGCAGCACATTCCCCGCATCGAGCGGATCTATCGCCACCTGCTCCCGCTCTACCCGCTGGCGATCGAACGGCTCGACGTCGGGCGGCCCGACCTGGTGATCTCGACGAGCCACTGCGCGGCCAAGTCGGTGCCGACACCGCCCGGGACACGGCACCTCTGCTATTGCTTCACCCCGGTGCGCTACGCCTGGGATCAGTTCGATGCGTACTTCGGGCCCGAGCGCGTCGGCCGCGCCCGGTCGGCGGTGATGCGACGCCTGCTCGACCGTTTCGCGCGGTGGGACCAGCGCACGAGCGTGCGACCGGACCGCTATGTGGCGATTTCTCAGTATGTTGCGCGGAGAATCGCCAGGTACTATAATCGGCGGTCGGCCGTCGTGTACCCTCCGGTCGATACGGCGTTCTTCTCGCCGGGACCGGACGGCACCGAGCACTTTGCCCTTGTGGTGTCGGCGCTGGTGCCGTACAAGCGGGTGGACGTGGCCGTGGCTGCCTGTCGGGCGTTGGGCGTCCCGCTCCGGATCGTGGGCCAGGGGCCCGAGGGCCGGTCGTTGGCGCGCCTCGGGGGCCACGGCGTGGAGTTCCTCGGGGCGTTGCCCGATGCAGACGTGCGGACGCTCTACCGCCGGGCGTCGGCCGTGCTGCTGCCCGGGGAGGAAGATTTCGGTCTGGTGCCGGTGGAGGCGCAGGCCTGTGGCACACCGGTGGTGGCCCTGGGCCGTGGCGGCGCCACCGAGACCGTGATCGACGGCGTGACCGGCGCCCTCACGGGCGACGGGGTGGACGCGTTTGCCGCGGGGCTGCGGCGGGTGCTCGACCACCGGCCAGCCCCCGACGCCTGCCGCGCGCAGGCAGAACGGTTTTCGACCGAGCGATTCGTGCAGCAACTCACCGACGCCGTGATGGACATGATGCAGGCCGCCCCGGAGGCGGTGCGATGGTAAGGCGGTACACCCGCCTGTTCGTGGCGTTGCACGTGGCGGCCGACGCGCTGGCAGGCGTGCTCGCCTTCCTGCTCGCCTACTGGATCCGGTTCTCCTCGGGCCTGATTGCGGTCACCAAGGGGTATCCCCCGATCGAGCAGTACCTGTGGCTGGCCCCCCTGGTCGGCCTCCTGGTCCCGGTCGCCTTCCACCTCCACGGCATCTACCGCCTGCGGCGCGGCCGGTCGCGCATCGACGACTTCTTCGGCGTGCTGGTCGGCAGCGTGCTGGCCGTCGTCCTCGGCGTCGTCGGCACGCTGTACGTCCAGACCTACTACGTCCCCGACGAGCTGAAGGAACGCGGCGCGTTCGAAGTCAGCCAGCTGGTCTGGGCCCTGTTCCTGTGCGTGACGGTCCTGCTCACCTTCGGCACCCGCGTGGCGGTGCGCGACTGGATGGAGCGCCGGTGGCGCGCGGGCATCGGCCTGAAGCGCGTGCTGGTGGCCGGCGCCGGCGACCTCGGCCGGCTCGTGGTGGATCGGATCCTCGAGCATCGCGAACTCGGCCTCAAGGTCGTGGGCTTCGTGGACGACAAGGCCGAGGGGGCCGGGCATCTCGGGTATCGGGGGCTGCCCCTGCTGGGTACGCTGGACGAGACGCCCGAGATCCTCCAGCGCGAGAAGATCGACCACCTCTACATCGCGCTGCCGCTCGACGAGCACGTCAAGATGCTCACCCTCGTCGAGAACGCCAACCGCGAGATCGTGGACATCCGCGTGGTGCCCGACCTGCTCCAGATCATCTCGCTGCGTGCGCGGCTCGAGGATCTCGACGGCCTGCCCATCATCAACATCCACGACGTGCCGCTGCGCGGCCTGAACGCCGTGCTCAAGCGCACGATGGACTTCGTGCTCGCTGCCGCGAGCCTGCTGGTGCTGGCCATCCCGATGGCCATCCTGATCCTCGTGATTCGCCTCACGTCGCCGGGACCGGCGCTGTTCCGCCAGGAGCGCATGGGCCTCGACGGCAAGTCGTTCTACGTCTGGAAGTTCCGCTCGATGTACGACGGCGCCGAGCGCGACTCGGGGCCGGTCTGGGCCATCGAGGACGACCCGCGCTGCACGCCGATCGGGCAGTTCCTGCGCCGCAGCAACCTCGACGAACTCCCCCAGTTGTGGAACGTGCTGTGCGGCGACATGTCGCTCGTCGGGCCTCGCCCCGAGCGGCCGTTCTTCGTCGATCAGTTCAAGCAGCGCATCCCGCAGTACATGCTGCGCCACAAGGTGCGGGCCGGGCTCACGGGCTGGGCGCAGGTCAACGGCTGGCGCGGCAACACGTCCATCGAGAAGCGCATCGAGTACGACCTGTACTACATCGAGAACTGGTCGATCATGCTGGACCTCAAGATCATGTGGCTCACCGTGGTCAAGGGGTTCTTCCACAAGCACGCCTACTGAGGCCCATCCATGCCCCGTGTCGTCATCACCGGAGCCGCCGGTTTCATCGGCTCCCATCTCGCTGAGACTCTGCTCGACCGTGGCTACACCGTGGTGGGCATCGACAACCTGCTGACGGGCGACGTCGCCAACATCGCGCACCTGGCCAACCGCGACTTCACCTTCATCAAGCACGACGTCACCAACTACATCTACATCGACGGGCACGTCGACGCCGTGCTGCACTGGGCCAGCCCGGCGAGCCCGATCGACTACCTCGAACTGCCGATCCCGACGCTGAAGGTCGGCGCGCTCGGCACGCACAAGGCTCTCGGTCTGGCCAAGGAGAAGAAGGCGCGCTTCGTGATCGCCTCGACGTCCGAGGTCTACGGCGATCCGCTCGAGCACCCGCAGAAAGAGACGTACTGGGGCAACGTCAACCCGGTGGGCCCGCGCGGCGTGTACGACGAGGCCAAGCGCTTCGCCGAGGCCATGACCATGGCCTACCACCGCTATCACGGGGTGGACACGAAGATCGTCCGCATCTTCAACACGTACGGCCCGCGGATGCGGGTCAACGATGGACGCGCCGTGCCGGCCTTCATGAGCCAGGCGCTCCGCAACGAGGACGTGACGATCTTCGGCGACGGGTCACAGACACGCAGCTTCTGCTACGTGAGCGACCTGGTCGACGGCATCCTCCGCCTGCTCGACTCGGACGTCAACGACCCGGTCAACATCGGCAACCCGCACGAACTCACGATCAAGGAGATCGCCGAGACGATCATCCGCATGACGGGATCGACGAGCCGGCTGGTCTACAAGCCCCTGCCCGAGGACGACCCGAAGGTGCGGCGCCCCGACATCACGCGCGCCCGCACGCTCCTCGGCTGGGAGCCGAAGGTGTCGCTCGAAGAGGGCCTCACCAAGACCATCGAGTACTTCCGCAGGAAAGTCCTCGCGTGAGGTAGGGACGGCTCTCCGACCCGGTCGCCGTATCCACAGGGGTAGGGACGGCTCTCCGACCCGGTCGCCGTACCCACAGGGGTAGGGACGGCTCTCCGAGCCGTCCGTCTTCCCAAGAATTCAGGTCGCACGGGTGCGCGGTCGCTGCGCCGTCAGCAGGTAGTGCAACGCGCTGAACACGGTGATGCCCAGCGAGGCCGCGAAGAACACCCCCGGCACCGGGGATGGCCTGGCCAGCCAGTTGAACAGCAGCGTGATGACACCCGTCGCCGCGAACGTCGCCGTCGCGAGCTTGCCCCAGATGGACGGATAGAACGTGCGCGGCCCCAGCGCGAGGTTGACGATGGCCACCGTCAGCACGATGCCGAGGTCGCGGCTCACGATCACGACGGTCAGCCAGAGCGGCATCCGGTGCGTGAGGTGCGGCAGCGGCAGCGTGAGCACCACGAACATCGTGAGCAGCAGGAGCTTGTCGGCCACCGGGTCGAGCCACGCGCCGAGGGTGGTCGGGCCCGTGCGCCGCGCGAAGTAGCCGTCGAGCATGTCGGTGAGCGCCGCCACCAGGAAGACCACCAGCGCCGCCCCCACGTACCCGTACACGAGCAGGATCGCGAAGACGGGAATCAGCAGCATCCGCAACAGGGTGAGCTGGTTGGCGAAAGTCAGCACGGACGTATCCCGATCCCGGCCCTCACGGCCGCGCGCTGCCGCGCGGCCCTCCCCCGACCGGCACGCCCGCCTGCTCGGCGAGCTTTACGAGCCGGTCCACCGACTCGACCGCTTCGGCCCCGGTCATCGGGCGGCGGAGGCCGAACGTCTGTCCTTCGACGGGGCGCATCACGCCGCTGGCCACGGCGCGCGACACGGGCACGTGCAGCGTGTGGCCGGCCCGCACGTCGGCAAACGCCAGCCTGGCGTCGCGCCAGCCCACGGCAGTCTGGGGGGCGCGCGCGGCCACCAGGGTGAGCACCTGGTTGACGACGGCTGCGAACTCGCCGCGCGTCATGCCCGCCGCCGGCTGGAAGGTGTGGTTCGGGTAGACCTCCATCACTCCGGAACGGGCGGCGAGGAGGATGGCCTGCTGCGCCCAGTGCCGCCGATTGTCGGTGATGAGCACCGTGCCACGGGCGGCGCCCTGGAGCAGGCTGGGAATCCGGTACGCGAGGAGCGCAGCCGTCTCGCCACGCGTCACGCGGGCGTTCGATCCGATGGCCTTGAACTCGGCCGGCAGCGCGGCCTCCTCGAGTCCCGTCTCGATGGCCGTGATGCGATCGGCCAGTTCCGGCAACGCGGGGTCGATCTCGAGGGCGCGCCGATACGCCGCGAGCGCCTCCTGCGCGTCGCCGGCCCCCTCGAGCAGTTCACCGCGCATCGCGTGGGCGCGTGCATCCTCGGGATCGAGGGCGATTGCCTTGTCGATGAGCGCGCGAGCCCGGTCGGGCTGATCCAGCCGTCGCTCGACGTCGGCGAGGTCCCGGTACAGGAAGCCGCTGTCGGGCGACGCCTTCAGGGCGCGCTCGTAGCACTCGCGCGCCTCGGCCGGACGGTCGGCCGCCAGTGCCGCCTGCGCGGCCGCCACGTCGCTCTGCACGGCCCGGAACCGCAGTACCTCGACGCGACGCAGGGCCACCGCCTGCGCCGGCGCGAACTCGAGCACCGCCTGGTAGGCTTCGAAGGCCTCGCCCTCGCGCCCCAGTTCCACGAGGGCCTCCGCCCGCCCGAACAAGGCGGGGACGTACGCCTGGCGCGCAGCCAGGGCTCGGTCGAACCACTGCAGCGCGTCGGCGACCTGCCCCTGCGCGAGGCGGGCATAGCCCAGAGCCGCCTGCGACGGATACGCCGCCCCGCCCTTCCGCAGGATCTCGCGGAGGGTGCGCTCGGCGCCACGCGGGTCGCCCGACTGCAGTTGCAGCCAGGCCCGGTCGTGCTGCTGCACCGTCCGCGCCTGCGTGGCCAGCGCCGGAGGCACGTCGGGGCGCACGTAGTCGGGATATCGCTCGGTGCCGGGCGCCACGACCGGCATGGGCACCGGCTTGGCACAACCGGACGCGAACGCCAGCATCACGACCGCCGCCCCCAGCCAGCGGCGCAGGCCCACCCTCACAGCGACAGCCCCTCCTGCAACCGTTGCATGAGACGACGCGGGACTTCCGCCTCGATGCGCACCTGGTCGCCGTCGGCGTCGTGGCTCAGCACCCGGGCCACCTTGTACAGCCGCTCGATGGCCTCGCGGTCCTCGGGGCGCGCCTGGTCGAACGACAGCGTGACGCGACGCGTGTCGAGGGCCAGGGCCCGGGCGATCTCCGACCGGAGCGCGTCGATCCCGTCGCCGGTGATCGCCGAGATCTGGAGCGACCCGTCGTAGGCCTGGCGCAGGTGCTCCCGCGCGCCGGGGTCGAGCCGGTCCACCTTGTTGAAGACGAGCAGCGCGGGTACGTCGGCGGCGTCGACCTCGCCGAGCACGCGCTCGACCGCCTGCATGTGGCGCTCGTAGTCCTCGATGGACGCATCGACCACGTGCAGCAGCAGGTCGGCGTCGGCCACCTCCTCGAGCGTTGCGCGGAACGCCGCCACGAGCGTGTGCGGCAACCGGTCGATGAACCCGACGGTGTCGGAGATCGCCGCGCGCTGCCGGTTGGGCAGGCGCAGTTCCCGCGTGAGGGGATCGAGCGTGACGAACAAGGCGTCGGACGCCACCGCCGAGTCGTCGGTCAGCCGATTGAACAGCGTCGTCTTGCCCGCGTTGGTATAGCCGACCAGGGCCACCGTCGGCACCTCGGTCCGGCGCCGCCGCTCCCGGAGCTGACCGCGGCGTCGCCGCACGTGCGCCAGGTCGTCGGCCAGCGCGGAGATGCGCAGGCGGATCCGCCGGCGGTCCGTCTCGAGCTTGGTCTCGCCGGGACCGCGCGTGCCGATGCCACCGCCCAGCCGTGACAGCGCGGCAGAGGCGCCGACGAGCCGCGGCAGCAGGTAGCGCAGCTGCGCGAGTTCCACCTGCAGCTTGCCCTCCCGCGTCCGGGCCCGGCGCGCGAAGATGTCGAGGATCAGCTGGGTGCGATCGATCACGCGCCGCTGCAGGATCTTCTCCACGTTGCGCAGCTGCGCGGGCGTCAGCTCGTTGTCGAAGACGACGAGCGACAGGTCGGCCTCCTCGCAGGCGGCCCTGAGCGTCTCGAGCTTGCCCGACCCGATGAGCGTGGCCGGGTCGGGGCGATCGCGCTCCTGGGTGAACCGCAGCGCCGGTTCCACGTCGGCGGCCTCGGCCAGCCCGGCCAGTTCCTCGAGCGCGTCTTCGACGTGCGTGCGACGCATCGGTCCCGTCACCAGGCCCACGAGCGCCGCGCGCTCGCGCCCCGCCTGATCCCGCCGTTGTGCCGCCGACTCGTTCACACGAGGCATGTTAGCACCTCGATCAGGGGGTGATGGCCACCTCCACGGGCGTCGCGCCGAGCACCGAGACGAGTGCGGCCGGCGACAGGCTCACGAGCAGGCCGCGGGCGCCGCCGTTGATGTAGACGAGCGGCAGGTCGAGGATCCCGCGCTCGACATAGGTCGGCAGCCGCTGACGCGTCCCGAAGGGCGACGTCCCGCCGAACTGGTATCCCGTGGCCCGCTGCGCCACCCCGGCATCGGCCGGCGTCACCGTCTTCACCCCGAGCGTGCGCGCCAGGGCCTTGAGCGACACCTCCCGGTCGCCGTGCATCAGCATCAGCAACAGCCGCCGGCCATCGTCCTGCAGCACGAGCGTCTTGACGACGATGTGCTCGTCCACGCCGAGTTCGCGGGAGGAGACGCGCGTGCCACCGCGGTCCTCGTAGCGGTACGGGTGGGTGTCGAACGCCACGCCGGCAGCCCGCAGCGCCCGGATGGCCGGTGTCGTGCTCACGTCTCCTCCACCGACGGCCACGAGGCCTCGGCCACGCGCTCGCGCAGCACGTAGCCGACCATGGCCGAGAGCACGGCCAACGTGATCACCCCGACGACGAACACCGACCGGATGCTGATGCGCGCCAGCACGCCGCTGAACACGGGGCTCAGCGACAAGCCGACGAGCGACGCGCTGGTGAGCAGGCCGAACCCCGCGCCCCGTGACGTCTCGGGTATCACGTGCCCGGCCGCCGTGAACGAGGCCGTCATGGCCACCCCGATGGCGAACCCGAACGCAACGGTGCCGGCCAGCAGCACGGGCACGGAGAGGCGGAAGACGAACGGCAGCAGGCTGATGGCCGCCACCAGTGCGGTGCCCCGCAGCAGCGCCCCCGGCGCCCACCACTGCAGCAGTCGCTGCGTCGCGATGTTGCCGGCCGCGCCGGCGCAGGCCGACGCCGAGAAGAGCACGCCGGCGACCAGCGCCACGCGCCCGGCCGGGACGCCCAGCTGCTCCAGGTACAGCGGAAGCACGGGCCCGAAGCTGCGATCCACGAGTTGCAGGCCGAAGATGACGCCGAGCAGCAGCACGAACTGTTGCAGGGCCACGCCCGTCGTGAAACCGAACCGCTGCGCCTCGCCCGCGCGGCGCCGAGACGACGCCTCGACCGGCCCTTCATGGAACCAGCGCCACACGAGGACGAACGCCGCCGCGTAGAACAGCGACGAGACGACGAACGACGCCCGGATGCCGATGGCCACCGCGAGCACGCCCCCGATGGCCGGTCCGAGCGCCGGACCGAGCCGTTGCGCCGTCTGCACCGTGCCGATGGCGCGCGCCATCTGGTCGCGCGGGGCCGCCTGCGCAGCCATCGCCACCGCCAGCGCGCCATAGCCCGCGAAGAAACCCTGCAGCACGCGCAGGCCGAAGACGTGCCACGGCCGCGTCACGAACGCGAACAGCACCATCGTGACGATGAAGCACGCCAGCGACCGCAGCACCAGGAACTTGTTGCCGTAGCGGTCGGCTACCCGTCCCCACAACGGGGCGAGCAGCGCGGTCATGCCGGGCGTGACGCCGAGACTGAGCCCCGACCACAGGGCGATGTCGGCCGGGTCGGTGAGGCCGAGTTGCGCGAAGTACAGCGGCAGGAACGGCATCACGAGCGTGAAGCCCGAGAAGCCGATGAAGCAGGCCCCGGCGATGGCGAGCAGGTTGCGGTTCACGCGGGCAGGGCGCGGGTCGCGCAGCCGGCCGCGGGGCAGGCCACGCGCCGGAGCGTCAGGCGTGCGCCGACTGCGCCTGCCACGGCGGCAACTCGCAGCGCGTCGGCTTGTCGGTCCGATAACCGAGCAGGTAGTCGGCCTGCATCAGCGCGTGAATCTCGCGGGTGCCCTCGTAGATCACCGCGCCCTTGCAGTTGCGATAGTAGCGCCCCACCGGGTACTCGTCGGAGTAGCCGTTGGCGCCGTGAATCTGCACGGCGTCACCTGCCGCGCGCTCCGAGGCCACCGTCGCCATCCACTTGGCGAGGCTGGTCTCCTTCGTGTTGCGGCGACCGATGTTCTTCATCCAGCCGGACCGGAGCCACAGCAGCCGCCCCTGCTGGTAGTCGGCCTCCATGCGCGCCAGCATCTCCTTGACCAGCTGGTGCTGGCCGATCTCGACGCCGAAGGTGTGCCGCTCCCGCGCGTACTTCACGCTCGCGTCGCGACAGGCCCGAATGAGGCCCGTCGCCCCGGCCGCCACGGTGTAGCGACCCTGGTCGAGCGCGAACATCGCGATCTTGAAGCCCTCGCCTTCGCGGCCGAGCAGGTTCCCCGCCGGCACCTCGACCTCGTCCATCTTGAAGAAGCCGGTGTTGCCAGCCAGGATGCCCCACTTGTGCGTCAAGGTTCCGCTGGAGAAACCCGGGAACGACCGCTCGACGATGAACGCACTCAGGCCCGACGGATCCTTGGCCCGCTTCTTGTCGAGGTCGCTCCACGCGATGACCAGGAAGTGATCGGCCACGTCGGCGAGCGAGATCCACATCTTCTCGCCCGACAGGACGTAGCGATCGCCCTGCTTCACCGCCACGGTCTGGATGCCACGCGCATCGCTGCCGGCGGCCGGCTCGGTCAACCCGAACGTCGCGATCTTCTGGCCCTGCGCCTGCGGCACGAGGTACCGGCGCTTCTGCTCCTCCGTCCCCCACGCCAGCAGCGACAGGCTGTTCAACCCGACGTGGACCGACAGGATGACGCGCAAGGACGTGTCGACGTATTCGAGTTCCTCGCTGGCCAGGCCGAGGCTGATGTAGTCCATGCCCGCGCCGCCGTAGTCGGCCGGAATGCAGATGCCGAGCAGGCCGAGGTCGGCCATCTGCGGCAGGATGCGCGGATCGAACCGGTGCGCCCGGTCCAGTTCGGCGATGTGCGGGGCCACTTCCCGCGCGGCCCACTCCCGTACCGTCTGCTCCAGCAGACGATGCTCCTCGGTGAGGTCAAGATCGATCATTCGGCACGACCCAGGCAGAATCCGGAGGCCGGACGCGCGCGCGGCGCAACACGCGCGGCATGCGGCAAGGCCGATGCTACAACAACCACCCGACGGGCGCGGCTCAGGCCTTCGGCGTGGCGGCCGCCTTCTTGCGCAGCAGCACCTCACGCACCTTGTTCTGCAACAGGAAGCTTTCGGTGACCTGCAGGCCCGTGAACAGTCGGTCGATGTCGCGATTCTGGTAGACGGTGCGCCGGGGATTGGCGGCCGGCTGCGTGCGGTACTGCAGGTGCTCGGGATCGGTGATGACGTAGCGGGTGTAGACGGGCGCGGGACTCGCCTGGGTGTTGAAGAAACACAACACGGCGCCGCCAGGCTTGACCCACTCCACGACCTGCCGCGCGAGGACGGTCGCGGCCGGCTTGTCGAGATAGTCGAGCACGTCCCAGCACAGGACGGCGTCGAGCGACTCCGGCGCGTAGCTGAACCGCTGCTGCAGGAACTCCGGGAGAGCGTCGAGCCGCTGCTCTTTCGTGAGGCGCTCGATGTCGGCGTAGAGGTCTTCGACCCGCAGCTTGCAGCCGAGCTGCTCGCCGAGGAACGACACGTTGCTGCCGACCACGGGCCCCAGGTCGGCCACCACCGGGGCCTCGCGGTGCGCGAGCGCCGCCAGCAGGCGCGTCAGCACCTTGGTGCCGACCGGCGGCCCTGATGGCCGCCCCTCGTCGGGAGTGGCGCCATCGGATCGCCGAGCCCAGCCGAACAGGCGCGAGGCGAGGCTGCGGTCGGGGGAATCGGACACGGCGACGGGATCGGCTCACGCGTGTGACGGCGGCCTGCGGCGCGCCGCCACACACATGGCCATGGGGATCAGGCCTTGGCCGCCACCGGCGCCGACGCCGGCTTGGCCTCGCCCTTGGGCGCACCGCCGCGGTTCATGTCGATGGCGCCGCGGAAGTGGGCGCCCTCGGCAATGGCGACCTTGGGGGACGTGATGTCGCCGTCCACCGAGCCGTTGTCGCGGATGTCCACCTTCTCGGAGGCCGTGATGTTGCCGGTCACCTCGCCGAGCACCACGACGGTCTTGGCGAAGACCTGCGCCTTGATCTTCGCGTTCGTCCCGATCGTGAGGACGTTGTTGTTGAGCTCGATCTTGCCGTCGACCTGACCCTCGATGGTCAGATCCTCGCTGCCGCTCAACTCGCCCTTGATGATGACCGACTTGCCGATGTTGCCCATGCTCATGGGTGCTCGTTCTCCAGGACCCGGTACCGGCCGGGCTGCGGCGGCTGGCGCCGGATCGACCGCCGCCGCAGGCGGCGTGACCGCAGCCGGCGGCGTAGGGGACGGCGCGGGTGCAGGTTGCCGCGGCGCGTCATCGCGTTTCCACATCGTTGGCTTCTCCCGAATGGGTCCGCAGGGTGGCGACGACCCTCGTCCGGCGGAGTATACGGGAGGGGCCAGATCGTGTCTAGCGCACGCAACTGCTGTGGTTTACGGCTGATTGCGGGTGGTACGATCGTCGCGTGCCCACCACGCGCGCGCACGTGTACCTGGACCACAACGCGACCACGCCCGTCGATCCCGACGTGATTGCCGCGGTGGCCGAGGCCCTGCGCGTCGAGTTCGGCAACGCCTCGAGCGTGCACGCCTTCGGCCAGCGCGCCAAGGCGCGCCTCGACGAGGCGCGCCAGGCGGTCGCCGCGCTGATCGGCGGCGCACCGACCGAGGTCGTCTTCACGAGCGGAGGCACCGAGTCCGACAACTTCGCCGTCCGGGGCGTGGCCGAGGCGCTCGAACCCCTGGGCAAGCGGCACCTGGTGACCAGCGCCATCGAGCACGAGGCAGTGCTCAACACCATGCGTGCGCTCGAGCGGCGTGGCTGGCGCGTCACACGCGTGGCGCCCGATGCGCAGGGCGTGGTCAGGCCCGACACCGTCGAGGCCGCCCTCACCGACGACACCGCCCTGCTCAGCCTGATGCACGCCAACAACGAGGTCGGCACCCTGCAGCCGGTCGCCGAGTGTGCCGCCCTCGCCCGCGCTCGTGGCATCGTCGTGCACACCGACGCCGTCCAGTCGATCGGGAAGGTGCCCGTCGACGTGCAGGCGCTCGGCGTCGACCTGCTGAGCCTGTCGGCCCACAAGTTCTACGGACCCAAGGGCGTCGGCGCGCTCTGGATTCGGCGCGGCACGCGCCTGCTGTCGACGATGACGGGGGGCAAGCAGGAGCGGAATCGGCGCGCGGGCACGGAGAACGTGCCGGGCATCGTCGGCCTCGGCATCGCGGCACAGCTCGCGGCAGCCCGACTCACGGCAGACGCTCCCCCCCAGGCCGCCCTGCGCGATGCGCTCGAGCAGGGCGTGCTGGCGCGGGTGCCGGGCACGCACGTCAACGGCGGCGGACGACCGCGCGTACCCAACACCACCAACATCGGGTTCGAGGGCATCGAGGCCGAGTCGTTGCTGATCGCCCTCGACCTCGAGGGGTTCGCCGTCTCGACGGGATCGGCCTGCTCGTCTGGCACGCTCGAGCCGTCACACGTGCTCAAGGCGATGGGCCTGCCGCTGCCCGACACGCAGAACGCCCTGCGCCTCAGCCTCGGTCGCCACACCACGGCCGACGACGTCGCCCGCTTCCTCGAGACGCTGCCGCCCATCGTCGAGCGGTTGCGCGCGCTCACCGACCGGCGTCCGCGGGCCGACGGGCTGCTCCCGGCCGCCGAGCAGGTCGGCCCTCCCCGTGGGTGACACCATGCGCGTGGTCGTCGCCATGTCGGGCGGCGTCGACTCGTCGGTCGCCGCGGCGCTGCTCGTCGATCAGGGCCACGACGTGATTGGCGTGTCGATGCAGTTGTACGACCAGCAGGAGGGCCAGGCGCGCTTCGGCACCTGCTGCACGATCGACGACCTGCACGATGCCCGGCGCGTCGCCCAGCGCCTCGGCATCCCCCACTACATCGTCAACTTCGAGTCGCACTTCCACGCGCAGGTGGTCACGCCGTTCGTGGACGCGTACGTGTCGGGGCGCACGCCCATCCCCTGCACGCGCTGCAACAGCGAGGTGAAGTTCGCGACGCTGCTCGATCGCGTGGGGGCGTACGGCGCCGACAGGCTCGCGACCGGGCACTACGTGCGGTCGCACCGCGACGAGGACGGCCGCTGGCGCCTGCTGCGCGGCGCCGACGCCCGGAAGGACCAGTCGTACTTCCTCTTCTCGCTCACGCAGGACCAGCTCGCGCAGGCGATGTTCCCGGTCGGGGCGCTCGACAAGACGTCGGTCAGGGCTTACGCGACCGAGCGGGGCCTGCCGGTGGCCGGCAAGCCGGACTCGCAGGAGATCTGCTTCGTGCCCGACGGCGACCAGGCCGCCTTCGTGGGGCGCGCCAGCGGCCCGCGGGCCCCGCGCCCCGGCCACATCGTCTCGCTGGACGGACGGCCCCTCGGCACGCACGACGGCGTGCACCACTTCACGGTAGGCCAGCGCAAGGGCCTCCGGCTGGCGGTGGGGGTGCCCCTCTACGTGGTGGCGATCGACGCCGACACGAGCGAGGTGGTGGTCGGCCCCCGCGACGCGCTCGAGGCGCGGCAGTGCCTGGTGTCGGAGGTCAACTGGATTTCAGGACGGGTACCTGAGGCGCCGGTGCGCGTGCAGGTGCAGATCCGTCACCGCCACGCGGCCGCAATGGCGTCGGTGCTGGCCGTCGGTGACGGCCGCGCACACGTCGAGTTCGACGCGCCGCAATCGGCCATCACTCCCGGGCAGGCGGCCGTCTTCTACGACGGAGACGAAGTCCTGGGCGGCGGCTGGATCGATCGGTGACGCGCTACGCCGTCGCCGGGGCCGTCGCGGCGGCGTCGTGGTGGTCGGCATCGCCGTGCTCGAGCCAGCGTTCGGCGTCCATGGCCGCCATGCAGCCGCTGCCAGCCGACGTGATGGCCTGGCGATAGACGTGGTCCTGCACGTCGCCCGCAGCGAAGACGCCGGCGACGTTGGTGCGGGTGCCCGTGGTCACCAGGTACCCGTTGGCGTCCATGTCGAGCTGGCCCGCGAAGAGCGCCGTGTTCGGTGTGTGTCCAATGGCCACGAACACGCCGTCCACCGCGAGGATTTCCGTTTCCCCCGTGAGCACGTCGCGCAGACGCGCGCCGTTCACGTCGCCACGGTCGTCGGCGAGGATCTCCTCGACGGTCGCATTCCACCGGAACGTGATCTTCGGGTTGGCGAAGGCCTTGTCCTGCATGATCTTGGACGCCCGCAGGCTGTCACGTCGATGGACCACCGTGACGTGCGACGCGAGCTTGGACAGGTACAACGCCTCCTCGAGCGCGGTGTCTCCCCCGCCCACGATCGCCACCGGGCGATTGCGGAAGAAGAAGCCGTCACACGTCGCACACGTGCTGACGCCGCGTCCCATGAGGCGCATCTCCGAGGGAATCCCCAGCAGCTTGGCCGACGCCCCGGTGGCGATGATCAGGGTGCGCGCGTGCACGGTGCGCCCGCCGTCGAGCACGAGCGTGAAAGGACGCTGGGAGAGGTCCACCCGCTCGACCTGACCGGTCAGGAACTCCGTGCCGACGAGTTCGGCCTGCGCACGCATGTCGGCCATCAGCTGCGGTCCCAGGATGCCCTCCCGGAAGCCCGGCCAGTTCTCGACCAGCGTCGTGATCGTCAGCTGCCCACCCGGCTGGAGCCCCTCGACGACCAGCGGCCGCAGATTGGCCCGGGCCGTGTACAAGGCCGCCGTGAGCCCGGCGGGACCGGAGCCGATGATCACCACGTTGCGCAGTTCGTCACTCATCGTCAGTGCCCTGTTTGCCAAACCGGCGGGAGAAGCCAATCACATGTGCCGTTCGAGCAGGCGCTTGAGGGCGTCCTTGGACTGCACGCCGATCGTCTGGTCCACGAGTTGCCCGCCCTTGAACACCAGCAGGGCCGGAATCGACCGGATGCCGTACGTGCCGGGCACGTTGGGGTTCTCGTCGACGTCGAGCTTGGCAATCACGGCCTTGCCCTCGAGCTCGTCGGCCAGCGCCTCGATGGTCGGCGCGAGCATGCGGCACGGGCCGCACCACTCGGCCCAGAAATCCACGAGCACCGGCTGCGCCGCGCTGCCGATCACCTGCGTGAAGTTGCCGTCGGTCAGTGTCTGTACCTTCTCGGAAGCCATTCGTGACTCGTCCTCTCGTTACCCGTTACGCCCGCGCGACCACACCCACGCGGCCGGTCGCGTGCACCCGCGCGCGGTCGTATGCGTCGAGGTACGCCCGTGCCGACGCATTCCAGGAGAAATCCACCGCCATCCCCGCCCGCTGCAGCGCACGCCAGCGGTCGGGCGCCTCGTGAAAGACCTGCAAGGCCCATCGCAAGGTCCCGAGCAACGCCTCGCCGCTTGCGTCGTAGAACTTGAATCCGTTGCCGGCGCCCGTGGTCGGATCGTAGTTGTGGACCGTGTCGTCCAGACCACCTGTCGCACGCACTACAGGTAGTGTGCCATATCTGAGGCTGTACATCTGATTGAGCCCGCAAGGCTCAAACCTCGACGGCATCATGAACAGGTCGGCGCCGCCCTCGATGAGGTGCGACAGGGGCTCGTCGAAGCCGATGCGCGCCCCGATCCGGTCCGGGTACCGCCGCGACAACGAGCGCCACATCTCCTCGTACCATGGCTCGCCCGTGCCGAGCACGACGAACACGGCCCCGAGCTGGGGCAGGTGCTCGGACACCGAGGCGATGAGATCGAGGCCCTTCTGGTCGACCATCCGCGAGATCATCGCCACCACCGGCCGGCGGCCGTGGTCGGTCTCGGTCGGCAGTCCATAGGACTCGAGGAGCAGGCGACGCGACTCGTCCTTGCCCGCCAGGTCATCGGCCGAGTAGGTGCGCGGCAGATACAGGTCGGTCGCGGGGTTCCACACGTCGGCGTCGATCCCGTTGAGAATCCCCACCAGATCGGCGGCCCGATGCCGCAGGACGCCGTCGAACCCGAAGGCGAACTCCGGGGTCAGGAGTTCTTCGGCATACCGGGGGCTCACGGTCGTCACCAGGTCCGAGAACATGATGCCGCCCTTGAGGAAGCTGGCATGCAGCCAGAACTCGAGGCCGTCCACGGTGAACAGGTCCCAGCCGAGTCCCAGTTGCGGCAGCCACTCCGAGGAGCAGTTGCCCTGGTACGCGATGTTGTGGATGGTGAACACCGACGCCGCCCCGGCCAGCACCGGGTCGTTCGCATACAACGTCCTGAGGTAGACCGGCACGAGCCCCGCCTGCCAGTCGTGCGCGTGCACCACGTCCACCGGGCGGCCCTCATGTCGGGCGAACTCGAGACCCGCGAGCGACAGGAACGCGAAGCGCCGCGGATTGTCGCCATAGTCGTGGCTGCCGAGGCCGTACAGCGCATCGCGGTCGAAGAACGCGGGATGGTCCACCAGGGCGACGCGCACGCCGGGGCTCGTTTCCTGCACCCAGACGTCGGCGTGGTAGTGGTGTCCACCCATGGCCACGTCGTAGCTCAGCGTGGGCGCACCCGAGACCGTGATGCCGCGATACCGGGGGATCACGACAGTCACGTCGTGGCCGAGGGCTCCCAGCGCCTTGGGCAGCGCTGCGACGACGTCGGCGAGTCCGCCGGTCTTGGCAAACGGCACGGCCTCGCTGGCCACCATCAGGATGCGCAGGGCGCGCGAGCGTCCGCCGTCCGCAGCTGCCCGGGCAGCAGCCTTCGTCCGTGGGGTGCGCGCGGGTTTCGTGGCGGCCGGCTGCGAAGCAGCTTTCGTCCGGGTCGAGGTCGCCCTGGCGCGTGCCGCTCCGCCCGGCTTCGACGTGCTGGCCTTCCCGGCCGTCCGCGACGTCCGCGTCGCGCGTCCCGCCGGCTTCGCTTCGACGCCCGCCGCGGGTGTTCCGGAAACCTCCACCGGCACGGCCGCCTCGTCCGAAGTGGTCACAGGGGCCTTCCGGGCGCGGGTGGCCCGAGGCTTCGCGGTCGTCGGCGGCTCCGCGGGGAGTTGCTCAGAGGCGCCAGCGACCGGCTCGGTCGGCGGCGGGGCGGGTGACGGGTCGGCGGGAGATGAACGTCGGGGGCGTGGTGTCTTGGCCATCGGTGAGCAATGGCGGCCGCGAAGGGACCTGCGGGCGGGCGCCGCTCAAAGTGTAGCGCACGGGCGTGACTCATCCGGCGCAGCCCGACAGGGCCCCGGGCGCGCCGTGGACGCACGCGGAGCAGAGCTGCGGCGACGGGACGGAGGTCGGACGTGGGGGGGCGTCTAGTCCTGCTGCTGGTCCTGCGTCTGGGTCGCCACGATGCCCGGCGCCCGGGTCGCCAGCCAGTTGAACAGGTGGCGCGTTTCCCAGAAACGGGCGGGATTGCTCTTGGCGCCGAGGACGACCACGGCCACCTGCTCGCCCTGCGGCAGGCGCAGCAGGGTGGCGAGGCAGTAGCCCGACTTCGAGATGAAGCCCGTCTTCCCGCCGCGCACGTCGACGTCGGTGCCGACGAGGTGGTTGGTGTTGTGCAGCGTGACCGAGCGCGTGGGCGCGGTGAACTGGTAGTCCTTCATCCGCATGATCGAGGCGATGCGCTCGTCGCCCGACGCAAACGAGATGAGCCGCGCCATGTCGAACGCCGACGAGACGTTGTCGGCATACAGGCCCGACGGATCGGCATACCGCGTGCTCGACAGCCCGAGTTCGGCGGCCTTCTGGTTCATGCGCTCCACGAAGCCGATCGGGCCGTAGAGCGACTGACGCGCCAGCGTGCGGGCGGCGACGTTGTCCGACCCGATGAGCAGGAGGTGCAGCAGCTGCTGGATCGTGACCCGGTCGCCGCGGCGCAGGTAGGTCGTCGACGCGCCCCGCAGATCGATGGGGTCGATCGTGACCTCGCGGGTGAGGTCGACTTCGTTCTCGAGGAACGCCACGGCGGTCATCACCTTCGTGATGCTCGCGATGGAGCGCGTCGCCTTGGCGTTGCTCTCGTACAGCACCTGATGGGTGGCCGGGTTGTACACGATCGCCGCCCCGGCGCGAATGTCAGGGATCAGCTGGCCGTCGGCCCCCGGCTTGAACTGCGGCGTCTGGATCTCCCGCAACTGCCGGGCGTACGCCGCCTGCCGGGCACGCGCCATCGCCAGACGGCGCTGGCGGGCCTTGCTGGCCGAGTACCGCGTCCGCGTGGTCCTGGTCGACTTGCTGGCCCTGGTCGTCGACGTCTTCTTGGCCGTCGACGACTTCTTCGTGCTCGAGACCTTCTTGGTCGCAGGTCGCTGCGCCGCTTCGCTGGCGCCGGTCAGGGCGGGCCCGCCGAGCAAGGCCAGGGTCGCGCCGAGCAGCACGCCCACGCGCAGCGATCGGAGTCCGGGGAGGAGGGGCATCCGTTGAGGTCCTCGGGCGAAATCGTGCCTCTGACAGAGTCATCGACAGTCTAGCAAACTTCCTTTACAACGTGCCGTGGCTGCAAGCACTTGCAGCAGTCACCAGCCAAACGCGTGCCGTCGGCGGCGGCCCGTGGCCGCCGGTGCGGCTCCGGGTTGCGACGCGCGCGGCCCGGCGGCCCCGCTTCACGGCTGCGCCAGCGCCACCGCCAGCAGGATGGCCTGCCGCAGCCCATCCACCGCGCCGGTCGTGTCGAACGATTCCTCCAGTGAATGCGCGCCCCTGCCGACGCCCCCGCCGCCAATCGTGATGGCGGGTACACCCTGCCCCATCGGGACGTTGGCATCGGTGGACGAGTTCTCGAGCACCACGGGCAGCCCGAGCGCCCGCAGGACGGACGAGGCGGCCCGCACGATGTCGGAGGTGTCGGCGGTCCGACCAGCCGGTCGGTCTCCCACCAGGGCGACCTCGACCGATACCGTCGACGCATGGCGCCACCGGGCGTTCTCCTCGGCCACGGCCGCGTCGATGACCTGGCGGACCCGACGGTCGAGTACGCCGAGGGCCGCGGCATCCTCCGACCGGAGGTCGATCTCCATCCAGGCCTCGAAGGGGATGGCGTTGACCGACGTGCCTCCCCCGATGCGGCCGACGTTGAAGGTCGTCTTCGGTGACGCCGGCACCTCGAGCGACCCGATGGCCGCCACGGCCCGCCCGAGGGCGTGGATCGGGTTGGGCAGCCCGAACGCGCCGTAGCTGTGACCGCCCGGCCCCTTGAACGTCACGCGGTACCGCTTGCTCCCCACGCCCCCGTTGGTGACCTCGAGGCCCGAGCCATCCACCGACACGAAGCGGTCGATGCGACCAAGCCCCTGCGGGCCGACCAGGTGCTTCACGCCGCGGAGGTCGCCAAGCCCCTCTTCGCCGACGGTCCCGACGAACGAGATCCGCCCCGGCGTGGTCACCCTCGCCTCGTCCAGGGCCCGGATCACGCCGAGCACCACGGCGAGCCCCCGACAGTCATCGGTGATCCCGGGGCCGTGCAGGCGGGTGCCCTTGCGCGACACCTTCACCGACGTGCCCTCAGGGAACACGGTGTCGAGGTGTGCGCTGAAGACCAGGTGCGGGCCGCCGGGCTGGCCACCGCGACGTTCGCCGATGACATTGCCCACCGCATCGATGCGCACCCGCTGCAGACCCAGTCGGGCAAACGCCTGTCGATACGCCTCGGCGCGCGCCTGTTCCTTGAACGGCGGCGCCGGAACCTCGCACAGGGCCACCTGCTGCTCGACCACCCAGGACTCGAGCCGGTCGGCCGCGGCGACGGCTGCCTTGACGGCCGACGCCTGGAGCAGACGGGCCCCGATGTCGTCGGCGCCCTGCTGGCCGAACGCGGGCCCCACGGAGGTCACGCTGACGCACAGCAGTGTCAGGAGCTGTCGATGAACCGTCGATCGTGGCATGTCAGTCCCATTACGTATACGGGCGGTTCAGATGGAACACAAGCAGTTCAAGTTTTCGCAGGCCGCATCCGGATTTGTGAATCTTATTCCAGTGCCGGCAACTGGATCGTGACCTCCGCGTCGCCGGAATGTCACCCGGAGGTGGCAAGGTTTCTCCAGAATGTCGTAAACATGAGAGTTCCCTCGCCACACCCGGATGGCCCTGACGATGGCACGCTGCGTGCATCCTCAATGGCCACCTAGAGGAAGGCGGAGTTTCCGGCCATGAGCATCGTGAAGCTGTTGGGGTTCGAGACGCTGGGGTGCGGGTGCCTGGTGGGGCACTATCGGGATGCCGGCACCGTGAGCGTCGTCACCTACGTCGAGGAGAAGGCCTCGACGTGCGACCAGCCAGGACATCGCCGGAACCACGCGCTCGTCGCGCGACGGCGCCGCAGCGCATCGGTGCCCGTGCCGTCGCGCCCGGCTGTCGCCACCCGGCTCCACGCGCCCCGCTGATCCGGGCGTCCGCGCGTCGGCGGGCCCCGGGCGCTTGCCGGTGCGTGGTACGCTGCCCCGGCGCGTCGACCTGGACCGCGCACCGATGGACCTTCGCCAACTGGAGATCATCCGCGCCATCGCGGAAACCGGCTCGTTCACGGCCGCCGGTGAAAAGCTGAACGTCTCGCAATCGGCCATCAGTCGGCAGGTGCTCCTGCTCGAAGAGGAACTGAACGAGGCGGTCTTCCTGCGTATCGGCCGGCGCATCCGCATCACGCCCGCCGGCGAGGCGTTGCTGCAGCTCAGCCATCGCGTGTTCCTCGACCTGAAGGACACCGTGGCACGCATCACGGACACGCAGGCCTCCCTCATCGGCCCGGTGCGGCTCGCCGGTGGCATGACGGTGAGTCTCTACGTCTTCCCGGCGCTGCTGCGCGACTTCCGCCGTCACCACCCCGACGCGGAGATCAAGATCATCGCCGGCGCGACCGACAAGTGCCTCGCGAGCCTGCGGTCCGGACTCGCCGACGTCGCCCTGCTCACGCTCCCCATCAGCGATCCCGACCTCGTCACGTTGCCTGCGTTGCAGGAGGAACTGCTGCTGGTGTCGTCGCCGAACCACCCCCTGGCCAGCCGCACCCGCGTGACCCCGGCCGACCTGCGCGACCAGCCGTTCGTGCTGTTCGAGTCCGGCTCGAACACCCGCCGCGTCGTGGACGAGTTCTTCGTCCGCAACCAGATCGTGCCGCAGGTGGTCACCGAGACCGAGAACGTGGAGATCATCAAGGCCCTGGTGCGCGCGGGCCTCGGCCTGTCGATCATCTCCTACCAGAGCGTGGCGCGCGAGGTGGCGTCGGGCCAGTTCTTCTGCGCCCGTATCGCCGGGCAGACGCTGATCCGCGAGACGGGCTGGGTCTACGTGCGCGCCAATCGCGTGCCGCGTGCCGTGCAGGAAGTGCTGGCTTCGTTCGAACGGATCAAGCCCCGCCTGCGCGTGATTCCACCGCCCGGCCGCGACCGCATCGGTCCGGACGTGCACGCATAACCGCGACGCATCGACCGATAACATCATTCTATTTCCCTTGACTCGGCGCGCGCAGTAGTGTGCGCCCAGCACGCGCGTGCGCGTGCCGCCAGTACGCACGTCCCTCCTTGGGCCAGACGGCTCGCACCCGCCTGGCCCGCTTTTTCTCGGGCTCGGCAAGGCGCAGGGCTCAGCGACCGACGGCTGGGACAGCCGTCCCTACCTACCCCCCGGACGCTCGGCGCCTTGCGTCATGCGCCACTACGTTCTGCGTTCCATGCGACGTCCATGCGCTGTGCGTCCTGCGTTAGGCGCCATGCGCTTCGCGCCGCTACGTTCGGCGTTCGGCGTTCTGAGTTCTGCGCCATGCGCCAATACGTTCTGCGTCATGCGGCGTGGCGCGACTGGCATCCAGCCATGCGCATATCCGCATCCACCGTATAATCGCGGGCGATGGCTCTGTCCGTGGGACTGCTCGGGTTCGGCACCGTCGGCCAGGCGGTGGCACGCCTCCTGATCGACCGCACCGATGGTCTGCTCCGCCTGTCGCACGTCTTCAACCGCGACGTCGCACGCAAGAAGGTCGATTGGGTTCCGGCATCGGTCGTCTGGACCGACCGCGTCGACGACGTGTTCGACGCCGGCGTGGACGTGATCGTCGAGGTCGTGGGCGGGCTCGAGCCGGCACGCGAATGGCTCGAGCGCGCCATCGACGCCGGCTGCCCCATCGTCACCGCCAACAAGCAGTTGATCGCGACGCACGGGCAGGCGCTGCTCGAACGGGCCGCCGGGCGCGGCGTGGACCTGCTGTTCGAGGCAGCCGTCGGCGGTGGCATCCCCGTGGTGCGCGGCCTGCGCGAGGGGATCGCCGGCGACCGGCTGACGGCCGTCTCCGGCATCCTCAACGGCACCTGCAACTACATCCTCACGCGCATGGAGTCGGCCGGCATGCCGTTCGACACGGCACTGGCCGAGGCGCAGGCCCAGGGGTTCGCGGAGGCCGATCCGACCGACGACCTCGAGGGCTACGACGCACGCGCCAAGCTGTGCATCCTGGCGCGCGTGGGCCTCGGCCTCGACCTCGCGCCGGCCGCAATCCCGTGCGAGACGATCCGCACGATCAGCGACGACGACTTCGTGTACGCGCGACGCCTGCAGGCCACCATCCGGCAGGTCTCCCGGGTGACGTGCGCCGATGGCGACGTGCAGGCGCGCGTCGGCCCGGCGCTGGTGCCGCTCACGTCGCCGCTGGCCCGGGTGATCGGCAGCCAGAACCTGATCGTCGCCGGCGGCACGTACGGCAAGGAGACGACCTTCTCGGGCTACGGCGCGGGCGGCTTCCCCACCGCGGTCGCCATCGTGTCGGACCTGCTGGCCATCGCCAGGCGCGCGGGTGCGGCGCCGGCGGCCTGGCCGCTCACGACGGCCCCGCGATCGGTGGGTCCGCTGAAGGCGGCGCCGTACTACCTGCGCCTGGTCGTCCGCGATCAGCCCGGCATCATCGCCAGCCTGGCCGCCATCTTCTCGAAGCACGCCATCAACATCGACGCGGTGCTCCAGGAGCCCGGGGGCTCGAAGGACCGCCTGCCGTTCGTGATCACGCTGGAGTCGTGTCCCACCGATGCGATGAACGCCGCGATGCGCGAGATCGCGACGCTGCCGTTCCACGTGACGCCACCGCTGTGCCTGCCGGTCCTCGCATGACCACCGCACGACCGCTGGCGACCGTCACCGTCCCGGCATCCACGTCCAACCTCGGACCGGGTTTCGACGCGCTCGGACTCGCCCTCTCGCTGTATCTCCGCGTGGACGTCGACGCCATCACCGAGGACGGTGGCGGACACGTGCGCTGTGCGTTCACGGGGCCGGTGCCGCCGGGCGAGAACCTGGTGCTCACGGGATTTCGCGCGGTGTGCCAGGCCATGGGCGCGACGGCCGTCGCGTCGCTCGACGTGACCGTGACGTGCGCGATTCCGCCGTGCGCCGGTCTCGGCAGCAGCGCGGCCGCCCTCGTGGCCGGTGGACGGCTGGCCGCTCTCGTGGTGGACGGCGTCACCGACACCGTGTTGATCGACGTGCTGACGGCACTCGAGGGACACCCCGACAACGTGACCGCCGCCATTCTCGGTGGCCTGGTGGCCGGCTGCGTCGACGCCCACGGCCACGTCCGCGCCGTGGCCAGCCCGTGGCCCCCGGCCGTGCGGCTCGTCGTCGCCACGCCGAGCCTGTCGCTGCCCACACGCACGGCCCGCGCCGTGCTCCCATCGCAGATCGCCCGACAGGACGCCATCTTCAACGTGCAGCGCGTGGCCCTGCTGCTGCAGGCCATCGCCGCCGGGCGTCTCGACGTGCTCCGCGAGGCGTTCGCAGATCGCCTGCACCAGCCGTACCGCCTCTCGCTGGTGCCGGGGCTGGCCGAGGTCCTCTCGCTCGAGGCGCCGGGTCTGCTCGGGGCGTTCCTCTCCGGAGCGGGGCCGTCGGTCGCCGTGTGCGTCGAGGGAGACACGGCCCCGGTCATTTCGGCCCTGCGCGACATCTACGCGACGATCGATCCGGCCGTCGCCATCCGCGTGCTCGACGTCCATCAACCGACCACGACGCCGGTCGCGGTCACGCATCGCTGAGGAAGCCCACGTGTCCACACTGCTCGGGCTGCAATGCCACGTCTGCCACACGCCGTTCCCGGCCGAGGCCACCTATGTCTGCGACCAGTGCTTCGGCCCGCTCGAGCCGGTCTACGACTACGACCGTGCGCGCCTGACGTTCACGCGCGAGGCCATCGCCGCCCGCCCGCGCAACATCTGGCGCTACCGGGAACTGCTGCCCATCACGGGCGAACCGCTGACCGGCTTCGGCTCGGGCTTCACCCCGCTGGTGCCCGCGCCGCGCCTGGCCGAGCGGCTCGGCGTCCGCGAGCTCTACGTGAAGGACGACGGGGTGAACCACCCCACGCTCTCCTACAAGGATCGCGTCGTGTCCGTGGCGGCCACCCGCGCGGTGGAACTCGGCTTCACGACGTTCGGGTGTGCCTCGACGGGCAATCTGGGCAACAGCGTCGCCGCGCACGCGGCCCGTCTCGGCCTGCGCTGTTTCGTGTTCATCCCCGACAACCTCGAGCCGTACAAGGTGCTCGGCTCCGCGGTGTACCAGCCCACGCTGCTGGCCGTGCGCGGCAACTACGACGACGTCAACCGTCTGTGCACACAGGTGGCCGACAAGCACGGATGGGGCTTTGCCAACATCAACCTGCGCAGCTACTACGCTGAGGGCGCCAAGACCATGGGGTTCGAGATCGTCGAGCAACTGGGCTGGCGCTTCCCGCAGCACGTGGTGTCGCCGGTCGCCGGGGGGACGCTCCTGCCCCGCATCTTCCGCGGGTTCCGCGAACTCCACCAGCTCGGGCTGGCCGACGGCGACCTGCCGAAGATGTACGGTGCGCAGGCGGCCGGATCGGCGCCCGTCGTGCGCGCGTTGCACGCGGGCCAGGACTACCCCGACCCGGTCAAGCCGGACACGATTGCCAAGTCCATCGCCATCGGCAACCCGGCCGACGGCTTCCAGGTGCTCGAGGTACTCCGCGAGTCGGGCGGATGGGGCGAGATGGTGACCGACGAGGAGATCCTCGAGGGCATCAACCTGCTGGCCGAGTCCGAGGGGATCTTCACCGAGCCCGCGGGCGGCACGACGGTGGCGGTCACGCGCAAGCTGGTGGCCGAGGGCCGCATCCCGCGCGACGAGTCCATCGTGGTCTGCGTCACAGGCAACGGCTACAAGACGGCCGACATCATGACGTCGCGCGTCGCGCGTCCGGTGCACATCAGCCGCTCGATCGACGACGTGGACGCGTATCTGGCGGGAACGCTGGCCGGCGTCGGCGAGGAGCGGGCATGAGCCGGTTCGAGCGCGCCCACCTGCTGGTGCAGAAGTACGGCGGCAGCTCGGTCGCCACGCCGGATCACATCAGGAACGTCGCCGACCGCATCATCGCCTGCCGGCAGGAAGCCCGGCACATGGTCGTGGCCGTGTCGGCAATGGGCAAGACGACCGATCAGCTCATCGCGATGGCCGGTCAGGTCTCGAGCCGCCCGACCGGCCGCGAGATGGACCAGCTCCTCGCGTGCGGCGAGACCATCGCCGTCTCGCTGCTCAGCCTCGCGCTCCAGGACCGCGGCGTACCCGCGATCTCGTTGACGGCGGCGCAATGCGGCATCCGCACCGACGGCTCGTTCAACCGTGCACGGATCGCCAACGTCGAGACGGGCCGACTGGTGCACGAACTCGAGAGCGGCCGCGTGGTGATCGTCGCGGGCTTCCAGGGCATCACCGGCAACCACGAGATCACGACGCTGGGCCGCGGTGGCGGCGACATCACGGGGGCGGCGCTGGCCGCCGCGCTGCAGGCGCCGGTGTGCGAGATCTGCACCGACGTGGACGGGGTCTACACGGCCGACCCGAACGTCGTCGAGGGCGCACGGCTGGTGCCCGAGATGAGCTACGAGGAAGCCATCGAGCTCGCGGCGAGCGGCGCCAAGGTGCTGCACCCGCGCGCAGCCGAGATCTGCATGCAGTACGACGTGCCCATCCACGTGCGCTCGACGTTCCATCGGCGCCCGGGCACCTGGATTCGTGGAGGAATGATGGAGAACGCTGCCGTCGTCGGCATCACGTCGGACAAGAAGATCGCCAAGGTGACGCTGCTCGAGGTGCGGGACGAGCCCGGGCTGGCCGCCGTCATCTTCCGCGAGCTGGCCCGCGAGGACGTCAACGTGCGCCTCATCATCCAGGCCGCGGCCACGCACGACCGCAATCGCATCACGTTCGTGACCGACAACGACCAGGTCGACCGCATCCGCGAACTCGAAGCCGCGTGGAAGCGCCGGCGCATCGTCGGCGACGTGCAGGTCGATCTCGACGTGGCCAAGATCGCGATCGTCGGGTCGCGCATCGCGTCCACACCCGGCCTCGCCGCGCGGATGTTCACGGCTCTGGCCAAGGTGGGCGTGAACATCGACTGCATCAGCACGTCGGAGATGAAGGTGAGCTGCGTGATCGGCCGCGACGACCTCGACAAGGCCGTGCGCGCGGTGCATGCCGAGTTCTTCGGCACGGCGTCGACGAGCCGCGCGTCCCGCAGCACGACGACGCGACCGGCGACGTCGCGTCCGGCCCGCAAGAAGGCTGCCGCAAAGACGACGGGCGCCACGGCTCGCCGCCGCAGCGCCCGCTGACTGCGTGACCCGTGACGGCGGCCGCCATGCGGCCGCCGTCACACCCCGCTATTTCTTGCTGTCGTCTGGCGTCTTGAGCGCGTACCCCCGACGGGCCCACACCGAGACGCCAGGGCGGCTCACCTTCACTTCGAGCGCGCGCCGCTTGCGTGTCGGGTCCGGGTTGCTCGAGTAGTACCCGAGCACGTAGTAGTCGCTCGTCTCGGCGTCGATCTTCTTCAGCGCCTTCGCGAAGTCGTTCTGGTTGACGACCGCGGTGCCCCCGGTCTCCTCGGCCAGCACGCGCAGGCTGTCCTGCGACTTCCGCACGTGGTTGTTCCACTCCATCATGTCCACGTTGTCGTCCATCTCGGGGCCACCGACCAGGCCTCGCGGATCGATCGTGTACACCGTGGCGTTGGCGCGATTGGCCGCGCGCGTGAGGTCGGCGAGTTCGCGCGCCAGGTCGGCGTCGGCGAACTGCTGGCCCTGGCGATAGGTCACCGCCGCCGGGTCGCGCGGGTCGACGCCCGTCGAGTTGTAGCCGTACAGCGCTTCACGCTGCAGCCGGCCCTGCGGGAACGGATCGAAGTCGTAGCCGTTGCTCACGTAGATCAGCGCCTTCCGCCGGTTCTGCACCTTCTCGAGTTCGCGCATCAGGTCGTTGGCCGTGCTGAAGGCGACGTGGGCGCGATAGCGCAGTTCCTGGTTGCCCTGCGAACCGTTGGTGCCGGGCTGCTCGAGGATGTCGGCCGGCTTGAGACCGCTGCCGCTGATGCGCTTGATGGCCTCCTCGAGTCGGCGACGGTCGTACGTGAGGTCCACGGCCAGCGACGAGGGCCCCGTCGACACGATGCCGAACATGTCGCCGTCGTGGATCAGCTCGGTGGCGATCTTCTTGAACAGGTCGCGGATGCGCGGCGTGTTCCGGAAGTCGAGATGCAGGTCGTCGACGAAGAGCATGAAGATGCGGCCGGCCGCGTCGTTGACCGGACGCGGGGGCGGCAGCACCATGCCCTCTTCGACCGGCGCCGGTGGCGGCGCCGCGATGTTGAAGTAGCGACCGCCGTGCACGAGCGTGAGCGACGCGACGGACTGCTCGACCCCATCCTCGAGGACGACGAAGTCTTCCTTCTTCAGATCGGCCAGGAACTGCCCGGCGCCATCGCGCGGGATGACGTCGGTGGTCACGAGGCTGGTGACGGTGGTGAAGTCTGGCTGCGACGCGGCCGCAGCCGGCTGCGCCGGCGGTGCCTGGGGTGGTGGAGTCGGCGGCGCCTGGGGTTGGGCCGCGAGGGTGACGACCCCCAACAGGGCCGCCGCGGTCGTACTTCCGAGTCGGCTGAGCAGTCGTGCACTCATGGTTCGATTATAGGAGGCGGACCGGCATCCACGCCCGAACCAGCCTGCACCTCGGTTCGGGGCGAGGCCGGCGCGGCCAGCACGGGACCACCCGTGCCCGCAGTTCCCCGCCGTCGCTTCCGCCGGCCCGAGTTGGCCTTGTCGGTCGCAACGTCAGACGACGGCGCGCGACGTTCGGCCTTGACGGCCCCCCGCGGCCGCCGCGCCTGCGGCTCGACGACCGGAGGAAGGCGCCGCTGCTCGAGTTCGCGCAGAAGGGCCGTCCAGTCGAAGGTGATGTCGGGATACTGCCGCTCCAGGGCCCGCTGGGTGGCGGCGTCGAGCCACTGACGTCCGAAGGTCAGCCCCTGGGGCGCCGACGAGAAGTAGAGGACGCGAAGCCTCGAGTCTCCCCGGCGGTCGCTGCGGGGGTGCAGCAGGTACAGGGTGTCGAGCCCGCGCTTGTCGCGGGCGAGTCGGATCAGCGGCACGCGGAAACACCTGACACGCCGGGCCTACTTCCGCTTCGGCTTGCTCGACGACCCGCGCGACGGCCCTCGCTTGGCCGCCTTGGCCACGGGGCGGGCAGCCGCTCGGGTGGGCGTCCGCTTGGCGACCGCCGTCTTGGTCGCCCGAGCCGTCGCGGGCTTCCGGGGCGGTGCCGGGCGCGCGCTCGAGGCCGGTCGGGCCGCACGGGGCGCAGAGGCCGGCGTGCGGGCCTGGGTCTTGGCCGCCTTCGGTTTGGTCGACTTGGTCGGCTTGGTCGCCTTGGTGACCTTGGCCGTTTTCGCGGATCGACTGCTCGCGGGCTTCACGGTCCCCTTCGCCCCCCGCATGGCCGACGCCGGACGACTCGGTGCAACCTTGCCTTTGCCCGTCGCCTTGGCCGGCGCCTTGGCCGGCGCGGCGGCGCGCGCCGGCTTCACCGGTGCCGCCTTGCCGGGCTTGTGCGCGGGACGCGCCGCCTTGGGCGCCACCTTAGGCGCCGCCGAAGCGGACGGCTTGGCGGCCGGCCGTGCCGGAGCCTTGGCCACGGCCTTCGGCGTGGGCCTGGGCGCGGGCCTGGCCGTGGCCGCGGCTTCGGCCGACCGTGCCGGTGTCCGCTTGTCGGGCGACGGTGGCATCACGGCCTTGCGCGCCACGGGTGGCGCGGGTGTCTTCGGAGCCGCGGCCTTGCCGGCTGTGGGGACCACGGGGGAGGGCGCGACCGGCACCGCAGGCCCGGGGGCCGTGCCCCCCGCCGTCGCGACGGTGGCGGCAGGGACCGGCTTTCCGGTGACACGCTTCTGCGGCGTCGGGGCCGGCGTCGGCGTGGTCGGAGGCACCGCCTCGGCGGCCGCCCGCGGCGCACCGTTGGTCGAGGCGCTCGCCGGCGCCGCCGGAACCGCAGACTCGACAGGCTTGGCGACCTTCGGAGCCTTCGGGGCCTTGGGGGCCTTGGCCTTGGGCACCTTGGTCCGCAAGGGCGGCAGGCGCAGCGACTCGGCCGCCGCGGCCGCGGCAGCCTCGGCAAACGCCCGGCGACTCTCGGCCGGTGTCATTTCCTCACTGCGCCGGGGGTTCTGGATCGCCGACTCGACCGCGGCTTCGATGTCGCTCGCGCGGCGAGTCTTGATGGCCACGATGTCGACGAGCGGCCCGTCGGCAGGCGCCGACGCGTCGGCCGGCAGCGAGGGATCGCGATAGACACGCTCGAGCCGCAGCTGGTCGCCCCCCAGTGAGGCGAACGACCAGACTTCCGACGGCGAGATGTGATGCTGGGCGCACAGTCGGCGGGCGGTCTCGACCGACGCCACGGGGACGTACAGGTGGAACTGCGCGCGGGCCCGCGCAAACAGCACCCATTGGTACATGGCCTCGAGGTTGTTGACCGATTCGGCCGTCTCGACCTCGACAATGGCGTGCGGCTTCTTCGCGGCGTCGGGCAGCGAGAGAATGAGGTCGGGATAGGCCTGCGCCGTCCCGGCCTTGACCGGCGTGCGCCGTTCGTCGCCAGCGTTCACCTCGACGCCGAAACGCTCGCCGAACGAGAGCTCCAGCGCCCGGATGACACGGTCGTGTTCGAACTGCTCGCGTACCGGACGAATGAGAATCGCCACACAGCCTCCGCGGATCCCCTGCGGATCCCGGCCTGCCCCGCGACCGCCGCGCGGCGGCAAACGCGGAATGCTAGCATGGATACGTAACCAACTGCCAGCGCGTCGCGCTCGGCGGGCCCTATTCTGCCACAGGCCACCTCGCTTCCCTAACGCCCTGTCTTCAGGCGACTTAGCGCACCTGCACCCATCGTGAACGACCGATTCCTCCGCGCCTGCCGGCGCCAGCCCGTCGATGCCACCCCCGTCTGGTTCATGCGCCAGGCCGGACGTTACATGCCCGAATACCGCGCGTTGCGGCAGCAATACGGCATGCTCGAGCTCTGCCGGACGCCGGAGCTCGCGGTCCAGGTCACCCTCCAGCCGGTCAGGGCGATGGAGGTCGATGCCGCTATCCTCTTCTCGGACTTGCTCTTACCGCTCGCGCCGATGGGGCTGTCGTTCGACTTCGTCAAGGGCGAAGGCCCGGCCTTCGACAACCCCATCCGGTCGGCGGCCGACGTCGATCGCGTGCGGCCGATCGACCCCGCCGTCGAGCTCGGGTACGTGCTCGACAGCATCAGGATGCTCAAGGCTGAGTTGGAGGTGCCGCTCATCGGCTTCGTGGGTGCCCCCTTCACCCTGGCCTCCTACTGCATCGAGGGCGGCCCCTCGAAGGACTTCGCGCGCACCAAGGCGATGATGTACGCCGAGCCCGACGCGTGGCACACGCTCTGCGGACGCCTCGCCGACATGGCCGGCCGCTACCTGCAGGCCCAGATTGCCGCCGGCGTGGATGCCGTCCAGGTCTTCGACTCGTGGGTCGGCCAGCTCGGCCCGTCGGACTACCGCGAGTTCGCCCTGCCCCACACGCGACGCGTCTTCGAGGCCATTGCGCCGCTCGACGTCCCGTCGATCCACTTCGGCGTGGGCACGGGCATGCTCCTCGAAGACATGGCCACCGCCGGCAGCACCGTCGTCGGCGCCGACTGGCGCACGCCCCTCGACCGGGCCTGGCAGCTGATCGGCCCTGAGCGGGCCATCCAGGGCAATCTCGACCCCACCCTCCTGCTCGGCCCCTGGCCACGGGTGCGCGCCGCCGTGGAGGACATCGTGACGCGCGCGGCCGGGCGGCCCGGGCACGTCTTCAACCTCGGCCATGGCGTGCTGCCCATGACGTCGCCCGAGGTCGTGGCGCGGGTGGCCCGGCTCGTGCACACGTTGACCGCCTCCCGCGTGCGATGAGCAGCCCACCGCCGCGCGTGGTGGTGCTCGGCGGCGGCATCGCGGGGCTCAGCGCCGCCTGGGAGTGCCATCGCCAGGGCCTGCCCGTCACGGTGTTGGAGGCGCAACACCGGGCCGGCGGGGTCGTTCGCACCGACATCGCGGGAGACGTGGTGCTCGACACCGGGCCCGACGCGTTCCTGGTGACCAAACCCGGCGCCATCGCCCTGTGCCGCGAACTCGGCATCGAACACGACCTGATCCCCATGAAGCCCCCCGGGGGCGCATACGTCCTGCGGGACGGGCGCCTGCATGCGTTACCCGAGGGGGGCGCCTTCGGGATCGCCACGACCGCCGGCCCGTTCCTGCGTTCCACGTTGCTCTCGCCGATCGGCAAGCTGCGGGTGGCCCTCGAGCCACTCGTGCCCGCCAGGCGCTCCGAAGACGACGAGAGTGCGGGGGCGTTCTTTCGTCGCCGCTTCGGCGCGGAGGCCGCCCGGCGCATCGCGCAGCCCCTGCTCGGCGGCATCCACGCGGGCGACCTGGATCAGCTGTCGGCCGACGCCGTGCTGCCCCAGTTGGTGGCGATCGAGCGGTCCGGCCGCAGCGTGCTGATGGCCTTGCGGGCCCAGGGACGCCGCGCCGTCGAGGGTGGCGCGTTCCGCAGTTTTCCGAGGGGCATGGCCACGCTGGTGGACACCCTGATGGCGCGCCTGCCCGCAGCGACCGTCCGGCTCGGCACGCCGGTCGAGGCGATTCGCGTCGTGAATCGCACCTGGGCAGTCCACACGGCGGCGGGCACGGTCGAGGCGGATCTGCTGGTCCTGGCCGTCCCGGCCTACGTCGCGGCCGAATGGCTCGGTCCATGGGCGCCCATGGCCGCCGGGTTGGCGGCAGGCATCCGGTATGTCTCGAGCGCGGGCGTGCTCGCCGTCTACGACGACAGCGTCGTGAGACGACCCCTGCACGGCAGCGGCTACGTCTCCACCCCCGGCCCTGGCCGTGAGCCGCTGCTGGCGACCAGTTGGCTCAGCCACAAGTGGGACGGCCGGGCGCCCGCCGGGCGGACCGTGCTGCGTGGGTTCTTTGGCGGCGCCCTCGACGAAGAGGCGCTGGCGCGCAGCGACGATGCCCTCGTGGCCGAGGCACACCGCTCGTGGTCGGCGCGCTTCGACATCACGGAAGCGCCCAGCCTCACCCGGGTGGTGCGCTGGACTCGCGCGAGTCCCCAGCACGAAGTGGGACACGCCGCGCGCGTCCGGCGGATCGAGGCGGCCCTCGACGGCCTGCCCCCGGTCGCGCTGGCGGGCAGCGGGTTCCGCGCCGTCGGCCTGCCGGACGTCATCGCCGATGCCCGCACCGCCATGGCGAGCCTGCTGGACCGGTGGCGCGCACGGTAAGATGCCACCCGCATGATCGCGTTCCGACTCAGCCGCGTCACTGCCATGGTCGCGACCGTGGCGTTCATCGCCGGAGGCTGCGCCTCGCCCTCCGAGACACCGTCGGCCACCGCCGATGCCGCCGACACGGCAGAACGCACAGCCGCCGAGGTGGCGTCCCTGCCCGCGCTGACGCCCGAGCTCACGCAGTTGCTCACCCGCATCCGCGAGGCCGACAAGGGGCAACTCGCGGTCTCCGAGGCCGACGGTCGCTTCCTGAGACTCCTGGTGGTGATGACCGGGACACGCAAGGCCATCGAGATCGGGGGCGCGAGCGGGTACAGCGCCATCTGGCTCGGCCTCGGCCTCCGCGAGACGGGCGGCCGGCTGACGACGATCGAGTACGACCCGGTGCGCGCGCAGGAACTCAAGGCCAACATCGCCGCGGCTGGACTCAACGACATCGTCACGGTGGTTGCCGGCGACGCGTTCAAGGCCGTCCCGGCCGAGCCGGGCACCTTCGACTTCGTCTTCATCGACGCGTGGAAGCCCGACTACCAGAAGTACTTCGAGATGACGTTCCCGCGCGTGCGCCGCGGGGGCCTCATCGTCGCCCACAACGTGATCAACAAGGGCGCCGAGATGCAGGACTTCCTGCAGACGGTCACCACGCGGCCCGATCTGCTCACCTCCATCGTCGCGCCGGGCACCGAGGGGGTGTCGGTGAGCCTGAAGCGCTGAGGAGGCCTCGATGGCCGACATCCAGTTGATTGGCGTGCCGCTCGACCTCGGCGGCGGTCGCCGCGGCGTAGACATGGGACCCTCGGCGGTCCGCATCGCCGGGATCGCCGACCGACTGCGGGCGCTCGGCCATCACGTGACCGATCGCGGCGACATCGTCACGCCCACGCCCGAGACGCGTGAGCCCGGCGACCCGAAGAAGCGCTACATCCACGACATCCAGGGCGTCTGTGAAGCGCTGTACGCGCAGTCGCTCGACGCGCTGGTGCAGGGCGCCTTCCCTGTGGTCATCGGCGGGGATCACAGTGTCGGGGCCGGATCGGTGGCCGCGTCGGCGACCTTCGCACGGCGCCGGGGCCTGCCGCTCGGGCTGCTGTGGATCGACGCGCACGGCGACATGAACACGCCCGCCACGACCGTTTCGGGCAACGTCCACGGGATGCCGCTCGCCGCCCTGCTCGGCGAGGACCCGCGCGAACTCGCGCTCGTGGGCGGCTACGAGCCGAAGGTCCGCCCGGAGCACACGGTGCTCGTGGGAGTTCGCGACCTCGATGCCCGCGAGAAGGACGAGGTGCGACGCTCGGGCGTTCACGTCTTCACGATGAAGGACATCGACAGACGCGGCCTCGCCGCGGTGATCGAGCAGGCCATCGCGCTGGCGGGCCGTGAGACCGGCGGCATCCACGTGTCGTTCGATCTCGACGTGTGCGATCCCACCATCGCTCCGGGCGTGGGCACGCCGGTGCGCGGCGGTCTCAACTACCGCGAGGCGCACATGGCCATGGAGATGCTGGCCGACGCCCACCGCGTCATCGCCCTCGACCTCGTCGAAGTCAATCCCGTGCTCGACGTGCAGAACACGACGGCCGTGCTGGCCGCCGAACTCGCCGCCTCGGCCCTCGGCCTCAAAATCCTGTAGATAGGGACGGCTCTCCGAGCCGTCCGTCACTCTCCGTCACTTCCGACCCGTCCGTCAGCCGGGATCGCACGACGCCCCTTCCACGAACGCCCGAGCCTGTCGCAGACGGACGCCTGGGCCTCTCGCTGACGGACGCTTGGGCCAAGCGTCCCGACCGACCCCGTTGCCCGGGTTCCCCGTACCCGGTCCCCGGTACCCGGTACCCCGTACCCGGTACCCGGTTCCTGTATATTCGACGTTTGGGCCGCCGCTGAGCGGTCATCCGATGAGTTCCCTCTCTGGAGGAATTGACATGCGTCGTCTGCTTCTCACCTTCACCGCCGTCGTCGCGGTAGCCGCTTCGTCGCTCGCGCTCCCGACCGTGGCGCTGGCGCAAAAGGTCGTGTCCACCACCCCGGGCAAGGGCGGGAGCCCGCACGAGACCGTGGAGTACAAGGTCGGCGCTGCCACCGTGACCATCACCTACGGCCGGCCGTACCTGAAGGGCCGCAGCCTCGACACGCTGGCGCCGGCCGGCAAGGTGTGGCGGACCGGCGCCGACGAGGCGACCACGCTGAAGACCGACAAGGACCTGCAGATTGGCACGCTCGCGGTGCCGGCCGGCACGTACACGCTGTACACGCTGCCGGGCTCGCCCTGGCAGCTCATCGTGAACAAGCAGACCGGCCAGTGGGGCACCGTGTATCAGCAGGGCCAGGACCTCGGCCGTGTGCCGATGACGGCGGGCACGCTGTCCAGCCCCGCGGAGCAGCTGACCGTGGCCGTGGTGGGCTCGAACCTCGAGATCCACTGGGGCACGATGAAGCAGTCGGTGGCGATCAGCAGCAAGTAGGTGCGTCAGCGGGCCGTTCGCATGAGGAACGCAATCACCTCGGCGACGGCCCGATACAGCTCCACGGGTATGGCCGTGTCCGGCGGGAGTTGCGCCAGCAGGCGGACCAGGTCCCGGCTCTCGTGGATGGGAATGCCGTGTTCCCGGGCCAGCGCGATGATGCGCTCGGCCAACTCCCCTTCGCCCGCGGCGACGACCTGGGGCGCCGCCATGGCCTCCGGGTCGTAGCGCAACGCGGCCGCCCGCCGACGACGATCGTCGCGCGCGGTCATGCCCGGGTATCCACGATCGTGCCGTGCGCCGGCAACGTCGGCAGTGCGTCTGGCTCGCGCACGCGCACCGGATCGACGACCACGCGCGACAGTACGTCCGCGAACCCGGCGCCCGCGAGTGCGGTCGTCAGTTCCCCCAGCCGGGCCTCGATCCGATCGGCGGCATCAGCCGACTCGACCAGGAACTCGGCGTGCACGCGTGGACCGTGCAGTCCGAGCCGAACCTGCACGTGCCCGAGCCCCTCGAGCGCCAGGTCGAGCGTCACGCGGCGCCAGGGCGTGCGGTCGTCCTCGGCCGATCCTTCCGGAGCGTCCTTCTCGAGCCGCATCCGCATCCGCATCTCGGCCTCCTGATCTGCCGCGAGGAGGGGAATCCGGATGTCCACGATGCCGTCGTGTGCCAGATGCGCCGCCGTCCGGGCCTGCTCGGCAAGCTGTGCCCGCTGCAGGTCGGCGACGGCCGTGCGGGCCTCGGCCGGGACACTGGCTCCGGCAAGGGCGTCGGCCAGCACCGCGAGACGCGCGCGGAGGTCGTCGGCCGGCGCGCTGCCCGACCGGGTGCCCCGCACGAGGTCGGCGAGCCTGCGTTCGAGCAGCAGTCCCCCTTCGCCTACCCGCTCGGCGAGGGCCCTGGCCAGCGTGTCCCCGACCCCCGGCGCAGACGGTGACGGGCGCGGCACGGGCACGGGCTCCAGCGCGCGGGCGAGCGCCTCGGCCTGCTCGGGCGTGATCGCCCCTCTGGCGACTGCCAGCGGCAGCCAGCGCACGACGCGAGCGGCCGCGGCGCGCAGTTCTGGCGCGCCCCCCGCGGCCAGGACAGCCGCCGCGAGCGCGTAGTGCACCGGCGACACGGGAGGCGTCGGTTCGGCGGGAAATGCGGCTGCCGCCGAGGGTCCGGTTCCGGTCGGAGGGACCTCGGCCTGCAGCAATCGCAGGAGCGGCTCGTTGCCACCGGCCAGCACCTCGAGGCGCAGCCGGCTGCCAGACGGATACGGCAGCGGTGTCCGCGACATCACGTGGTGCCCGAGCAGCGACAGCAGGGTTCCGCCCTGGTCCTTGCTCGCGAGCACCACCGCCATGACCTGCAGGCCCGGTTTGAAGAGCAGGCTCTCGCCGGGAACGGGCGCGACGCCCTCGGTGGGCAGCAACGGCGGCAGGAGCGTGATCTGCATGGGGCAGCTCGGGTGGGATGATCCCACCCTTTGGTATCATCGGCCGAAGTCCTCGCGTCCTCGCGCATGAACGCTTCCAGCCCGACACCTCGGCCTGCACGCCACCGGAACTCCCGCCGGCGCATCCGGATGCCTGTGGCACGGACCGACTGGTCCCAGTGCGATCCGGCCAACCTCGAGCACCCGGCGCTCTACATCAACCGGGAGCTCAGCTGGCTCGAGTTCAACCAGCGCGTCCTCGACCAGGCCTACGATCCGGCGCACCCGCTGCTCGAGCGGGTGAAGTTCCTGGCCATCGTCGCCACCAACCTGGACGAGTTCTTCATGGTGCGCGTCGCGACGCTGCTCAAGAAGTATCGCGCCGGCATCGAAGACGTGAGCCCCGACGGGCTCAACACCGAGCAGCAGCTGGTGGCCACCCGGGCGCGGGCCAGGACCATGATGGCCGCGCTCACCGCGTGCTGGCGCGAGCAGCTGCGCCCGGCCCTGGCCGACGAGGGCGTGCGCATCCTCGAGCCGGACCAGTACACGCCGGCCATCACGAGCCACCTTGCGCGCTACTTCCGGGCGGAAGTCCTGCCGGTGCTGACGCCGCTGGCCTTCGACCCCGGTCACCCGTTCCCCTACATCTCGAACCTGAGCCGCAACTTCGCCGTCGTCGTGCGTCACGGCGGCCGCACGAAGTTCGCTCGCGTGAAGCTGCCCGCCGGGCTCGACCGCTTCGTCCCGATCCCGGCCGACCTGAGCCCGAACGGCGGCACCACGTTCGCCTTCCTCGAGGACATCGTCCGGGCGAACCTGCAGCAGCTCTTCCCGGGCACGGATCTGCAGTCGGCGCACCTGTTCCGCATCATCCGCGACACCGACATGGTGATTCAGGAGGACGAAGCCGACGACCTGCTCGAGACGGTGGATCGCAGCCTCAAGCAACTGCGCTACGGCGCGTTGTGCCTGCTGGAGGTGGACGAGGCCATGCCCCGGCGCGTGCTGAACATCCTCGTCGAGAACTTCGAGATCGACGAAGAGATCGTCTCGCGGACGGCCGAGCGGATGGACTGGGACGACCTGCACCAGCTCACGAAGCTGCACCTGCCCCATCTCAAGGACGCGCCGTTCTCCCCGCGCTCGATCTGGTCGGGCTACACCGAGATCTTCGACGACCTCCGCGAGGAGGACGTGTTGGTGCACCACCCGTTCGACTCGTTCTCGTCGGTGGAGGCGTTCCTGCGCGCCGCCGTGGACGATCCGCAGGTGGTCGCCATCAAGATGACGCTGTACCGGATCGGGCAGAACTCGCCGCTGGTCGATCTGCTCATCGCGGCGGCCGAACAGGGCAAGCAGGTCGCCGTGCTCGTGGAGCTCAAGGCGCGATTCGACGAGCGCAACAACATCGCGTGGGCGACGCGCATGGAGGCCGCGGGCATCCACGTGGTGTACGGCCTGGTGAGCCTCAAGACCCACGCCAAGCTGTGTCTCATCGTGCGCAAGGAGCAGGATGGCATCCGCCGCTACGCGCACGTGGGCACGGGCAACTACAACCGCGCGACCGCGGCGGTCTACACCGACCTCGGTCTCTTCACGTCGGATGCGACCATCGTCGACGACGTGACCGATGTCTTCAACTACCTGACGGGCTACTCGAACCGCCGCACGTACGACCAGTTGCTCGTCGCGCCGGTCTCGCTGCGCACGCAGCTCAAGGCCCTGATCGATCGCGAGTGCGAGCACCAGCGGGCCGGCAGGCCGGCGCGGCTCGTCTTCAAGCTGAACGCGCTGGCCGACCCCGGCATGATCCGGAACCTGTATCGCGCCAGCCAGTGCGGCGTGCGGATCGACCTCATCGTGCGGGGCGTCTGCTGCCTGCGACCCGGCATTCCCGGCATCTCCGAGACGATCACCGTGCGGTCGATCGTCGGCCGGTTCCTCGAGCACTCGCGCATCTACTCGTTCGAGAACGGGGGCGACCCCGAGATCTACATCGGCAGCGCCGACCTGATGGAACGCAACCTGGATCGGCGCGTCGAGGTGCTCTGTCCGGTACACCAGCCCGACCTGCGTGCGCACCTGCGCGACGTGGTGCTCGAGACGCTCCTGGCCGACACCGACCGCGCGCGACTCCTCCAGACGGACGGGTCGTACGTCGCCGTGCAGCCCCCGCCGGGCGCCGACGGCGTCAACGCCCAGAAGAAGCTGCTCGACGTCTATTCCCTCCTGTCCTCGTCCACGCTCTAGCGCCGCGCCGATGGTGGAGATGTTTCGGGGCCCCGAGGCGGGCAGCCAGCCGCCGGCCTACCGGGTCCTCGCCGTTCCCGCCGACGTGGAGGCCCTCCTGGCGGGTGTGGGGTGGGACGACGCCATGACCATCACCTGGGGACCCGGGCGCTTTGCCACCACCTTCCGTGCCGTGTGGATGCCGGCGGGTCTCTGCGTGCGGTTCGACGCGCAAGACGAGGCGCCGTGGGCGACGTACACGCAGCGCGACGACAGGCTGTGGGAGCAGGAGGTGGTGGAGGTGTTCCTCGATCCGACGTGCTCGGGCACCGACTACGCGGAGTTGGAGATCTCGCCGTTCAACGTGATCTGCGACCTGCGCGTCGAGCGGCTCGAGCCCGATCGCCGCATGCACTTCGACTGGCGCTTCGCGGGCCTGCGCAGCGTGGTCGATCGCGCCGGTGCCGGAGACGGCTGGACGGCGATCGCGTACCTGCCGTTTGCGGACTTCGCGACGCTGTCGCCCCGTGTGGCGGCGCGCCTGCCCGTCGGCGCGGGCGACGTCTGGCACTTCAACGCCTTCCGCATCAAGCGTCCCGGGGGGCCGTCGCGCCCCGAGGAGGGCGCCATCTACGCGGCGTGGTCGGTGCCCGAGGGCCCGACGTTCCATGCGCCGCAGGCTTTCAGGCCCCTGGTCTTCGAGGCTGCAGACCGATGACGCGTGAATCGACGGGCGCCGATCAGCTCCGACGCATTGCGGCGGAACTCGACGAGGTGGATGCCCGCGCGGTGGCCCTCGCCGCCGGATGCGACGAGGCGACCTGGCAGGCGCGGGCGCCCGGCGGCGGCTGGTCGCCATCGGAGTGCGTGGAGCACCTCGTCCTGTCGGTGGATGCGATGCTGCCCCGCATCGATGCCGCCCTGGCCCGGGGTGATGCGCAGGGGATGCGGGCAGAGGGACCGTTCGCGCCCGGGTTGCTCGGTCGGATCCTGCTGTGGTCGATCGAACCGCCTTACCGGATCAAGGCGAAGACGGGCCCGGCGTTCGTGCCGGCACAGCGCCGCACCCCGACGGAGGACGTCGCGCGCCTGCGCGACGCGCACGACAGGGTCCGCATGTCGCTCGGTCGAGCGCAAGGCCTTGCGCTCGACCGACTGTCGATCCAGTCGCCGTTCATGGAACGGGCGCGCTACAACCTCTACACCGCCTTCGCGCTCCTGCCGGTCCACGCCCGGCGTCACCTCTGGCAGGCCGAGCAGGTACTGCGAAGAGGCGCCGAACACCCACGCCGGTGACCGAGCCCGTCGCGGGCCGGGTCACCGGCGGTACACGCGTCGCGGGGCCTGTCATGCCCCTCTGGACGTCGCGTCGAATCAGCGAGGGCTCTGGAGCGTGTAGTCCTTGACGATCACGTCGAGCGTATTGCTGCCCGGCGCGCCCACCACGAAGAACAGGTAGGCCGAGTTCTGCCCCAGGTTGATGGTGGCCGGGCCAATCACCGGCGCGCTGCCGCCAGCCACGGCCACCGACAGCTGCCACGAGCCGGCCGGGGCGGTGACCACGGCCTGTTCGTTGTTCACGAACTGCCGCAGCAGGATCGCCGTGTTGGCGAGCACGTTGAACTGGGTTCCGACATGCACGTCCACGGCGGGAGCCGCTGCGGTGTGGAACACGTGGACGCGCGCCTTGTTGTCGACGGTCGGCGCGAGATTGACGGCGTACTTGCTGGCCGTGGGGGCCCCGCCTGCGGTGAGGTGGGCGATGATGGCCGAATCCTCGTTGGCGTTCAGCGTGATGTTGGCCGGCCCGATGATCGCGGGAAGACCACACGGCCGCGACGGGTTGGCGGGGTGAATCGCAACGCTGATCGTCCCGGCCGGCAGCGCCAGCGGTCCGACGATCTGCTTGTAGCGGAAGTTCGGCAGTGCACACGCGCCGTTGACCGAGACGTCCACGGGCAGGTCGGCGGCGGCGCCGACGGCCCCACCCGGAATGCCATGCACGATCACCACGCGCGCGGGCTGCGACTGCGCCAGCGCTTGTGCGGCGCCGGCGGCCAGCAGCAGGCCAGCCATCATCACGATGCGATTCACCTTCATGCGTCAGTCCCTCACTTGATGGGGTCCGTGGCCCTCGCACGGCCAGACGTCGGACCAGTTCCTCAGCAAAGACTCCTCGCGGCAACGGGAGGTTGCAGGAGGGCACCGAAGAGCTCCGGCAGACGTCTAACGCCACGTGGGTGCCACGCATCCGTTGCTGCCGAAAGTCGCACCGCGCGACCTGGTCCTCAGGAGCACGCCGAAGGGCTGGCTCGTCGAGGACGCGAAAGGTCGACAGATCTGTGAAACCCTCGACAACATCGCCGAGGCGCGGCTCGTCGGGCGCACGTTCGTCGCGCCGCGAGGCCGGGTCTGGGTCTGCGATGCCGGGGGCTGGTCGCTGCTCGACGAGGACTGAGACGCTGCCAGGGCACACGTGCCGTACACTTCCGTCACGTGTCCACTCCTTCTCACGACGACCTGCTGGCCACCATGGATGGCCTCGGTGCGGTCGAAGTCCCCGGCGTCCCGAGACCCGTCGAGGTCGGCTACACGATTCAGGTCGTGGCGCTCGGGCCCGGCCAGCCTGAGCCCCCTGGTGGCGGCCCGTTTCTCACGCGCGTGCAGTTGCGCGCCCGTGTCGCCGACCTGTTCCACTGGTACGCCGAGCACCGGCACGACCTGGTGCTGGTCCTCGACGACGGGCGGCGACTGCCGCTGATCGTGACCTCCCCGGACGGCGACGCCATCGGACAGGGACTGCTCGCGTGAGTGGTCCCGGTCGCCACCGACTCACGTGACAGCCGGTATCAGCGGAAGATGTCGCGCAGGCGACGCGCCACTTCTGCGGTCCACCCTTCGAGGGCGCGCGACACGCGCTGCCGCAGGCTCCCCCTGTGGATGGGACACGACCGCTGCGGCGCCTGGTCTCCGCGCTTGAGGTACTCGGTGTAGACGGGACATCCCTGGACGGGCCGCAGGTAGGACACGCGGCACAGCGTCTCCTCGTGCAGGCCCGACGGGCGTTCGAAGGCGCCGGGGCGGCGGACGCGCGCGGCACGGCGCATGAAGTCGGCCCAGATCGGCAGGGCGTACCGCGACCCGTAGGCCTCGCGACCGATGGTCGCCGGTTGGTCGAACCCGACCCACACCCCCACCACCAGTGACGAGGAGAAGCCGACGAACCAGGCGTCCTTGAAGTCGTCGGTGGTGCCGGTCTTGCCGCCCACCGGGAACCGGATGCCCATGCGGCGCACCGCCGAGGCCGTGCCCCGGTCGACGACGTCCTGGAGCAGGGTGACCATCTGGAACGCCACCTCGGGTGACAGCACGTTCTGCCGGACCACGGGGTTGCTGAACGCGACACTGCCGTCGCCGTCGAGGATGCCGACGATGCCCCGCGGGCGCACGGCACGTCCCCCGCCGGGGAACATCGCAAAGGCGGTGGTGAGTTCCAGGGGCGTCACCAGGCCCGTGCCGAGCGACAGCGACGGCACGTTGGGCAGGTCGCGCAGCCCGGCGTCGCCAGCCAGGCGGATCACCCGGCGCGTGCCGACCCGCTGCTGCAGCAGCGTGGCGGCGCGATTGTCGGACTCGATCAACGCCGCACGCAGCGTGAGCGAGGGGCGCGTCTCGCCCGAGGCGTTCTCGGGCGCCCATTCGTCGGGGCCCTGACGCGCGATGGCGTCGAGCCCGTCGAGCACCGTGACCGGCGAGTAGCCCTGATCGAGGGCTGCGGCGAACAGGAACGGCTTGAACGCCGAGCCCGGCTGCCGCCTGCCGCGTGTCGCCCGGTTGAAGGGCGACCTGGCCGGGTCGCGTCCCCCGACCAGGGCGAGCACGTCGCCGGTCGCGGGATCGAGGGCCACCAGCGCGGCCTGGAGTTCCGGCTTGCCGAAGCGCGCGAGGCCCTCGCGGACCACACGGCCGGCCGCTTCCTGCAGCGCCGGCACGATGGTGGTGTCCACCCGCCAGTCGGGCGGGTGATCACCCCCGAGCGAATCCCGGAAGAGCTGCCGCACGTACGCGCGGGCATACGCGTCGGGTGCGGTGCTCGTCGGCTGGTAGGCCCGTACGCGCAGCCGGGCGCGCCGCGCCGCGCGTTCCTCGTCGGTCGTGATGAACCCGGCATCGCGCATGCGCGCGAGCACTACGTGGCTGCGCGCGACGGCGCCGTCGAAGTTGGACCAGGGAGACAGGGCCGCCGGTGCCCGCGCCAGGCCCGCGATGAAGGCGCTCTCGGCCAGCGACAGCGACTTCGCGGGCTTGCCGAACACACGGCGCGCCATCGGCTCGACGCCGTACACGCCCGCGCTGAGATAGATGCGATTGAGGTACAGCTCCAGGATCTGCGCCTTCGACAGTTGCAGTTCCATCTGCACCGACAGCACGGCCTCGCGCAGCTTGCGCGTGTAGCTCTTGCGGTTGGACAGGAAGAGCGTGCGCGCGAGTTGCTGCGTGAGCGTGCTTGCGCCTTCCGACGCGCCTTCGAAGGTGTTGCGATACGCGGCGCGGGCCAGGCCGATGGGGTCGATGCCGGGATGCAGGTAGAACCGGTGGTCCTCGACGGCGATGAACGCCTGCTGCAGGTGCGGGGCGATCTCGGCCAGCGGCACGTCCTGCCGCTGTTCGTCCAGCCGGAACCAGCGTCGTCCATCGGCCGTGTGGAACCAGGTGTCACCGACCCCGCGCGTCAGCCGGTGCACCGCCCAGGTCTGCTTCCACATCCAGGCGGTGGCGGCCACGCCGGCCACGCACCCGGCGAGCACCACCACGCGGATGCTCGCCGGCTGCGCGCGCAACCACGCCCGGAGTCGGTCCACCACGCCCGTAGTGTCGCATTGCTGCCCCTGTCATGGCTGGATCACTGCCGCCCGGGGGTCTCCGGAACGGTCCGGAGATGCCGTCGTACCATGGGAGGTTGAAGGAGACCGCACCTGCATGACACGGGTTCTCACCGCACATCTGGCCGCCGCGGCTGCCACGCTGCTGTTGTTCCCCGGGCTCGCGTTGGCCCAGGACCACGCCCACCCTTGCCTCGACGAGGCGTGCGCCACGCTGGCGCTGTTCGACCTGCCAGCCGGGACGGGCGGACAGGGAGCGGTGCCAGCCACCCCGCCGCGCTTCGGCACCTGGGGGATCGACCTGACGGGCATGGACAGGACGGTGAAGCCCGGCCACGACTTCTTCGGGTTCGTCAACGGGGCGTGGGCCCGCCGCACGACGATCCCGTCCGACCGATCGTCGTACGGGGTCAGCGCCGTGCTGCGTGAGGTCGCCGAACAGCAGGTCCACACGATGATCGAGGAGTGGGCGGCGGCCACGCTGTCGCCGGCCTCCGACGAAGCCAAGGTCGCGGCGCTGTATCGGAGCTTGATGGACGAGGCGAAGGCCGAGGCGCTCGACGCCGCGCCGCTGGCCCCGAAGCTCGCGGCCATCCGCGCAGCCACGACGCGCGAAGCCCTCGCGGCCACCATGGGCAACGCCGCGCGCGGCGCCGGCGGTTCCTTCTTCGGCGCCAACGTCTACGGCGACCAGCGCGACCCGGACCGCTACGCGCTCTACATGGGACAGAGCGGGCTCGGCCTGGCGGATCGCGAGTTCTACCTGCGCGAGAACTTCGCCAAGCAGAAGGCCGAGTAAGAGAAGTACGTGGCGCGCCTGCTGGCGCTCGCCGGCTGGGACCAGCCAGACGCGTCGGCTACGGCGGTGGTCGCTCTCGAGTCGCGCATCGCCGAGGCCCACTGGACGCGTGCCGAGAGCCGCAATCGCGACAAGACCTACAACCCCACCACGTGGAACGACCTGACGAGCACGGCCCCCGGCTTCCCGTGGCGTGCGTTCGCGCGCGCCGCCGGCATCGACGGCGCCGCCAAGGTGGTGCTCCGCCAGGACACGGCCTTCCCGCGGCTGGCCGCCATCTTCGGCGAGACGCCCGTGGCGACGCTGCAGGCGTGGCAGGCCTTCCACACGGCCGATCAGGCTGCGCCGTACCTGTCGAGCCGCTTCGTGACGGCACATTGGGAGTTCCGGTCGAAGTTCCTGCAGGGAGCCCAGGAACAGCGGGCCCGCTGGAAGCGCGCCGTCGCGCTGGCCGAAAGCGCGATGGGCGAGGCCATCGGCCGGACGTACGTCGCGCGCCACTTCCCGCCGACCTCGAAGGCCAAGATGGAGCAGCTCGTCGCCGACCTGCGCGTCGCGATGCGCCAGCGCATCGAGGCGCTCACCTGGATGGAGCCGGCCACCAAGGCGTCGGCGCTCGAGAAGCTGGCCAGCTTCGGCGTCAAGATCGGCTACCCCGCCCGGTGGCGCGACTACAGCGCGTTGCAGGTGCGCGCCGACGACCTGTTCGGTAACTGGGAGCGGTCGACCGCGTTCGACTGGGCACGCGAGGTCGCGCGCATCGGGACGTCGGTCGACAAGGACGAGTGGCGGATGACCCCGCAGACCGTCAACGCGTACTACTCGCCGGTGGACAACGAGATCGTCTTCCCCGCCGCAATCCTCCAGCCGCCCTTCTTCGATCCCGAGGCGGATCCGGCGGTGAACTACGGCACGATTGGCGGCGTGATCGGACACGAGATCACGCACGGCTTCGACGATCAGGGTCGCAAGTCCGACGGCAAGGGCGTGCTGCGCGACTGGTGGACGGCTGCCGACGCGCAGCGGTTCGAGGCACAGGCCGACCGCCTGGGCGCACAGTACGAGGCCTACACGTTCCCGTCGCTGCCGGGCCTCAAGCTGACCGCGCGCATCGGCATGGGCGAGAACATCGCCGACCTCGGCGGGGTGTTGCTCGGTCTCGACGCGTATCGCCTCTCGCTGAAGGGCAGGGACGCTCCCGTGCTCGATGGATTCACCGGCACGCAGCGCGTGTTCCTCGGGTGGGCTCAGGGGTGGCGGGTGATGTATCGCGACGACGCGCTGCGGCAACAGATCGTGAACGGTCCGCACTCGCCGGGGTTCGTCCGGGCGTACGCGCCGCTGCGCAACATCGACGCGTGGTACGAGGCGTTCGGCGTGGCGCCCGGCGATGCCCTCTACATCGCGCCCGACCAGCGCGCGCGCATCTGGTAGGAACCGACCGAAGACACCACGGCCCCGGCGCGAGCAGCCGGGGCCGACGCCCCCCGCCTCAGGGGATCAGTTCTCTGGCGCCGATGTCCACGCCGGCGCCCCTGGGTCGCGACGTGCCTGCGGCATCAACCGGGGCGAACGGGGTGAACACGCCGGTGTCGATGGCCGGCAGCCCCCTGTCCGCGCGCAGACGGCAATCCCCCTGGTCAGGCGCGACGAACATGCTGCTGGTCGCCTTGCTCAGGTTGGCCTCGAGGAGCGCCGTGGCGCCGTCGCGACGCACGATGGTGCCGTCCAGCAGGTTGTTGGCGACGTACACGCCCGTGGAGTCGCGGTGCGCCACGTCGATCGCGGTCCTGGAGGTCCCGGCCAGCAGCACCGTGTTGTGCACCACGACCGTGTCGGGCGAGTCGAGCACCGAGAGGGCCGCGCCCCGCTCACCCGTGCTGGTCGTACGCACGATGGTGTTGTTGCGAACGATGCCCCCGCTGTGCTGGTTGGGGGACCGGTCGTCGAGGCCCAGGACGATCTCGCGGGTGGTCCCGAGGAAGACGTTGCCCTCCACGACCGTGGCGCTGCTCCCCTGCCACGCGAGGACCGCCGGACCAAAGGTCACCTGCGCGGTCGGCGTGGCGTCGGTGAATCGGTTGCCGCGGACGACCCAGTCGTGGCCGCCGCGGATGTCGATGCCCGCCGGAAACGCAAGCCCCTGGCCCGTGTAGTCGAAGGTACTGTTCTCCACGAGGCCACCCGAGGCACCAGTCCCGCTCGCGTCGGGCACGACCTGGACGAACGCCCCGGATCCCACGAGCCGGAGATTGCTGAGTCGAGGCTGGGCGACGCCCTCGGCCATGCGGATGGCATAGCCCGGCGCATTCAGGATAGAGAGACCCGACAGCGTGAGGCGCGTCTGCCGCGACACCGCGACGGCCACAGGGGCTGGATCGCGCGACGTGGGCGGAGGTCCGATCAGGACAACGTCGGCAGCGCGGTCCGTCTTGCCCTTGATCACGACGTCGGTCAGGCCGCCCGTGATGACCAGGGGGCGCGTGAGCCGGTACGTGCCTGGCACCAGCACGAGGGTCTGCTGCGATCGCAGCGCCACGAGTGCTGCCTGGAGCTGTGCCTCCGTCGATACCTCCACAGTCTGCGGCCCGTCGGTCTTTGGCGGGACAGTCGGCGGCGGAGTGGTCGTGGCAGGAGGATTCGTCGTCGTGCCCGGCGCCACGACCGACACCTCGTTCGAGGGGCCGCTTCGCAAACCCGCCCCATCGACGGCCCGCACCACGAAGTAGTAGCGCACCCCCGGCGTCAACCCGGTCACGTCGGCCGTCGTCACGCCGACCCCGACCTGCATCACGTGGGTGTAGGTCCCGGTGGCCGTGCCTCGCTGGATCTCGTACGACACGGCGGACTGAGAGGAGATCGGCGGATCCCACGCGAGGCGAATCGACTGCGCTGCAGCGGATGGCGCCAGCATCAGGAAGACCATCAGGACGAGAACGACGAGACCCGGATGACTCGACTGCGGATCCCGAAACAGGAAGGACTCGATGGAGGGCTTTGTGTGGAGCACGGAGTAGATGCCGGAAGAGCTGGCCCAGGAACGATGGGCATCTCGCTTCGAGCAAGATGCGTTCCCCACCCGTGACTCACAGAACTGTTACTCGTCGCGCGTCATGGCGCCGGCTCACGCATGGAAAGGATGCACGGCAGACAGGAAGTTCTTACGCAGAGCGCAGAAACAGGAGGTCCGCGGCCGAAGTGTCGCCGCCCACGAGCGAGGAGCGTAAACGGCCAACGCAACCTGGCACGAGCACTCCTGCCACAGTCCGCTCCGCCCCGGTGCACACACCTCGTGCGTAGCGTCTACCACGGGTCGCAACGACGGCTCATCGCAGGCGGGTGGCCAGCACGTTGGTGCCGGCTGCCCACGGCTCGCCGCGACCGTCGGCGTACATCGCCCGCTCCACCACGATGGGCGCGGGCGTCTCACCCAGGCTCTCCACGATCGCCCCGAACCGGCGGCCCAGCGCGGCCGGGAACTCGTCGCGCACGCTCACGCCGAACCGGCTGCCGGCGCCGACGGTGAACGTTCGCGTGATGACCGGACCGCCGTCCTCGAACAGCAACGTGACCTTCACCTGCGCCGACTCCACGCCGGGGTTGGCGATCAGGTAGTACGTGGCGCGGGCGTCCGGCGCGTCGGCCACTTCCCCATCGGCGACCGCCCACGCCGTTCCCGTGACGGTAGCGCCGGGCGAGTTGTGCGCCTCGGTCCACGTGCGGCTGTCGCCCGGCCACCACATCGATCGCTCCACGACCAGCGGCACGCCGTTGGTGGATTGCACGACCGTCGAGACCGCGGTGTCGGCCAGCTCCGGCGCGGCATGGTCCACCCAGATCGTGGCGCGCGCGTTGGCGGCCACGCGATGGGCGTGGGCGATGCGCGATCCGTCGGGGAGCAGGTACGTCACGGTGACGTCTGCGTCCTCGTCCCCGGGATTGGCCAGGAGCACGAACAGGTCGAAGAACGGACCAGTCGCCCCCTCCGCGAGGTACCACCGAGTGGCGGGCGCCGTCACGCCGGCGCTCTCGTGGCCCGCCTGGAACGCCAGCGCCCCGCGCGTGTAGTACATGGCACGTTCGACGATGATGCCGCGGCCATCACTGGTCTCGACGACGGCCGAGACGTCGGTGTCGCCCAGCAGGCGGGCGCCATCGGCGCCGAACACCTCGTGATCGACCCAGATGTTCATGCGCGAGCGCGGGCCGACGGTGTGCCACTTCTCGAGCGGCGGCGCCGCGGGCCGCAGGTAGCGGACGCGCACGTCGACCGAATCGCTCGATGGATTCTGCAGCAGGTAGAACAGGTCGAAGCCGCTGTGCGTAGCGCCCTCGGCCAGGTACCAGCGCGACGCGGGACCTGCCACGCTGGTTTCGGCGTGTGATCCGTAGAGGCGCCCTTCGGTGTCGTGCCAGGAGACGGTCCGGTCCACGGCCAGCAGCTCGTCGGAGGTCACCACGGCGGCAAACGCCTGCCCCGGGAGTCCGGCGATCGTGGACGCCTCGATCGTCCGTGTGGCCAGCGGCGGCACCGACACCGGATGCGGCACCACGATGCCGTCGGCCCTGAGGAAGTCGATCGTGGTCGTGGCGGGCCGGGCGCCGGGATTGGCCAGCACCACACGCGTGTCGAAGAAGTCGCTCGCCACACCCTCGGCCAGGTAGCGTGTGTGCGACGCTGGCGCTCCCGCGTCGACCTCGAAGCGCGCGGTCACCGTCGTCGACGCCTGCAGCGTGACGGTGCAGGTCCCGAGCCCCGTGCAACCGCCACCGCTCCATCCCGTGAAGCGATGGCCCGTGAAGGCGCTCGCCGCGAGCGTCAGCACCGATCCCTGCGATGCGGTCGTCGTGCACGTGGACCCGCACGCGATGCCGGTGGGCGAACTGGTGACGACGCCGGAACCGCTCCCCTGGTGCGACACGGTCAGTGTGACCGGACTCCCCCCATCGACCTGCGTGGCCCACCACGCCAGCAGCCGCCGCAGCGCGTCGGGCGCGTTCGACGGCGCGCCCCGGTTGGCCTGGTCCTGCGTGTTGACGCCGTGACAGGAGCCGCAGACCCGCACCTCGCCGGGCTGCATGGTCACCCAGTACCGCTCGCGGACGACCGGCGTGCCTGCGGCGTCGGTGAGCTGCCACGACAGCGCACGGCGTGCGGGCACGAACGCGGCCACCGACCCGTCGGGCGCGACGGCCACGCTGCCCGGTGGCGCGCCTGCCACCTGCGGGTTGCGCGCCCGCGGGTCGTGGAGGAACTGCCCGAGCACGCGACGGCCGGGTCGGGGCGACGCGGTGCCCCCGATGCCACGCAGTTGATCGGCCTGGACGATCTGCAGGAATGCCACGTCGTAGACCTTGCCGGGTGCCCCGATGGACTGCGCGCCACCGCCCGCGACCCGCAGGTTGAAGGGCTGCTGCCGGTCGTTCACGTCGCGCGTGGTCACGTCGTGCGCGACGATGAGCGCGAGATCGCGCTCGCGCATGTACGCCTGCAGGCGGGCCAAAGTGATGCCCTGCTCGGCCAGGATCGTCGCCTCGTGCGCCGGCAGGCTGGCGGTTCGGCGTGCCGGACGCGGCCGCGGGCGCACCTCGACGGGGTCCAGTTCCCAGAGGACGCCGCTGTAGCTCACGAGCACGTCAGGACTCCAGTAGGTGACCGCCTTGGTGATGCCCGGCGTGAGCCTGACGTCGGGCACGTACACGCCGTCCTGTGACTTCAGCAACGTGAGTCGGAAGTCGTACCGCGATCCCGGGTTCGTGGTGGTGCCCGTGTTGGCGTCGCGGCGCGTCTCGGGCGTGTGGACCGCCGCGAGCCGTCCGTCGGAGAGCGGCAGCGGGTTGCGGTAGAGGCCCGAGTGGTTCGGCGATGGCGTGTCGGTGTAGGAGCTCGTGTCGCGATGCGTGACGTAGGTGATCGTCATCGCATCGGGATTCTGCGAGGGCGGCGCGAAGGTGCTGATGATCTGCCCGCTGGCGTGCGTCGAGAACTCGGGCGCATCGATGCCGAAGTACGTGCCGGGCGCCGACGGCGACTCCTCGATCTGGATGAAGCCGTTGATCGTGTTCGGGTTCAGTCGCGGCGACTGGGAGTGGTGATACGTGAGGTTCGGGTCATCGGAGAAGCTGACGTCGAAGTACCCGAGGAACTCGTGGCGCCCGACGTGGTTCAGCGTCTCCTCCTCGGTCCCGTCCTCGTTGATCATCCACGGGAAGAAGTCGTTGAACGTGTGCCCCACGACGTTGGTGCCGGCCAGCAGGTCCGTGCGCGCGGCGCGGGGCTCCGGGAAGACCTCGTCACGCGAGGAGAGCCGGGCGGCGCCGGCCGACTCGTCGGCGTAGTTGAAGGTGCCGTAGACGCCATACGGGGAAGGGGCACGCGCGTCGGCGTCGGCCTGCTGGTCGCGCTGCAGATGGTCCCACCGGATGTAGACCAGGCGGCCGAAGCTGTCCACCAGCGGCGAGAACGAGCCCGAGGGCGAGTGCTGCACGAGGAAGAGATCGCCCGTTGCGGGATCCAGGCTCCAGATGCCCGTCACGGTGGGCGCCTCCTCGTACTCGTCGAGTTGCGGGTAGAGGTGCGCCTCGCCGCCGCGTGGCCGGTCGGAGGTGAACAGGATGCGGTCGTCGGTACCGTAGATCGGGCTGACGTTGTTGTAGGCCGTCGGCTGGTGCGGCACCTTCGTGATCACCGGCGTGTCGGCCGGGCCGAGGCCCGTGATCTCGTAGATCTGCCAGCGCCAGGACTGGTACTGGTACCGCTGCGCGCTCCCACCCACGACCATGCTGAAGACGGCCCTGGTGCCACTCCAGTGCACGCTCGGCTCGCGGACGGCGATGGCGGTGGCGCCCTGGAAGCCCTCCACGCCATACCCCGCGGCCGCGGTGAGGTTGCGCAACGCCCCGTCGGGATACCGGATCCACAGGTCTCCGCCGCGCGCGACGGAGTCGAGCGATGCGCGGTGATTGCCGAAGACCGCACCGATCGTGGTGAAGTCCTGCGGCACCGGCACCTGCGTGACGAACAGGATCGGCCAGGGCGTCGACACGGCAGGCGCCTGGGCGAGGCTCGCCACGCCACCGTACGTGAGCACCGCCGCCAGCACCACGCCCCACCACCGCCCTGTCGCCGCCATGCAGGCTCCTTGCAGATCCGTCACGGATGCGACGGATCTGTCAGCGCCGCATGCCGATGGCCCCAGCCATGGGCCGTGACATGCAGCAGGCGTACCAGGGGCGGGCGTGAGGACCGGCAGCCTCTATCGCAGGCGCGTCGCCAGCAGGTTGCTGCCGTTGGCCCACGGCTGCCGCGGGGCGTCGCCATACATCGCCCGCTCGACGACGATCGGTACCGGGTCGGGTCCGATGCTCTCCACCAGCGCACCGAACCGCTGGCCCATCGCCTCGGGGAACGCATCGCCGATGCTGAGGCCGAAGCGGCTGGCTGCCGCCACGTGGAATGTACGGCTTACGGTTGGAAGCCCGCCTCCGAAGAGCACCGTCACCCGCACCTCGGCATCGCCCGCCGACGGATTGGCCACCAGCAGGTAGGTGGACTCGGGCAGCGGGGCCGCTCGGGTGCTCCCGTCGGCGACTGCCCAGGCAATCCCCGGCTCCGTCGCACCCGGTGATGTGTGCGCCTCGTGCCAGGTCCGGCTGTCGCCCGGCCACCACATCGACCGCTCGGCGACCACCGGCACGCCGTTGACCGCCTCGACGATCGCCGACACGGCCGTGTCGGCCAGCGCCTCACCCTCGCGATCGACCCAGATGGTGTAGCGCTGCGACGCACCGACGCGGTGCCTCCGGCGCACCTGGGTGCCGTCGGGCAGCAGGTACGTGACGGCGACGTCGGCGTCGTGCGGCGAGGGATTGGCCAGCAGCAGGAACATGTCGAAGTAGGGCCCGGTCGCGCCCTCGGCGAAGTACCACCGGGCGGCAGGCGTCGTGATGCCTGCGCTCTCGTGACCCGCCTGGAAGGTCGCCGGCCCGCGCGTGTCGTACATCGCACGTTCCACCACGATCCCGGCGCCATCGAGGCTCTCGACGACGGCCGAGACCTCCGTGTCGGCCAACAGTCGCCCGGCATCGCCGAACGTCTCCTGATCGACCCAGATGCTGGTCCGGCTCCGTGGCGCGAGCCAGTACGTCTTCTCGATCGGCGGGCCCGCCGGCCGGAGGTAGCGGATGCGCGCCGGCACGGTCGCGTCACCGGGGTTCTGGAGCAGGTAGAACAGGTCGAAGCCGTGGTGGGTCGCGCCTTCGGCGAGGTACCAGCGGGCCGAGGGCTCGGCGAGGGCTGACTCGGCATGTGACCCGTAGGGCATCCCCCAGGTGCCGCCCCACGTCATGGTGCGATCGACGACGAGCGGCACGTCGCTTCGCACGATCGTCGAGAAGTCGTGCCCGAACAACGCCTCGAGGGAGCGCGTGAACACCGTCTGGCTCGACAGGGGCGCCACCTCGGTCTCGTACGGCACGACGACGCCATCGCCACGCAGGAACGACAGACTGGCGTGCGCGGGGGTTCCACCCGGGTTGGCCAGCACGACACGCGTGTCGAAGAACGCACTGGCCGCGCCCTCGGCGAGATACCGCGTGTACGACGCCGGCGACCGGGCAGGGTCGGCCTCGAATCGGGCGACGACCGCGCGCGCGGCGTCGGCGTTGAGTGCGCACGTGCCCGCGCCCGAACACCCGCCGCCTTCCCAGCCGACGAACCGGCTTCCCGGTGCAGGCGTGGCCGCGAGCGTCACAGGCGTGCCGGTCGGCAGCGTGACCGAGCACCTGCCTCCGCACGCGATCCCCTCCGGTGAACTCGCGACGTGCCCTCGCCCGCTTCCGGCGACGACCACGGTCACGGTCGTGGTCTCCCAGTCGGGCACGGCATCGGCGCGCGGGACCGTCGTCGTCGCCGGCACCACCACGGATACCTCGTTCGAGAAGCCACTCTTCCGCCCCTCGGCGTCCACGGCCCGCACGGCGAAGTAGTAGCGGAGTCCCCCTTGCAACGGTGGCGTCTCGAAACGGGTCACGCCGGCTGGCACGACCCGCGAGGTGCGATAGCCGCCCGGCATCGGCCCCCACTCGATCACATATGAGGTCGCACGGCCGTCAGCCGGCGGGTCCCACGCGAGGTGGACGGTCTGTGCCTGCGACGCGGAAGCCATGGCCATCAGGACCATGGCGACCAGGAAGACGACGAAGCGTCGAGGATGTGTACCGGGAAACGAGGAGTGAGGTGGTGACGTACGAAGGCAACGATCGAACACGCGTCTTGCTTTGGATAGTGCGCCCGTCATGGGCCACGATCGGGAGAGCAAGAGTTGCGCCGACCACCGGCAAGGTCGGATATCGCCCTGAAAACCACGGGAATTCGCGTGCGACCGCCCGCGGCGTCAGGGCGACGCGCATGGCATCCGTGCAGGAGAAATTACACGCGGTTCAGCCGCGACCGATGTAGGGCATCCTCGTCGCCATCACCGTGAGGAACGGCACGTTGGCGTCGAGCGGAAGGCCTGCCATGTAGATCACGGCGTCCACGACGTGGGCCACGTCGAGCAGGGGCTCGACGGCGATCGTCCCATTGGCCTGCAGCACGCCGTGGGCATACGCGCGTGCCATGGACGTTGCGGCGTTGCCGATGTCGATCTGCCCACACGCGATGTCGAAGGCGCGGCCGTCGAGCGCAGTGGCCTTCGTGAGTCCCGTGATGGCGTGCTTGGTCGCGGCATACGGCGCCGACAGCGGCCGCGGGACGTGTGCCGAGATCGACCCGTTGTTGATGATGCGGCCGCCCCGCGGGTCCTGGTCCTTCATCAGCCGGACCGCTTCCTGGGTGCACAGGAACACACCGGTCAGGTTGACGTCCACCACGGCCTGCCACTGCGCGAGCGTCAGGTCCTCGAGGGGAACCGCCGGCGCGCTGATGCCGGCGTTGTTGAACAGCACGTCGAGCCGGCCGTGCGCCTCGCGCACCCGTGTGAACACGCCGCGCACGTCGTCTTGCCGGCTGACGTCCCCCGGCAGCACCATCGCGGCGTCGGCAGCAGCGCCCGCGAGCGCGGCGGTCTCCTCGAGCGCCTCGCGGCGGCGTCCCACGAGTGCCACGACGTAGCCTGCCTGCAGCAGGCCCAGGGCCACGGCCCGGCCGATGCCGCTGCCGGCCCCGGTCACGAGCGCAATCCGTGCTGGTGCCATCACGGTCGGAACGGTAGCATGACCGGTCATGACGCCCCCACGCGTGCCGGAGTGCACGCACCCATGACCGTCCTGGTGACCGGCGGCGCCGGCTTCCTGGGTACCCGCCTGATCCAGGCACTCCTCGCGGCTCCCGAGCCGCCCGCTCGAGTCCTGTGCATCGACCGCACGGCGAGTCCGCTCGACGACAGCCGCGTCGAGTCGCGCATCGGCAGCATCACCGACCGCGCGTTCGTGGACACGGTCGTCACGGAAGACGTGACGACGATCTGGCACCTGGCGGCGGTCCTCAGCGGGCAGTCGGAGGCCGAGTTCGACACGGGCCTGGCCGTGAACCTGGGCGGCACGACCGCGCTGCTCGAGCGATGCCGCGCGGTGGGACGCCGCCCACGCTTCGTCTTCTCGAGCACGGTGGCGGTCTTCGGTGGTCCGCTGCCCGAGGTCGTGCCCGAGGACTTCGTGCTTCGCCCGCAGTCGTCGTACGGCACGGCCAAGGCCATGGCGGAACTGCTGGTGCTGGAGTACGGGCGGCGCGGGTTCGTCGATGCTGCCGTGTGTCGCGTGCCGACGGTGGCCATCCGGCCGGGTGTGCCCAACTCCGCGTTGTCCAGCTTCGTGAGCGGCATCGTCCGTGAACCACTCGCCGGGGTCGGCAGTGTGTGCCCCGTGCCGCTCGACACCCGTCTCTGGGTCGCCTCCCCTGCCGTGACCACGGCCAACCTCGCCCATGCGGGCACGCTGACGGCCGAGGCGCTTGGCGACGTCCGCACCGTGAACCTGCCGGGCATCACGGTCACTCCGGGCGATCTGCTCGACAGCCTGGAGCGCGTCGGCGGCGCCGAGGCTCGCGCCCGCGTGCGGCTCGAGCGCGACGAGCGCATCGATCGCGTGGTGCAGACCTGGCCAGGCGCCTTCGACGTCACGCGCGCGCTGGCGCTCGGCTTCGTCCGCGATGCCGATGCCGATGCGATCGTCACGCAGTACGTCGCCGATCAGGTCGCACGCTGATCGCAGACCTGGCCGACGCTCGTAGCCGTCGGACTTCAGTCCGACGGCCCGTTGTTGCGTCTGGCGTCAGCGCCAGCGGATGTCGTCGGGCACGAGCAGCGGACGCGCGGGACCTTCCGGCGCGCCGTGCAGCACGTCGAGTGCGGCGAGCGGACCAAAGCGCAGGCCCGCACGCGACTCGATGGTGGCCAGCGGCACCTGGTAGGTCTCGTACGCGCCGAACACGGCCTCGCGATGCGGCAGGAACCCCCGCTGCGACAGCATGTAGCCCGAGACACTCGTGCGTCCGGTCTGCTCGTGCACGAACACGATCACCTTCCAGAACTCGATGGGCACGGCGACCTCCTCGAAGACCGGATCGTCGTCGCGCAGCACCGGGCCGGTCATCACCGAGATCTTCTGGTCGTCCTCCCGTGCGTTCTGCAGGGCGTAATCCTCGAGCCCCAGCCAGATGCCGGCGTTGAAGGGCTGCATCTGCGGCACGGAGTTGGCCAGGTGCATGGAGTCGGTGTTGCCTTCGTCGGCCTCGGCGCGGGTCTGTCCCCACGCGGGATCCTCGCGGCGCGTCATGTGTCCGCGGCTGAAGCGCGGCGGGTTGCCGTAGACGGGCCCCGACAGCTGACGTGCCTCGTCCACGCGTGGGTCGAAGCGCCAGGCGCGCCGGCGCAGGTGCGGCACGCTGAGCGCGCCGTCGATGTTGACGGCACTGACGTAGCACATGCGTCGGCCGGCACTCATCACGACCGAGAAGTGCCGATACGGAATCGCCCGCACGGTCTGTCCCTGCCACGTCACCGCGAGCACATCGTCGTCGCGCACGACGTCGGGCAATGGCGCGGGCGGCTGCTCGGCGCCGAGGAAGTCGGCACGATAGCCGTCGCGGGTCTCGTAACCCCGCGCCTCGGGGCGCGCCAGTGACCCTTCGGCCGGGACGTCGGGAGGTGGTGGCAGCGACGGCACCGTCACCATCGGCGTGATGGCGGTGAGGGCCTCGCGTACGCACGACGAGCGGACGGCGTAGTTGGTGCGCTCGAGTGCCCCGGCAAAGTGCACGCCGACCGCGCCGCCCGACTCGAGATCGAGGACCACGGAGCCGGAACTGCCGCCGAGCGTGGTGGCATCGTGCGTGAACGTCCATCCCTCGGCGGCATCACCGATGCGCCCGGGTGAACACCGCTTCACGCCGTAGACACCACCGAACAGCCGCTGCGCCACCGACACGTTCGGCACCCCGTACGGGTCGTCGGCCGGATACCCCACGACGGCGATGTCGCGGCCCGGTTCTGGTGGCAGGTCCACCACGGGAATGGGCGGTGGGAGCGACACGCCCTGCCCTCGCGCCAGGCGCAGGATGGCGAGGTCGGGGGCGCGGCTGTCGGTGAGGTCGGCCAGGTACAGCACCTGATCGACGGCAATCTCGAACTGCTCGGGACTGCCCACCGGCTCGAACTCCTCGCGGAGGTCCACGCGGACCGACATCGCCTCGGCGCCGAAGGCCCGACGGAAGACGAGCGACGACTGCTCCCGCCTGACGAACTCGGCGGCCACGTGCGCGTTGGTCACCACGAGGTCCTCGGCCACGATCCAGGCGGTGCCGGCATGGTGCAGGAGGGGATGCCCCGAGAGCTCCACCCGCCCCACGCTTGCCAGCCAGGGCTCGACGCGCGGGCGGGTCGCCTCGAGTCGCCGCCGCAGCTCGGGCGACTCGGGCAGTGCAATCCGGCTGCGATGGACGAGGAGCGACGGGCGGCCGTGTGCAAGGACGACGGCCTCCACGTGGGAGCGGGCGTCCGCCTCGATGCTGTTGAGCGGCTGAGCTTCCCACCCCGGTCGCCCCTGCACGAACGTGCGAATGGCTGCGCTGCCCACGCCCACCCGGAGCGCCGGCGTCGGCAGGGTCTCGCGCAGGCTCATGGCCATCAGCTCACCGGCGATAGCCCTGTCGGTGGCCAGCAGTCCCTCGGCACGTTCACGGAGCGTCATGTGTACATGAACGAGACAGGTGCGGAGCGCGTACATGCACGGCCGTTGCGCGCCGACTCGACGGATGCGCCGATCCGACCGCCTGCACGTTGGCACGCCGCGTGAAGAGTGCCAGACGGACGAGCGAAGGGGTGGCCCCTTCCCTGCGCCCGGAGACCTGCATGACTGCCACGACCCGTCCCACGAAGACCGTTGCCACCAGCGCCGTCCACCCCGGCATGGGCGCGATCCCCCACGACAAGGGCGTCGCCTTTCGCGTCTGGGCACCGCACGCCGAGTCGGTTGCCGTCATCGGCACCTTCAACGACTGGTCGCCCGAGCGGCACCCGATGTCGCCGGAGGGCGACGGCTACTGGTTCACCGACGTCGCCGAGGCACGGGTGGGGCACGAGTACCGTTACCACCTCGTGAACGGGGATCAGACGCTCAGTCGCATCGACCCGTATGCCCGCGAGGTGACCAGCTCGGTCGGCAACGGCGTGGTGCACGACCCCGACTTCGACTGGGGCGACGACCAGTCGCGGATGCCGCCGTGGAACGAGGCGGTCATCTACGAGCTCCACATCGGGACGTTCGGACGGGCGGCTGGCCAGGAGGGCGATGCGGTGTCTGGCTTCCTCGACGCCATCGGCCGGTTCGATCACCTCAAGCGGCTCGGCGTGAACGTGCTGCAGGTCATGCCCGCGGCCGAGTTCGCCGGCGACATCTCGTGGGGCTACAACCCGGCGCACATCTTCGCGATCGAGAGTGCATACGGCGGCCCGATCGCGTTCAAGCAATTCGTCCGCGAGGCGCACCGTGCCGGGTTCGCGGTCGTCCTCGACGTGGTCTACAACCACTTCGGCCCGAGCGACCTCGACCTCTGGCAGTTCGACGGCTGGTCGGAGAACGGGCTGGGCGGCATCTACTTCTACAACGACTGGCGTGCGAGCACGCCGTGGGGTGACACGCGGCCCGACTACGGGCGCCCGCAGGTGCGGCAGTTCATCCGCGACAACGCGATGATGTGGCTCGAGGACTATCGCGTCGACGGCCTGCGTTTCGACATGACGCTGTACCTGCGCGCGGTGCATGCCGACGGCACGGGCGAACTGCCCGACGGCTGGTCGCTGATGCAGGCCCTCAACCACGAGGTGCGCGAGCGCTTTCCCGGCCGCATCACGATCGCCGAGGACCTGCAGAACAACGAGTGGCTCACCAAGGACGTCGGCGCGGGCGGTGGGGGCTTCTCGGCGCAGTGGGACGCCAACTTCGTGCACCCGGTGCGGGCGCTGGTCATCGCGGCCGGCGACGAGCACCGGTCGATGGACGCCGTGCACGCGGCCATCACGCACCGCTACAACGGGGATGCGTTCCAGCGGGTCGTGTACAGCGAATCGCACGACGAGGTGGCCAACGGCAAGGCGCGTGTGCCGTCGGAGATCGACGGCGGCGATCCGGAGAACTGGTTTGCCGTGAAGCGCTCGACCCTGGCCGCGGCACTGGTGTTCACGGCGCCCGGCATCCCCATGATCTTCCAGGGACAGGAATTCCTGCAGGGTGGATGGTTTCAGGACACCGTGCCGCTCGACTGGGACAAGACCGACGAGTACCGCGGCATCCTCCGCCTGTATCGCGACCTGATCCTCCTGCGACGCAACGTGCACGGCACCACGCGCGGGCTCACGGGTCAGGGTCTGCTCACCTATCACGTGAACGACGCCGACAACTTCGTCGCGTTCCAGCGCTGGGCCGATCACGGCCCCGGCGACGACGTGGTGGTGCTGTGCAACTTCGCCAACGTGATCCGCGAGGGCTACCAGGTGGGGTTCCCCGTGGCTGGCGAGTGGCAGGTGCGGCTGAACACGGCGTGGCGGGGCTACAGCCCCGACTTCACCGACGTGGGCGGCTCGGTCGTGACCGCGGAGGCGGGCGACTACGACGGCCTGCCCGCGAGCGGTCACGTCACGATCGGCCCGTACAGCGTGCTCGTGCTCTCGCAGGATGCCCGCTAAGGTCGGCCGGCGTGGCCGACCGCTTCGTGCCCGGTAGGGTCGGCCGTCCCAGGCGACCGTTTCACGCTCGGTAGAGTCGGCCGTCCCAGGCGACCGCTTCACGCCCGGTAGGGTCGGCCGTCTCAGGCGACCGCTTCACGCTCGGTAGGGTCGGCCGTCCCGGCCGACCGTGTCGCGCGCGTGGGCAGGGACCGCGCTCGGCACGGTCCCTGCCGGATCGGCCGCTCGCCCGTTCGTGCGCAGAGGTAGGGCCGGCCGTCCTGGCCGGCCGTTCGCGATCGGCAAGCGACTTGCACTTGGAGATGCCGTTACCGACATCGCTCCGGGGACATGGGGTTCACGGAGCCGACGAGCCATACACGAGGACCGAGACATGAAGACACTCGCTGACGCGTTCACGCACACGCTGCAGGACGTCTACTACGCCGAGCATCGCCTGACCGACGCACTCGCCACGGCCGCCAAGGCCACGCGGCACGGGGCGCTCAAGAAGGCGCTGATCGATCACCAGGCCGAGACGCACGAGCACATCGCGCTGTTGAAGAAGGTCTTCAAGAGCGTGGGCGAGAAGGCGTCGGGCGAGAAGTGCGACGCCATCGACGGCCTCATCAAGGAGTGCGAGGGCGTGATCGAGGAGGCCAGCGCCCCGGCGCTCAACGCGGCGCTCATCGGCTGCTGCCAGGCCATCGAGCACTACGAGATCGCGCGGTACGGCACGCTGCGCGAGTGGGCCAAGGTGCTGGGGCACCAGGAGGCGCACGATCTGCTGGGCCAGATTCTCGACCAGGAGAAGGCAGCCAACCACAAGCTGACCAACCTGGCGGTGACCTCGGTCAACAACTGACCGCCGGGCCGGGCCGCGCGGGCCTGATGTGCTATCCTTTGGGGTCGGTCGGGCCCGCCCGGGTCCGACCTGCGCTCGCCGCGCACGTCCCCATCGTCCAGAGGCCTAGGACGCGGCCCTTTCAAGGCTGAAACACGGGTTCGAATCCCGTTGGGGACGCCAAACTTTCCTCGGCCTGCTCACCAGGCTCCAAGTACCTGAAAAGAGACGTGGTTACGGCGGTTCGAATGAACCGATGGCCGTCGTACGCGATGCCCTCGGGGAAGAACAGCTGCTGCAGCCGCTGCTTGTAGTCCAGCGGCGCCTGCACCCACAGATCCGCGGCGCGCGGCAGGATGCGCTCCGCGAACGCCAGTACGCCTTCGACATCGATTTCATCGACCGCCTCGGAATGGTGGTCGATCTGCGAGAGCGTCAGCTCCTCGCGCAGCTTGTCGCGCTGCCGGGTGTACGTCGGCAGGTCGATCGATTCGGCGTACAGGAAGGCTTCGTCGAGCCTGTCGAGCTTCTTCTTCACGCTCTTCACGCGCCGTTCGACGTCGGCGGTCCGCTCTCTCGCCTCGGCGCACCGCTGTTCCCAGGCATACAAAATACGGTCCTTGATCAGCCGCATGTACCCGGGCGTCGGCTGCAACAGCGCGAGCTCGTCGGCGAAGGCGCCCTCGAGGACGGCCTTGCTGATGCTGCCGGTGCGACACCGGCCCGGGCAGTGGTAGTACGCGTAGCGGCCGTTGCGTCCCCGTGACCAGCTGCCGGTGAGCGGGCGTCCGCACGTGGCGCATCGGACGAACGCACGCAGCGGGAAGTCCGGGTGATTGCGCTGGCGCGGCGCCACGACCGGCACACGGCCCTCGAGCACGGCCTGGGCCCGATAGAACGTCGCCTCGGCAATCAGCGGCTCGAAGTCACCACGCGCGGCCACCCCGCACTCCGGGCTCTCGATCTGCCCGATGTAGATGCGGTTCCGCAGCATGTTGCCGAAGGTCTGGGGCGACAGCACGCGGTCGCGTCTCGTGCGCAGGCCGGCCTCCGTCGCGCGGCGGATGACATCCCTCATGGTGAAGTGCCCCGAGGCCATGTCCTCGAACGCCTTCTTCACGAGGGGCGCGCGGTCGGGATCGGGCACCAGGCTGCTCTTCGACCACTTCGGTGCGTTGAGGTAGCCGAGCGGTGCCTGAAACGTCCAGCGCCCCAGCGTGAGCGCGGCCTTCATGCCGGCCAGCGTCCGCTCCGACCTGACGTCGTTGTCGAACTGCGCGAAGGCGGCCAGCACGCCTTCCATCAGCTTGCCCGTGGACGTGTCGTCAATCGGCTCCGTCACCGACCGCAACGAGATGCCCAGGGACTTCAGGTGTGCCCGCAACGCGAAGTGGTCGTACTTCTCCCGCGCGAAACGCGTGAGGTTGTAGACGACAACGAAATGGACCTTGCCCTTGTGCGTGCGGCAGAACGTCAGCAGGGCCTGGAGCTGTGTGCGGTCGGTGGTCTTGGCGCTCTCGCCTTCCTCGTGGAACCGCTCGAGCACCT
>VFQN01000457.1_pt1 | contig 76951 bp, 68 predicted proteins | sample 3512371 | NCBI WGS metagenome assembly VFQN01 (sample SAMN10412370, study PRJNA504923) | tailings metagenome | isolation source: Replicate 2 from Balatoc abandoned mine | place: Philippines: Itogon, Benguet | collected 2017-08-28 | reverse complement strand
GTCTCGCCGACGTCGAGCTCTTCACCTGGCGCGACCTGCAACGGCGGGTGTTCGGGACCGGCTAGAATCCGCCAGGCCAGGTCCACAAACCTGTCTGAGTTCGGGATGAAACCCCGCGACGGTAGACATCGGGCTGAGCCGGGGTGGCAATACCTGCGCATCCCGGTCCCACGCCCGCGCGATCTTGGTCGAAGCAAGTGCCGATCCGGCCCTCAACGGCCCCCGCCTGAAGGTTTTCTGGATTCTCGAGCGAGTTCCGAGCGGGACCAGGAGGAGCGGGAGAAGGAGCGCAAAGGTCTAGGCTGATGATCGCGTTCCGGTTCGGTTCTCCAAGCCGGTCGCGGTCGGCATGCAAAAATGCACCGTTGACAGCCCCCGGACGAACCAGCCACAGTCCCCACCCTTTTCGGGAGAGATCTTATGTATGCGGTTCTAGAGACAGGCGGAAAACAATACCGGGTCGCCGCCGGCGACACACTCGAAGTGGAGCGTCTCGGCGTCGAAGTCGGCCAACCGGTGACCTTCGACCGCGTGCTGCTGGTCAACCACGATGGACAGGTGCGCATCGGCGCCCCCGTCGTCGACGGCGCCAAAGTGGTCGGCGACGTGGTCGAACATAAGCGCGGCGACAAGGTCATCGTTTGGAAGATGAAACGCCGCAAGGGCTACCACAAAAAGCAAGGCCACCGTCAGGAACTGACCGTGGTTCAGGTCAAAGAAATTCAGGCCTGATACCCACCCACCCACCCACCCCCGATCTCTCCCCCATCCGAGGTGACTTATGGCACATAAAAAAGGTCAAGGAAGCTCCCGCAACGGACGCGACAGCCACAGCAAACGTCTCGGCGTCAAGCGGTTCGGCGGCGAATTGGTCTCCGCGGGCACCATCATCGTCCGCCAGCGCGGCTCCAAGTTCAACGCCGGCAAGAACGTTGGTATCGGCCGCGATTGGACCCTCTACGCCCTCACCGACGGCCGGGTCAAATTCGATACCCACCTCCGCCGGGTGAACATCGTTCCCAACACCGCCCCCGCGGCCGTCGCTCAGAACTGATCCTCACCCCCCGGCGACAGGCCGATCCGATCCCAGGGCGAGGCTCATGGCCTCGCCCTTTTTCTTCACCCACCCATGTTCGTCGACGAGGTCAAGGTCTTCGCCCGCGCCGGCCACGGCGGTAAGGGCTGCGTCGCCTTCCGCCGCGAGGCCTACCGCCCCAAGGGCGGCCCCGACGGCGGCAACGGCGGCCGCGGCGGTAATGTCATCCTCGAGGCCGACCACGACCTCAACAACCTCATCGCCCAGTTCTACCAACCCCGACTCCTCGCCCAACATGGCGAGTTCGGCATGGGCAAGGGCATGGACGGCCACGCCGGCAAGGACCTCGTCGTCAAAGTCCCCTGCGGCACTCTCGTCTGGCGCCTCAAATCCGCCCCGCCACCCACCGACACCCCCCCCGTCCGCCCCCCAGCCTCCCACCCCCCTGCCCCCACATCCGACGATCCCTCCGAGGATTCCTCCGACGGTCCCAACCCATCCTCCCGCCCCCTTCTCCTCTCCGCCCACCACAACCGCCCGGTCATCCGCCACGCCGGTGCCGCCAAAGCCCTCGAAATCGACCTCGCCTCCGATGACGGCGACTCCCATGGCGACGAGGACGATCGTGAGTTGGTCGCCGACCTGACCGAACACGGCCAGCGATTCATCCTCTGCAAAGGCGGCCGCGGCGGACTCGGAAACCGCAACTTCGCCAACTCCGTCCGCCAAACCCCCCGCTTTGCCCAACCCGGCGAACCCGGCCAGGAGGGCTCCTTCCTCTTCGAACTCCGCCTCATTGCCGATGTCGGCCTCGTCGGCTACCCCAACGCCGGAAAATCCACCCTCCTCTCCGCCATCTCCAAGGCCCGCCCCAAAATCGCCCCCTACCCCTTCACCACCCTCACCCCCCAGATCGGGATCGTCGAATTCCCCGACTTCCGACGCATCGTCGTCTGCGACGTTCCCGGCCTCATCGAAGGCGCCCACCGCAACGTCGGCCTCGGACACGCCTTCCTCCGCCATATCCAACGCTGCTCCGTCCTCGCCATCGTCGTCGATATGGCCGGCACCGACGGCCGCAAACCCTGGGATGATTACCGCCAGGTCCTCGCCGAACTGAACCTCTACGACCCCTCCCTCGCCGACCGCCCCCGCCTCATCGTCGCCAACAAGATGGACGAACCCACGGCCGAAACCCACCTCAAGGCCTTCCGCCGTCGCATCCGTCGCATCCCCATCCTCCCCATGGCCGCCGGCTACGACGAAGGCCTTGAACCGTTCAAGGATGCCATCCGCGACGCGGTCGCCGACCTCCCCACACCGGCGGCCGAATAATTCACCTCTCAGTTCCCCGCGCCGGCCCCATCCGACCGCCGCCGGCGCCGCATCCAGACAGTCACCACCGCCGCCAGCGCCGCCAACCCCAGGATCGCCAGACCCGGCGCCACCAGGGCAATCGCGCTCGTCGCCAACGCACCCCCAAGCTCCGCGGTCGCCACCACCGGATTTCCCACCCCGGCGGTCGAGGCGAAGGACAACCCCCGCGCCGCCACCGTCCCCGCCTGCACCCCCGCCGCCAACCCGCCTCCCGCTATGATCGCCAGCGTCCAGCGCGCGAACGGATCCATGTCCACCGCCACCGACGCCGCCACCAGGGACCCCGCCACCACCGACGCCGGCGATGCCAGGGTGTCCAACGCATGGTCCAGCCACGGCACGTAGTACGCTCCCACCTCCATCAGCGTCGCCACCCCGAACGCCACCATCGCAGGCGTCGACCCCAACCAGGCAAATTCAGCCGATGGCTGCAGCATCCCCGCCCGCACCGCCACACTCGCCACCAACAACGGCACAAACACCCGAAAACCACACGCGGCAGCCAATCCCAGCCCCGCCAATACGCCGAATACGGTCTCCATAGCCCCTTCCTACACCAGCCAGTGCCGATCGGTTGCGCCTAATTCCGGGCGCCTCCACCCGCCCCATCCAACACCGTGTCGCGCTGCGCCCACGCCGGATCCGCGTCCCGATGGTCCAGGTTGAAGTGCAAGCCCCGGCTCTCCGGCCGCAACAGGGCGCTGCGCACGATGAGTTCCGCAACCGTGGCGATGTTCCGAAGCTCCAAGAGATCCCCCGTCACAATGAAATCCCAGTAGTACTCCTGGATCTCCTCCTGAAGATTCGCCAAACGCTTCGCCGCCCGCTGCAATCGCTTGTCCGTGCGTACGATACCCACATAGTCCCACATCAGCCGCCGGATCTCGTCCCAGTTGTGCGCCACCACCACGAGTTCGTCCGCGTCATCCGCACCCCCCGTCTGCCACGGCGGCACGTCCACCCGCTCCACCGTCCACCCCCCTTCGATCAACTTCCGCGCCGCCCTCCGTGCGCACACCACCGCCTCCAGCAACGAGTTGCTGGCCAATCGGTTCGCTCCATGCAACCCGGTGCAGCCCACCTCCCCGATCGCCAGCAGCCCCGGCAACGAGGTCTCCCCATCCACGGTGGTCACCACCCCCCCGCATTGGTAGTGCGCGGCCGGCACCACCGGCACCGGCTCCTTCGTCATGTCGATCCCATACCGCAGGCAGGTCTCATAGATCATCGGGAAATGCGCCATGATGAACGGCGCCGGCTTGTGCGTGATGTCCAACACCGCGTGATCGGCTCCGCTCCGCTTCATCTCCGAATCAATGGCACGCGCCACCACATCCCTCGGCGCCAATGACTTGAGCGGATGGTACCGGTCCATGAACTCCTCGCCGTTCGGCATCTTCAACACCCCTCCCTCCCCCCGCACCGCCTCCGATATCAAAAACGACTTGGCCTTCGGATGATACAGACAGGTCGGGTGAAACTGGACGAACTCCATGTTCGCCACCGACACCCCCGCCCGCCACGCCATCGCCACCCCGTCCCCCGTCGCAATGTCCGGGTTCGTCGTGTACAGATAGACCTTCCCACACCCCCCCGTCGCCAACACGGTCGTCCCCGCCTCGAACACCTTCACCTCCCCGGATCGCCGATCCAAGACATACACCCCCAGACACCGGTCCTCCCCCCCCATGCCCAGCTTCCTCCGGGTGATCAGGTCGATCGCCAGGTGGTTCTCGTAGATCCGCAGGTTCGGCTGCCGCGCCGCCGCCGCCAACAAGGCCCGTTCCACCTCGCGCCCCGTCATGTCCCGATAGTGCAACACCCTCCGCTTCGAATGCCCCCCCTCCCGCGTCAGATGCGGCTGCCGTCCCCACGCCCCTCCCTCCCCCTCCATCTCGTCAAATTGCATCCCCATCCCCACCAACTCACGAATCGCCTCCGGCCCCTCCCCCACAATTGTCCGGACCACATCCTCCCGACATAACCCCGCCCCAGCCTCCAGCGTGTCCCGCACATGACTCTCCAGGCTGTCGTCCGGCCCCAACACCGCCGCAATCCCTCCCTGCGCCCAGTTCGTGTTCGAATCCGCACTCTGCTTCTTCGTCACAATCGCCACCCGACCCCGCTCCGCCACCTTCAACGCAAAAAAAAGCCCCGCAATCCCGCTCCCAAGCACCAAAAAATCAAATCGTTCCGCCTCAGCCATGAATGAGCGTCCGTCCCGCTGCGTCCCTTGGCAAGTGAGCGCTTCCAGATCCAACCCGCGTTTCACAAGTTCGGGTTTGATTCTCGACGCCGAAACTCTAGCTTCAACCCACGTCCGAAACCTCGTATCCCCGACCGTTATGCAGACCACTGTCCAATCCACCCTGGCGTCGTCGGCGTCCCGCCGCGAGTTCATCAAGAAAAGCGCCACGGCTGCCACCACCGTCGCCGTCGTCAACGCACTCAAAACCCCCGTCTACGGCCAAAACCAAGCGCCCTCCGCCGGTCGCGTGATCGGCGCCAATGACCGCATCACCGTCGCGTTTGTCGGCGTCGGCGGCCAGGGCATGGCCCACCTCCGCAGCATCAAGAACAACGGCGGCGACAACAACGTCACCATCGCCGCGGTCTGCGACGTCTCCAAACACCGTACCGCCGAAGCCAAGGCCTGGGTCGAAAAGGACAACGGCCCGAAGTGCGACAGTTACGACAACTACCAGAAACTCCTCGAACGTAAGGACATCGATGCCGTCTGCTGCTCCACGGTCGATCATTGGCATGCCAAGATCTCCGTCGACAGCATGACCGCCGGCAAACATGTCTACGTCGAGAAACCGCTGACCCGCTACCTCCCCGAGGCCTTCGCAATCCACGACACCGCCAAGAAGACCGGCAAGGTCCTTCAGGTCGGCTCCCAGGGCTGCTCCGACGTCAAGTGGCACAAGGCCGCCGAATTGTGCAAGTCCGGCAAAATCGGCCCCCTCGTCCTCGGCCAGGGCTCCTACATGCGTAACTCGCCCACCGGCGAGTGGAACTACGGCATCCAGGACTGGGCCAAACCCACCGACATCGACTGGCAGCAGTGGATGGGGCCCGTCGCCCAGAAACGCCCCTTCTCCGCCGACGACTACTTCCGCTGGCGCAAATACTACCCGTTCTGCGCCGGCCTGCTCGGTGACCTCTTCCCCCACCGCCTCCACCCGCTCGTCCTTGCCACCGGCAACCCCGAGTTCCCCCGCCGCGTGGTCTGCACCGGCTCCAAACACATCCACACCGACAAGAAGACCCCCGGCACCCCCGAACGCGACGTGCCGGAAATGGTGTCCGCCCTCATCGAGTTCCCCAGCGGCTACCAGCTGGTCGTCACTTCCTCCACGGTCAGCGAACAGGGCCTCCGTGACATGATCCAGGGCCACCACGCGACCCTCTACATCGGCGGCAACCGCGTCGAATTGAAACCCGAACGGCCCTTCTCCGAGGAGATCGACCCCGAGGTGTTCGAAAACCTCGCCCCCGGCGAAGACATCAAGTGGCACGAAAAGAACTGGTTCGAGGCCATCCGCGGCGCCAAGCAGGCCAACGCCGGCATCGACCTGGCCATCCGCGTCCAGGCCATCATCTCCCTCTGCGAAATGTCCGACCGCCTCAACGTGGCCTGCCTCTTCGACGAGAAGACCCGCAAGATCACCACCGAGAACGGCCGCGAGCTGTCGCCGTTCACCTACGGCTGGACCGAGCTGTCCTAACCCGCCCTCGCTCTCTCAAAGGGGTTCGCCGGTCCGCCCGGCGAACCCCTTTTTTCTTCCCCACCCCCCTCATGGCTTCCCTCCTCCTCGCCACCCAGGCGATGGCCACCCGCTTCGAACTGGTCCTCCACGGCCCCGACCCCACCCACCTCCGCTCCGCCGGCGAGGAAGCCATCGCCGAAATCCAACGCCTCGACGCCACCCTCAGCGCCTACCGCCCCGAAAGCGAAATCGCCACCCTCAACCGCCTCGCCCACCTCCATCCCGTCCAGGTCTCCCCCGAGGTCTTCCACCTCCTCCAACACGCCGTCGTCCTCTCCCAGGCAACCCACGGCACCTTCGACGTCACCGTCGGCCCCCTCCTCCAGGCCTGGGGCTTCGTCCGCGGCTCCGGCCACCCTCCGGACCCCGCCACCCTCGCGACCGCCCTCGCCGCCGTCGGTCCCCGGCAACTCCTCTTCAACCCCTCCGATTTCACCATCCGCTTCGCCCACCCCAACACCCGCCTCGACCTCGGCGCCATCGGCAAAGGCTACGCCATCGACCGCGCGGCCTCCGTCCTCCGCGATGCCGACGTCCATAATGCCCTCCTCCACGGCGGCACCAGCACCGCCCTCGCCCTCGGCTCCCCCGAAACCACCGACGCCTGGCGCATCGCCATCGATCCCCCCTTCCATTCCCCCAACAGCTCCCCTCCCCCCTCCCCACTCGCCATCATCGAGCTCCACGACGAAGCCCTCTCCGTCTCCGCCGTCTGGGGCAAGGGCTTCACCCATCAAGGCTCCTTCCACGGCCACATCATCGACCCCCGCTCCGGTCGACCCGCCCAGGGCGCCCTCCTCGCCGCCATGATCCTCCCCTCCGCCACCGAATCCGACGCCCTCTCCACCGCCCTCCTCGTCCGCACCACCGAAATGGTCGAACGGCTCCGCTCCTCCCAGGCCCCCGCCCGCTGCCTCGTCGCCCTCGCCTCCCCCACACCCCCAGGCTTCCGACTGGTCGCCTACGGCATCCCCATCCCCCCATCCCCTCCCCCCCACCCCGCCGCGTGACTTTACCCGCCCGACACGGTCAAACTGCCGATGACCGTCGCCCCCAGCGTGAGCGAACCGCCGACATCCCCCACGGCCGGGGCCTTCGCTGAACCCCCGGGTTCCGAGGCGTTCGGAGCCGTCTATCAGGAGAACGCCCAGGCCATCTATTATCTCGCGCTCCGCTTCCTCGGCGACCCCGCCCGCGCCGAGGACGTCACCCACGATGTCTTCCTCAAAGCCTGGAAACATCTCGCCGAGTTCCGCCACGAGTCGTCCTGGCGCACCTGGCTCTATCGCATCGCCATCAACCACTGCCGCAACCTCGCCGCCAGCTGGACCTCCCGTAACCTCGTCCCCAATTCCGACGACCCTCTCTGGAACACCGCCCCCGCCGCCGAGAACTCCCCGTTCCGCGTGCTCGAAATCAAGGAACTGGGCGAACGCATCGGCACCACCCTCGACCGCATGCCCGAGGAATACCGACTCCTCCTCCTCCTCGTCGCCGATGAGAAACTGAGCTACGCCGAAATCGCCGACCTCACCGGCCAATCCCCGGACGCCGTCCGCGGCAAACTGCACCGGGCCCGCAAAGCCTTCGCCGCCGCCTTCGCCGCCACCGCCTAGCCCCCGCCAACACCATGAACCACGAATCCCGCCTCCGCCCACGCTCCGACGTCACCTCCGAAACGGCCTCCACCTCGCGCCAGGAGGGCCGCGTGTTCGACACCCCCGAGGAAGCCCTGCGCGCCGATCGCCTCATCACCCCGGTCCCCCCAACCCTCGCCCGACGCCTCGCCTCGAGCCTCGACGGTCCGACAACCCCCACCCGCCCACGCCTCCCCTGGTGGAAGCGCTGGTTCAGCGATTAACCCCACCTCCCTCGCACCAACCCCGTCCCGTCCCATCCCCCAATCGATCCCATGGCCTGGTTGTCCCATTTCTGGCGATCCCTTCCACGCGGCACCCGCCTCCTCCTCATCATCTGGATCGGCGGATCCCTGCTCGGACTCGTCCTCCGAGCGGTCACCCCGCTCCATGTCCTGTCCTGGCTGGTGCTGGATCGCTCCGCCTTCGCCGGCCTCCAACTGTGGCGCACCATCACCTACGCCCTCGTCACCCAGGACCTCTTCAACGCCCTCTTCGGCGCGCTGTTCCTCGCCTTCCTCGGCCCCGCCCTCGAGCGGTTCTGGACCCCGGGCTTCTTCGTGGCCTACTACGCCGCCTGCGCCTTCACCTCCGCGCTCGGCCTCCTGCTCCTCGCCCCTTCGGCCCTTCCCATCCTCACCAACGCCGGAGCCCTGCTGGGCCTCCTGATCGCCTGGCACGCGCGCCATCGTTCCCAACGATTCCAGTTGTTCGGCGGCCCCGAAGTCCCGGCCGCGGCAGCCACCGCGATCACCGCGCTCTGCATCCTCCTGCCGGCCGCCATGGCCGGCTGGAAAACCGCCCTCGCGCTGGCCTTCGGCGCCGTCGGCGGCGCCATCGTCCTCACCCTCGACAACGCCCGCAGCGGACGCCGCGCCCGTCAGGCCGCACAACGCCCGCGCATGGGACGCCTGGAACTCTGACCATGCCCCGCGACTCCACACCCATCGAGTCCCCACCCGCGCCGCTCCTCCTCCCCACCCGGCGCACCGACCTCCTTCCGCCCCGCTCCAGCCTCGCCCGCGAACGGATCCCCCTCGCCCAGGACACCCTCCCGTCCTGCAACCTCTGCCTCCACCGCTGCGCCGCCAACCGCAGCACCCACCCCGCCGGCCTCTGCCACGCCGGACCCGCCGCCCGCTGTTTCGCCGCCCAGACCGACGTGGCCGATGAACTGGAACTGATCCCGTCCTTCGCCGTCTCCCTCTCCGGCTGCAACCTCCGCTGCGATTTCTGCATCACCGGCCAACCGAGCTGGAACCCCGCCGCCGGCTCCCCCGTCCACCCCCGCGAAACCGCCCGCCTCGCCCGCCTCGCCGTCCAACGCGGCGCCCGCACCATCATGATCCTCGGCGGCGAACCCACCCTCCACATCGTCACCCTGCTCGAATTGGTCGCCGCATTGCCCGACGACGTGCCCCTGGTGCTCAAGACCAACGCCATGTTCACCGAACAGGCCCGACCGCTCCTCGCCGGCCTGTTCGATGTCTGGCTCCCCGACCTCAAGTTCGGCAACGCCGATTGCGCCCGGCGCCTCGCCGCCATCCCCCCGTCCGCCCAGGCCTGGACCACCGTCACCGACAACCTCATCTGGATGGCCACCCACCACCCCGCCGCCACCCTCATCGTCCGACACCTCCTCATGCCCGGCCACGTCGCCTGTTGCTGGCAACCCATCGCCCAATGGCTCGCCCACACCCTCCCCGGCACCAAGGTCAGCCTCCGCTCCGGCTTCTGGCCCGCCTGGCACGCCCACCGACATCCCGAACTCCGCACCCCGCTCTCCCACACCGAACTGGCCCAGGCCACCCGACTGGCCCACGATCTCCACCTCCCGCTCGTCCCATGATCCCCCCCAACCCAACCCCGCCCGATCCCCCCAACCCCGCCCCACCACCCCACCCCGCCCCAGCCTCCACCGACCTCATGATCCTGCCCGATGGCACGATCTACGCCCGCAACCTCTCCCCGGAACTCGCCGCCATCCTCGCCACCCTCAACCCCGCCGACCCCTCCATGGCCGCCCGCGCCGGCCTCCACACCCCCCCGTCCCCGTCCTCCTCACCATGCCCCAACCCATGAGCTTCGCCGCCGAACTGGAAACCCTCATCCGCGCCCGCTACCCCATCCTCTACCTGGTCACCAGCGAGGAGGCCCGCGTGCTCGCCCTCGTCGGCGATATCGCCAGAAAACGCCAGAAGAAGGTCTTCGAGTGGAGCTACAGCACCGGCATCGTCCCCTCCGGTACCTCCATCCAGTCCCAGAAAACCCGCAACGCCCCCAGCAAGGACCCCCTCAACGCCCTCGACCAGGTCATCGACCTCGTCGAACCCGCCATCTTCGTCTTCAAGGATTTCCACCCCTTCCTCGGCCGAAACAACTTCGCCATCATCCGCCGACTCAAGGAAATCGCCCTCCACCTCAAGAACTCCTACAAGACCATCCTCCTCGTCTCGCCCCTGCTCGAAATCCCCGCCGAACTGGAAAAGGAAATCACCGTCCTCAACTTCCCCCTCCCCACCAAGGACGACCTCGGCCACCAGCTCGACCTCATCGTCCAGGACGTCCAGCAGCTGAAACAGGTCCAGATCGAACTGGACCCCGTCGGCCGTGAACGCCTGCTCCAGGCCGCCCTCGGCCTCACCATGAGCGAAGCCGAAAACGTCTTCGCCAAGATCATCGTCAAGGACGGCCGCCTCAGCGGCGACGACGTCGCCGAGGTGTTCGCCGAGAAACAACAGATCATCCGCAAGAGCGGCCTGCTCGAGTACTACGAGACCCAGGAGACCTTCGCCAACGTCGGCGGCATGCCCATCCTCAAGGACTGGCTCACCAAACGCGCCATCGCCTTCACCACCGAGGCCCATTCCTTCGGCCTCCCCTCCCCGAAGGGCATCCTCATGCTCGGCGTCCAGGGCTGCGGAAAAAGCCTCTGCGCCAAAGCCGTCGCCAGCCAGTGGCGCCTACCCCTCCTCCGCTTCGACATGGGCCGCATGTTCGGCTCCCTCGTCGGATCCTCCGAGGAAAACGTCCGCCGTGCCATCGCCGTCGCCGAATCCGTCGCCCCCACCATCCTCTGGGTCGACGAAATCGACAAAGCCTTCGCCGGCTCCCGCGGCTCCGGCGCCACCGACGGCGGCACCACCGCCCGTGTCTTCGGCACCTTCCTCACCTGGCTCTCCGAAAAAACCGCCCCCGTCTTCGTCGTCGCCACCGCCAACGATATCTCCGAACTGCCCCCGGAATTGCTCCGCAAGGGACGCCTCGACGAAATCTTCTTCGTCGACCTCCCCTCCCCCGAGGAACGCCGCGACATCTTCCGCATCCACCTCACCAAACGCGGCCGCAACCCCGATGCCTTCGACCTCGATGCCCTCGTCGACTCCAGCAAGGACTTCAGCGGCGCCGAGATCGAACAGGCGGTCATCAGCGCCCTCTTCGAGGCGTTCTACAAAAAGGTCGAGCTGAACACCGACCACCTGCTCGAGGAACTCCGCCAGACGGTGCCCCTGTCCAAAACCATGTCCGAACAGCTCCATCGCCTCCGCAGTTGGGCCGACGGCCGCGCCCGCAACGCCAGCATCCCCCGCGAAGCCGTCCAGACCGGCGCCACCCGCAAGATGGAGTTCTAGACCCCGCGTGAGCCCCGCAGCCCTGCCCGGTCCAACCCAACGTCACCCTCCACACCCCAACCCACCTCCAGCCATGAGCGCCGTCTGCATCCTCACCCCCGTCGTCATCGCCGCCTGGCCCGCCTTCAGCGCCGCCGTGACCGCCGCCGCCGCCTCCCTCGGCTACCACGTCGCCGCCGAAGCACGCGCCGCCGCCACCGAATCCGTCCACCCCTCCAACCAGGTCCAACTCGAAATCCCCCAAAGCGAAATCGTCACCGGCACCCTCGGCCGCGACCAACGCCTCCGCCTCACCCGCGACCATGTCACCGTCACCTTCTCCCGTGACTCCCGCGGCCGTGCCTCGGTCTGCGTCACCGGCGAGGGTCATTCCGACGCCGAACTCCAGGCCCTCGGCGAGGAACTGTCCCAGCGCGTGGTCCAACAGTACGTCTACCAACGTCTCATGGATGAAATGCGCGAACGCGGCTACAACGTCGTCGACGAACAGGTCGACGAAAACCAGGCCATCCGCCTCAAGGTCCGCCACTGGGAAGGCGCCTGATCCGCCTCCCGCCATCCCCACTCCCGCTTCCACCTCCACCCGCGAACCTGAATCACCCACCCCACCCATCCCATGCCCCAGCGCGAATTCGACATCACCATCGGCCCCGACGGCTCCGTCGAAGTCCATGTCCAGGGCTTCAAGGGCAAGTCCTGCCTCGACGCCATCAAGGTCTTCCAGGAAATCGTCGGCGAAATGAAGGAACAGCGGCACACCAGCGAGTTCTACGAACCGGAGGAACAGGTGCGCTACAACATCGACCAACACCATTGAACGGATGCGGTCGCCACCCACACCCCCATCCCACGGGACGACGCACTACCCGCCCCGGGCCGGGAGAATGTGGGTCGGTCGACGCACCAGAATCGCCGTTCGCGCCGGCCGCGCCGCCCACCTGTTCCGACGTGCCCTCGTCGGATCGATCGCCGCCGCCGTCCCCGGCCTGCCGTTCGGACTCCGCGGCCATCGCACCATCGCCCTCGCGGTCTTCGCCGCGTGGGCCCTGATCCTCTCGGCCTTCCTGGCCGTCGAGCATCTGACCGCCGCCAAAGGCACCCTCCGCGTTGCCATCCCATTCCTCGGCGCCTTCCAGTTCGATGCGGTCTACCTGCTCTTCGGCCTCGCCGCGGCCATTCATATCGCAAGCGCCAACGAACAGCTCCGGCCCCTCCTCCAATCCTGGCTCTCCGACGTCACCCTCCCCCAACGCCTCATCCTCACCACCGCCGCCAGCCTCGTCGTCGCGGTGTTCATCTACTTCACGGCCTACGCACCGCTGATCGACTCCTGAACCATGCGCGATCCGCACTCCCCCTTCTACCCGCCGCGGGCCCCCTGGTACGCCTCGATCCGCGAAACCGGCCACCGGGTGGTCGCCGCTTCCCGCATCCATCGCATCCCCACCCCCGGCGACATGGGCCCCCTCCGTCTGCTCGCAGGACTGGCCATCCCGGGATTCGCCTTCGTGATCCATCGCCACCGCCGGATCGGCCTGGGCCTGATGCTGCTCTGGCCGACGCTCCTCCTCCTCGGAATCGCCTGCCTCGGCCAGGTCCCCGGCAACCTCCTCCTCGGCCTCGCCATGACCCTCCACGCCACCAGCGTCATCCACCTCCTGGCCCCGTGGCTCCAGTCACTCAGACTCCACCTCCGCCTGCTCGGCGCCGTCGCCGCCACCTTCGGCGTCATGGTCTTCCTCTACCTGCCCGCCTACGAGGTGACCTCGGCCAACTGGTTCCAGCCGATCGTCACCGACCAGGGCCCCGTCGTGGTGCGCCCAACCCACAACCCCGCCGAGGTCCGCCGCGGCTCCTGGATCGTCCACGAAACCCCCCGCCTCCGCACGACGGATCTGATCGTTCACTCCGGCGTCGCCTTCGCCCCCGTGCTCGCCCTGCCCGGCGACACGGTCGAGTTCCATCGCGGTTCCGTCCGGGTCAGCGGCACCGACCTGCCCCGCCAGGACAACATGCCCACCGACGGCTCCCTGGTCGTCCAGGAGGGCCACTGGTTCGTCTGGCCCCGCCTGAACGTGGTCGCCAACAACGCCGGTGTGGATGGCGAAGGCCTTCGCGGTGTCGCCGTGAGCCAGGCCAGCATTCCCTTCCCCAACCTCCGCGGCATCGCCTTCAACCGCTGGTTCCACCGCGAACAGATCCTCACCACCCCCTGACCGATGCCATGAGCCGCTTCAGAAATCTCGAGTTCGAAGGCCAGAACCAGGACGACTCCCTCACCCCGCACGAAGGGGTCAAGGACGAGGCCCATTACCTCGCCGAAGCCCTCCGCGCCTTCGAGATCGCCGACTTCGAACAGGGCCTCCGCCTCTTCGCCCGCGCCCTGGAGGAAAACCCCAAAAGCACCGCCGCCTGGACCGGCCAGGTCCGCATGCTCATCGAGTTGGGCGAGTTCCGCGAAGCCAAGGCCTGGGCCGATAAAGCCCTCGAGTCCCACCCCAACCACGCCGAACTGCTCGCCGCCAAAGCCGTCGCCCTCGGCCGCCTCGGCGACCTCGACGAGGCCCTCGCCTTCTCCGACGCCGCCTTCGAGGAACGCGGCAACTCCCCCTACGTCTGGCTCGCCCGCGCCGACGTCCTCCTGGCGAGAAACGAGAAGCGCGCCGAGTACTGCTTCGAAAAGGCCCTCGGCCTCGCCCCCAACGACTGGTTTGTCGCCTGGCTCGCCGCCCGCGTCCGCATCTTCTACCAACAGTTCGCCCAGGCCCTCCGCATCCTCCGCGACGCCATCGCCCAGGATTCCACCCGCTTCGTCCTCTGGCTCGAGCGCGGCAATTGCGAACTGGCCCTCGGCTTCACCTCCGCAGCCCAGACGTCCTTCCGGCAGACCCTCGAACTCAACCCCCTCTGCGAACCGGCCCACGACGGCCTCCGCCGTGCCAACGCCTCCGGCCTCGGCCGCCGCCTCGCCGGCCTCTGGCGCCGCCTCACCGGCTCCGCCTGACCCCGCCGCCCGCCTCCCCCCACCATGACCCACCCCAAACTCGACCAATTGCTCCAGGGCGCCACCGACGCCGAAGCCTCCGACCTCCACCTCGTCGTCGGCGTCCCCCCGGCCTTCCGGGTCAATGGCGAGATCATCCTCGCGGACGCCGATGCCCTCACCGGCGAGGACCTCACCGAAATGACCGACGCCCTGCTCAACGAACACCAACGCCGGAAGTTCGAGCAGGACTGGGAGCTGTGCATCTCCATCCGCCACGAGGTCGCCGGCCGCATCCGCGCCACGTTCTACCGCCACAACAGCTTCCCGGAAATGAGCCTCCGCTTCTGCGGCGAACGAATCCCCTCCCGCGATTTCCTCGGCCTGCCCCAGAAAATCGACGAACTCGCCCTCAAACCCAACGGCCTCGTCCTCATCACCGGCGCCACCGGGGCCGGAAAGACCACCACCCTCAATTACATGGTCGACCTCATCAACACCGAGCGCCGCTGCAAGATCGTCACCATCGAGGACCCCGTCGAGTTCGTGCACCCCAACAAAAAGGCCATCGTCGTCCAACAGGAGGTCCTCACCGACGTCCGCTCCTTCAACCGCGCCTTCCTCCATGTCCTCCGCCAGGACCCCGATGTCATCGTGGTCGGCGAAATCCGCGACCACGAGGCCGTCGCCACCGCCCTCACCGCCGCCGAAACCGGCCACCTCGTCCTCGCCACCCTCCACTCCCCCAGCGTCGCCCACGCCCTCGAACGCTTCATCGGCATCTTCGAGGGCTCCATGCAGAAACAGATCATCCTCCAACTGGCCAACTCCCTCCAGGGCATCATCGCCCAGGACCTCCTCCCCGCCGTCGACCGCAACCGCCGAGTGCTCGCCTACGAACTGCTCCTCGCCAACGGCGCCGTCCGAAATCTCATCCGCGAAAGCCAGATCCATCAGCTCGAAAACGTCATCCAGATGAGCCGCAAGGAAGGCATGGTCCTCATGGACAACTCCCTCCACGACCTCTACCTCAAATGCCTCATCTCCTACGACGTCGCCACCAGCCGCGCCAAACACCCCGATAACTTCGCCCGCGGCCGCAATGGCTGAACCGCCACCACCCCATCCCTCAGCCCGTGCCCGCGCCTACCGTTCCTCCGGCAGAATCTCCAGCGTCCCGTCGTCCGTCATCCGCTTGATCTCCGCGGTGTAGCCCTGGCGGAAATTCGGGTACTTCAACCGATACCCCATCTCCATGGTCAGTCGCCGGTTCGACACCCGGCAGTTCGCCAGCTCCTGACGCACCCGCGGATCACCCTCCTCCCCGCCCGTCGGCGGCATCCACTTCCCCAGCGTCTCCGCCAGCCAGGAGAAGAACTGCGTCTCCCGCACCGGCTCGTCGTCCACCAGGTTGTACACCTCCCCCGCTCGGCCGCTCTTCAACGCGGCCAGCATCCCGCCCACCACATCGTCGCGATGCACAAAGTTGAGATGCCGCTGCCCCGACCCGGGTATCCGAAGCCGGTTCTTCGCCAATGCCTCCAGATAAAGCTCACGCCCCGGCCCGTACACATCCCCCAGCCGCATCACCACCGGCCCCACCGCCCGCCCCGGCCCCAATAACCACCGCTCCGCCTCCAGCCACACCCGCCCCCGCTCACCCCCCGGCCGCGTCTCACTCGTCTCCTTCACCACCGACCCGTCCTGCTGCCCGTACACCGCCTTGCTCCCCGCATACACGAACTTCCCAGGCGGCTCCGCCGAAAGCAGCCCCACCAGCCGCGCCATCCCCTCCATCCGCAACCGCCGCTCCTCCTCCACGTGCCCCACCATGTCCCCCCCGGCCGCCGACGCCGTGAACAGCACCGCGTCAAACCGCCCCCCAGGCAGCCGAAACTCCTCCGCCGTCAGATCCCCTACCAACGGAACCACCCCAACCCCACGCATCCGCTCCCCACCGTCCGCTCCCCGACACACCCCAACCACCTCGTGCCCCTGCCGCACCAGGGCCTCCCCCAACGGCAACCCCACATACCCACAGCCCACAATCAATACGCGCATCCGCCCACCCTCGCAGGCCCCACACACGAACGCCACCTCCCTTGCCCGGTTCCTCACACCCGCTACCGTCCACCCCATGCACCGGCCCCACGCCCAACCCCAACCCCGCCCCGGCCGCCCTTACTCCCCTCCCCTCCCCAGCTTCGCGCTCCTCCTCACCCTCCTCACCCTCCTCGCCTCCACCCACGCCCCCGCCGATTGGCCCACCCACCGCGCCACCCCCGGCCGCACCGGCCTCGGCAACGCCTCCCTCGCCCTCCCCCTCCACCCCCTCTGGTCCACCTCCCTCCCCGCCCCTTCCCCCGCCTGGACCCCGCCCGCCCGCCGCAGCTACTGGCAACGCCTCGACCACCTCGCCGCCCGCGTCGCCGAAGACCACACCTTCATCCCCATCCTCACCTCCAATTCCCTCGTCTGCGGTTCCTCCACCGACGACCACGTCCGCTGCTTCAACCTGTCCTCCGGCTCCCTCCGCTGGACCTTCGCCGCCGACGGCCCCGTCCGCTACGCCCCCGTCATCTCCGACAACCTCGTCATCCTCGGCAGCGACGACGGCTGGATCCATGCCCTCAGCCTCGACGACGGCTCCGTGCGCTGGCGTCACCGCCCCGGCCCCGCCGACCGCCGGATCCCAGGCAACGACCGCCTGATCTCCGCCTGGCCCATCCGCTCCGGCCTCCTCCTCGATCGCGGCATCATCTACGCCACCGCCGGCCTCTACCCCCAGCAGGGCACCTTCGCCTGCGCCCTCAATGCCAACGACGGCTCCCTGCTCTGGCAGCAACCCCTCGACGTCTCCCCCGAAGGCTACCTCCTCGCCACCGACTCCCTCCTCATCATCCCCACCGGCCGCGCATCCCCCGTCGGCCTCGACCGCAACTCCGGACGCTTCATCCGCGCCTTCGACACCGGCGGCGGCACCTACGCGGTCGCTTCCCAGGACGAAATCTTCGGCGGCCCGGGCAACGCCGGCACCCTCGCCGCCGTCGCCACCCAGTCCAACCAACGCCTCCTCACCGTCCCAGGCCGCAACCTCGTCGCCGACGGCCCCCTCCTCCACCTGCTCGACAAAGCCCGCCTCCGCACCCTCGACCGCGCCCGCCAGGCCGCCGCCCTCAAACGCATCCGCGACCTCGAGAACCAGGTCCGCGCCCTCCAGGCCCGCAAACCGGCCTCCGCCACCAACGCAGCCTCCACCCCCGCCTCGGCCGAACAACTCGCAGCCCTCGGCGATCAGATCGCCGAACAACGCCGCGAACTGGACCGCTGCGAATTGTGGACGTCCCCCTGCCCCGAGGACCTCGCCCTCATCGGCACGCGCAACGCCCTCATCGCCGGCGGGACCAACCGCGTCGCCGCCTTCGACCGCACCTCCGGACGCCGCCTCTGGCAGGCCGATGTCCTCGGCCGCGCCCTCGGCCTCGCCGCCGCCCACGGCCTCCTCGCCGTCACCACCGACACCGGTGAACTCCACGTCTTCGGCCCCAACCCCAACCCCGACGCCAACCCCGCCCCCAATCCACCCCCTTCCACCCCGGCACCCGCAAACCCGCCCCCCGCTCCACTACCCGCCCCCAGCCTCCCCGAAACCATCCGCCAAGGCCTCGCCCAGACTCCCCCCCACGACACCCGCGGCTACGCGCTCATCGCCGGTATCGGCTCCACCCGGCTCATCCACCACCTGCTCGACACCACCCGCCTCCATGTGGTCGCCATCGATCCCGATCCCCGCACGGTCTCGCGCCTCCGGGGATCCACCCTCGCCCGCGGCCTCTACGGACGCCGCCTCGCCGCCCACGTCATCCCCGCCGGCCCGCTCCCGTTCACCGACTTCTTCGCCAACCTCGTGCTCTCGGAATCAGGTCTCGAATCCAAAACCCAGCTCCCCTGGTCCGACACCGAACTGGAACGTGTCACCCGCCCCTTCGGCGGCCTCCGCTGGTGCCATGCCGACGCCCCCCCGACCCGCCGCGGTCCGCTCGACGGCGCCGGCGAGTGGACCCACCAGTTCGCCAACCCCGCCAACACCTCCAGCAGCGGCGACCAACGCATCCACGCCAACCTCGCCCTCCAGTGGTTCGGCGGACCCGGCCCCGATCTCATGGTCGACCGCCACCTCCGCGGCCCCGCACCCCTCACCGCCCAGGGCCGACTCATCGTCCCCGGCGAAAACCAACTGATCGCCGTCGACGCCTTCAACGGCTCCACCCTCTGGCGCCTCGACCTCCCGGATTCCCAGCGCTACACCATGCCCTACGACGCCGGCTACCAGTCCCTCGAGGCCCACACCCTCGCCGTCGCCGTCCGCGACGCCTGCTGGATCATCAACGCCGCCTCCGGCTCGGTGTCCCACCGCTTCCCCGTCCCCGTTCCCCAGGGCGAAACCAACCCGCTCCACTGGGGCTACACCGTGCTCCGCAACGGCCACCTCTTCGGCTCCACCCAGAAGGCCACCGCCTCCCGCACCTCCCCCAGCTACGAACTGATCGACCGCGACTACAACAACGACCAACCCCTCGTCACCGGCCTGTCCGTGTTCCGCGCCGACGCCTCCTCCGGCCGCGTCCAATGGCACCGCCGCAACGGCGTCATCCTCAACACCTCCCTCACCCTCGCCGCCAACCGACTCTTCCTCGTCGAATCCCGCGCCCCCGACCTCGCCGCCGATCCCATCGGCCGCATCCCACTCTCCCGCCTCCTCCAGGGCGACCCTTGGCTCGTCGCCATCGACACCGATTCCGGTCACACCGCCTGGGAAATCCCCGTCCGCGGACCCATCGCCGAATCCCGCAACATCCTCTACCTCGCCACCGCCGGTGAACAACTCGTCGTCCTCGGCTCCCTCCTCGACCCCTCGAATGACACCCGCTACGTCATCGAATCCAGGAACGTCCGCGACGGCTCCCTGCTCTGGTCCGCCAACCACCTCGCCCGCGTCCCCGGCGAGTTCACCCACGGCGAACAGGTCCACCACCCCGTCATCCTCGGCCACTACCTCGTCGCCGAACCCGCCGTCTACGACCTGCGCTCCGGCCGCCGCCTTCCCGCCGCCGACGGTTCCTCCCCCTGGAACCTCATCCGCCCGGGCCATAGCTGCGGCACCCTCAGCGCCGCCGGCGATTGCCTGTTCTTCCGCGCCGGCAACCCCACGGTCATGGACCTCCGCGCCAGCCTCGAATCCGGTGCCGCCCCCTCCAAACTGTCCCCGTCCCGCACCGGCTGCTGGATCAACATGATCCCCGCCGGCGGCCTCCTCCTCATCCCCGAGGCAAGCGCCGGTTGCGTCTGCCAGTTCTCCCTGCAAACCTCCATGGCCTTCCTCCCCAAGCCCGAATGAACTCAGGCCTCCCCCACCCCACCCCGGAACCACCCGTCCCCGCCTCCCCAGCCCCAGGGTGGCCCCCCATCCTCACCAGGTCCGCCCTCCTCGCCGCCCTCGCCCTGCTCGCCCTCATCTCCACCCCGTCCACCCGGGCCGCCCTCCAACCCCCACCCGATGCCCACCTCCACTGGGCCTTCCAACCCCCTCAACCCTCCCCACCGCCGCCCGTCCAGAACACCCGCTGGCCGGTCAACGACCTCGACCGCTTCATCCTCGCCCAACTCGAAGCCGAGGGCCGCCAACCCCTCCCGCCCGCCGACCCCAGAACCTTCATCCGCCGCGCCCACGCCACCCTCACCGGCCTCCCGCCGTCCTTCGACGAGGTCCAATCCTTCACCCGCGAAGCCCTCCCCCACGCCACCCCCGGCAATCCCCTCCACCCCGCCGCCGTCGAACGCCTCGTCAATCGCCTCCTCGACAGCCCCCACTACGGCGAACGCTGGGGCCGCCACTGGCTCGATGTCGCCCGCTACTCCGACACCAAAGGCTACGTCTACGCCCGCGAGGAGCGCCGCTTCGTCCACGCTCACGCCTACCGCGACTGGGTCGTCCGCGCCTTCAACCAGGACCTCCCCTACAACCAGTTCCTCCTCCTCCAGATCGCCGCCGACCAGGTCGCACCCCCGGATTCCCCCGACCTCGCCGCCATGGGCTTCATCACCGGCGGCCGCCGCTTCCTCGGGGTCACCCATGACATCATCGACGACCGCATCGACGTCGTCACCCGCGGCACCCTCGGCCTCACCGTCCAGTGCGCCCGCTGCCACGACCACAAATACGACCCCATCCCCATCCAGGATTACTACTCCCTCTACGGCGTCTTCCACGCCGCCGATGTCCAACTGGTCCCCCTCGCCACCCTCGACGACCCGGAACTGGCCAAACGCCGCACCACCTTCAGCCAGACCTACGCCAAACGCCGCGCCGAAGCCAACGCCCGACTCCAGGCACGCGTCGCGGATTACCTCACCGCCCAACTGGAACTCCACCAGTACCCCGAGGAGGGCTTCGACCAGATCCTCGGCGACGACGACCTGATCCCCGCCTCGGTCCGCCGCTGGCGCGACTTCCTGCTCACCCACAGAAACCCCGCCGACCCCATCCTCGGCCCCTGGCACACCCTCGCGCCCCTCGCCGACCTCGACCCGAGCGCCTTCACCAACCAGGCCGCCGCCGCGCTCGACAACCTCCGCCGCAACCCATCCCTCAACCCGCTCGTCGCCCAATCCTTCACCGCCACCCCCGCCTCCATCCGCGAAGTCGCCCGCCTCTACGGCCTGACCTTCCTCCAGGCCCTCAAGGAACCCACCCTCCAGGGCGCCGCCGAACTCCGCGCCTTCCTCGATCACCCCGACTCCCCCGCCCGCGTCCCCGACACCGGCATCGTCAACACCGAGGCGTTCTTCCCCACCCCGATCACCGAGGAACTGTGGAAATTGCAGGGCGACATCGACCGCCGCCTGCTCGAACTCGGCGCCCCCGCCGCCCTCATCCTCACCGATCGCCCCGCCGAACCGGACCCGCGCGTGTTCGTCCGCGGCAGCCCGGCTCGCCTCGGCGACCCCGTCCCCCGCCGGTTCCTCCAGGTCCTCTCCCGCGACAACGACCGCCAACCGTTCCACCAAGGCAGCGGCCGCCTCGAACTGGCCCGCGCCATCATCGACCCCGCCAACCCCCTCACCGCCAGGGTCATGGTCAACCGCATCTGGCACCACCACTTCGGCCGCGGCCTCGTCCCCACCACCAGCGACTTCGGCCTCCGCGCCGATCCCCCGTCCCACCCCCGACTCCTCGACTGGCTCGCCCTCCGCTTCATCGCCGAAGGCTGGAGCGTCAAAGCCATCCACCGCCTCATCCTCACCAGCGCCACCTACCAGCAGGCCGGCCCCGATACCCTCCGCCGCCTCGACTTCGAACAGCTCCGCGACGCCATGCTCGCCGCCTCCGGCGAACTGGACCGCTCCCCAGGCGGCCCATCCTCCGAACTGCTCTCCCCCTCCAACCTCCGCCGCACCCTCTACGCCACCGTCGACCGCCAGTTCCTCCCCGGCGTGTTCCGCACCTTCGACTTCGCCAACCCCGACATCCACGTGGCCGTCCGCCACGAAACCACCGTCCCCCAACAGGCCCTCTTCTTCCTCAACGGACCCTTCGCCGCCTCCCGCGCCCAGACCCTCGCCAACACCACCTCCACCCTCCCACCCCGCGACCGCGTCCGTCACCTCCACCACACCCTCCTCCAACGCGAACCTTCCTCCGCCGAAATCCACGCCGCCCTCCGCTTCATCGAAACCGCCCGCCACGACACTCCCCCACCCCCGGAACCACCCCGCCCAACCCCCTGGTCCTACGGCACCGGCAAGGTCGATCCCGCCGGCCAACACCTCGAGTCCTTCAACCCCCTCCCCCACTTCACCGGCTCCGCCTGGCAGGGCGCCGAATCCTGGCCCGGCGGCAAGACCGGCTGGGCCCAGCTCACCGCCACCGGCGGCCACCCCGGCGATACCCCCGCCCACGCCGCCGTCCGCCGCTGGACCTCCCCCTCACGCCTCACCGTCACCATCCAGGGCACCCTCCAACACGAACCGGAAGCCGGCGACGGCATCCGCGCCTTCATCCTCTCCAGCCGCCACGGCCGCCTCCTCACCGCCTCCGTCCACCACGACAAAACCAACATGTCCGCCGGACCTATCGACCTCGAACCGGGCGACACCCTCGACTTCGTCGTCGATATCGCCGGCAACCTCAATTCCGACCAGTTCCTCTGGACCCCCACCATCACCGGCCCCGACCAGTCCTGGAACGCCGGCACCGACTTCACCGGCCCCAACCCATCCCCCATCCTCCTCCAACCCTGGGCCCAGTACGCCCAGGTCCTCCTCCTCTCCAACGAGTTCGCCTTCCTCGATTGACCCATCCCCACCCCACCCCCTCCCGTGAAAACTCCCCGATCCTCCCCCGTCTCCCCGGTCACCCGCCGCGACTTCCTCCACCGCTGCGGCATGGGCATGGCCACCCTCGCCCTCCCATCCGTCGCCGGCATCGCACCCGCCGCCCCATCCCCATCCTCCCCAGCCTCACCCTCCCCCCTCATCACCCGCCCACCCCACTTCGCCCCCAAAGCCAAACGCATCATCCACTTCTTCCTCAACGGCGGCCCCTCCCACGTCGACACCTTCGACCCCAAACCCGCCCTCGCCCGCTACGCCGGCAAACCGCTCCCCGCCGAAAACCTCCGCACCGAACGCAAAACCGGCGTCGCCTTCCCCTCCCCCTTCGCCTTCCACCCCCGCGGCCGCAGCGGCCTCGAAATCAGCGAATTGTTCGACAAGACCGCCGCCCATGCCGACGACATCGCCGTCATCCGGTCCATGGTCGCCCAGGTCCCCAACCACGAGCCGTCCCTCATGCTCATGAACTGCGGCGACAGCGTCCAGGCCCGCCCCAGCCTCGGCGCCTGGGTCCTCTACGGTCTCGGCTCCGAAAACCAGAACCTCCCCGGCTTCGTCGCCATGTGCCCCGGCGGCATGCCCATCAAGGATTCCGAGAACTGGCAGGCCGGCTTCCTGCCCGGCGTCTTCCAGGGGACCTTCGTCGACCCCCAGTTCCGTGAGGTCGACAAACTGATCGAGAACATCCGCAGCCCCCACGCCAACACCTCCATCCAACGCCGCCAGCTCGACCTCCTCCGCGAACTGAACCTCGAACACCAGCGCGCCCGCCTCGGCGACTCCCGCCTCGAAGCCCGCCTCGAATCCTTCGAACTGGCCTTCCGCATGCAACTGGAGGCCACCGACGCCTTCGACGTCTCCCGCGAACCAGCCCACATCCGCCAGATGTACGGCGACCACGTCCACGGCCGCCAAACCCTCATCGCCCGACGCCTCCTCGAACGCGGCGTCCGCGTGGTCCAACTCTGGCACGGCGCCGGCCAACCCTGGGATCACCACGACAACATCGAATCCAACATCCGCCGCCACGCCTCCGAGATCGACGGCCCCATCGCCGCCCTCATGACCGACCTCAAACAGCGCGGCCTCTTCGAGGACACCCTCATCCTCTGGGGCGGCGAATTCGGACGCACCCCCTCCGTCGAACTGGGCGCCGAAGGAAAATCCAAACTGGGCCGCGACCACAACCACTGGGGCTTCAGCGTCTGGCTCGCAGGCGGCGGCATCCGCGGCGGCCAGGCCTACGGCGCCACCGACGACTTCGGCTTCCGCGCCGCGGTCAATCGCACCTCCGTCCACGACCTCCACGCCACCATGCTCCACTGCCTCGGCTTCGACCACGAACGCCTCACCTACCGCCACGCCGGCCGCGACTTCCGCCTCACCGACGTCTCCGGCGAGGTGATCCGCGACATCCTCGCCTGATCCTCCGCCCACGCATGCCCCGCCCACCCCTTTCAGTGCGGCGGCACCCGCGCCGGATCCTGGCTCAACAACACCGCCCGCAAATCCCGCCGCGGCGTCGGCGGAACATCCACCCCGTAACCCATCCGCAACACCGCCTGCGGAAACCCCGCCTCCCGCCCCGCCACCATCGCCACCCGCGGCCTCAACTCCGCCTCCTCCAGCGGCTGACTCAAATGCGACACCGACACCCCCTCCGATTGCGCGACCAATAACACCCGCTCCAACGCCTGCCCCGCCATCACCCAGTCCCGCGGCGTGTCCCCGTCCGTCCCCAACACCACCAGCAACGGCGAACATTCCGCAATCTCCCGATCCCGCGCCGCCTGGCTCCCGCCCCGGTCAAAGGTCCGCACCAAAGCCGGCCCCGCAAACGCCACCCAGTCATCGATCCCCAACTCCCGCGTCGGTATCCCGTCCACCTGCCGCTCCGCGTCCGATCGCACCCACCGCGCCAACTCCGCCCGAAACTCCCGGTTCGCCCACTGCCGCCGATCCCCCTCCGCCACCAGCTCCGCCAACGCCCCCTTGTCACCATCCCCGGTCACGAACGATGCCCACGCACCCTCCGCCGTCGCCGCATCCCCCAACACATCCATCACCCCCTCCGCCACCGACATCGGCCCAAACATCCCCCGGTTCGTCCGCCGCTCCCGAATCGCATGAAACAACACCACGTCCTCCGACGTCGCCACCCCACCCGAATGCACCGTCATCCGCCCCACCATCATCGGTTGCTGCACATCCGGAAAAAGCTCCACCACACACTTCTGCGCGAAGTACTCCGCGGCGATCCGCAGGTTCAATAGCGCCGCCCCACACGCCATCAGCATCTCCCGCCCCCCGGGATCCGTCACCCGCAACAGCCGCCGCGGATCCGCATGCACCTCCACGTCGTTCGTGTTGATCCGAAACAGCCACGGCTGCGTGTTGTGCGGCGACGGCGCCAGTATGGCGTACCGCAACAGGTACTCGAGGCGGTCCGATACAAATCCGTCCCCGGGGAATCCTTCCGGTGACACCGACCAGTGATGGAGATGCGAGTTCATGGTGAGTCTGGGATCACGACCTTCCGCCCGCTCGACCCGCGCGCCGACCCGCCCATCCATCCAACGTCACCCCAGAACCTTCCCGTGATCCGACCGCACCGCCTCCTTCCTCCCCGCGGACCGGACACGCCCCGATCGTTTCAGGCGTTTCCTCTCCAGACGCCAACCAGCCCCTCCCGGTTGCGAACATTTCCACCCCACCCACGCCCCACGCCCCGGGCCATCAAGGCAGCCGCAGCAGCCTCAGGGATTCCTCGTCAAACCACACCACCCCCCCGGCGCCCTCACCCTCGGCCACCAGCTCCACCTCGGAAACATCGTCCCCCAACGAAAACTGGAACCCCACCGTGGTCCACTCCTCCTCCGACACCCGTCGCATCGGCACCCGAAACCCCGAAAGCCGCAGGCACACCCCGTGCCCACCCCCCATCCCCTCCACCCGCACCTTCCCATCGAACTGATACTGCCCCGCCTCCAACGACACCTGCGTCCGCCACGACCCGCGCCCTCCCCGCGCATCCATCCTCAAACCCAGCACCTTCACCCCGTCCACCGTCCCCCGTTCCATCCCCACCGCCCCCGGCCCCGGCTCCGTCACCCGCCCCCGCCACCCACCCAACCGCGCCCTCCCGGTCTCATCAAAGGTCACCGCACCCCCTCCATCCTCCGGTGACGCCAACTGCTCACGGATGCTCCGCGCCCGAGCCACGATCCGCTCCGCGTAATCCGCAACCGCGTCCCGGTGCCACGAGGCCAGCTCCGGCGCATACGCCTTCAAGGTGGGCTGCAGCCGCGCCGCCAACTCCCACAGCCGGTTCGTGATCTTCTCCTCCAGAAACACCTTCTCCCGCAACGCCGCAACCCGCTCCATATACGCCTTCCGCCCCTCCGGCGTGCTCATCACCGACCTCGCCACCACCCCGCTCATCCGCGGCCGGATCGTCTCATGCGGATGCGACCGCCCCGTCCCGAAGGTCTGATCCAACCCGTGCGGCATGAACACCATCTTCCCCGTCCGCCGATCGTGAAACACCCGGTAGTTGTTCCGGTTCAAACAGTACCCGTCCCAGTGACAGGTCATCACCTCCAGCGCCGCAAAGGTCAGAAACCGGTCCACGTCCAGCACCTCGTTCAGCCGCGCCCATCGCCCCTCGCTGATCGGCGTCCGCGCCGCCTCCAGCAACCGGTCCAGGTCCACCCTCGAGTCCTTCGCATCCCCCGAGTTCACCTCCAGGTCGGCGTCCAGGTCCTGCACGAACCCCCCGTCGTAAAGATTCCCGTCCACGTCATCGAAATGCTGCCTCAGGAACGGCTTCCCCCAGCCCTCCGACACCACGTACAACCCGAGGTCCCGATCGTTCAACAGCACGGTCGCATGCTCCACCCGCGGCGCCGGCACGCCCGCCTCCCGGAACAGCTCCCGGCAGATCGCCTCCGAGAGATACGTCGGGTCCTGCACCGAGTTGTTCAACGAGACCTTCGTGTACCCGTGGAACTTCTGCCCCTTCACGTGCTTGTTGAAGTTCAGGGTCATCGCCGGCTTGTCCTCCAATCCCCGAAAACTGCCCGCCGACCCCTTCAAATGCATCGCCACATCGGTGTACACCCGCCCCCCCTCCCGCACGGTCACCTTCACCTCCGGCCGGTCCTGCCCCCCGCCGCGCCCCGGCCACCCCCATCGATACCGCCCCAGCACCTCCGCGTCCTCCCGCTTCAACTCAATGGTGATCCGATAATGGTCCGCCGGCACCTCCGCCGAAGGCCTGAACATCGGCGTCGGCGGCCGCTCCCGCCATCGCCCCCCTCCGCGAGCCTCACCCCGAAAACCCTGCCCCGCATACCGCCCCGTCGGCTCCGGCATCTGCCACCGCGCCCACACCACCACCATCAGGGTCACCCACACCAACACCCGCACCACCCGACGCATCGGCGACAACGGCTTCCGACGACGAAATAATCCCATGAATGCCATGGCGGTTCTCGTTCTGCTTCCCGTTCCAACATCCCGGGTCCGGCTCCGCCCAGTCCCGGGTTCTGGTTTGTCACCCTGACCACCGCCGCCACGGAATCAACTCCCAACTCCACCCATCATCCCCCAAACCACCTCCCCACCCCTACGGCAGCCCAAATCCAAACGTCCCCACCCCGTTGAAAACCTCCCCGGGAGTCAGGGTGAGCTGACCGTCCACCCCGAACGCCACCGGCCCAAACCCGAAACCCTGCCGCGGGTATTCCAGCCCACCCGGCCGCAGCACCTCCGATTCCACGGTCAGCGTCCCCGATACGGTCGCCCCAACCCGCCGCACCGCCGGATCATACACCCCGGACACATTCCACGTGACCCACGCATACGGATGCCCCGGCCCTCCCCCGGCCCGAGTCCCAAATGCCTTCGGCGCGGTCTCCCCCCGCGCCACACCCGAAAAGGACGCCGCCCCACCACCCGACGGCACCCGCACGCTCCCCGACAACTCCATCCGCCCGTACCCCAACCGCCCCGCCCCATCCACCCCCCCACGCGTCAGCACCAGCACCCCGTCCGCGGTGAAGTCCTGCTCACCCACCCGCAACACCACCCCCGGCCGCGACCTCAGGCTGTACTGCCCCGCCGCATCACCCAACCCCTGAAGATCCAACCCGCCGAACGGCGTGCTCACCCCGCCCGACCACTGCGCCACCGCCATCCCCCCAGCCACCCGGTGCAACCCCGCCTGCGCCCCGCTCAAGGTGAACCCAACCATCCCCAGACTCCCCACCCGCGCCAACGCACTCACCGCACCTCGCGGATGCACCAACCCCGAGATCCCCACCTCCTGCACCCCGTCCACCGCCAACCCCGCCCCCACGGTCACCACCGCCCCGCCCCCACCCCGATACATCCTCCCCACCTCGTCCGGCGTCAGCCCCCGCCCATACACCGAAACCTCGTCCAGCCACCCGTTGAAATACCGCCCCCGCGCCTCCGCGTTCTCACCCAGCATCACCGGCGCATCGTTGCGATCCACCGCCTCGGATTGCTCCGCAAACCCGTCCAACGCCCCGTCCACATACAGATACTTCGCCCGCCCGTCGTACACCGCGACCACATGGTGCCACCGCCCGTCATCCACACTCGCCACCCCGGCCAGCGTGTGCGCCCGCCCCCCGTGCGTGGTGTCAAACGCCAGCCGCCTCGTCCCCGCATACCGACTCAACCGCCACGAGGTGTCCCCCTTCGTCACAATCGCCTGCCACTCCCGCGTCCACACACCCACCCGCACCCACGCCGATACCGACAACCCCCCGCTGAAATCAAACGCCCCCTCGCTCCCGATCACCACATGGTCGTCCACCCCGTCCAATCGCACCGCGCTCCGCCCGTTCAACGCCCCGCTCAACCCACCCGCCTGCCCCAACACCACTCCCCCCACGTAAACCCCGGGTATCGCCACCCGCCCCACCCCCGCCTTCTTCCCATCCACCACCACCGTCCCCCCGCTCTCGTCCAGCCGCCAATACGCCACAGGATCCGTCCCCCGATCCCTCAACACCTGCGGATCCCCTGCCACCACCGCCCGGTAATCCACCGGCTCCCGACGAAACCCAAACTCCCCGCCCCGCACCGGAAACCCAAACAGATCCCCGCTCCCCGCCAGCCGGTGACTTAACGCAAACACACCCTCCGACGACACATCCCCCGCCATGCTCAACGTGGTCATCCCCACCACCGGCAACCCGCCCTCCACCCGAAGCGCCACCGTCGGCGGCGTCCCCTGCATCCGGAACCGAAGATCCGTCATCCCAAACCCGCCCATCTCCCCACCCGCCAACACCCCCGAAAGATCAACCAGCCCCGTCGACCCCACACTCCCGGCCAGCCGCACCGGCGATACCCAGGGCACCGCTAGCTCCCCATCCATCAGCACCGACGCCGCCCCCGCCCCGCTCCGCAGCCAACGCACCCGCGCATCCGCCATCGCATACCCGCCCACCCGCGCCAATCCCCCGCCGCCTTCAAACCCGAATCCCCCGTCCGCCCCCAACACCCCCCGCACCTGCACGCCCAGCCCCCCCGCGTCCAGCCGCGCCGTCCCCGCCATCACCAGCCCGTCCCCCGCCCGGTATTGAGCCGCGATCTCCTCCACCGACAACGCCCGGTCAAACAGCGCAACCTCGTCGATCCACCCGTTCCAGGTCCGCCCCGGCCGCTGCGCGTTGTCCCCGATCCACACGTCAAACGCATTCCCCGCCACCACCCCCGTCGCCGGTGTCCAGGCGTCCAGCTCACCGTCCACCCACAGCATCTTCACCCGCCCGTCATACACCGCCACCACGTGATGCCACCGCCCGTCATTCACCGCCCTGCGCCCGGGAAGATAAGGCGGGGTCAACCCGTCGGTGTCGAACCGCAGCGCCGACCCGTCCCCATCCCGCTGAACCCGCCACGAGGAATCCCCCTTGCTGATCACCGTGCTCCACGTCCGGTCAAACACCCCCACCCGCACCCACGCCGCAACCGAGAAGGCTCCACCGAAATCGCCGGCACCCCCCACCCGCCCCGCATTCACATGACCCCCGCCAAATCGCACCGACGCATTCCCCGGATACTCCACCGCCACCACCTTCCCATCCAAAACCACCGCCCCCACGTACTCACCCCCGGCCTTCGCATCCATCCGGTTCACCGCCACACCACCCGCGGTCTCGTTCAATGACCACCAGGCCCGCGGCCGCTGCCCCCCCAGCACACCATCCATCCCACCCGCCATCCGCTCCAACCGCCACCGCGCGTCCCCGGCCCCATACCCCGCCAGCGTGATCGCCGCCGCCGAACCACTCAACGACACCCCCCCGTCCTGGCTCAGGTGCCCCCGCAACTCCATCCCCCCCAGACCCGCCGCCTGCCACCGCCCACGGTAGTTCGTCACCGATAGCATCCCCCCCTCCCGCACCAGCCGATACCCGACCTCGCTCATCGCATACCGCCCCAACCCGCCCTGCAACGGCCCCACGTCCAGGACGAAATCCCCGTTCCGATCCATCGCAAACGCCCCCAGCCCGTTCGTCGCCAGCCCGTCCATCCGAATCCGACCCCCGCCAAACGCCAGCCCGGTCGAGGTCAACACCCCCTCCAACGGCCCACCCCCCGGACCCTCAACCGCAAACCGCCCCGCCACCACCGGCCCCACCCGAAACGCTGCATCGCCAACCACCGTCACCCGCCCGTCCGCCAGCATCGTCACCGTCCCCCCTCCACCAACCCCCACCCCCCCCGCCGCATCCAACACCCCACCCCCAAGCGTCCCACGCCACACCAACCCCGATTCCGTCAGCCGAAACGTCCCCCCTCGCTCCACCCGCGCCACCGGAACCAACCCCAGCCCGGCCAACGACACCTCCCCGGCCGCCTGCCCCGTCACCTCAAAACCTCCGTCGCTCCGCACCTCCACCCTCCCCGTCACCCCGCTCCCCAACGTCACCACCCGCTCGTGCGTCAGCCCGGGAAAAAATCGGAGCTGCACCCCCGGCCTGAGCTCCGCACTGAACCGCCCCGAAACAACCCCGTCCCCCTCCCATCGCACCGAGGTCCCCAACGCGTCCGGCGCAATCGACACCAACACCACCCCGCCCGCCCCCAGAACCAGCGGCTGCCCCACACTCACATGCGCCGACCACACACCATCCGTTCGGAACCCGAACGGCTCCTGCGCCTTCGCCCCATGCACCCCCACCACCCCACCCGGCCAACGCAACCGCGCCGGCCGCACCCACGCGGTCACTTCCGTCCCCCCTCCCTCCCCCCCAGCCGCACGCACCCCAACCCCAGCCCCCAACCGCCCCCCAGCCGCCGACTCAAGCCGAAACACCCCGATCGCCACCGGCTCCGCCTCGCCCTCGGCATCAAACCGCCCCTCGGGCTCCGTGGAAAACCGCACCCGCGCATCCCGAACCACCAACGCCGGCAACCGAACCTCCCCCACCTCGAAATCCCCCGTCACCCACGGCATCCCCCCAGCCCGCGGCACCACCGACACCTCCGCCCCGGGCACCGACGCCACCCGAACCCCGCCCGCCCGCAACTCGAGCTGACCCCGCATCGCCAGCCCGCCAACCCGCCGCACCCGCGCCCGCGGCCCGTCATCCCCGGGCGCATACCCCGGCTCGTACCGCGGCGAATACCCGTACAACCACGTTCCCCCGGTGAAATCCGCCACCGACCGCACCGCTTCCGGCAACCGCAACGGCAGCTCCGCCTCCAGTTTCATCCGCGGCAAACCCGCCCCCACATCCCGCTCGAATTCCTCCAGCGCCTGCCTCATCACCGGCTCCCCGCTCCCCCCCGACAACAGCGGCATCAACAGATTCAACCGCGCCTGGAAGGTCTCCTGGATCGGCCGCGCCGGCGCCTGCCGCATCTCCAACTCAAACCGCGCACCCGGCGAAAAGGCGTCCAGCCACGAACCCCGCGGCACCGTCGCGCGAACCCGGAACAGCCCCGCACTGCCAGCCTGCGAGTCCGCCAACGCCGCCTCCACGTCCGCCTTGCCCACCGGCACCCCCAGCAACTCACCCTCCAGCCATCCTTTCAGGAACATCTCCGCCCCGGGATACGCCCCAGGGGTCCCGAGTTCATTGAGCTCCCGCTGCCGGATCGCCTCCATCAACGCCCGCGGCGCCAACGCCGATCCGTCCCGATCGGTGAACACCGGCGGGTTCGGCGCCGGCAGATAGAAACCCAGCGCCCCGGCCTGCCGCGACACCAGCACGTGATCCTGGATCCACGCCGCCGCCTGACTCAGCCGCGTCAACAGGTCCTGCCCGGGATCCAACGCCGTCCGCAACGACTCCGCCGGCGCCTCAGCCAACGCCCGCGGCACCTGAACCCACGCCCCACCCAACACCCCGCCATGCGGAAAATAGTCGTCGGCAAAACTCCTCCCCGCCACCGCCGCCCGCTCCGCCGTCCCCGCCCCGAACGCCAACCCGAGATCCTCCGCGGTCCCACGCCAGCGCGGATCCGCAATCAGTCCCAGCGACGACCCCGCCAGCCGGTTGGTCAGCGCCGAAAGCACCAGGTCCAGCCGCGGCGGCAACCCCACCCGATCCTCCGGCCGCACCCACCCGCTCCCCGGCCGCGCCGGATGCGCGGTCAGATTCGGTATCACCACCCGCATCTGCGCGTCCGTGGTCCGGAACCCCAGCGGACTCAGCGAATAGGCAAAGGTGTACGTCGCGTTCTCCACGAAATCGTCGAACCGCTCATCGAGATACGCCGCCATCGCCTCCCCGCTCCCCAGCCGCCCGTCCAGCGCCGCCACAAACGGCGCCAGCGGATCGGTGATCCGATACCCGATCCCGTACGTCGCTTCGTCCGGCGAAAACAGGGTCGAAGCCAGCGGCCCCGCCACCGCCCCGATCACCCCGCCCCCAACCGTCGAACTGGCCGCCAACATCGCCGTCGCCATCAGCAGCGACGGCGAATACGCACCCACCCCCGTGAACTCCGTCCTCGTCACCTGCAGCCCCGCCTCGAACAGCGACTGCCCCATCGGAAATCCAAAGAGCTTCGGCTGCGCCTGCGCACACATCAGCAGCTCAGGCCGCACATCCGCCATCAACCCAGCCAGACCTTCCCGGAAACATGCCCGCGCCTCCCCCCCCAGCCGCTCGGGCCGCGCCAGCACCTCCCCGACAAACGCCACCTTCTCCCCCATCGTCATCAGCCCCGCGACCTCCTCCCGCGACCGCCCCAACACCGCCACCTCCGGCGCCACCAACGCCATGACCTCCATGTACCGCGCCTCCCCCAGACAACGCACCCACCGGTCAAACACCCTCCCCACCCCGGCCACCGCGTTCTCCACCGAGTACGACCCCCGCATGGTCCCCAGCTCAAACGGCCCCACCGACACCTCCACCTCCCCGCACAGCGCCGGACTCGGCTCGCCCCGCTCGTCCGTGGCCGAAAGAAATCCCTTCGCCCGCCCCACCGGCACCCCGAACAGATTCACCCGCCCCGAAACCCCCGCCGCACCCGCCGTGCTCACCACCGCCCCCACCGTCCCCGAGAGAAACGACGACACCACCGTGTGCGTCAGCGTCCCGCTCAGCGACAGCGTCAGATCCGGACACGGCGCACCCTCGTACACCGCATCCCGCAACCCCTCATAGACCCCGTCCGCCGTCCCCGACGCCGCCCCGCCCACGACCTCCCCCAGCCGCGCGACCAAACCCGCCTCCAACCCCGCCAACGCCTCATCAATGAAACCCCGGATCTCCCCCGCCCGCTCCCCAAGCTCCCCCGCATCCGGCATCGGCGTCCGCGCCATCGCCTCCATCCGAACCGCCCTCGCCACCTGAACCGGAAGCTCCGCCACCGCCCCAGCCCCGGCCGCAAACTGCGCACGCACCGCCTCACGCGTGAACCCCAGCCGGTTCAACCCCCCTTCATCCAGCGAACTGAACCGCGCAATCACCCGCTTCGGAAACCGCTCCGCGTCCGGATGCGGCTGACAGAAGAGATTCATCGTCGGCGGCGGACAGTCCCCGGGACACGGCAACCCGAAACTGTTCGTGGACCGCGCATGCGGCAGCACACTCGCCGGCGCCAAACCCGCCATTGCCCGCCCTCCCCCACCCGAACCGCCATCCCCGCCCGCCTCCCCGGCCATCGCAACCGCACGGTCCCCATCCACATACTCCCGGAAAGTCTCCAGCTTCCGCTCCGCTTGCCGCACCTTCCCCCGCAGTTCCTCCCAATCGAGCACGATCGCCGGCAGCTGCGTGAGCCCCGGCTTCGGCTTGCCGTCCGCGCCCAGATAACTGGTGAACTCGCACGGATCGATGAACCCCGTCCCGAACGCCACACCCCCGCTCGCCCCGGTGAGCAGCACGCCACCCAGGTATCCCGCATCCAACGGAATCCCCACGTTCCCCGCGTTCACATCCAGACACACCCCCACCATCCCGCTCACCCGGAACGCAACCAGCAGGTTCAGCTTGTACCCCTGGTAGCTCCCCGCCACCCGCCCCGACAAAAACAACCGGTCGAGATCCAGCCCCACCCCATCCCCAACACCCCCCGGCCCCTGCCGCGCCAACCCCACCCCGCCCCCCCCGGACAACCCGCTCGCAAACAGCCGCCCGCCGATGTCGCTCACCGGCGGAAGATCCAACCCCCTCAGCGTCATCGCCAAACCGTCCAAACCCCGAAACACCGCCGCACCCCGCTCCCCCACATCGATCCGCGCATCCTCGAACGAGGTCTCGAACAACGGATCCCCCGTCGTCGGAAACGCCAGCACCCCGCTCACCCGCAGATTCAGATTCGTCGGGTGAAACAGCCGCTCCAACGGCGCCAGCCGATCGTCGAAGGTGAAACTGGCCCGCGTCAGCCGCGCCGGAATCCGCTGCGCCAGACTGAACTGCCGCTCGTCATACCCCAGCCCCGCCAGGTCAAACCGCGGCGGTCGCTCGGAATCGAAAAAGGTGAACCGCGCATCGTTCAGCGTCAGCGACGGCAGATTCGCCACCGAAACCGTCCCCGACACCCGCACCACCACCGTCCGATTCGTCGCAAGCTCGAACAAATGGTCCAGGTTCTCCAACGCCACCTGCCCGTTCGTCACCTGCAGACCTTCACGCCCGCCAAGATGAAAACTCCCCCCGAACACCAGATTCCTCAGCTCCAACCGCGGCCGCCAGGGCGCATCCCCTGGCACCGTGAGCCGCCCGCACACCAACGTCGAAACCCGATCCCCCCCCACCTCCGTCACCACGTCCGCCGGCAACTCCACCCGCATCCCCCCGTCCAACACCAGCGTCCGCGGCCCGAACCCGTCCCCCGGCAGCACGGTCAACGCCGTCCCCGTCGCACACAGCGCGTTCGTCCTCCCCACCAGCGTCACCGACAACCCCTGCTTCTCGTACAACCGCGCGTCGGTCATCAACGCCACCGTCCCACTCGGCCACCCGTCCAACTCCCACGCGCCCCCGATGAGCTCCACACGGTTCGTCCGCCCCGGCGGCAACGGCACCTGCACGGTCCCCTGAAGATTCGTGAGATATGGCAACCCCCCCGGATTGAACGCCAGCGACGCCCGGCATAGCTCCGCCCCGAATCCCTCCAAACCCGGCGCGAAGGTCAGGTTCCTGAACTCCAACGTCCCCGCCGCCCGCACGGTCAGCGCCGGCTCCGGCATCGCCTCAAACTCCAGCGTCAACCCGCTGTTCACCCCCAATCCCACCGAGGCCACCCGCCCGTCCACACACAGTCCCGCCGGCTGATTCGTGAACAGCGTCGGCAACACCACCACCCCGTTGGTCAACCACATCGTCACCCGATCCCCCTCAAACCCCACCCCCGCCCCCACCCGCTCCACGGTCACCCGAAAATCATCCCGCCCAGGCTCCGCCGGCTCCACCGCGTACCGCGGAAACAACCCGAGCGTCCCATCCACGATCCCCAGCCCCCCACGCACCGGCTTCGTCCCGCCCCACACCCGAAACGTCGCCTCCCGCAAATACGCCTTCCCCCACATCGGCACCCGATCCACCCGCAACGCCGCGTCATACCCGACGTCCTCCGCGTCATCCACGTTCACGGTCAACCCCACATCCATCCCCACCTCCGTCGCACGCCCCGCCACCGCGTTCGTCCCCCCTCCCAACCCCACCCCGCGCATCAGCCGCACACGCCCACGCAGCCGCGCCTCGAAGTCCTCCCCCTCCAAACCCACCACCACCGCCAGGTTCGTCACCCGCAGACTCCCCGGCAACGTCCAGTCCGGCAACGGCAACGCATTGGTCAGTCGCAGCGACTCCACATCCACCTCCACCCCGTCCGTCACCACCACCATCGGCCCCGTCACCTCCACCGGACGCGTCCCATGCTCCGATGGCGTCAGAAACTCACCCCGCACCTGAAACTGATGCCGGCTCCCCGTCGAAGCCACCAGCCGCAGCACCGGCTGGTCCTCCGCCCTCGCACGCACCCGCAGCCCGCCAAAATTCACCGCCTCCGTGCTCACCACATTGGTCAACAACCCACCCGCCATCACCCGCCCCGCCACCGACGTCCCACCCACCCGCGGCAACCGCAACCCCCCGCTCACCGTCATCACCGCCCCCGCCCCGCCCAGCCCCGACCGCCCCAACACCACGTCCAACGACGAAAACACCAGCGCGTCCAACGCCCCCGATACCCGCGCCGCCATCCGCACCGAACCGTCCCTCCGCAAATCCCCCGCCAACCGGACCTCCAACGCCCGCATCGACGCCAACACCGGCTCGCCTTCCAGTTCGAACACCGGTTCCCCGCCAGCCGGACGTTCCAACCGCATCACCGCCGCCGCCAGTTCGTACTCCCCACCCCCCGCCGCCGCCATCCGCATCCGCCCCCTCACCTCGAACACCGCCTCGCCGGGCACCACCTCCCCCTCCCCCTCGACCGCCACTCCCCGATACTCCCCACGCCCCTCAAACGCCACCACCCCGGTCACCGGATCCGCCTCGAACGTTCCCTCCAGCCGCGCCACCCAGTCCGTGCCCCCGCCATCCCCCGGCCCCATCCTCCCCTGGAGCGCCACCCCCCCCGACCCGAGCCCCACGTCCATGACCCCATCCCCACGCCACCCGCCACCCACCACGTCCACCGACATCTCCCGCGCCCGCATCGTGAGCCCCGTACCCACCGCCACCACCGCCGCCGGCGTCCCCGTCACCCACCCGGACACCCCGTCCAACTCGAACGCACCGTCCAGCACCACCCCCATTCCCCCAAGCGACACCCTGCCCCGCCCCGTCATCCGACCGTTCCCGGGATCCAGCACCACCCCCTCCGTGTCCGTGATCCGAACCCGCCCCACCTCCAGCATCCCCACACCCCGCACCTCCCCACCCGCGCCAACCTCGAACGCCTCCGCTCGAACCGTCACTCGCCCAAGTTCCCGACTCGCCAGCGCAACACCGTCCAACACCGTCACCCGATAGAACCGGGCCCCCGTCACGGGCGCCGCCACGTCGTCGTACCGCACCGTCGCCGCCTCGGCCTGAACCGTGCCAACCGGTGTCCACAACCCCTGGCTTGCCGGCGATCCACTCGCCTCGAGCTGATACCGAACCCCGGGCTCCGCCGACCAACTCAGCCTCCACCCCGTCCCCCCAACCCGCTCAGGACGACCCAGCCGCGGCCGCTCCGCCGCCACCAACCACATCGCCCCTCCCATCGCGAAGAGCACCACCGCCACCCGCCACCTGTCCCACCCCCAACGCCTCCCACCACCCGCAGGATCCTGGCACATGGACCCCGATAAAACCCCGCCGCCCCCCGCTTGTCACGCCCGGCACCTCCACCCCCCACCCCACGAAGGGTCCGCAAACCAGGCCCCGGCACGGCCGCCAAACCCCTGGCCCATGGCGTGAACCATAGGTCCGGAGCGGCGGCGAGAACCGCACCCCCGCCCCTGCCCCCATTCCACCCGGCGCCACCCGGCGCCCCGGCGATGCGACTTCGACATTGCCCTCTCCACTGCCGCGTGGCAGACTCCAACCCGCAACCCTCAACCCACCCCCGGCGCATGGGCATCCTCAGAAGACTCTTCGGCGGAAACGGCGCCCGGAACACACCAGGCAAGCCACAAAAGCCAGAACAGGCGGTCATCGTCCACCTCGACGGAACCGGGCTGCCCGACAGGACCTGCCAGGAATACGACACCGCCACCCTCGAGGACCGCCTGTCCGCACGCATTCGGCGGGATGCGCTGGGCGAATTCGACGGCAACGAGTTTGGCCCGACGGAGACCGTCCTGTTCATGTATGGCCCGGACGCCGAGCGGTTGTTCGCGGGCATCGAGCCTATCCTGCGCGAGTACCCACTCTGTCACGGCGCGCGCGTTGTCATCCGACGAGGCGCGCCGGGCTCGGAGCAGCGGGAAGTGAAACTGTGACGCGCACCAGCGCCACACCCCAGAACCCAGGATTCTCCACGGCCGGGATCCGACCACCCCGCCAACTCATCCCTCAACTCAGTCCCCCGCGCCTGCAAGGCTGGTGCTCCCACCAGGAATTGAACCTGGATCAACGGTTTAGGAAACAGGTAAGCTTACTGCATGAACACATGCAGCGAAAGCCTTGAAAATGCGGGGGTTTCTGAAGTTTGTCCCGAACTGCGGACAACCGATCTGATACCGCAATGTGATACTGTTTCCGTGAAAGCGGAAAACAGCAAAACCAAGAGCGTCTGGACGAAGGCTCCCGTCGCCAACCTTGTCCGTTACGAGCCTTCGGGCATCTATTTCGTCCGCGCAAAGGTTCGCGGCAAGCTCATCCGAAAGTCTCTCGACACAAATGTCCTTTCCGTCGCCAAGCAACGGCTCTCCGACGTGATCGACTCCGAGCATCGCTCCGTGGCCCCGCGCAGCGCCAAGATCGTCGGGAAGATGACCTTTGCGGCGGGCTTGGACATCTTCCAGCAGCGGCAGAAGCAAGACCCCGAACTCAAGCCCCGCAGCGTCGAATACAACGAACGCACCGCCGAATGCCTTTTGAAAACATGGCCGTCGCTTGCCGAGACGGACATGAAGAAGATTACCAAGGAGGAGTGCATGGACTGGCGGGCGCGGTTCGGCCAAAAGTATTCCGCCACGGTGACCAACGGTGCCCTTTCGATTCTGCGCCGCGTCCTCGACATCGCCATTGAAGCCGGGGTGCGCTACGACAATCCGGCCAAGGCCAAAGAAGTGAAGCGCGCACGTGTCCGACAGAAGGAATTGCGGTTGCCGGAACCCGACCAGTTCATCGCGTTGGTCGAGCATGTCCGTGGAAACGGGAGTGGCCGAGGAGGGCATTCCGCAGACGCGATTCAATTCTTCTCTTATTGCGGACCTCGTTTGACCGAAGCAGCGAGAATCTTCGGGCGAGACTGCGATTTCACGCGCGGCGAAATCATCATCCGTGGCGACCCTGAAACGGGAACGAAGAATTGGGAGATGCGTCGCGTGCCGATGATCCCCGAAATGCGGAAGCTGCTCGAACGCCTGAAGGCTGACCGTGGCGAGGATGCCTTTCTCAAGAAGCCGGTTTGTCACGTTCGGAAGTTCAATCGCTCGCTCAAGAATGCGTGCAAGAAACTCGGCCTGCATCATCTCACGCACCACGACTTGCGCCACCTGTTCGCGACGCGCTGCATTGAATCGGGCGTCCCGATTCCCACGGTCGCCAAATGGCTTGGGCACAAAGATGGCGGCGTGCTGGCAATGGAGACCTACGGTCATCTGCGCGATACGCATTCGGCGGACATGGCGCAAAAGGTTGTTTTCGCGCCCGAGAAACCAGCGGAGACCAAGCCCGAAGCAACGAAGGCTCCGACTTCCACCCCGGCCAATGTCGTTCCCATGCCGACCAGCGAGGAAGACCGAAAGGCCACAGCTAAAACCAAAGCCAAATACAAGTTTCCGTGGTGGGCCTCGACCAATCCGCTCGAAGTCTTTTGGGGCCAGGTCAACGAACCTGTGCGGATCGTTTCCGTTGAGAAATACCACGAGTGCGCCACTGCCGCGATGGGCCGTGAAGTGTTCGCTCAGGAGCTTGCCGACGCCGACGCTCTCCGGGACGAATTCATCGAGCGCACCGGCAAAAAAGTCATCGCGGAGCTTTCGACAAAGATTCCGCACCACGCGCCGGAAAAACAGGCCGTTGTGTGCTAAATTCAGGAGCGTATGGAATTCCTGCTCATCATGGCAATTGGGACGCTTGTGGCGATCTGGGCCGTTATCGGCACCAGACCGAAGCGCCCGATTCATTTTGGGAGACGGTCTGCCAACCGCCAGTTTTCGACAGGCGGAACGCCACCGTGGAAGAAGGATGTTTCCCTGTCGCATCCGATTGGAGAGTTGCAGTATCTCGAAGGGGTCGAGCGCCACGACAGCGACCCGGAGCACCAGCCGTACCCCTTGCCACCACCACGCCAGCAAAAGCGCGACTGATTTCGCCTGATATTCAGCTTTGGTCTGAATACGGGTTGCGCGTTCGCTTAATCAGATTCGCGACTGTTTTGTCGCCGGTTGGATCGTCAGGCGGGAACGTGCTCGATGCCGGAGATTGTCGCTCGCGCGCTGTGAGCGGCCCGTTTCCAGCCCGAGTTTCTGCCAATGAACCCACCAGCGAGCCGCCACCGTAGCCACCGTTCAACGAGGCTGCGGACAGCGATTCAAAGCCAGCCGCTGCCGTAACAATTCCCGCCTTCACGGCATCGCCCATACTGGCCGCACCAGAGCCTGTTGCCACCAGTGCGCTCGCTCCTGCCCCGACCGTCGCTCGTCCTGCAGCGAATGCGCCGCTAAGAAGGTTCGACGCAGCCATTGAGCCGGTCGCGATTGCCTTCTGAATGATGACCGGCGCAGCGATTGTGCTAAAGATCAACCAAATCGCCAGGAATGCGACGCCCATCAAGTTTTGCAGCGAATACAGGTCCGTGCCGCCGACGATTGGGTAAGCACGCAGGAACGAGCGGTCTGTCATGAAATCAATCATGCTCTGAGTTACCAACCCGGCCACGCCCCACCCGAGTGGCCACAACATCACGCCCACGAGATTCAGGAAGTATCGCTTGCCGACCTCGTGCAGACTTTGAAACGCGAGAAAGCCGACGAAAACGGGCGACAGCCCATAGCCGAGAAACAGAATCACTTTTTGCAGCAGATAACCCCACCACATCAGCGCACCGGCAATCCAGCCGAACACGAAGAAAATGCCCGTGATCATCGCTTCCAATACTGACGACTGCCACTGAAAGACTTTTTCCCACCAACTCCTTTCACCAGCCGCCGCTTTCTGCATTTCGAGAGCTTGTTGGTAGTCATCATAGACCTTCGATGGGTCAACGCGCAGAACGTTTTTGACGGTCGAATCCACGATTGTGCAGATCTCGTTTCCCCATGAGACGAGGAACGTCATCAGCACGATGAAAACAATCGTGCGTCCGAAAGTCCGAATATAAGCCCCTCCGCTCCGATGCCCGGTGACGGTGGACGAAATCATTCCGCCCACAATGAGCAGATACGCGACGGGCATCAGCATTTGCATCAACTCCACGCAGCGATTCGTGAAGTTCGGAAACAGCGAGTTGAAGTCCGGCATCATACCCGGACCCCTTCTGCGCGCCGCCGCACTTGGATCGGGACAACTTGCTCCTCCGCGGAAATTTTCTTCGCGAACCGCTGCGCAATAGCCTTGATGACACGGCTCAAATCGCGGTCGGGATATTTCTGCTCAATCGCTTCGCGAGCAATGGCCACCATGTCTTGCGAGTAGAGCTGTAACGTCTGCCGTTCGCCCTCCATGAAATCTTGCAGCAGCAAGCGAGGATCGTTGCTCGTCATCTGCAATTGCCAAACACCATGCGCTTTCGCCAGAGCCGAATCGGGGTCGAGACGCTGAATGACGGAGAATTCCGGTTCTCCCTCAATGAAACGCTTGCAGAAAAGCAATTCTGTCCGGCGCAGTTTCAGCAATGGCGCAATCACTGACCACTGCTTTCCTGTCTGGTCGGCAACGACCTCGCTGAAACTGTTCGACGCGCCTTCGCTTGCTTCGAGCAAACGGGGAAATGCCCGCTCAACATCCGTGAGAGAATCCGTAACCGCCGAGAGTTGTTTGAAATCCTCCTCTACCGACGAGAACACCGTGTTGTAAGCAAGGAACTCGAAATCCGTCAGTCGTCCCGCATAGGCGGGAACGCTGCGCTGACAGACTTGGCCGTTTCGTTTGAGCATAGCTCATTCGGTGTTCAATAGCTTCAATAACTCGGTTCGGGGAATCAGCAGCTTCCCCCGCAGTGCGCGACAGGCTCGGAGTTTCTTCCGTTGAATGAGCCGATAGACGCTGTAGTAGTCCACGCCGAGGAGTTCAGCCGCCTCGTGTATCGAGTAGGAAAGGCGTTCGCGCTTTTCGACGAGCGGTTGCGTTGTTACTGGCGTGGCCGTTTCCATAGTCGTCGCGAACGGTTAAACGCGCATCCCCTCGCGCTGACTCCGTGCTTGAGTTGGAGCCGTGGTTTGGTCGCTCGAAATTTTCTTCGCGCAGCGGGCTTCAACTGCCTTGACGACGCGATCCATGTTTTGCCCAGGGTATTTCTCAGCGGTCCTTTCCGTCGCCTCCGCAACGATGTCGTTGGCGTAAAGCCCCAACGCTTCCCGTTGCTCGTAGAGGAAGTCGCGCAAGAGCGCCTGCGCGTCCTTGCCCGTCATCTGAACACTGCACGCGCCCTGCGCCCGCGCGAGCGGCGAATCCGGGTCGAGGCGTTCGATGATTGCAAACTCGTCCGCGCCTTCACCACGTTGCTTGCACCAAAGCATTTCGCTACCGCGCACGTTGAGCAAAGGCTTGAGCACCTCCCATTCACCGCCCTGGGCTTCGACGATTTGCGGGGCGGCTTCTCGCGGCGAAGAAGTCGCGTCCACGAATTGCGTAAATGATTTTTCAACGTCGGCGAGAGCACTGGCGACCGTGGAAAGTTCTTTGAAATCACTTTCGACGCCGGTGAACACGGAATTGTAGGCGAGAAATTCCGCGTCCGTCAGACGCCCTGAGTAATCGGGAACCGTGTGTTCGCAAAGTTGGCCGTTTCGTTTGAACATAAATGCCTCCTTATTCAACGTGCAGGAGTCTCAAGACTTCCGAACGCGGGATTAACAGTTTGCCGGGGAGAGCGCGGCAGGCGTGCAGCTTTTTGCGCTGAACGAGCCAATACACGGCGAAATAATGGACGCCCAACATTTCCGCGACCTCATGCACGGTATAGGCGATCCGTTCCGGCTTCTCCCGCCGGGGTTCGAGCAAAGCTGACGCTGATATTCCGTTGTCCATGCAGCTTTCCTTTCGACGAGAAATTACTGCAAGGGAGCCGCTGGCTTTGTCCGCAATTCTGGACAAAATCACTTTTCGGGTGGCAGGTCGAAGGCGAGGCAGCAACGCACGCTCCGATCTAGCAAGATTTCGTCAGGAGACATCAAAGTTTTCACCTGCTCTCCGAGAAGGTGGGACAAGGCCGCGTAGAGCGGTTGCTTGCCTTCGATTTTCGGCATCAACTCCGGAAGCTCGACTTCCAACGCCGTCGCGATGACGAGCATTTCAAAATCGCTCACCCACGCTTCACACGATTCGATTCTCGCGACGCGCTGCCGACAGATGTTCCAGCCAAGCTCTTGAAGCACGCGCATGAAATGCTCTTGGGACCAGCTTCTTGCGCAACGCAATCGCCGGACTTGAGGACCAATGAGGTTCCGAATTTTGCGGGCCTTCATTTCCGCCTTTCCAATCTCTCCCGCCGCCCGGACAACGGCGCTGTTCACGCAGTTCCATCCGTTACAGAAAAGAGGATCTGTTCGCGCTGAAACGTAAGCAGCCCAACGTGAAAAATAAAATGCCGAGTGGCTATGGCTACTATTCCGTTCAGCTATGCGTAATCGTTACTATTCCATTAGGCTATAGAACACGACGTGCAATCAACGCGCGTCACCGCTCCAATGTCTCGCGCTGTGCCTGAACGGTCTGACGTAGATGCTTCAAAAATTCCGCAGCCGCTCGCGAGTGCTCGCGTCCTTTCCGCCAGACGACAACGTTCGTTCGCATCGGCTTCGGTTTTTCCAGTGAGCGATACACCAAAGGTGTCTTGCCGCTGATTTTCGCCATCGCTGGAACAAGAGACATTCCCAATCCGGCCATCACGAGCGATTGAATCGTCTCAATCTGCGAACTGCGCAACACGATTTGCAGCCGCAGATCGTTCTGAGTGCAGAAACTCAAAATCTGATCGCCGAGGCAATGGCCTTCCTTCATCAGGATAAATCGCTCTGTTTCCAAATCGGAAGCCAACACTTTCTCTTTCACCGCGAACGGATGTTTTGAGGGGACCGCCAGCAATAGCTCTTCCGTGAACAGAGCTTCCTTCTCGAATCCGTCGCTTGAGATTGGAAGGCTCATTACGCCCAAATCCAATTCGCAAACATCTATCATCCTCAGCAGATTCACCGTCATGTCCTCGTGAACGACGAGTTCTAGCCCCGGACAGGCTTCGGTGAATCGACTGACGACGTGGGGCAGGAAATAAGGAGCAATGGTTGGAAGGATACCTATATGCACCGCACCCCGCCGAAGCCCGCGTGTGTCTCCAAGTTCACGCTTTAATTCCTCGACCTCGCCCAGTATTCGCGTCGCACGTTTGAAGGTTATTTCTTCGGCGGGTGTTAATACAGTGCGGCGTTTCAAACGAATAAACAGCTTCTCTCCGACTTCCGCTTCCAGCCGCTGAATCGCCTTGCTCAAGGAAGGTTGTGCCACGCGGGTTTTCACCGCTGCTTGGCTAAAGCTGCCGCTATTCGCGACAGCAACAAAATCCCTGAGTTGATGAATGTCCATGCCTCGTTCTATAACGCCCCTTTCTCAGGCATGTTGTCTGAGGATTTTCCCTCGCGAAGCTCGCCAAGAGCGTCCCGGATAATCGACCAGGACGAATGCAGGAACAGACTGGCAATCACGGCGGCCACCACCAAGTCAGGCCAAGGTCTTCCGGTCCACGCCACCAAACCGGCTGCCACCACAACGGCGATGTTGCCGATGGCATCGTTTCGTGAGAACAGCCAGACTGCGCGGACGTTAGCGTCCCCGGCGCGATGGGGAATTAAAGCCACTGCGGCGGCTACATTCACGACCAGCGCAATCGCACCGAAAATGCCCATCAGTTCGGCCTCTGGTTCGTTCAACACAAATACACGGTAAATCGTCGAACCAAGCACGCTGATACCAAGTGCACCGAGGAAAATACCCTGAAGCAACGCGGACCTTCCCCTCCAAACAAGGCTCCGTTTAATCGCGGCGAGTCCGAGGAAGGTAATCAAACCGTCGCCGAGGAAGTCGAGCGCATCAGCTTTGAGTGCCTGCGAGTTTGCTACGAAGCCTGCGATGATCTCGACGACCCCATAACCCACGTTCAGAAGCACCACGATCCAAAGTGCTCGTCGATAGGCAGGCGTGATGTGGCTGAGGTCTTGCGATACCTCGTCACAAACGCAGCCACCCTGCTTCTTCCCGTTATGAGTTTTCGAGTCGTCCATTGTTATTCGCTTTTTCTTCGAGCGGGATAACCGTTCGATATTTTCCGCCCTGAGATTGTTTTGGCGGCTCCGCGTCTCGCTCCACGGTGACGTGAGAAAGTTTGTGCTCGCGCAACAAGCCGACGATTTCGCTTTCCACTTTTTCCCACACTTGATGCGGGTCGGCACCCGAGGCGGGTTTTATTCGCACGCTGAGAGCCGTCGGCGTGCGTTGAACGATCTGGAACAGCTCAACTCCGGGAACGTGGTCAACCTCGAAGGCCAGCGGCGGGATGGAAATACGTTCCCCGCCATCGGCAAAAAACATGAGCACATCGGCAGAGCGGCCTTTGACGCGAATTGCCGGGAGCGGATTTCCACATGGGCAAAGCGCGCGGCGCAGCTCGATGCTATCGCCGAGATCATATCTGAGGATTGGCTGAACTCGATTGGCGAGATTACTCAGCAGCACTGTGTGCGATTGCGTGCCCGGTGAAACTGGCCGGTAATCAGCGTCCACAGGTTCGAGCACGAGCCAATCGGCGTTGACGTGAAGCCATCGGTGCTCGCATCCGTAGCTGAGGAAAGGGCACTCAGTGGCAGCATAGCTGTTTCCGACTTTCGTTTTGAGAGCCTTCGCAATCCGGTCGTATTCGTCCACCGGCAATCCCTCAGCCGCCAGGGCAGCCAACACTGGATTGATCCGAAGGCGTCCAGCTTCCTGCTCACTCGCGAGAAGCTTCGCAATACTTGCATACGGCGCGAGCAGTGCCGGACGAAACTCGTTGAGTTGCGCCACCAATTCGGGGAGTGGCGTGTGAACGGAAAAGGTTTTGATTCTCTTGCGTCGCGATTCGGATTTGCGAAGGCGCGCTGCGGCGACGGCAGTGGCCGAGTGTCCACCGGGCGCAATCGTCATCGCCATACGCCGCCCTCGCGTCAGGAGCTTGATAACGTCAGCCAATCCGAGCCAGTCGGAGATCATCCGCAGGGCGAGAACGTTCGTCACGCGCATGGCGTCATCATCAATCACGAACATTCCGGGTGTCCCCGTTGTGCCCGATGTAGTGGCCACCGTATATTTGCCGAGAAAACGTTCGCCAATCGCGTCAGGGTTGTTCGCAAACTCGCGCACCTTCTCGATGGTGATTTCGCGGTCGGTGCCCCACTCATCGAACCGCGCCATCATTTTCTTTTTGTCCGTGATTGGCAGCAGCGAAGTGTCCTCGACGCGCGTCGGCACGTCGCGGTAAAGCTCGCGATAATACGGCGAGTGAGCGCGTGCGTGCGCCACCATATCGGCTAATCGCACGCGCCGCCGCTCCGCGACCGCGGAAGGTCCACCCTTCCTTACTCTGCGCGCGTCGCGGAGCAGCGAAACGAAACTGTGTTCTGACGCTCTACAAATCATGCGCTCACTTTAATGTTCAGCCACCTTTTCCCGCGCGTCGTCTCGACGTGGCAACATCACGTAAAGCACCGGCAGCACGAGCAGCGTCAAAAGCGTGTTGGTCAGAATCCCACCGATAACGACAGTTGCCAATGGACGCTGCACTTCTGCACCGACGCCTGTATTGATTGCCATCGGAATGAAGCCGACCGCCGCAACAAGTGCGGTCATCAGCACTGGACGGAGACGCACCATGCAGCCCTCACGCACTGCTCGTTCTAGTGGCGAGCCAGCCGCAAGTCGCTGCTTTATGAATGTCACGAGGACGAGACCGTTGAGAATCGCGACACCACTTAGCGCGATGAAGCCAATGGCTGCGCTCACCGTGAATGGCATTCCGCGCAACGCCATCAATGCCACGCCCCCGACCGCTCCGAGCGGGATGCCGGTCGCCACGATAAAAACGTCCCGAAGCGAGCCGAAGCTCAAATAAAGGAGTGCGAAAATCAGGCCGAGTGTCAGCGGCACAATCAACATCAGACGCCGATTGGCTCTCTCCATGTTTTCAAACTGACCACCCCAATCAACCGTGTAGCCTTCGGGCAGTTTTACTTCATCGGCTATCTTCCGCTTGGCCTCGGCGACAAAGCTCGCAACATCGCGTCCTCGCGTGTTGCATTGAACGGTGATGCGTCGCCGTCCCCATTCTCGTTGAATTGTTGACGGACCCTCGGTGTCGGTGATGCGCGCCAGTTGATCGAGTCGCAGTATAGGACCAGCCGCCGTAGGAATAAGCGTCGAAGCCAGAGCGTCCGGGTCGGTGCGTTGCTGGTCGGGCAGTCGGACTGAGAGTGCGAAGCGCCGTTGTCCCTCGCGAATCTCGCCTACTTTTCGCCCGCCGACGGCCTCCACCATCGAAAGCACTTCGCGGGTCGGCACGCCGTAGCGAGCAACCGCTTGCTGATCTACTTTCACCTGCAATACGGGCTGCCCGGTAATTTGTTCGCCGGAGATTTCGCCTACGCCGGGGATATTTTTTAGGACGGTTTGAACGTCGTCCGAAATACGACGGAGCGTTTCTAAATCGTCGCCATATATCTTGATTCCGATGTCCGAACGGATACCGGCGATCATTTCGTTCATCCGCATTTCAATTGGCTGTGTGAATACTTTATTAAGACCGGGGAAGTCTTTTAGCAGCGCGTCGAGCTTGATAACCAATTCTTCCTGCGTCCGCGCTTTCTTCCATTGGTCGCGTGGCTTCAATGCGAGAAAGATGTCGCTGAGTTCGATGCCCATCGGATCGGTCGCGACTTCTGCCGTGCCGATACGGCTCCAGGCGTGCTCTATTTCGTCCGGGAAGTTTTCCAGCACCAATTTTTCCATCCGGGTATTCGACGCCGCAGCTTCTTCGACGGAAACACCGGCGAGGCGGATGACGTTGATAACAATCGCGCCTTCCTTCAGCTTGGGCAAAAACTCACCGCCCATTCGCCAAGCGACCAGCGATGCAAGGACTACAAGCGCGATTGCTCCCGCGAGAGTAACCTTCCGAAAGCGCATCGCCCAATCCAACGCAGGCGCATATAAGCGATGCGCAAACCGCACGAGCCAAGGTTCCGTTTCCTTGATCTTTCGCGACAATACGAGACTTGCGAGCGCTGGCATCAAGGTCAGGGAAAGGACCATCGAACCGAGAAGCGCGAAAATCATCGTCAGTGCCATCGGGCGGAACATCTTCCCCTCGACGCCTTCCAGCGTGAGGATCGGCAGGAACACGATCATGATTATCAGCTCGCCGAACATAGTCGGCTTCCGCACTTCAATCGCTGCGCGGCGGATTGTATCCAACCACGGTCTCGCACCGCGATGCGCAGCGTGACGCACGCAGTTTTCAATCATGATTACGGAGCTATCCACAATTAGCCCAAAATCCACTGCTCCGAGGCTCAACAAACTGGCCGAAATTCCAGCTTGAAGCATCAGGCTTCCGGCAAAGAGCATCGAAAGAGGAATCGCCAAAGCCACAATCAAACCAGCCCGCAGATTTCCCAAAAAGGTGAACAACACCGCGATCACCAGCAGCGCACCCGCCAGCAGGCTGTGCTCCACCGTGCGAATCACGCTGTCCACAAGGTCTGTCCGGTCATATAAAACTTCCAACTTCACGTCCGCAGGCAAAGCCTTCTGCACTTGCTCCAATTGCGCTTTCAATTTGCGAGTAACGACGTGGCTATTCTCGCCCATGAGCATGAAGCCCAGGCCGAGAACCTGTTCCCCTTTGCCGCCGCCTGTCACTGCTCCGCGCCGGATTTCATGGTCGATTCTTACCTGTGCCACATCGCGGACGCGCACTGGCGTCCCATCGTGAGTGGCCACCACAATGTTGCCGATCTCCGAGATGTCGGTCGTCAGGCCGATGCCATGCACGAGCATAGATTCGCCGCCCGTCACGACCTGCCCACCACCGACGTTTTGGTTGTTGGATTGGAGCGCCTCGAAAACGTCCTTGAACGTCAGTCTGTATTTAATGAGTCGCTCAGGCTCCGCAATGACATGGAACTGTTTTTCAAAGCCGCCCCAAGAGTTGATTTCCGCCACGCCGGGAACTTTCCGAAGTTCCGGCTTCACAACCCAATCATGCAGCTCGCGAAGCTCCGTGAGCGAGCGATTGGGATTGTCGCTTGTCAGCATATAGTGGAACACTTCGCCCAAGCCCGTCGCAATTGGGCCGAGTTGCGGGCGACCGATGCCTTCGGGCAATTCCACGCTCAACAGGCGTTCGCTCACTAACTGGCGCGCGAGATAAATTCCGGTCGAGTCGTCAAACGTGGCTACGACCTGCGAAAACCCAAACTTGGAAACGGAGCGGGCGTTTTGCAGCCCCGGAAGTCCGCTGATAGCGAGTTCAACCGGCAGCGTGATTTGTTGCTCGATCTCAAGGGGATTGAGCGCAGGCGCAGTTGTGTTCACTTGCACCTGAACCGGCGTCGTGTCGGGGAACGCATCAATCGGCAACCGACTCAGGGCGATAGCGCCCAGCACGATCAACACTCCTGAGAGCAAACAAATTATCAGCCGGTTTCGCAGCGAGACCTCAATCAGCCAGTTCAGGATTCCGCCCCGTTCCGTCGATGCCCGAGTGGTGTTGCCCTTCGGATCGGACGCACGCGGTTGAGCTTCGCTTGATGGCGTTGAACTGGATTCAGTGGTGTCAGACATATCTTATTTATGATGTGCAGTCGCAGGATTCATCGCTGATTGTTTGGCGTGAGTCTCTCAGTCGTCCACGCAGCCCGCGCCAAGACGGGAGATCAGGAATTGCGTCTTCATGGTGAAGCCGCTGCTCACCACCACCTGATCGCTTGCACTTACTCCGGCGCGAACGACAACATTGCCATTCTGCTTCGCGCCGACTTGCACCAAACGAGCCTCGAACAAATCGTCCGCCAGTTTCACGAAGACGAGCGGCTTGCCTTCATATCGCTGAATGGCCGATTGTGGAATAACGACAGATTTGTCCGAGTTGGTCGTCAGGATGCGAGCACGCGCGAACATTTGCGCTTTAAGGCGACCATCTGCGTTTTTGATTTCCGCACGAGCGCGAGCCATTCGGGTGCGATCATCTAGTCCGGCCGAAATCCAGGTGAGCGTGCCTGTGAATTTCTCACCCGGAAGCGTGTCGCTCGTTAGCTCAACCTTCTGGCCGACTTTCACCAAAGGAAGTTGAGATTCCGGGATGTTAACGAACGCCCAAACTGTGGAGAGGTCAGCCAGCGTGAACAGGGGCTTGCCGATTTCCGCCAGCGCGCCCAGGACGGCATTGCGCTCTACGATTTCACCCGCAAATGGAGCGCGGATTTCCAAAACGCCTTGCGGCGCTTTCCCGTCCGCGATAGCTTGAATTTGCTGCTCATCGAAGCCCAGCACCATCAACTGTTGCTTGGCTTGCTGAATAGAGGCCATTGCCGATTGATGCGCTGCCTCGGCTTCTTGAAGGTCTTTTTCGGACGAAATGCGTTGCGCGCGTAGGTTGCGCTCGCGCTCCAGAGCCTTGTCGCGAAGGCGATCTTCTGCCAGTGCTTTGATATAGGCACCCTGCGCCTCGCCAATTGCCACCGACGTAACACGCGCCAGCAGGTCGCCTTGCTTGACGATGCTGCCAAGGTCCACTTCAACGCTTTTCACCACCCCACCGACAAGCGGTGTGATCTGCGCCAGCTTGTTTTGATTAAACGCAAGCTCGGCATAACTCTCGATGCCGTCCGCCATTGAAGCCACTTCGGGCGTTGCCGTCCGCACACCTGCTTTCGCCGCTGATTCCGGCCCAGGGAGCCGGACTTTTAGCCCCCTTCCGGCATCAGCGCTCGCGAGTAGTTCAGGATGGCAAATGCCGCACTCTGCTTCGGCAACATTATGCTCCTTGCACATGAGACCGCCGCCCGCTGATTCAGCCGACTGCTTCGTAGTTTTCTCAGCAGAAGCACTTGGTTTTGTCTCAGCCGAAGGCGCATCTTTCCGCAGCTCCGGGTGACAGAGGAAACATTCATCTTCATAAAGCGAATGTTCGTTACAATAGAGGCGGCTCTTGTCCTGAAGTTCAGCATGACACAGCCAGCAGCGGTCTTCATAGCGGGCATGTTCCTTGCACCAAAGCCGACCTTTCTCACGCAGTTTGGGGTCGCAGATGAAGCATAGTTCTTTTGGCGCGTCGTGCGCTGCGCAGACTGCGCCACCGGCTTCTGTTTTTTTCGCAACCGCCGCTGCGGGTTGGGCACTGTTCGCTTCCGACTTCGGCGGGTCATTCTGCTTGGAACAAGCTACGAGCAGCGTCGCCACAACCAGCAGGCCCAACGCGTTTCGCACAACAACGGGAATTTGAATTCTCATACAATTACTTCGCCTTTTTATCAGATGATTTTTTCTTCAATTCCGGGTGACACAGGAAACACTCGTCCTCATACAATGAGTGTTCCTTGCAATAGAGGCGTTTCTTGTCCCACGCCTCGGGATGGCATTCCCAACAGCGGTCTTCGTAACGACTGTGCTCCTTGCACCAAAGTCGTCCTTTCTCGCGCAATTTGGGGTCGCAGATGAAGCATAGTTCAACCGGTGCCTTGTGCGGCTTACAGTGGGTCGCCTTGCCGGTTGATTTATCCTTACCCTTATCGTCTTGTGCCGACACCGTTGATACAGCGCCGATAGCAAGGGCTATCAGCAGCGTCATGACGATGGCGCGCCAATACTTCAGTGTGATGTTCTTCATATATTTCTATTATGGTTTCTTCGTTGGTTTCATTTTCTCGGATGGGCCGTTTTCCCAAACGACCCGTGTGACAAATTTCTTTCCGAACAGCGGCGAACGATAGTAAACGCGGACCTTTGTGCGCGCCTTGAGCGCCGCCGAGTTCGTGAATTCCTGATTGTGAACGAACCAAGTGTCATCGTTCCAGATGAGTTCCATCGACTGCGATTCCTTCTCGCAGTTCAGCGTTAGAACTCGGTCGCTTCGATCAATATTCTGGACTTCACAAGCGAGTTGCCTCGACCGCAGCGGAAGTGCTGAAGCTGTCGTTGCTGTAAAGCAAAGCGTGAGGACGACAAGCTTGCTGATTCGGGTTAAATTCATGATTCCTCCTTTGTCATTTGAGGGGAGCACTGTGATGCCGCTCCGATGAGGGCGCAGCCGCTTGCAAGAAAGCCTCCAACGCCGCTTGAGCGATATTGAGTTCGAGGAGCCTTTGTTGATACGCCAATCGCGCTTCGGCGGTCGTGCGTTGGGTATCTAGTAAATCAATGAAGCCAAACTTGCCTTGCTCGAAACCACCACGGACGAGTTCCAATGCGCGTTCGGCCTTTGGCAAAATCCGCTCGCGGTAGCTTGTGACTTGCTCAATTGCTGCTCGATACCGCTGGATCGTCTCGGCCCAGTCGCGAAGCAATCGTTGCTCGATACTCGTAAGTTCGGCTTCGGCCACCGAAACGTTGGCGCGAGCTTCCTGCTTTTTTCCTTTCGCGCGGTCGAAAATGGGCAGAGGCAACGAGAACTTGAGTTCTACGATGGATTCATGCGTGTCGCCGAGGCGTCCCCCTGCTACACCGACTTTCACGTCGGGAAGCGGCTCAAGACGCGCGCGGCGCAATTCCAATTCCGCGCGGTCTCGCGCAATGCGCGCGCCGAGCGCACTCGGATGCCCGGCCATCCATTGCGCGGGCTGTCGCTCAAGCAGCGTTATGTCGGGCGTGTCGGCAAGCGCACCCGACAATCGGCTATCGCGCAGTTCGGGGCGACCAATCAGTGTAGCGAAGTTTTGCCGAGCGACGAATACCTCGCGTCGAGAATTAGCCAACTCGGCTTTGGCCTGCTCCAATTGGATCTCAGCCCGCAATTGCTCCTGATCCGAAGTAGCGCCAGCCTCAACACGGCGGCGCGCCGTATCCGCCAACGACTCCGCGACCTTCGCCAACTCGTTTGCGACTTCGACGAGCTTTTCGGCGACCAATACCTGAAAGAATGCGCTCTTAACATCGCGCGTGAGTTCGACCCGACGTAGCGTCAATTCAGCATCGCTCAACTTCACTCCTGCCGTTCCGATTTTCCGGTCGAGCGACTTCTTGCCGGGAAATGGAAACGTTTGCGCCAAGCCGATAGTTTGCTTGGCATCGGAAAATCTGCCTCGGTTCCGCACCGGCCATTCCTCTGCCGAGAGTTCCAATTCTGGATTCGACCAGACCTTGGCCTGATTCGCGCGGCCAGCAGCGGCCTCGACCCGGCTCCTCGACGCCCGAAGTTCCGGGTTTTCGGTCAGCGCAATCCTGACCGCTTCATCAAGCGTCAGGATATTCGTCGCACTTGACGCCGATTCTCCCGCGCGCGCGTGCGCCAACCAGCAAACCAGTGCGAAAACTATGGCAAACTTCCAAAAGCAATTTCGATTCATAAACAGTTCAAGCGACCGACGGAATGGAACGAACGCGGCGTGTGGGCACACCACGTCTAGGAGCGGAGTCCCTTTTCAGGGACTAATCAGGCGCGGAAGGAAGGTGCGCGCGGCGGAAGAGCCGACCGGCACCTGAACTGCCAGGTATTGAGACCTACGCGGAAGTTTTCCTCTGGCGGAGTAGCCAGAGGCATCGGCTCGACGAACAATTTGTCGGCCAAATCGAAAAGCACCAAAACATTGATCGTCGCGACCGGGATCGAAATCTTTACGTCCTGAGCGACATAGCCTGAAGCGACTGATTCACAAACTGCGCAATCAGATGAAGGCGACGGAGCGTGGTCAGAATGGGCGGAGCCATGCTCGTCGCAGCACGATGGCGTCGGGACGACCTTCAGCTTTTCCAATTCACAACGCACCGTGCATGGCAACCAAAGTGCCAGCACCAGGAACGTCAGAACTGTTTTCGCAACGCGCACGATATGATTGATACTCGGTCTCAAGGGTTCTTCGATCTTTTTCTGCCCGGGTCGCCTGCCTCTGGTTCCAATTGCTGCCGTTCATTGGGCGTTCACGACCAAGCCATCTTTCACAACATGGTGTAATGTCAACCGCCGGGCTCCTTACTGGATTGCCGAGCTACCGTTGCGAATTCTTGCCGTGAGCCTTGCCGTGAGGGAGATGCTTCGCTCGTTCAATGAGCACTGGTCGAGGAGGAACGATTGTCGAAGGCTGAGGTTTGGCACTGGATTCGATCAGAGCGCAAAATTCCGCTGCCATTTTCCCCCCGTTTTGAGTTTTGGTTCTCCATTGCTGCACGTGCTTTTTCAGACCGTCCCGGAAATTTTCGAGTTCGTGTAACTTCGCCTCGGTTTCGCTCAAGGTCGCCTCTGCTATTCCCAAAACGCACCGGCAAGTTGTTTTCCCCTCGCCGCGAAGATTGAGAATGCGGTGAATTTCCTGCAACGAGAATCCGAGCGACTGCGCCTGTTTAATAAAGCGCAATTGCTTCAATGCAGCTTCATCATAGACTCGATAGCCTGCCGCCGTCCGAGTCGGCTTCGGAAGAAGGCTTTGCTTTTCATAAAACCGAACGGTGTCGGATTTCACGCCCGCTTCTCTTGCGAGTTCGCCAATTAAAAATTGTCTATTGTCCTGCATAGGCTTTATCAGCAAATCTCGAGATTAAGAAAGGTTCAATTGGGAATGACGGCTCATCGCCGCTGATAAGATCAGCGATCATGAGACCGGTCAGCGGCGCGTTCAAGATACCGGTTCTAAAGTGTCCGCAGGCATTCAAGTAACCGGCAATTTCTTCAACCCCGCCGAGGATTGGGAGTTCATCGGGAGTCCCCGGTCGCAATCCCGACCATACGCGCTTGACACGGGCGCGGGCCACGAACGGAAGCGCACGGACAGCTCCAGCGGCGAGTGTCTTCATGGCCTCTGGCGTGACGCCAGTGTCAAAGCCGACCTCCTCCGTTGTGCTTCCAATGATTATTTCGCCATGCTGTTTCTGCGCGAGGTAGCAATCCGTCGTCGAGAGGCAAGCCGACAGAATCTTCGGTAGCGTCTCTGTTCCGATGATCTGGCCGCGAATCGGAGACACCGGGATTTCGATGCCAACCATTCGCCCAACTTCGGGAGCCCACGAACCAGCCGCATTGACCACGGCATCACAAAAAAATTGCCGAGCACCCGTTCGGACAGCAGTAATACGCCCAGACTCCACTGTCACTCCTGTGACCTCCGTATGAGTGACAATCTCTGCACCAAGATTGCGAGCCGCCTCGAGGAAAGCGTCTGCAAGCCTGTAAGGATTTACTTGATTGTCGCCGTTGAAACGCAGTGCTCCTCGCACCTCGCACGTCACCGCTGGTTCAGCTTTCGCAAGTTCGTCAGGCGTCAACCACTCAGTAAGCGAGCGACCACACGGACAGTTTTTCCACAGCGGCATTGCGAAAGCGACATCGCCTTCGTCATACATCAAAAAGAGCAATGAAGTGCGCTCGAATTCAAAATCCATTCCTCCAACTTCCCGCAGTTCATCGGCGAGAGTCGGAAACATAGAATTCGATTGGATCGCAAAGTCCAGAAAGCTTCGGGGAAGCGGTGTAGGTCCGGGCGAGTCTTTTGGAACGGCTCCCTTCGCGAGAAGGGCTTTGTAGAAAATAACACCGCATCCGAGTCCGATTGATTCGCCCAACGGCCACAGACCACCGGCCGATGCGGATGTCGCACGACCCCGTTTCGGTTGGTCAATCAGTGTGGTGCGCAACCCACGCTTTGCGCAATAGTAGGCGACAGCGCAGCCAATCACCCCGCCTCCTATTATCACCACGTCTGCCGACTTATTCATAATCCACCTTCTGAACGATAGCATCAAATGCATCGCTTCGTGCGGTGCCAACCACGCCTTGCATGTCCGCCAGTGCCCCGAACGTCACTGGTTTTATAGGCGGACGTGGATTGACTCGACCAACTTGTTCAGGGGTTCGACCTGTAGTTTGGCATACATGCATACCAATCGAAGGGGAGCAGTTTCGACCCTGACACGCACCCATTCCGAGCCGCGTAAGAAGTCTAATCGACTGTAAATCGCCAGCACCGTGATTTAATGCTTCCGTAACTTCTGTCAGCGAGACTTCCTCACAACGGCAAACAAGTGTTTCCGGCTGCATCAGTTCAAGCAACCCGACCCGCATTTGCGTTACCTCGCCAAACACTTTGACCAAAGGCGCAAGAGTCGCCAACCGAGCCAGCGGAGTCGCCATCCTCGCATCTGCCTCACCGTTTGAAATTATCCCGGCCCGCGCGGCGGCGGCAATGCCCGCGATGCGGCCTTCTTCGACTGAAACAAGTGCTCCTCTGATTCCGGCACCGTCGCCAGCCGCGAAAACTCCGGGGACGGAGGTTAGCATCATCTCATCACGTATCGGAACCCACCCACCGAGTTCGTGAATATACCGATGCTGGCAGCCTGCAAGCTGAGTAAGTTCCGTATTCGGAATGAAGCCAAAGCCCAAACAAACGAGATCCACAGGAATTCGCTCTTCGCGCGTCCGCTGCGGTCGCCAAGCACGAGGCTCGACCGGACCAAACGAGACTTCCTCGACCTGATCTCCACCGCGCGCAGAAAAAATTGTGTGGTTGTGAAAAACGCGGATACCAGAAGTGCGAAGATATTCCTGATTCTTTAGAATAGTCTCATACAGCTCCGACCCGCCCGCTCCACCCCGCAACGTTTCCAGCCAAGGCTCCGCCGCATCCAGCACTGCCGCGACCTCGACGCCTATTTCGTGTAGGCGACTGGCTACATTCAGAATTAGGGGTCCGCTCCCGACCACGAGGGCACGTTTTCCCGGCAAGATGCGCATCGTCTTGATGAGCGTCTGGACTCCCCCGGCGGTCATTACGCCTGGGAGCGTCCAGCCAGGAAACGGCACTGGCCGCTCATACGCTCCGGTGGCGAAAATTATCTGCTCCGCGTCTAAAATCCCCGAAGCCGTGTCGCTCGCCCAAAGGATACGTTTGTTCGGCCAGACACCGATGACCGACGCATCGGTTAACACTTCTACTTGCTCCGAGACTTCCTTGAACTCCGCACGAAGTCGCTCTCCCTCGGTGAAATCTTTTCCGAGCGCCGTAGGTTCCTTGACGTGAAAATTGTTTGGAGGACGGCGGTATATTTGCCCGCCGAGTGTGGGAGCGTCATCAATAAGCGTGCAGGCAAGCCCCCCACGAGACGCCTCGATTGCTGCTCCCAAGCCTGCTGGGCCACCACCGATAATGACAAGTCGCCGCAAGTGCGTCACGGTTCGATCCTCCAGATTCCATCGCCAGTTTGTGATTCAACACGCATTCCTTGCCGCACGGGCGTTTGGCACGTCCTCACATTTGGACGACCGTCAATTGTCATTACGCAGTCGAAACAGACACCGATACTGCAAAACATTCCTCGTGGCTCGCTTCTCCGGGAGGTGGTTCGCAGCACCCGCCGTCCATCGGCAAGGAGGACGGATGCAACGCTTTCACCGGCAAACGCCTTTACGGGGCGTCCGTCCACGAAGATTTCAACTTCTGCGCCTCGCTCTATGGCCGAATCGGTTCTCACGTTCAAACATTCTCATCCGACAGAGGCCGGATTAACGACTCTGGTCTGATAACCGACCTTACCGATACGCTCGGCGATGGTATCAGCGTTCGAAGTTGTGTCATCAAAGAGCACTTCAATGCGTTGATTGCGGGCGTTGGCCCGCACCTTTTGCACACCCGGCTGCCCCTTGAGAGCGCGTTCGACACGCTGCTCACAGCCGTCGCACACGAGCTGCTGATCGCCGATGACTTCGAGTGTAATTGCCTTATTCATATAGGTAGCCTCCTTTTGCTTAAACTTGAGCGGTGGATGCCGTCGAGCGCGTCGCGATTGCAGGCATCTCGGGCGCACGTCCGACCGTTTTGATCGCCTGGAAGAAATATGTGCCTCGACTCCACAGCGAATTGATGAAGATCGACGTTACGCTCGCCGCCATCGCGACCATCCCCCAAATGGGATAAACCAATCCTGTGGCAGCCGCCGGAATCCCGATTCCATTGAACGTGAATGCGAGCACAACGTTTTGCACCATCTTCCCATAGCTGTAGCGGCTGATTTCATAGGCGTCGATTACCGCCCCAACCCGCTTGTTCAGGATAATCACATCAGCCGATTCGATTGCGATGTCCGCTCCACTGCCGAACGCAATGCCGACTTCGGCTTGCATCAGCGCGGGAGCGTCATTGATGCCGTCGCCGACCATCGCCACGCGCTCTTTCTCTTGGAGCTTGCGAATTAACACAGCTTTGTCGGCAGGCAATACGCGGGCGTGGACCTCTTGAATACCGGCTGCACGGGCAAAATGTTTAGCCGCTAATTCATTGTCACCTGTAATCATGGTGGTGCGAACACCCATCGCGTGCAGACGCCGAACGGTCTCCGCTGCATCAGGTCGCAGTGCATCACCGAGTGCGAGCAGACCGAGAAGCTGTCCGTCTCGTGCAGCCGCGATGACCGTCAGGCCCTGAGCCTCTAGTTCTCTGATCCGTCCTTCCTGAGACGTAAGGTTCAAGCCTTCGCTCACGATGAATGACGGGCTTCCGACTACGAGTTTCTGATCACCGAGCCGTGCCCTCACTCCTTTACCGGCGACGGCTTGGAAGCCTTGCACTTCCGGCATCGTAATACTGCGTTTGAACGCCTCCTCGACCACCGTCCGGGCGAGCGGGTGCTCAGATCCAGCTTCTGCGGCCCCCGCGAGCGCGAGAAGTTCTTCTTCCTTCACGGATACAGGGACGATCTCGCGTAACGCCGGGTGGCCTTCAGTAAGAGTTCCAGTTTTGTCGAAGACAACGCGCTGAACCCGCCGCAATGCTTGAAACGCCTCGCCGGTTCGCATCAGCACACCGCGCTCGGCCCCTTCGCCTGCTCCGCGCACGATCGACAGCGGTGCGGAGATTCCGACTGCGCAGGGATAACCCATCACGAGCACGCTCAGCCCAGCAAACATTGCCCGCTGCACATCAGGCGAGCCTCCACCGATCATTGGAAAGAGAAGCCAGAAAAGAGTTGCAGCAGCGGCCGTAAGGAGCACGAGCGGCGTGTAAACGCGGAGCACGCGATCCACGAGATGCAACAAACCGGGTTTCAATGCCCTCGCGTCTTCCACGCTTCGTATAACCTGTCTAAGAAAACTTTCTTCGCCCACGACAGTCGCTCGCACAAGCAGCGTGCCGTGCCCGTTCAACGAACCGCTGATGGTCTGATCTCCCTGGTGCTTCTGAATGAGCTTTGGTTCACCAGTGACCAGCGACTCATCTACATCGGACTCGCCCGATTCGACGGTGCCATCCACGGATACTCGCTCACCTGGACGAATGCGCACAAGATCGCCGACACGCACATCGTTGAACGCCACCTCGACTTCTTTGCCATCCCTTACCACGCGCACAACGTCAGGCTGAAGGTCCAACAATTTTTTCACCGCCTGCGAACTGCGCGTCTTTACGATCAGCGAGAGCCATTCAGAAAAGATGTGATAAGTGAGCACCATCACGGCGACCGAGAAAAATGCTGTCGTTGGGAAATTCGGCGGTTCCCATATCAAGCCGACTATCCCGCCGACAACGCCCGCAAGTCCCCCCGCTTCAACCAGCACGTGCTGGTTAAGGATGCCGCGCCGTAGTGCCGCAACGCCCATTCTCAAAATGTGCCAGCCGATTCCGAAGATGAGGAACACGGCCAGAGATCCCGCGAGCCATGGAGTGGCTGCGCCGAACGCGCCCTGCAATTGTAAATAGTAAACGCCGGAGCCAAACGCAGCGAGAGCGGCTGAACCGGCCAGAGCCACACGCGTGCCCCAACTGCGCAAGACAACGAAGGAGAATACGACGAGACTCGCGATGGAAAACACGCATAGCCAGAACCAGAGCGTGTTGACCGGGTATCCAGCCAACCCCATTGCGGCGATGCTCGCCGTCAATGCCGTCAGGAAACGCCCGCGCTCGCGCACCAGCTCGCGCTCTTGTTGCTCGAACGGCTCCACCTTGCGTGGGTCAGAGACGGTATAGCCGATGTCCTTGAGAATTTGCAGCAGGTCTTCGGCTCTCGCTACGTTCGGGTCGAACTCGATTAGCGCCTGCTCGTGCGTCAGGCTTACAGAAACCTTGTCCACACCGGGCCGCTTACCAAGCGCCTTTTCAATCGTTCCGGTGCACAAAGAGCAGTGCAAGCCGCCAATATGGGCACGGATTCGCCGCCGGTCGGACCGTTGGGACGGTTCCTCGCTCCAAAAATGGGGAGCAGATCCAAGAGTTGTTGCCGCATTCATAGTCTAAATCCTTTCGTTGATTGCACGCTAAACCTTGGAGTCGCGTCCAAAGTCAAGGGCTGAAGCTTAAATTCAGGTTTCATAGCAATGCCGCGAACGCACGCATGTAATACAAGCTGACCAAAATCAAAGCGCACCCGCTGGTGAATTGAATCGCTCGTCTCCATAATGAAATCCGAGCGACACGCATCAACGCACCTGCGAACACACCGACCAGCAGAAAAGGAAAACCTCTGCCAACACCGAAAGCCAAAGACAGAAGCAAGCCATACAACATGCTGCCTTTTCCCGCCGCAATCGTCAGCAAGACCAAGAGCGGCGCGGCAGACGTGCCGAGGCTGAACAAGAACCCGTAGCCAAATGCGCCGACCAAACCCGGCTTTCGGAGAGCCGCCAGCGTATCAACATTCAATCGAGGTCCCCAAAAGGCGAGCAGTGCAGCCAGGAGAGAAACAATGGCCATCGCCAACGCCCAATAACGACCAAAAGATTCGGTCATGACGACTCCCAACCGACCCGCCAGCGCACCCAAGACCGTTAGATTGACGACGATACCCGCGAAGAAAGCCGTCGCGATAGCGAAGCCGGATTTACGCGATTGAGTTTCCGACGTTCCGACGACCCCGGCCATGCCGAGCCCCACCGGTAGAGTGCATGGGCACACCGCGCTGGCAATAATGCCGCCGAGAAACGCAATTCCAAGCACTGCCCAAAACGCTCCATGTGGCACCGTATCGCCAAAACCCCGAAGGAAACTTTCCAACGTCATTGCTCCTTCCCCTTCGCTCGCGGAGACCCAGCCTTGTAGCCTAAATCGTCAATCGTCTTGGCTAACTTTTCCGGCGAAATCTTTGCTGATTCATACCGGATTTCCGCTTCTCCTTTTTCAAGATTCACGTGTGTTTCGCTGACGCCTTCGGTCTCTTTCAGGGCTTTTTTCACTCGCGCAACACACGCCGAGCAAGACATGCCCTCGACAGGAATAACGACTGATTCGCCGGCTACCGACACCTTCGCAGGAGTTGCCTGCTCCGGCCTGCTCCAGAAGCGCAAGGCTCCGTAGGAAAGACCGGCAACGACCAATATCGCAAGGGTTAGCCCGATCCAACGCCCCTGACGCGGGGCGGGTGTTACTTGGGTGCTGTTATTTTCCGTTTTCATTCTGTGGCACTGTAAGCCTTGGACATGACTCCAAGGTCAAGGAGCAAGGTGCTCCGGGATGTGCTGAGGAGCAACCTCAGCACACCGGCATTGGACCCTCGGGTTAGGCCGCTCCCACGCCAGCGGCGCGAAGGCTCGCTTCGTTGATGCCGTTGCCACCGCAGCACTCGGCGACCTGGCCATCTACCACGACAGCGGGAACTCGCTTGATCCCGTATCGTTTTGCGCGTTCCGCCGCTGCGCCGTCGCGCATATCCAGCACCTCAACTCCGCACGACGCGCACGCGAGACGCTTAACGAGAGCGACCGCTTCGTCGCACGCCGAACAGCCTGCACTAAACACTTCGATTTTTCGTTTTGTTGCCATATTTTCTTGTTTGTTTGCTGCGCTCGTTGCTCACGTCTGTCGCCTGCCGCCGAGCGCGTTTTCGAATCAGGAACAGCTTTACGTGAGAGCAGGCTACACCTTGGAGTCGAATCCGAGGTCAAGAGGTGTTTGAAAAAAGGGAGCAGGCGTATTCTGCGCCTGCTCCATGCCCCCCTTATCAGGCGGCGACTTCTTCCATCTTTCGGCACTCGCTGGCGCATTTACGACAGGCTTCGGCGCATCGCTTGCAGACTTCGGCGTCCATTTTCTCGCATTCCGCAGCGCATCTTTCGCAAATCTCCGCGCATCCGTGGCAGAAGATTCCGACACATCCCGAACTACGACAACAGGCGGACGCACAGGCCCAGCACGCATCGGAGCAGTCAACACACAGTTTCGCGCATTCGGCGTTTTCCCCGGCGCACATTTCAAAACACTCCTGACAGAGCTTCGCGCATTCAACACAGGCGTTGATACACGCTTGGTATTCTCGTTTTGACATAACTTTCCTTTCATTGGCTTTCGTCATGAGGCACGCCGCGCACAAGAAATGCGCTGTTGAGCGTGTCCCAAACGCACCATCTTCCCATTGGAGTCCGCACCAAGGTAAATGGGGAGCCGACCCGCTCTGTCTTACCAATGAATGCTCAGCGTGCTATGAGGAATTCCACCCCTCAAACACCAGTGTTCAACGCTCCTATGTCTCGCGTTGCGCTTGAACGGCTTCGCGGAGATGTTTCAAGAACTCCGTCGCTGCTCGCGCGTGTGTTCGCATCTCTATCTGAGAGCAGAACGGATCTCACTTTCGGCTGTTGTTTGCATTTTAACCTCTTTCTTGAGGATGATCCCGCTCGCAACGGTTGCCTAAGCAGCGACCTTCATTGCGAGGACAAGTTGAACAGCCCCGTTTCAGAAACCAGATGAAACCAACGACTCCTACCGCAGCTAAGACAATCGCAACGACTGGCCAGCGATCTTTCAGGAACGCCAATGAAATGCCGGAAAGAATTAAAAGGGGGATACCACAGCATAAGAGATGCAGTGCTGCAAACAGCAGCACGGCTCCGCTAAATTTCTGCTCAGCCGTTCCGCGATCCATATAGGTAACTCTTTATCTCCAGGTTGTGGGTTCGATGAATTGAATCTTATCGGCTATAGCTATCAACCGCGAGATGTCCGGTCAGCGAGTGCCCTGCGGCATCTTCATGGGCTTATCGGGATCGCCTGTGCCACCTGTGGACAACGTGAACTGGAGGCCCTGCGTGTAAGACGATTTTTCACCTTTTTTGAACGCCATTGCGGTCTTGGCGTAAAATTCTCTGGCTTCCTTGACCGACTTTTTTCCAGTCGCAATTTCGTGCGCTAAATTGATGGCCAGAAAATTCATTTCTTCCTTGTCGCATCGTGCGGAAATTTCGCCGACAGTCCGTTGAGCAACCACGCTGCCGTCGTATTCAGCCAATTCAGCAAATTTTGACGGTGGAACACGGTAATCTATGAATTGCTCCAACATGTCAGTGTGGCGCATGGGAAATTCATGGGGCACTTCTTCTCTGTGCAGCACGGTCCGTTTCCACGGCCCGGTGTTGAACCACACCAAGTGAGTTGATGTGACCTCCTTTGGCTCGCCATATTTGGCAATCATTGTTTGCGCAATCTCCTTTGGCTTGGCGGGCCAGTCCGAAAGAACTCTGTTTGCGTTCTCTTGGGCAAAGGAAATCCCGCTGCACGCGATCCCTGCCAAAAACACAATAGCCACTGCCCGTATCGTCTTTTTATTCATTGCTCGACCCTCCCGTTGAATGTTTTGCGTCGTGTTGAAGAAGTAATGTCACGAGACAAAACCCCTCGACCAGAAAACCTTCCTCACTCTAGTCGAGTAGAGGTCAACGCGGGGATTTCACCCCATTTTTCGTCGGAGAAAACCCGGACGAAGGACTAAAGCGCCAGCTTGCGCTTAACAGCGGGTGGGAGCCGCACTACAGGAAGCCGCTCAATCAAATCGCAGAACTCGCCAGCGCACTTGCGGCGCGACGCGGTTTCCTTTTTCCACTTTGGCAGAACACTTTCGAGCGAGTCGCGAAACGCTTGAAGCACTTCGAGCTGCGCATCCAGGGCACGCAGGCGTTTTTCTCCGAGTTCTATGACGCCACGGCAACGCACAGCACCTTGCTGCTGGAATTCAAAAATCTCTTTGATCTCCTCCAACGTAAACCCGACTGCTTGCGCCTTCTTGATGAACTGAACGAGCCGGAGTGCTTCGGTCGAATAGACGCGGTGATTCGATGAAGAACGCTCGGCCTTCGGCAGTAAGCCAAGCCGTTCATAATAATGTAGGGTTTGAACTCCGACGCCGACCTGTGCGGCCAAATCGCCGACTTTCAGTGACCCATTTGATTTGATCGCATTCACATCATTTCATTCCGCGCAGCACGAAAGTTTTGCCGGGTCTTTATATCGCGATATGGCGACGATTTTCAACGCTTCTGCCATCGTGGGATAGACGTGCAGCAATTCGACGAAATCAGCCACCTTTGCATGAAAGCGCATGGCCATTGCCGCTTCATGAATCACTTCGCCGGCACTGTTACCGACCATCGCCACTCCGAGCACTTCTTCTGTATCGTCATCAGCGACCATTTTGATAATGCCGCGCATGTCACGAATTGCTCCCGCACGAGGAACCAACTCCATTGGCACGGTATTGCACCAGCAGGAATGTCCAGCAGCAATCGCCTCCTCCTCGGTCATGCCCACGACGGCGACCTGTGGATCAGTGAAAATCGTGCGCGGAATCACACGATGATCGACTCTGCGCCGCTGTTGCTCAGGAGCCAAGGCGTTCATCGCGGCGATCCCGCCGTCCTTGCTCCCAACAGGCGTCGCCATCTGACTTCCCACTCGCGTGCCGATTACATCACCAGCAGCAAAGATGTGGGCGACATTTGTCTGCAAGAATTCATCAACAATAACTTCACCTTTGTCGCCGATTTTTACGCCTGCTCTTTCAATCGCGATCAGGTCTGAGTTAGGGCGGCGGCCTGTGCTGACGAGAAGTGCGCTCGCGCGGAATTCTTTCGCCACGCTCCTTAGTTGAGCGTTAGCCACAATAAGGCCGTTCTCCTGTCGAACGGATTGCGTTGAAGCGTTGTTTACCACCCGAATTCCTTCATCGGCGAACGTTGCTTCAATGGCCTGACCGACTTGGGGCTCATACCCGTGTGCCAGCAATTGTTCGCCCCGATTCAAAATCGTCACTTCAGAGCCAAAACGCGCGAACATCTGTCCGAGCTCCAAGGCAATATAACCGCCGCCGATAATTATCAGCGAGCGCGGCAGATCAAATAATTCAATGGGTTCATCGTTCGTGAGGAGGTCGCTTGTGAGATAAGACACTTTATCAAGCCCCTCTATCTTTGGAATGACAGGCCGTGAACCGGTCGCGATGAGAACTTTTTCTCCTTTCAACCGTTTGTCGCCGACTTGGACCGTATGCGGATCGACAAACTCCACGTGCCCTTGCTCGATGCTGAATTGCGCACCGATGAGACTCTCATATTTCTTCTTCCGATACTGATGGACGACTTCGTCTTTTTGCGCAATGAGCTGCCGAAAATCGACCTTCACTTCGGCGGGCGAGAGTCCTGGATAGCGCGGCTGTTGCGCATCGTGAACCAGCTTAGCAGCTTCAATCAGATTCTTTGACGGCAAACACCCGCGATTGACGCAAGTGCCACCAATCGTCCGTTCCTCCGTCATCACCGACGTCTTCCCGAGTTCCTGCGCTCGGAGCGCAGCCGCGAATGCTGTCGAACCGGAGCCAAGAATTAACAAATCGAAATGTTGTTCTGCTGCCATAATTATTCCTCCCTGTGTTCATCGGTGATAAAGGATCACACCTGTTCATGACGGAACTGGCCGCGCCGCTTTCGACGGCACCACGACGAGCCGCTTGATGGTGGCAGCCACATTACCCAAGCAACACGATCCTTGCGGATTACGAATCTCGCAAGCGCAGAGGTCTTTCTTCATTTCAGCCGATATTCGGTCCTGAATCGTGCATTTGCCCGTGGACTCGATTTCTTTCCGAGCCATCGCTTCAGTGAAGCCGAAGCAATAGCATATCTGCATCGGGTCTTCCGATTCCTTCAGACCGACTCGGACTCTCACGTCAGCCTTCGTTAATCGCGTGCCGTTTGAGTGAAAATATATCACATTGCAATCCCGTGTGCGGCAGAACAGGAAACCCGCCGCATTCACCGCATCGAGAAACTCAGGTTTGACCATGTGTTTCAATGTGACAGTTTCGACGGGTTTTCCGACCGCGCCGCAGGCTGGACAACTCGCCGCAGCGCCGTTCGGTGCCGCAGGTTGTTTGTTAGAACAGCAATCGGCCATAAATTTATTTCTCGTTCGGCAATGGGCGCAGGCCGCTGGCAATCGCCTCTTTCAAAATAGGTATTTGATTATTAGCCAGGTATGGGCCTGCGGCCTCTTGTAGTCCGTATTCGGACTTCAAAAGGGAATCTTGGTTCTCCTTTGCTTTAGCGTCGGTGAACCGCTTCTTTAAGGTATCGGCGATTGCGCGTTGAAGCCCTTTCGCTTTGTCACTCGTTAAGACGGTCTTCGCTTGGACTCGGCGAACCAGTCGTGCCGCGATGATACCCGCCTCTTCTTCGCTCAGTCGATCCACGGCATTGCCCCGATACCAGCCATTGCCGGATAGAAATTCAGCTACGGCCTCATCACGAGATTTCCCCGAGGCTTCCGTCGCATCCTTTTCTTTGAGTTTTGTCGCCACGATGCGGCGAGCCTCCGGTTTTGATTCAGAGTTCCACACCACGGCAATTTTCGTTCCGGCTCGGTTAAGCCATGCCTCGCTCACACTGGAATCTCGTTCCAATTCCAAAAGCAGCGGCTTGGCGCGACTGCCACAGCCAATTTCCGGCGCGGCAGGGCACTGCAACGGCGCCTGAAAAATGCTGATACGGTCGGGCGACACGCCTTGCGGAGAACCTCGATTTTCTTGGGCCATACAAGCAAATGCGAATAACAGCCCGCATGCAATTAAAGCTGCAAATGCGATTTTCATATCGTCTCTTCCTCTTTCTATTATTGTCCCATGCTTCGCGGACTCAGGAACAGCCAGAGGGACAGCAAGCAGAAAGCACCGCTGCTATCGCCGCAAATTTCGACCACTTCAAAATCAGTAGCATTGCAATGTTCATGTTAATTGCCCTCCTTCGCCAGTTGTTGGTTGATCTGGTGGTTAACCGCCTTGGCAAACCACTTCTCGACAGCGGCCGCTTCTTCGGCAGAGAGAATCACCTTCGCATCTTGCAAGAGTTGCTTCGTAGCGGCTTCGACCGCCGCGTTATAACGCTTTGCGGATTCCGACCACGCGGCTTTTTTTTCTCCGCTCAATTTGAGGGCATTCACCGAGCCTTCACCGCAAAGCTGCCCGGCCGACTTCCCTTCACAGAAGATTTGCGACTCCTTTTTCGGTTCGGTCGCTTCCTCCGCTTTGAACGAATGACGTTCGCCGCCTGCCTTATCAACCGCCGCGATTAGTTGGTCGGATTTCACTTTTGCAGAATCCACTGTAACGACTGCCACGTTTTCACTCAGGTTCACGGTCGCCGCTTTAACGCCTTCGACCTTCTTAAGCGCGTTCTCCACGCTCGTGGCGCACATATTGCACGTCATGCCAGAAACTTTAAGCGTCACTTTGTTGGCATTAGTGCCAGACGTGGATGTGGGGCTGACTTTGCTATCCTTGGCGGGAACCGGTGAGCAACATGCGTCGGCTGCGCGCACAGACGTGCAGAGCAATAAACTGCTAACCGCGAGTGTGGTCAGAATGACTTTCATACTTTACTGGTCCTTTCGGGTTGTGGGGTCTGCTTTGAACCCCGTTTGATCAATCGCCGCGATGATCTTCTCAGGCGAAAGCTTTGTGGCGTCGTATTGCACGGCAGCTTCCTTGGTATCGAAGCTCACCTGTGCTTGCTGAATGCCGGGCTGCTTATTGAGGACGGACTGAATGTTGAGCGCGCACGCCGCGCAATCCATGCTCGGAATTTTAACTTTCAAAACGGCACTGTTTCCATCCGCAACCAGCGAATTCGTCTTTGCATTCCGTAGAATCGCCGACGAGAAATTGGGAAACGCCGCCGTAATCAGCACTACGGCCGTAGCAAACCACAAAATTCCCTTGCTCCATTTGGAGACGGGCTTGGTCGCGCAAGCCGAACCTTCTCCGCACGCTTCTTTCGCCTTCCGATAGGTGAGATACCAAGCAAGCGCGAGTAAGCCGAACGTCACTCCCAAAAACACGGGCCGCCATTTTTCAAAGAGTGCCGATGCAGCGAATCCGGTTGCCCCGAGGGCCACGGCAACCAACGGGCCAATGCAGCAAAGCGAAGCAGTGATGGCCGCAAGAATGCTGCCTCCCAAACTGGTCTTTCGCAGCACGTCTGATTTGTTCTCGTCCATAACTTTCCCCACAATACATCCTCTAGTGAACTAGAGGTGCAAGCGGTTTCTGCGCTTTTCTTCGTGCGCCCCGGAGGCGTCGAACAGAAGCGATCCACCGCCCCGCTGCCCGGCCACACCTTCGTCGGACTGATTCAAGTCATGTAGCTCTGACTCTTTGCCCGCGATTCGCGAATAGACTTTGTGCGCGCCTGCGAGCGCGACCGCCGGTTTGGTTGAGCAGTATTCTCCGTTAGTTCAATTGCCAACTCGCGATCACCGGAACGGACCACGTTCTCGCGAAGCTCCAGTTTATCCGTCGTGAAAATCTCGATGCCTCTCCGGCCCCGAGAGATTGTGACATACCACTGCTTTTGATTTGTGGCCGCGCGAATCGCGGAATCGGAGAAAATCACGAAGTCCGCAGTCTTCCCCTGGGCGGCATAGGACGTGACAGCGTAGCCGCGCACGAATTGGCGATAGTTCGCTTCCAAAGTCCGGCCATCCTGTAACTGGATTTGCCCATCCGGTTCGACGCTCTTTACCGTGACGATTTCCCCGTTGGCGATCTGCTTGCCGTCTTTCGTCTTCGCATTCGCTTTGAGTTGCAGCCGGTCACCGTAAGCCAGCCCAAGCTCTCGCGGCTCGCAAACAGAAATGCGATCCAATTGGGCGAAGCGCACTCGCCTGATTTTTCCGGCGGCTTCGAGCATCACGGAATTCTCGCCGATTTCGACCAACCGGCATTGAGCACCGCGCTTCAAACCCGCCACGTCGCGGTTCAGAACCAGCACGCTCTTGTCGGAGTAGAATCGTTTGTCTCGCTTCTGCGCATCCGTTAGGTCGAGCCGTTCCAGTGCGAGAACCGCCACATCCTGAACACCAACCACGCCGCGCTTTCGCAGTCCTTCGCGGACGCTCTCATTCACCTTGTGGATCTCCGACCATGTTTGCGAGACGACGACCACTGACGACCTTTGTTCGGCGAGTTCAAGATAACGCTTCGTCAGAAAATCCTGTTGCTCGAACAACCCGCATTGCGTGATAGCTCGATTTCGATTCAGGCGGTCGAATGATTCTCGGAATTGTCCGTTGCGAGCTTCACCTACTGCGAGCCGGTATTGCTCAATCACCTTTCGTTCTTCGCGTGTCTTCGCAAGGTCGGGATTCTGGCGGCGAATCGTCGTCAACTCGGCCGCTTCCAACCCGGCGTATTTCTCAATCGCCCGAAGCGCGTCGGAAGCCTCAACCGGCCCGTGCTGCCGCGTATCGCCGGACAGAATCAATCGGCCTCGGCATTGCGCGACAAACTGGAGCAACTGGAGCATTTGTTTGGCTCCAATCTGCCCGGCCTCGTCAACGATGACCACACCGCCCGCGACCATTTTCTTCTTCGTCAAGAACTCGCTGACTGTCTGCGTCTCACTTCCGAGTTCCCCCTGTAAATCCATCGCTTGTTGTCGCTGCGGAGCGATTACGTGAACACCTTTATTCGCCGCAAGCAGACCGGCGCGAACTTCTTTGAGCGTGAAACTTTTCCCGGTGCCCGCCGCGCCGCGAAACAGCGTAACGTAATCTCTTGAAGCCAGGATGCGTCGAGTGGCAATGCGTTGCTCGTCATCAAGCGAGGCGTGCTGAATCTTGTGGCGGTCATTCAGGGCCGCGAAGCGATTCCGCCCATCTTGGGCGAGCCGGACAATCGCCTTCTCGCGTTCAAGCGTTTTCCGCGTTGTGACCTTATGGGGATGCTGAGTTTCGTTTCGCACGTAAGCGCGTTGGCGCGTCACGGATTGAGCATCGCTCAACGAGAAGTTTTGTCCGCGACCATGTTCCAGCGCATGACGCCACAGCTCGAACTCGTTCACTACTGAACGCCGGTCGAACAAGTGTTCCTCAGCCCACGCTATCGCGTCGGTGACGACATTCCGCGCACTGAACGTTTTTCGCCGCGCCACGTTGCCACGGGTCGAGTTTGATATAACTTCCTTTTCGTTGGCAGAAACCTGCGCATTCCAGAGCGCATTCAATCGGTTGCGGCCAATATCTTTGATTTTTCGCGCCCGTTTATTGTGGGCGATATTCTCTCGAATGTCCTTCACGTTACCGTTCCGTTTCTCGGGTTCGGCCTCAAGCAACGCTTGAGTCTCTCGGTCGATTTCGTTGTGACGCTTGGAGAATTTCTGAATCAACGCCTGCGGGATCCCCTTCACTTCAAAATCGCCGCGACGATTGTTTTCCAGTTCATATCCGTAGCGCCTCAAGTCCTTCGCGAGTTCGTGGTAGTAAACATTCTCGACGAATTTGCAGGCGGAAAGCATCTCGTAGGTTTCGAGAGCCTTCCAACGGTCTTCCACACGATCGCGCGTCGCATTGAAGACGATGCAGTGGCTATGCAAATGCGGGTCCAATGCGCGGGACGTGTCGTGATGGAACAGTGCGCCAACGACATTACCAGTCGTGCGGTAGCTCGACGCGCCATTCTTTCGGACGCGAGCCGCTGCAAATCTCTCCAATTCCGCGACGGCAATTCTTGCTGCGCGATGATGCGACTCCTCAATCCGGCGATCACCACCAACGAGCGCAACGACCGAAACGGATTTGGGCGGCGATAGCGTGAAGTCGTAGAACACCCGACGATTTTGGGGTTTGTGCCGCTGCGTCAACCGCGCATCCGTCTCGGGATTGATGTTGCGGCAGAGCTTCACGAAATCATCCATGCACACGTTCCCGCGAAGCCCCAATTCCTTCGCACCGACTCCGAACCAATCACCGGGCACATGCTTGCCCTCCGCGTAATAGTCGCCAGCGGAGAGATGCTCTTTGAAATACTTCTCCGCGTTGTTGAGGCTGTATTGAGCTTTGGCCGTAAGCACGAGCCAACCTAGCTATTTTCAACGCCGCGGATTGTCCGCGACTGCGGACATTCTCTCAGCTCACAGCCTTCTGGCGGTCCAGCACGCTCGTCATCCAAGCTCGCAGTTCATCAACCTCCTTCTGCAAATCTTGAGGTTTAGGGGGCGGCGTCCCTGCGGCAGACGGCTCCGAGTGTTGAAGCGTTGAGCAGCGACCGAAAGCCGCCCGCATCACCTTGCAATCATTGTCTGTGAGGATTGTAACCTTAATCAGATTCTTTGTATCAACGCCGTAGTCGAATCTGGAATATACCGGCGAGAGCGCCTGCTCAACCGCACGCTCCCACAAATCCCGCAAGTCGCCCGCGATGCCTTTCGCTTCACGCCACCACTTCGGGATGTCACCGTTATTGAAGGCATACGTCACATTACACAGATGCTTTTCTAATCCTGTGACGGCATCCAATACGGGTCGAACCCGCATCGGTGGTTCCGAATTGCAAAATCCGGTGCGGTCGGCTCCGCGACCAACACATTGATAGGCAATATCGGCGTTAAGCAGTCGCGCTTGTTCAGCGAGCTGTGTCAGAAAAACAATATCATGTGTGAAAACAATAATCTGCCGATTTTGTGATTCCTCGACGAGCCGCTTGGCGACCGCCTGCCGATAATCGTGGTCAAGCGACGAAACCGGGTCGTCGAAAACTATCCCCGATTTTCCGTCTGCCGTCGCAAGCTCAGACAAAAATGCAGCGAGTGCAATGCACCTGTATTCTCCTTCGCTGAGCACTAATCCAACTTCAGCCGACGGACTGGCGATAAGACTAATCTTGAATTTCGGCACGCCATATTGGCTCCCGGCCTGAACCAATTCGATGCGCAGTTTCGTTAAGCCCAGCCGGTCCAGTTCCTGTGAGAACCTGTCACGCAATGCGTTCGTCACGAGTTTTTCGGCGAGTGCCGTGCTTTTCGTCGTGGTGGCTCGCGTATCGGTGTCGTTAATCGCCGACGCCAGAACGGACAGTTTCTTGCGACGGTCGATTTCCTTCCGCACGTCATCGAGGACGGAGCCGAGCCAAACGCGATCCTCAAGTTCCTGACACTCTTGCTGCAATACCTGCCGCGCGGCGGCATTGGCCGCATTTTGGAGTTCAGTTATCCGGTTGCCAACCTGCGTTTCGAGTGTGCGCAATGACGCTATCGCCGCATCGGACAACTGCGGCAACACGGGCCAATTAGCTGCGGTCGCTTTGAGCAACAAGCGGCGTCGCCAACGCGCAATCGTCAGAAATCTTCGCAGCTCGTCGGCTACGATCGGGCTTTCCAACTCATCACGCACTTGGCCGAGAGCGTCGGTTTGTTCTTTGGCAGTGAAATTCGCTGCGCGGACTGCGGAGCGCGTTCGCTCGACGGCTCGCTTTGCATCTTGTGCCGCTTGTTGCGCGTTTTCTTTCACGAATGTCTCGAAATGCGAAAAGCGCCCTCGCGCTTCTTCGCCCAACTCTTGCAAGCATAACACGCAGCGGCTGCCATCCGCAGTTACAGGGAAAGGCTGGCCGTTGTATGCTTCCGCTTCGGAATACTTTCGTGCCGCCGTCCAAAGTGCGCGCCAAGTCTCCGAACCGATGTTCGGCAATGGTTCGTCTTTGAACAGGACATTAGCGGCCAAACGCGCCGCTAATGTCTTAGCCGCCTCATCGCTCAGTTGCTGCTTGAACTGCTCCGCAGCCCCTTCTGCTAGCGCCGCGTTCAATGCGACGGCCTTTGAAATCGTTTGCGCCAGTCGCTGTTTTCGGGGCCGAAGTTGCTCGGCGACTTTGCGAGGATCGCTCGCCAAATCGCCGCGCAGGGTCTCAAGCCGCTTCTGTTCGCCCTCACTCAAAACGGCCAGGGACTCAAAAGGTGCAATCGTGCTGGCTGCGGAGATTCCGGCGATCAGCTGACCGACTTTTGTCTGCCTTCCACATTTCGGGGAAACAAAAGCAGGAGGAATTGTCGCTTGAATCGCTTGCTGCTCGACACCCAATCTCCGTTTCACTTCCCGGCACGTTTCAGCGAGCCCCGCTAACAGTTCCAAAGCGGCAGGCGTGTAGGCCACATCGTTTGTTTTTTCGACGTGGGCAACAGCACATGCCGAATCAAACACACTGATTGAAGAGAGTGCATCATCCGCCGCCACCCCGTCAGTCCAGTTCGCGGAGGCAGCTTTTCCGCCAATCGAGTATTCGACTACCGCCGTAGCGGGCGTTTTTGGCTTCGGCAGGTAAACGTTTGGAAGAATTGTGACGTTCGCAACGCGAGCACGGCACGCTTTTTTCAGGACGCGGGCATAGCCGGATTTTCCAGAACCGTTCGCGCCGAAAACCGCCGTCAGCCCGGTGTCGCGAAATTTGAGAGTTTGTCCGTCCGCCAACGCATTCACGTTGGCTACATCTTTGACGCACTTCAGCGCGACATTATCACCGCTGCCGTCAGCGCGAACGTGCCCAACAGCAAGGGGCTCCGGCTTCTTTGCATCAACGGGAACAGACTCTTTCGGCTCGTGCTGCTGCCGACAGAACGTTGCGCATTCAGCCAAATCGATCTCGGTGAGCGCATCCTGAACACATAAACGACGCAGCGCGTCCCGCTGCCAAAGGCAAATGCCCTGGGACCACTGAACAATCTCCTGCATAGGAGTCAGCGGCTTCGGTTGCGGTTGGGCTGGAGCGCCAGTCATGAATCGGCAATATGGCAGACCAGCTACGGCGCATCAACCGCGCAATCCGGGTGCGCTACACGCCGCATTTTGTCCGCAGTTGCGGACAGCATCCAGGCGAACACGGGGCACGTTGGATGGCGTGGATACATTGTTTTTGCATGTGGACGCCCTACTCCTAACTGCCGTTAGGAATTCTTCCACAGCGTTGACAACAACGCTGGCAACCGTCGCGCCAACGTGGGCGCAACTCTGGTCACAACCACGCGGCAACTTCGCCGCAATCCAACTTCAACGTCGCCGCCACGCCACGGCACGTTCGCGACATGAATAACGCAACCGAAATTCGTTCCGCGCTCGCGTCGGTCGTCAAGACCTACGAGCCATCGCGGCGAGTCCGGTTCAAGAATCTCGCGCCGTTCAGGGACGAGATCCGCGAGCTGCGTGGCAAGGGCGCGGCGTTCGTCACAATCGCCGAGATTCTGAAAAAGCATTCGGTGAACGCATCGCATGAAACTGTGCGGCGATTTTATCGCGAAGAAATCGAACACAAGCCACGCGGTCGCAAACGCACCCGAAACGGAAGCAGAATGCGGCAGCAGCCGTCGCAGCCACGACGAAACGAAAGCAACAACGGCCATGCGCCGCGATCCGCCGCGACGAAGACGGAACGCGGGCCGCGCATCGCCAGAGTTGAAGACCTCTGAATCCAATGAAACGAACAGCAAAACCGAAACGGCTGAATCTAATCCTCAATGGCAAGGGCGGCGTGGGGAAAAGTTTCTTCGCGACGAATCTCGTTCAATTCCTGAAAGACCAATCGGTCGAACACGTCGCGTTCGACACCGACAACGAGAACTCGACATTGAAGCGTTTCCACGCCGACGCGGGTTTCGTTGAACTCTCAAAACCTGCTTCAATTGACGGGCTGTTCTCCGAGTTGAACAGCCAGTCGCTTGTCGTGGTGGACTGTCGCGCAGCGTCCACCGACATCTTTCTGGATTACTTTGCCGAGCTCAGCGTCTTCGACGTGCTGCGCGAACTCGACGCATCACTGACGTTAATCTCGCCGGTGAACCATGAGCCGGACAGCGTGAAGCAGGTTCAGCTTCTGACCGAGCGACTCGGCGATAACGCCGAATACGTCATCGTGAAGAACCATTCGTTCACCGACCAGTTCGCGATCTACGAAAAGAGCAAGACCCGTAACCGGCTTCTGAACGAACTCGGCGGACGCGAGATTGAGATGCCGAAACTCCAGGACTGGCTCGTCGTCGGACTGAATCAGGCCGGTTGCACCATTACGTCAGCACTGCGTCATCCGCACTTCTCCATCATGGACCGCCAGCGGCTCAAAAACTGGCAGCGGAAATTCAACGAGCAGGTCGAGTCGGTTCGCGACCTCATACTACCGGCGCGGCAACGCGCCGCGAAAGAAAAGGGAGCAGTCGCGTGAATGACAATTCGCGCAAGCAGGCGTTGCGAAACGCCGTCCTCGACTGGCAGCAGCGGCACAACATCGCCGACGGCGATCCGCTGTTGGCGACAGTCGAGCTTTGGGAAGCGTTCCTTGACAGTGCGAAAGCGCCGGACGCGACAGCCGCCGCGTTCGACACACGCCGGGAAATCGAACAACTCGACCGCCTCAGCAAGGCGTTCGCGAAGCAAAGCGGCGAAGTCATCCGCGAATTGCGGATGGTGCCAAAACTCAAGGGGGAGCTATGGATGTTTCCATACTTCACGGTCATCTTCACGACCATCATCGCGCTGATCGCGGGGATGCTCATCGGAAAATTTCTGCTTTAGTGACGATGAACGCAATTAGCAGCATCACGTTTCTACTGTCGCTCGCGACAGCAGCGTATTTTTACCAGACGCTCGCCAAGCCGCTCTCATGGATTTTTTCCGGCGTGTTCGTCGCCTTCGGTTTTGTCGCTTTGGCGTTCAGGCGTCCGAAATCGCCACCTATCGCCCGGCTCAAGGGTATGTCATGGTCTCGCGAAGACTTTTGTCGCGGTTGGCTGATTACCGGCGACACCGGCTCCGGCAAAACACGTTCGGGTATCACGCAGTTGCTCTATCAGGTCTTCGAGAACGAACCCACGTGGGGAGGACTCTGCATTGATGACAAGGGCGTGTATTGGGAAACCCTGCGCGAGATGGCCGCGCACTTCAATCGCCAGGACGATTTGATTTTGCTGCAAGTGAAGCCCGAAGGCGCGTCTGCCGATTGGAAGCCGTCGCACTCCTTCAACCTGACATCAGACCGCAGAATTCCGTTCAGCACCTACGCAAAGTTCGTCGTGGATACGGCCACGAGTTTGGGACAACAGGGAGACAAAGCATTTTTCAAGAACCAAGCGCAAACACACGTCGCGTTGGGACTGGAGGCCCTCTACGAGAGCGGCATGGACGTGACGCTGGAAAACGCGCACACCCTCCTACTCGATGAGATGGCGATGACCGAAGCGATGGAGGAAATCTCACACGGTCGCCAGACGGAGCGGCAGAAGATCGTCATCAACCATTTTTTGAATCGGTATCGCAACCAGCCGCCGGAGCAATTGGGCGGCGTAAAGGAAACGATTGCGAATTATCTCCACAGTTTCCTGACACCCGAAATCGCCGAAGTGTTTTGCCCGGCAGAAAACACGTTCGAGTTCGACGACATTGATCGCGGGAAAATCATCTGCGTGGCGATGCCGCAGAAATTTCAGGCCGAACGCCGCTACATACTAAGCAGTCTTTTGGATAGACTACATGTTGCGACTCCTGCATGATTTCGGAA
>VFQN01000456.1_pt1 | contig 76963 bp, 54 predicted proteins | sample 3512371 | NCBI WGS metagenome assembly VFQN01 (sample SAMN10412370, study PRJNA504923) | tailings metagenome | isolation source: Replicate 2 from Balatoc abandoned mine | place: Philippines: Itogon, Benguet | collected 2017-08-28 | reverse complement strand
ACCTGTGCGGGCTGGCGACGGTCACGTCGGCGTCGCGGATGGCGTTCGCGTTCGCGCGGGACGGCGGGCTGCCGTTCTCCGAAGCGGTGCGGCACGTCTCGCCGCGGTTCCGCACGCCGCCGGTCGCCGTCTGGGGCGTGGCCGCGGCGGCGGTCGCGTTCACCGCGTACACGCCCGTGTACACCACCATCACCGCCGTGTGCGTGATCTTCCTGTACGTCTCCTACGTGGTGCCGACGGCGATCGGGTTCGTGGCGCACGGCCGCTGGTGGACGACGTTCGGCCCGTGGACGCTCGGCGCGTGGTTCCGTCCGCTGGCGCTGGTGAGCGTGGTCGGGTGCCTCGGGCTCATCGTGATCGGGATGCAGCCGCCGAACGACCAGGCGGTGTACGCCGTCGGCGGCACGGCGGCACTGCTGGCGGTGGGGTGGTTCGCCCGCGCCCGCCGCACCTTCCCCGGCCCGCCGCACGGCGTCCTCAACGCCGCCCAACTCGCCGCGATCCGCGCCGCGGAGGCCGCCGTTCACGAGCCGCCGCACGGGACCGCGGGATGAGTGACGCCCCGCTGTCACCGACGGACCCGGTCGCCGAGTTGCTCGCGCGGACGCCGGCGCGGGTGCTCGCCGGCCGCGCAGGGCCGGGCTACCGCACCGACACCTGGCTGAAGCTCCGCGAGGACCACGCCGCCGCCCGCGACGCCGTCCACGCCGAGCTCGATCTCGACCGCCTCAGTCCACTCGTTCCCGAATTCGGGCTGTTCGCGGTGCACACGCGGGCGGTGACGCGCGCCGAGTACCTGACCCGCCCCGACCTCGGCCGCCGTCTCGACGACGCAGCACACGCACGGATCGCCGCCGACTGCCCGCGCGGCGCCGACCTCCAGGTGGTGATCGGCGACGGCCTTTCCGCGACGGCGGTGACGGTGCAGGTGCCGACGCTGCTGCCGCTGCTCGCCGCCGAAGCCGAGCAGCGCGGCTGGCGCTTCGGCCGTCCGTTCGCGGTGCGGCACTGCCGCGTCGGCGTGATGAACGACGTGGGCGAACTGCTCGCCCCGGCGGTGGTGGTGCTGCTGATCGGCGAGCGACCCGGGCTGGCGGCGGCGGACAGCCTCTCAGCGTACCTCGCGTTCCGCCCGCGCGCCGGGCACACCGATGCGGACCGGAACCTCATATCGAACATCCACGCCCGCGGCGTCCCGCCGGCGGACGCGGCCCGGCGGGTGGCCGCGCTCGCGGCGGCGGTGGCGCGGGCCGGCGTCAGCGGTGTCGCGGTGAAGGAAGAACTGCCGGCGGCTGACATGTCACCGTCACTGGAGTGACACCCCGCTGACGCGGAACCCCGCGGCCTGGTCGTGGGCGTACAGCCACTCGACCACGCCCGGCGTGAGCAGCACCAGCGACGCCCCGGTGGTGTGCGCGGCGACGAGGAACCGCACCACGTCGTCGGGCGCCGGCGCCGGCAGCCGACCGAGTACGACCGCCAGCGCGCCCAGCGCCGGCGCCACCACCGGTACGGGCTCCGGTGTGGGGGCCACTGGCACGGGTTCTGGCTCGGGCGCGGCAACCGTCTCGGGCTCGGCAACGAGCTCGGGCTCGGTAACGAGTTCGGATTCCGGCGCGGGTTCGGGCTCCGATACGAACTCGGGTTCCGGCGCGACCACGACGGGCTCCGGCTCGGGCACGATCGGGGTTGGCTCTGCGGGAACAAACGCTTCGCGGCCGGTCGCCAGCGCTGCGGGTAGCACCTCGCCGATGAGCCGCCTGGGCGTGGGCCGGTCCCCCGTGAGTTCGGCCAACACCTCCGGCATGAGCGGAAAGAGGCTGTAACCCTGCGCCGGTGACCCGTGCGCCTCCAACACGGCGCGGTCCTCCGCGGATAGGTCGGCGCTGAAGACCGGCGGCGCGGCGTCGGGGTCGCGGTCGGTCGCCTCGAACCACGCTTCCAGCCGATCCGTGCCGAGCCGGGCGGCGTTCAGGTACGCGCCGGTGAGTTCGACCACGTCCGGGCTATTCAGAACGAACGCTGACCCGGCGGGCGCGTCGCGGAGCGCCACGATCGCGCGGACCCACTCGCCGGCCGCCGCGAGCGCGTCGAGCATCGCCGGTTCGCCGTCGTCGATCAGCAGGATGACTTCGGGGCCGTCCGGAACGGCCGCGGCGGCCGGCGCTGGAAGGGCCACGAGTGCGGCGTCGCGGGCGGCGTTCAGGAGCGCGGCGGCGGTGGCGCGCTCGTTCTGGAGGTTCGTCTTCAGCTTGGCGACGTAGCGCTGGGCCTTCGGGTCGGCGAGTCGCGCCGAGTTCACGTCCGGGAACTCGAAATCGACCGGCTCGAACCGCTCCGCGTCGGGGTCCGCCACGCCCGTCGCAACGCGTTTCACCATCGCACGGAAGGCACTTTTGCGCTTCGGCGTGTCGCGGAACAGCGCCTCCTTCGTCGGCCCGGCGAGGAGCGCGGCGAGCCCGTCGCCGTGCGTCTCGGCGACGGCACGCTCGTCCGGCGGCGGGCGCCCGCCCGCCTTCACCGCCGCGTCGCACGCCGCCCGCGCCGCCGCCGTGCGCTCCCGCAGCGCGGCGCGGACGCCCTCGAGCAGCAGTTCGGTCGCGGCCGCCTCGTCGAGCGCCGGTGGCGGCGCGGGGGCGCTGAGCCCTTCGGCAGCGAGGACGGCCGTGAGATCGTCCGCGCCGGACACCGTGACGACGCGCGCGGCCGCCGGCAGGTGCAGCGCGAGCCAGCGGAGCAGGTGCGTCTTGCCGCTGCCGCCCGCGCCGACGACCGGCACGACGACGGGCGCGGCCGGCGCGAGGAGCGCGTCCAGCACGGCGCGCTCGTCGGCGGACTCGGCGCCGCGCGTGAGCCGCGCCGGCTGATGCACCGCGACGAGTACGGCGGTCGGAAGGGTCGCGGCGTCGGGCGGGGCGCACGCGGTGAACGCCCCGGGGGGGGGCCAGAAGTCGAGAAGCGTCACGGACGAGTTCCGGTGGACAGGGCGGTCAATCGGCGGCGTCCCCGAACGGGTTCCACGTCGCCAGGAACACGGCGCCGGCGGCGTCGAGCCGCAGCGCCGGGCTCGCCACGCCGCGGAGCAGCGCGTCGGCCACCGCCTTCTCGGCCGCCGCGTGCGCCTTCTCGGCCTTCTTCTGCGGGCCGGTCAGGAACGCCAGCCGGCTCGCCGTCTGGGCGTCGCGGTCGGCGGCGGCGCGGCGGGCGGCGGCCGTCCGCGTGCTCACCTCGTCCTTCCACCGCGCCGACGCCCGCACGGCCTTCTCCGCCGCCTTGCGGGCGCGCTCCACCTTCTTGGCCCACTCCGCGCGCGGCACGTGCGGCAGCAGCACCGCCCACCGCTCGGCGTTCAGGTTGAAGTCGCGCCCGCCGTCGGGCCGCACCCGCTTCGAGTACTCCTCCGCCAGCACCGGCGTCTTCGCCGACTTCTCCGGGATGAGTTCCAGGTCTTGGTCGAGCCACACGGACACGGCGAACGGCGGGAACACCCAGTCGGCCTGGCGGCGGACCGCGGCCACCGAGCCGCCGTCGGGCAGCTCTTCGACCGCCTCGGCGGTCGGGCACTCGACGATGAACTCGAAGCGGAAGGCGACCTCGGCCGGCTTGGCGTACTTCGCCTTCGGCCGGTAGCGCCACATCGCCGCCACCGCGCCGCGGTCGTCCCAGCCGACGTACTCGACGAGCGAGCTGGTGAACGGGTCGCCGATCCGCGCCAGCGCCACCCGCTCGCGCTGGGCGCGGACGCGGTCGAACGTCAGGGCGTAGGTGAGCGGCGCGTGCGGCGTCGAGCGCTCGTCGTCGGTGTCGATGATGTGGGCGAAGTGGCGGACGAGGCGGCCGCTCGGCATGAGCGTGGCCGGGCCGCCCTCGCCGACCGGCCGGCGGAACTGGTAGCGCCACACCCCGGTGTCCGCCCCGCCCTCGCCGCGGCGGGCGAACTGGAGCGTCTCGCCGACCCAGGTGTGGGTCGCCTCCTGCCACTCGGCCGCCTTCGTCGCGTCCGTCTCCCGCAGCGTCTCGGCGAACGCCTCGTGCCCCGGCGGCGCCTCCACCGCGTCGAGCTCGTCGAGCACCTGGATGTCGCGCAGCGTCGTCTCCACCACGCCCTCGTCGCCGCCGAGGCGGTCGGTCGCGGCCTTGATGGCCGCCGGCCCCTCGGCGAGCGTCAGCGGGTAGAGCGCGTCGAGCTCCGCTTCGGTCACGTATTGCAGCGCCGCGATCGAGCGCTCGAAGACGCGGTAGCCGAGGTCGAGGTAGTCCGCGGCGGCGCCGGACAGGGCGTCGCCGGTCGCCGTCGGCACCACCGACCGCACCGGCGTGCCGACGCCGAAGCGGTCGAGCCGGCCGACGCGCTGCTCGACGCGGTTCGCCGACCACGGCAGGTCGTAGTGGACGAGCAGCGTGCCGCGGCCGTGCAGGTTCAGCCCCTCCTCGGCCGCCGCGTCGCACACCAGCACCCGGAACGTCTGGCTGGCGCGGAACTGCTGCCACCCGGCCACGCCGTGCCGCAACACCTGGCCCGGCCACTTCTTCACGAGCGTGTCGTACACCGCGTCCGCCGCGGCGGGGTAGGTGGCGAACACGACGGCGCGGGTCGTCTGTGTCTTCGGGAGCGAGAAAGCGCGGTCGAGCCCGGCGACGACCGCGGCGATGCGCGCGTCCGGCTCGGCGGCGACGGCCGCGTCGCGGAGCTTCGCCAGGACCGGCTTCTCGCCCTTGAACTCCGGCGTCGCCGTGAGCAGCCGTTTCGTGAAGGCCGACAGCGGCGGCGGGTCGGCGGACGATTCGCCGAGCCGGACTTCGACCAGCCCGGCGAGCGCTTCGGGGTCGGCCAGCGCCTCGGCGAAGAGCGCGTACAGCCGGCCGTAGTCCGCCGCCTTCTTGCCGGTCGCGGCGGCGCCCGCGCGCCACTCGTCGAGCAGTGCCCCGAGCGCCGGCGCGGCCGGGTCGTCGTAGGTCCAGCGCACCAGCCCGAGGCGGCCGGGGAGCAGCCCCGCCACGCGGTCGTCGGCGCGGCGGTTGCGCAGGAGGCGGCGGTGGAGGCGGTACGCCTCCGACACGTGCGACCGCAGCGCGCGGATGATCTCCTCGCGTTTCGGGTCGTCCGGGTCGGCGCCGTAGGCGAGGAGCGGGCGGAGTTCCTTGCCGAGCTCCTTCAACCGGGCGTCCTTCGGGAAGGCGTCGAGCAACTGGTCGAGCGCGGTTTCGAGGTAGCCGCCCTCCTCGTCCGGGCGGAACAGGTGGTACAGCTGCGCGACCTTCTCGTGCGTGGCGAGGCGCTCGCGGAAGCCCTCCAGGTCGCCGAGCGGGTACACCACCGGGTCGAGCAGGTGGAGCAGTGCCTGAAAGCCGACCTCATCCGAGTGCAGCGTCGGCGTCGCCGACAGGAGGAGCAAGCGCGTGCGCGGGTCGGTGACGAGCGTGCGGATGACCTCGAACCGCTTCCGCGGCTTGCTGCTCGCCGCCTCGCCGACCCAGCGGGCGAGCTGGTGCGCCTCGTCCACCACGACGAGGCCGACGGCCTCGGTCTTGTCCAGGTCGGCGTCGTGCGGCAGCACGCGGACCGACTCCCCGAGGAACGGCCCGAGGCGGAAGCGGTGCGTGAGTTCCGCTTCCCACTGCTTCACTAAATGGCCGGGCGCGAGGACGAGGACCTCGTGGTCGGCGGGGTGGTCGAGGACGTACTGGCGGACGATCACGCCGGCCTCGATCGTCTTGCCGAGCCCCACCTCGTCGGCGAGGAGGTAGCGCTGCTGCGGGTCTTGCAGCACGCGACGAACCACTTCGACCTGGTGCGGCTCCAGGTCGATGCCGGCGGAGAGGAGCCCGGTGAGCCCGGCGCAGGCACGGCGCTGCTCGATGACCGCGCGCACGAACCCGGCGCGGCGCTGCTGCCAGTGCGGCGTCTCGGTGATGCGAGCGGCGAGGAAGACGGCCGGCTCGGGGAGCGGCAGGTCGCAGCGGGTGTACAGCTCGACCGCCGGGACGAGCTCGTGCTTGGCCGCGTTCGGGAAGCGGACGACGTAGTCGGCGTGGTGCGACGCCAGTGCCCGCCCGGCCCGCCACGACACGCCGTCGGCGAGCTGCTGGTAGACGCGCGTCTCGCCCTCCAGCGTGGCGGCGCGGACGGTGGCCGGTGCGACCGACTCGACCACCGGCTCGACGCCCGGGCCGACGAAGTACTCGATGGCGACGGTCTTGCCGGCCGACTTCAACTTGCCGACGCCGAGCGCGTTGGCGGTGGAGCGCACGAACTCGCCGCGGCTGACGACGACCGGTTTCGGCATCGGCTTCGGTCCCGCGGCGCGGTGGGGGCGCTCGCCGGTCGAGCGTGTGTGAAAATGATAGGCGTCGGCGTGTCGGGCGTCCCGCTACCGCAATCGCACCGCCACCGTCGCCTCGGTCAGGAGCGTGGCGCCGGTCGGGAGCGGGCCGGTAGCGCGGAACCGCAACAGCTCGTCGGCCCGCGCCCCGGCGGCGACACGCACCCGGACCGTCGCCGCCGTCTCGCCCGCGCCGAGGCGGATCGGGTCGGCGGTGAACCCGGGCGGGCCGACGAGCTCGACCGTCGCCGGGCCGGGGAAGTTCGGCGTGCGGTCCAGCACCAGCCGACACTCGACCACCGCCCCGGCGGCCGCGTCCGCCGCCGCCGTTTCGGCCCGCAGCCGGGCCACCGGCGGCAGGGTGCGGATCATACACCGCTTGTCGGACACGGCGAGCAGGGTCTGCTTCTGGCCCCACCGGTCGGTGAACGTGGCGTAGGCCTGCGCGTACGGGCGGGAGTGGTGCTGCACCCCGGCGAACATCGTCTCGGGCAGGTGGACGCGGTTCATCACCGTGGTCGCCCCCGGCGGGACGACCGTCTCGACGACCTCGATGCCGTCCAGGTCCTGCACCTGCCGGTCGCAGAGCTGGAGCGTGATCGGGCCGTCGAACCCGTCGAGGCGCTCCACCGTCATCGCGTAGGGGTAGACCGTGCCGCGGTGGGCGTACTGGTACGCCTCGTTGCACGTCAGCCGGAAGACGGGTTTGTGCTGGCCCGTGAGGGCGCCCGACTCGCCCGCGCCGGCGAACGTGGTCACCGCCGCCGCGTGCTCGCCCGGCGCGCCCGCCACTACCGCGCGACCGGTGAGCCGCACGGCCGCGTCGGTCGGCCGGGCGTCGGCCTTGGCCACGATGCCGAGTTTGAGCCGGGTCACGCCCTCCGGCACGCGCGGCGGGTCGAGCGCCACACCGTCGGGGAGCCCGGCCGCGGCCAGTTCGATCGGCCCGGTGAAGCCGCCGGAGCGGCGGACCGTCAGGTCGAGCTCGGTCTTCGCGCCCTGGACGACGTTCACGTAGTCCGGGTCGAGGCGGAGCGCGAAGTCGGGCGCGGCGCGGCGGACCGACAGGCGATAGCCGAACTCGGGCCCGCCGCGGGTGCCGTGCTGCACGTCGCGGACGCGGAGTCGAACCGTCCCGTCCGCGGGTGCCGTCCACTCGAACGCCGCGTCGCGGTCGGTCGCGGGGCCGGCGGTCGCGCGCTCGGTCCCGCCGGCGTCGAGTAGCGCCACCACCGGCAGCGCCGCCGACTCTGTGGGGAACGGCTCGCAGGCGACGGCGATCATCTCGCCCTTCTTCGCCGTGAACGAGTACCAGTCCTCGGCGTCGGGCGTGGTGAACCGGCCGCTGACCGCCGCCGGCAGGGTGAGCGGGAGCGGGGTGGCGCGGCCGCCAGGATGGGCGAGCTCCGGGCCGAGCCCGGCGAACAGCGGGGTGATGCCGCGGAAGCGGAACGGGCCGGGGCGCTCCGGAAACACCACCCGCTCGCGCACCACGCGGAACCCGTCGGTGCCGGTGAGGGCGTACAGGTCCACATCGCGCGCCTCGCCGGCGCGGGCAGCGGATGGGAACGCGAACGGCGCGTACGGCGCGGCGGTGAGCGTGGCCCGGTAGACGTAGGCCGGGCCGCCCGGGTAGCCGAGGTTGGCGACGTGGACGCGGTAGTCGCCGGCGACCGGCGCCCGGAACGCCACCACCGGGTCCGCCCCGACGCGAACCTCCTGTACCGGCAGCCGGGCACCCGCCGCGTCGGTGACCGTTATCACCGGGTCGAGCGGCGAGCCGATCCGCGCCGCCATGATGTCGCACGCCACCACGTCGCCGGCGGCGGCGGCGAGGACGAAGTAGTCCTCGTCGCGCTCGCCGGCGATTTGGCCGTTGACCACGACCGGCAGCGTGACGCGCTCGGCGCGGTCGGGGCGAGAGTTGGGCTCGGTCTCGATGAACTCGGGCAGGTCGCCGACGACGAACGGCCGCGGCCGGGTGCCGCCCCACCCGCCGCTCGCCCGCCACAGCCGCACGCCCGGCTCGGCGTCGGCGGCGACGGCGACCTCGGACTCCCACTCGCGCGGGTACGCGGTGGCGGCGCCGACCCCGTCGGCGTCGCGCGGCGGCCGCCTGGCGGATGGTTCGTAGTACGGGTGCAGTTCCGGGCCGAGGACGGGCGGGGCGCTGACGCCGTCGCCGACGAGCAGGAAGCGCATCCCCGGCGGGAAGCACTCGCCGCCGACGCGGACCTTTACCGTCGTCCCGCGGCGGGCGCCGGCGGGGAAGACGTGGGTGCCGGACGGCTCGCGCGACGGCACCGACTGCCCCGCGGCGGACGCGGCGATGGTGGCGGCGGCGAGGACGAGGAGGTGACGCATGGCAGTTCCCGCTGGGAAGTGGGGCCGTCGCGCGTGCCGTTCGGCGAGCGCGGAGGTTGACGGTGTGGTGAGCGCCCCTGGACTCCGCGGTAGACTTTCCCCCTCACCCCGCCGCGAAGCGCGGCGACCCTCTCCCCCGAGGGGGAGGGTGGGGGTGGCACACCGGCTCCAAACGTGCCCGCGCCGCGGTCGTGGGGGCGTGCCAAGGGGGCCGGGTACGCCCACCCTCGCCCCTCGGGGGAGAGGGTCGGCCGAAGGCCGGGGTGAGGGGAACCACCTGACGCGAAGTTCGGGGATGATGACCCCGCCCCCCCGCTCCCGGCCGGCGCGTCACGCGAACAGCTCTAGCACCGGCCGCCCGCCGGACGCGAGCTCGACCGGGCGGCCGGTCGGGGTGTGGACCACCGCCGCCGGGTCCATCCCGAGCGCGTGCAGGATCGTCGCCGCCATGTCGCCGGGCGTCACCGGGCGGTCGGTCACGGTCGCGCCGATCCGGTCCGTGGCCCCGAGCACCACGCCCTTCTTCAGCCCGCCGCCGGCCATCACGATCGAGAACGCCTGCGGCCAGTGGTCGCGCCCGGCCATCGTGTTGATCCGCGGCGTCCGCCCGAACTCGGACGTCACCACCACCAGCGTCGAGTCGAGGAGGCCGCGGGCGTCGAGGTCGGCGACGAGCGCCGCCAGCGCCCGGTCGAGCGCCGGCACGAGCAGGTCGCGGAGGCTGCGGGTGTTCTCGCGGTGCGTGTCCCAGTGGCCGTTCTCGACGCTCACGAACCGGCACCCGGCCTCGACCAGCCGGCGGGCGAGGAGGCAGCACTGGCCGAGGCTCGTCATCCCGTACGCCTCGCGCGCCGCCGGCCGCTCGCGCCCCAGGTCGAACGCCTCCTTCGCCCCGGCGGTGGTCATCAGCCTGGTCGCCCGGTCGCGGAACTCGTCGGCCGCGCGGGCGTCGCGGGCGGCGGCCTCGGCCGCGCGCTCGACGCGGTTCAGCTCGGCCAGCGCGGCGCGGCGGCGGACCGCCCGGTCGCTCGTCACGCCCTCCGGGAACACCACGTCGCGCACCGCGAACCCCGGGGCGGCCGGGTCCGACTCGATCACGAACGGGGCGCACGCCGGGCCGAGGAACGCCGGCCCGCCGCTGCGCAGGAAGCACGGCACCGACAGGTACGGCGGGAGCGGGCCGCCGCGGTCGGCGGCGCGGGCCACCATCGACCCGATGCTCGGGTGGATGTTGTTGTTGCGGGTGCTGTTGAAGTCGCCTGGGCCGGGCGTGTTCCCGGTCATCATGATGTGGTAGCCGCGGCCGTGGTCCGGGTCGCCGTGCGTCAGCCCGCGGAGGATCGCCAGTTTGTCCGTCACCTTCGCCGTGTGCGGGAGCAGGTCGGTCAGGCCGACCCCGGGGACGGTGGTGCGGATCGGGCTGAAGTCGCCGCGGATCTCGGCCGGCGCGTCCGGCTTGTAGTCCCACATGTCGTGGTGCGGCATCCCGCCGATGAGGAACACGAAGATGCAGTTCACGTCCCGCCGCGTCGGGTCGGCGCCTTGCAGGCGGAGCGCCTGGGCGAGGCTCAGCCCGCCGACGCTGCCGAGCCGCAAAAACCCCCGCCGGTCGATCCCGTCGCAGTAGCGCGGTGCCATCGGTCGCCCCCGGGTCGGCGGTCAGAATTCGTGAGTAGTCGACCTGCACCGTCGAAATCCTCGGTCGGGTGAAGGTCGCCTCGGGTCCGGAGCCCCGAAGGGGCGGCAGTCAATAGCCCAGGGTGTCAACCCTGGGTCGCCTACGGCGGAGTTCGTGGGAGCAACGCCCGTCGGACACCGCCTACGCACCCAGGGTTGACACCCTGGGCTATTGACTGCCGCCCCTTCGGGGCTCCGGACCCGAGCCGGGGATTTCGACACACCGTCGTCGGCACACTCCGTGTGCCGACGGCATTCCACCCCGTCAGTACGAGAACAGGAACTCGTTCGCGTTCAGCAGCGCCCACAGGAAATCCTGTGCGGCGTCACGCGGCGGCGTGGCGGCGAACAGTCGACGGGCCGCCCGCTTCTCCTTCTCACCCGCCGGGCGGCCGAGCGCGGCCAAGCACAGCTCGTCCACGATCTCGGCCTCGGTCTTGTTCGCGGCGATCAGCCGGGCCACCCGCCCGCCCGGGGCGGCGACCTTGGCCTCGACCTCCGGGGCGTTCATGAGGTGGAGCACTTGCGCCATCGTCGGCTCCGTCGTCCGCCCGCACTCGCACGGCGTCAGCCGTTCCGACCGGCCGAACACGTCGAGGAAGTACGACGGGGCGCGGTTGTCCCACAGGTCGATGGCGCGGGTGCCCCGCGGCCGCCCGGCGAACGCCTCGGGCACGCCGGTCACGTCGGAGATGGCGTCGAGCAGCACCTCCGCGGGAAGGCGCCGCACGAGCCGCCGCGAGGCGAACTGCTCGTCGTCGCGGTTGGTGGCGTTCGGCACCGCCGAGAGCTGGTACGCCCGCGAGGTCAGGATCAGCCGGTGGACGGCCTTGACGTCGAACCGGCTGTCCACGAGCACCCGCGCGAGGTGGTCGAGGAGCGGTTCGTTCGTCGCCGGGTTGGTCGAGCGCAGGTCGTCCTCGGGCTCGACCAGCCCGCGGCCGAAGTAGTGCTTCCAGAGGCGGTTCGCCGCGAGCCGGGCGAAGTACGGGTTGTCCGGCGCGGTGACCCACGCCGCCAGCCGGGGGCGCGGGTCGCCGGGCGCGTCGGCCGGCACCGGCGGCCCGCCGGGCGGGCGGACCGGCACGCGGCGGTCGGTCCCGGGGATCTTCGTTACGCCGGTCGTGCCCGTGTGGCGGACGAGTTCCTCCTCGCCGCCGAGCTTGTCCCGGCGCATCCCGTCGAAGAACCCGGCGAGGCCGTAGAAGTCGTCCTGCCCCCACACCTCGAACGGGTGGTGGTGGCACTGAGCGCATTCGAGCCGCACGCCCAGGAACGCCTGGCTGACCGCCCGCGCCGCCTCCTCGGGCGTCGGCGCGGCGCGGAAGAGGTTCGCCGGGCCGACGCGGTACGACGAGCCGGAGGCGGCGATCAGCTCGCGCGCCCAGGCGTCGTAGGGGCGGTTCCGCGCCAGCTGCGTCACGAGCCAGCGGTGGAGCTCGTATGCGCCGCGGTCGCCGAGCTTGTCGCGGTTCACGAGCAGGACGTCGGCCCACTTCATCGCCCAGTACGCGGCGTACTCCGGCCGCGCCAGCACCGCCTCGACGGCCTTCTCGCGCTTCTTCGGGTCGCGGTCGGCGAGGAAGGCACGCACCGCATCAGGCGTCGGCAGCGTGCCGGCGACGTCGAGGTGGAGGCGGCGGAAGAATGTGGCGTCGTCGGCGAGGGCGGACGGCACGATCCCCATCGTGCGAAGCTTCGTCCACACGTGGCCGTCGACCGCGTTGTGGACCGAGAGGTCCGGGTACGGGTTCGGCGCGTCCGGCCGCGGCACCTGGAAGCGGGCGACGGCGACGAGGCCCATGTAGTGAACCGTGACCGCCGCCTCGCCGGGGACGGCGCCGGTGGTGACGCGGCCGCCCGGCGCGACCTCGGCGACGTGGGCGGCGTTGCTCGCGTACCCGGCGGCGGCGGTCACGTCGCGGGTGGTGCCGTCGGAGAACGCGACGGTCGCGGCGATTTGGTGGCCGGCCTTCAGCCCGAGTACCTGTTGCGCGGGGCTGACCCGCAGTGCGACCGCCCGCGGCGCGTCGGCCGGTCCCTCGCCCGTCCCCTGCCGCAGCCACGCGAGGAGGAGGGCGTAGTCGGGCGAGTCCGGGGCGACGCGCCGCCCGCCGCCGTGCGGCACCCGCCCGGTCGCCTTCAGGAGCAGCAAGCTCGACTCGGGTGCGGCGGCGAACACTCGGCGGCCGCGCGCCTCCTTCACGAGCGCGTCGCGGTCGGCGGCGGGGTCGAAGCCGAACACCGAGAGCTTGAACCCGTTCTGCCCACTCGCCCGCCCGTGACACCCGCCGCCGTTGCACCCGTAGCGCGACAGCAGCGGCATCACGTCGTTGACGAAGTGGACCGGCCGCGGCGCCGGCTCCGCGCGCGCCGGAGCGGCGTGGCCGAGGAGCAGCACGGCGGCCACGGCGATGACCGGCCGCCGGCCGGCGGCGCTGTCGCGGGGCGGGACCATGACCAAGCCTTCCGGGGAGAACGGGTCGGCCGGGCGGGGTGGGTGCGGTCGGGGGAATGATCTTTCTCGTGCCCGAGTTTGCCCCACGCGCCAGGTTCGTACAAGCGGTTATGCGCGTTGTGCGCCGGCCGGATTCCGCATCCGGTTAAGCCGCCGGACGTCGTTTCTCCCCCCCATGCCTCCCCCGCCCCTCCCGCTGGCCGACCTCACCCCCGACCACCTCCGGGGCGTCACCCAGGTTCACGCCAGCGACCCGGCGCGGCCCGGGTTCCACGTCTGGGTGCCCGTCCCCGGCCTCGGCCGCGCCGGCGACGTGCTCGAAGTCGTACTCGATTCGGCCCGCGCGCCCGACCCGGTCGCTGTGTTGCGGGCACTCGTCGCCGCCGTCGTTGCCGATTGTCGCAGACCCCCGGACCCGTCCTGACGCCGCGCCGCCTCGTACACCATCCCCAGACCCGCAGACGGGAGGGCCGACGATGGCGCTGCGTTTGCCGGGGGTGGGGAACGCCACCTGACGCGCGGTCCGAGGACCGACGCGGCGTCATCAGGCCGAAGTATGGATCGCGTAAGGTCCGGCGAATGCGCCGGAATTTCTGTCAGTGCGGGCCGCCCCGGTCCGCTTTCCTGGGGCGCCGCCGGGCGGCGGCCGTCGCGGATGCCATGACCGACCCCGCCCACGACACCCTCTGGCTCCACGACCGCGTCGCCCGCCTGCGCGACGGCGACCGCGCGGCCGCCGACGAGCTCCTGTGCGCCGCGGCGGCCCGGCTCGAACGGCTCGCCCGGCGGATGCTGGCGAGCTTCCCGGGCGTCCGCACCGGGGCCGACACGGGCGACGTGGTGCAGGGGGCGATGTTGCGCCTCATGAACGCGCTCCGCGCCGTACAACCGGCGTCCACCCGCGACTTCGCCGGGCTCGCCGCCCTCCAGGTGCGGCGCGAGCTGCTCGACCTGGCCCGCCACTTCGCCGCCCGCGGCGTGAATACCCGCGTCCCCGACCCGGGCACCGCCGACTTCGGTGCCGGCGACGGCGACAGCGTCGCCGACCTCGACCTGTGGACGCGCTTCCACGCCGCCGCCGGCGAACTCCCGCCGGACGAGCGCGGGGCGTTCGACTTGCTCTTCTACCAGGGGCACACCCGAGCCGAGGCGGCGCTGCTCCTGGGCGTGTCCGAGCGCACCGTCTACCGGTGGTGGGCGGCGGCGTGCGTCCGACTCTCCGACCGGCTCGGGGGAGCGCCCCCCGGCTGACCCCGCCACCCGCGAGGGCCGTCCCGTGTCCGACGAACCTGCGCCTGAGACCGATCGGGTCGCCGACCTGCTGTTCGAGTGGCAGCTGCGCGGCGAACGCGGCACGGCGCCGACGTCGGCCGAGGCGTGCGCGGGCAGCCCGGAGCTCGCCCCCGAGTTCGCCCGCCGGGCCGCCGCCATGCGCTGGGTCGAGGGGCTGTTCGGCAACGACGGCGGCGGGAGCAGCCTGGTCGAGTTCGGCCCGCCGCCGGAGCCGGACGACGGCCCGCCGCCGGTCCTCCCGGGGTACGGCCCGCTGGAGCGGATCGCCCGCGGCGGGATGGGCGTGGTGTACAAGGCCCGGAACCTGGCGCTCGACCGGGTGGAGGCGATCAAGACGGTCCGCCCGGGCGAGTTCTCCGCCCCGCGCGAGCTGGCCCGGTTCCGGTTCGAGGCGGAGGCAGCCGCAAGCCTCGCGCACCCGCACATCGTCACCGTGTACGGGGTCGGCGAGGTGGCCGGGCGGCCGTACCTGGCGATGCGCTGGGTGAACGGGTCGTGCCTCGCCGACCACCCGCGGTCCACCCCGGCGGCCGAGGCGGTGCTGCTGGCGAAGGTCGCCCGGGCGGTCCACTTCGCCCACCAGCGCGGCATCCTCCACCGCGACCTGAAGCCCGGGAACGTCCTGGTGGACGGGGCCTGCGAGCCCTACGTCGCCGACTTCGGCCTCGCCCGCCCGCTCGACCTGAACGCGACCATCTCCGGGGCCAGCATCCCGCTCGGCACGCCGGGGTACATGTCGCCCGAGCAGACGCGGTGCGAGCCCCGGCTGACGGTGGGGTCGGACGTGTTCGCCCTCGGGGTGGTGCTGTACGAGCGCCTCACTGGCCGCGTCCCGTTCCCCGGCCGCACGCCCTACGAGGTGATGGAGCGGGTGCGCACCGCCGCCCCGCGGCCGCCGGGCGAGCTCAACCCGGCGGTCAGCCGGGACCTGGAGGCGGTGTGCCTGCGCTGCCTCGAAAAAGACCCCGCCGACCGCTACCAGGGCTCCGACGAGCTGGCCGACGACCTCGACCGCTACGCCCGCGGCGAGCCGGTCGCGGCTCGGCCGCCGGGGTTCTGGGACTGGGTCCGCCAGCTCGCCCGCACCCGCCCGGAACCGCACCCGCACTACTCCTGGCCGGTGACGGTGTGGTTCGGGGCGATCACGCTGATCGCCGCCGGGGTCGTCCACTGGCTGGTGCAGTCCGCCGGCTCGGCGGCGGCGGTGTGGGTGGTGCAGGGGGCGGCGGGGGCGGGGATGGCGGTGGTGCTGTGGTGGTACATGCTCCGCCGGTTCCGCCGCCTCCCGCCGACCGAGCGGCACTCGCTCATCATCGCCGCCGGCTCGGTCGCGGTGATGCTGGCGCTGACGGCGGCGTACGTGCCGCCGTCGGCCGACGCACCGGCCCGGCTGGCGCTGGGCCTGTACCCGCCGCTGATGGCGGCGTGCGGGCTGGGGCTGTTCGTGCTCGGGTCCACGAACTGGAGCCGGTTCTTCCCGATCGGCGTGGCGGTGATCGCGCTGACCCCGGTGACGGCGTGGGTCGGCGACGCCGGGCCGGTGCTGTTCGGGTGCGTGATCGCGGTGGTGATGTGGTACTGGTCGTACGCGAAGGGCGTGAGCTTCCGCGGCCCGGCCCCCGGCGGCGAGTGACGAGTCACCAGGCGCCAGGCGCTTTTCGTGTCAGCCCCGCCGGCCGCGCTCCGCTTAATGGGTGTCGTCCCCCTCGACCACCCGTCCGGAGCGCCCCGATGTCCGCCCTCCACCCCTCCCACCCCGGGACGCACGCCGTCGTCGTCGGCGGGAGCGTGGCGGGGCTCCTCGCCGCCCGCGCCCTCGCCGACCACTTCGACCGGGTCACCGTTCTCGACCGCGACTGGCTCCCCGACGGCCCCGACCCGCGGAAGGGGACGCCGCAGGCGCGGCACATCCACGTCCTCCTCACCGCCGGGCGGCGCGTGCTCGAACGCCTCTTCCCCGGCCTCGTGCAGGACCTCGTGGCCGCCGGCGCCGAGGACTACGACGCGATCGCCGACCTGGAATGGGTCTCGCCCGTCGGCCCGGGCGTCCGCTTCCCGTCCAACATCCGCCTGCTCGGGGCGTCGCGCGACCTGATCGAGTGGGGCGTGCGGTCGCGCGTCGCCGCCCGCCCGAACGTGCGGGTGCGGTCGGGGGTGGACGTGACCGGCTACCGGCTCGACCCCGCCGGCCGCCGCGTCGTCGGGGTGACGGTCGAGGACCGCACCGGGGAGTGGAAGGTGGCGGAGGCGCTCGGCGCCGACCTCGTGGTGGACGCCTCCGGGCGCGGGTCGCGGACACCGCAGTTCCTCGCGGAGCTCGGCTTCCCGCGGCCGCGCGAGACGGTGGTGAACGGGTTCCTCGGCTACGCCAGCCGGGTGGTGCGGCCGCCGGCCCGGTGGGCGGCCGACTGGAAAACGTTCCACGTGCAATGCGCGCCGCCGATCCGCCGCCGCGGTGGGGCGATCGCCGCCGTCGAGGGCGGGCGGTGGATCGTCACCCTGGCCGGCGGCGGAAAGGACTACCCGCCGACCGACGAGGAGGGCTTCCGCGACTTCGCCCGCAGCCTCGCCGACCCGCGCTTCGCCGAGGCCTACGAGGCGGCCGTGCCGCTGACGCCGGTCGTCGGCACGAAGACGACCGAGAACCGCGTCCGCCACTACGAGGAGCTGACGCACCGGCCGGAGGGGCTGCTCGTGACCGGCGACGCGGCGTGCGCGTTCAACCCGGTCTACGGCCAGGGGATGTCGGCCGCCGCAGTCGGGGCGGAGGTGCTTGCGGGTTGCCTGCGGAAGACGCGGCCGGGTGCCGCCGGGCTGGCGGCGCGGTTCCAGAAGCGGTTGGCGCGGGCGAACAACCGCCCGTGGCTGCTGGCGACCGGCGAGGACTATCGGTACGTCGAGGCGGAAGGGCCGCCGCCCGGCGGGCTGGCCCGGCTGGCGCACCGGTACATCGACCGGATCACCGCGCTGGCGGCGCGCGACCCGCGCGTGCGGCGGCGGTTCACCGAGGTGATCCACCTCGTCCGCCCGCCGGCGAGCCTGTTCACCCCGGCGCTTGCGGCTCGCGCCCTGTTCGCCCGCGAGCCGCGGCCGGTGGCCGCTGCCAAGCCGCCGGCCGTCCCGGCCGAACCGCCGGTCGCGGTGTGCTGACGCACCCGGGTGCCGCCGTGGCTTGAGGGCGGGTTCGCGGGGCAACCTAACCCCCCCGGCCCCCCTTCCCTGGGAGGGAAGGGGGGAGATGAACTGCGGGACTGGCTGGCCGACGAGGTGCGTCGCTCGACATCCGGTAGCGTCCCCGCGCGTGGCCCCTCCCCGCCCAGGGGAGGGGCCGATCCCGCCACAGGCGGGACCAGGGGAGAGGTTGAGCCCCGCACGCGCACCGGCAAGCTGACGAGCGCGCCGATCAGCCCGCACCCCGGAGCCTCGCGTGACCGCCATCACCCACCGGTTCGTCCAGACCAACGGGATTCGGATGCACGTCGCGGGGGCGGGAAGCGGCCCCCGCGTCGTGCTCCTGCACGGGTTCCCGGAGGGCTGGTACTCGTGGCGGCACCAACTCGCCGCGCTCGCCGCCGCCGGCTACCACGCCGTCGCCCCGGACCAGCGCGGGTACGGCCGGACCGACCGCCCGGACGCGGTCGAGTCCTACGACATTCTGACGCTGACCGCGGATGTCGTCGGGCTCGTCCACGCGCTCGGTGCCGAGACGGCGGTGGTGGTCGGGCACGACTGGGGCGCGCCGGTGGCGTGGCACTGTGCCCTGCTCCGCCCGGACGTATTCCGCGCAGTCGGGCTGCTGAGCGTGCCGTACCTGCCGCGGGTGTGGGGCGAGCCGCGGCCGACGGACGCGATGCGGGCGCTCGCGGGCGAGGGGCAGTTCTACCAGCTCTACTTCCAGGAACCGGGCCGCGCCGAGGCCGAACTGGAGGCCGACGTGCGCCGGGCGGTGACGATGTTCCTGTACGCCGCGTCCGGCGACGCCACGCCGGAGAAGCGCTGGCGGTTCCTGTTCGGGAAGGACGAACGCCTCCTCGACACCGGCGGAATGCCCGACCGGTTGCCCGACTGGCTGACGGAAACGGACATCAACCACTTCACCGACGAGTTCACGCGGACCGGCTTCCGCGGGGCGCTGAACTGGTATCGCAACACTGACCGGATGTGGGAGACGACGCAGTTCCTGTGCGGGGCGAAGCTGCGCCAGCCGACACTGTTCGCGGCGGGCGAGCGCGACCCGGTGGTGGCGATGTACCGCGCGGCGGTCGAGGCGCTGCCGGCGACCGTGCCGGACCTGCGAGTGAACACGCTCCTTTCCGGAGCCGGCCACTGGGTCCAGCAGGAACGGCCGGCGGCGGTGAACAAGCTGCTGCTCGGCTTCCTCGCCGGCCTGTGACGGCCGGCGCTGGGTAACTGGTCCGCAGGTTGCTTGTGTTGCCGACGCCTCGGACTTCTCCTCGCGTGGTGCCCCCCTCCCCGCCGCGAAGCGCGGCGACCCTCCCCCTCAAGGGGGGAGGGTGGGGCGGATGGGTCACTCCAGTCGTGCCCCCACTGCAGTCGTTTGGGCATCCCGAGGAGTTGGGTTTCTCCCACCCTCCCCCCTTGAGGGGGAGGGTCGCCGCGCTTCGCGGCGGGGAGGGGGGCACCACGCGAGGAGAAGTCCGAGGGCCAACACAATCCCGGCTACCCGCGAACCAGTAGGCCGCCTACACCCGCGCCTTCGGCGCGGCGGGTGGTGTGGCGGCCGCGTGCGGGTGGCCGTTCGTCGCCGGGTCGGGGCGGGCGGCGGGCGCCTCGTCAGCGGTGAGGCGGGCGAGGTACTCGGGCACTTCGACGCCGCCGATGTCCTTGAGCACCTGCATCATCGGCGGCATCACCCGGGCCATGTTCTGGAGGAACCCGGCGGTGTTCGACCCGCCGTTGCCGCCGCCCTCCCACACCACCACCTTGTCGAACTTGATGTTCGAGATCGCCTGTGCCGACGCCTGCGCCAGCGCGTCCATGTGCTCCAGCATGAGGAGCTGGAACGCCGCCTGCGCCCCGCCGCACGCCTCGATCACCTTCCGCAATCCCTCGCCCTTCTTCGCCAGGATCTCGTACTGCCCGCGGGCCTCGGCTTCCAGCCGGGCGTAGATCGTCGCCGCCTGCGCCTGCGCCTCCAGCTTCGTCCGCTCGGCCGCCGCCTCGGCCTCGACGATCGTCCGCGCCTTCTCGGCCTTCGCCGGGGCTTCGAGGGCGGCGCGCTGCTCGGCCTCGGTGCGCTCGGCCTCGGCGAGCGCCGCCCGCGCCAGCGCCCGGTTCTGCGCCTCCTTGACCGCCGCCTCGGCCTCGCGCTTGCGCGTCTCCGACAGCTGGTACGCCTCGGCCTGCCGCACCTGCATCTCGGCCTGGGCGGCGAACACCTGGGCCTGGGCCTGCGCCTCGCCGACGGCGGCGCGGGCGTTGGCCTCGGCCGTTTTCACCCGCTTCTCGCGCTCGGCGTCGGCGACCAGCGCCTCGCGCTCGAACGCCGCCCGCTGCTCGCCGACCTGCTGGTCGCGGTCGAGTTCGGCGACGCGGATCGCCTGCTGGCGCATCGCCTCCTTGATGAGCGCGTCCTGCTCCAGCTTCGCCGTCTGTTCGCCGACCGACCGCTCCTTGTCCAGCTGCGCGACGCGGATGGCCTGCTCGCGGGTGGCCTCGCGGGTGCCGATCTCGCGCTCCTTCGTCGCCCCGGCCACCGACACGGCCCGCTCGCGCTCGGCCTCGGCGACGCCGATCTGCCCGGTCTTCTCCTGCTGGGCCACGTCCACCAGCGCCTTCTGGATCGCCTCCGCCGCGGCCTTCCGGCCGATCGCCTCGATGTACCCGCTCTCGTCCGTCAGGTCGGTGATGTTCACGTTGATGAGGACCAGCCCGATCTTCTTGAGTTCGGGCTCCAGCGACCGCTGCACGCTGTCGAGGAACTTGTCGCGGTCGCGGTTGATGTCCTCGATCCGCATCGACGCGATGACCTGCCGCAGCTGCCCGAAGATGATGTCGCGGGCCTGCTCCTTGACCTCCTGGGTGTCGAGCCCGAGGAGGCGGATGGCGGCGTTCTGCATCGTCTCCGGGTCGGTGCCGATGGCGACGGTGAACACGCTCGGGACGTTGACGCGAATGTTCTCGATCGAGAGGGCGCCCTTGAGCGGGACTTCGATCTGGATGGGGTCGAGCGACAGGTAGGCGTAGTCCTGGATGAGCGGGACGATGAACGCCGCCCCGCCGTGGACGCACCGGGCGGCGTTGCCGCCGCCGGTCTTGCCGTAGATGACCAGGACGCGGTTGGACGGGCACCGCTTGTAGCGCCGGGCGAGCATGAGAACCAGACCGAAGACGACGACCCCGGCGGCGACGGCGGTGACGAGCGGCCACGGGACGTCGGCGGCAGCGGCGGCGAGGAGTGGGGACATGGTGTGACCTCGTGTGGTTGGTGTTCGGGGCGCGAAACTTGCCGATGGGCTCGCGGGGTGACCTAACCCCCCGGCCCCCTTCCCTGGGAGGGAAGGGGGAGACGAGCCGCGTGCCTTGCCGGTCGTCTCTTCGGCGTCAGCGGTGGCGCAGGATGCGGTCCGTCTCAAGCACCCCTCCCCCTCTGGGGGAGGGGCCGGGGGAGGGGTTGGACCCGCGAGCCCACCCTCAAGCGACCGAACGGACCGGCCGACTCCTCACGCCGCCTCGACCTCCACCGTGTCGGTGGTGAGAACGGCGACGACGCGCACCGGGGCGCCGGTCGGCAGTTCCGGGCCGGCGGTCACCGCCTGGTACTCGACGGTGCGGTTCTGCACCGCGACCTGCACCTTGCCGTGCCCGGACCGCGTGCCCGGCACCCGCAGGTAGACCGAGCCGGTCCGGCCGACCGACCGCTCGATCCGGGCGGTGCCGTCGGCCTTCAACCCGGCCAGCGAGCGGACCACGAATGCGACCGCGTAGAACGCCGCCGCGGCGGACGCGACGGCCGCGGCGAGGGCGGGCAGCTCGTCGACGCCGTAGTAGCGGGCGGTCAGGCCCCCGAGTCCGAAGAAGGCGAGGGCGGCGCTCACGGTACGGACCGAGAGGGCGCCGAAGAACGAGTCGTGGTCGTGGTCCCCGTCCGCCCCGGCGTCGTGGTCGGTGTCGGCGTCGTGGTCGGCGCCGAAGCCGAACAGGCCCGCGGCGACCTGGAGGAGGATGACCGTGCCGCCGAGCACGGCGCAGAGCAGGTAAAACGTCTCCACGGCGACCTCCGGGCGGTGCGGTTTGCGTCCAGTCTAACCGGTGGTTCGTCGGCGCGGCCCGGTGATTCGGGCAAATCCGCCGTCCGCCGGCCGGCGCGAAAAAGTGTATGCGCCGGCGCCCGGGCGGGCACATCATGGGTGGGACGCCCCACGGAACCCCCGATGAACGCGACCCACCGACCCGCCGCCGTCCTCGGGTGCCTCCGGGCCGCCGTCGGGACTGCCGCCGACGGCCCGGCCGACGCCGCGCTCCTCGCCCGGTTCGCCCGGGACCGGGACGAGGCGGCGTTCGAGCTGCTCGTGTGGCGGCACGCGGCGATGGTCCTGGCGGTGTGCCGGGCCGTCCTCCGCGACCACCACGCCGCCGAGGACGCCTGCCAGGCGACGTTCCTCGCGCTGGCCCGCAAGGCGCACGCCGTCGGCGCCCGCGGCACCACCGCCGGGTGGCTGTACCGCGTCGCCCGGCGGACCGCCACGCGCGCCGCCCGGCGCCGCGCCGTCCGCCCGGCCGACGTGCCGTTCGACGCCCTCCCCGCCCCCGCGGCGGAGGGGGGTGCCGACGCGGACGCGACCGCCGCCCTCCACGCCGAACTCGACCGGCTGCCGGAGAAGTACCGCACGCCGGTACTCCTCTGCTTCCTCGACGGGCTGACCTACGCCGACGCGGCGCGGCGGCTCGGGTGGCCGGTCGGGACGGTGGCCGGGCGGGTGGCGCGGGCGAAGGACTGGCTCCGCGACCGGCTCGCCGGTCGCGGGGTGGCGGTCCCGGCGGCCGGGGTCGCGGCGCTGGTCGGGACGGTGCCCGCGGTCGCCCCGGCGTTCGCCGCGGCGACGGCGCGGGCGGGGGTCGCGTTCGCGGCGGGGGGTGGGGCGGTACCCGGTGTTTCGGAACCGGTACTCGAACTGGCGAGAGAGGCGGTACGGGCCATGACCGTGACCAAGGTGCAGTGGGCGGCCGGGGTGCTCGTCGCGTGCGCGGCGCTGGCGACGGGCGGGGTGTGGGCCGGCGGCCAACAGCCGACGCGACCGGCGGGCCAGCAGCCGGCCGCGGTCGGGCAGCCGAGGGGCGGCGCGGTGCCGGCGGCCGAGCAGCCCCCGGCCGGCGAGCGCAAGGCGACCGCCTCCCAGCGGCGGCAGAGCCTCAACAACCTGAAGCAGATCATGCTGGCGGTCCACAACTCTCACGACGTCAGCAACCAGTTGCCGGGCGACATCCGCGACGCGGGCGGCAAGGCACTGTTGAGCTGGCGCGTCGCCATCCTGCCGTACATCGAGCAGACGCCGCTCTACAACCAGTTCAAGCTGACCGAGCCGTGGGACAGCGAGCACAACCTGAAGCTGCTGCCGCAGATGCCGGCCACGTACCGGCTGCCGGGCGCCCCCGCCGGCACGACGAGCACGTACTACCAGGTCTTCGCCGGCCCGGGCACGCCGCTCGGCCGCCCGCGCCCGGGGCGGGTCGTCGAGATCACCGACGGCACCTCGAACACGCTCGGGGTGGTCGAGGGCGCGCCGGCGGTGCCGTGGACCAAGCCGGCCGACCTCCCGTACAACCCGAAGGGGCCGGCCCCGAAGCTGACGGGGCCGTTCTCGAACGGGGTCCACGTCGCCGCGATGGACGGGGCGGCCTACGCCCTCAAGCGGAACATCGACGCGGACCTGCTGCGCAACCTGATCGAGGCGGCGGACGGGAGCGTGGTACCGTCGCTGGGTACGCTGACCGCCCCGCTCCCGGCCGAGACGCCGGAGGAGAAGGCGGCGCTGCGGCAGCAGATCGCCCGGAACCAGAAGAAGCTGGCGGAGGTGGAACAGCTGGTGCGGGAGCACGTCGAGCTGCTCGGCGGCGCGATCCGGTCGGCGACCGACGGCGGGACGGCCGACGAGCAGGCCGAGGGTCTGGAGCGGATCATCGAGGAGCTGCGCTCGCGGAACTCGGCGCTGCGGAGCGGGAAGGGCGGCATGGGCGGCGGGGGCGGGGCCATCCCCTCGCAGCCCCCTCCGCCCCAGAGCAAAGCCGCACCGCCGGCTACGCCCCCGAGCAAGTAGTTCCGACCGCCGCGGTCTGAAATGGTGGGGGGGCGGCGTCCCGCCGGCCGTTACTCCGGCCGGCGGGACGCCGCCCCCTTCGCCTCGGACAGTTGGTTACGCCGGCGAGCCGACCCGGCCCTCCCACTCGGCCCACTCGCGCGGCTCCGGCCGCGCGGGCGGTCGCGGCGTGGCGGCGGCCTCGCGGCTGGCCTCCTCGACCGTCAGGCACGGGTCGAGAAGGAGGGCAAGGAGGGTAAACGGGTCGCTGTCCATCGCGGTCGGCTCCTCGGGCAAGAAGTACACGGGTTGAAAGTGTTACGCCCCGTTGTTACCGACTCAGTCACTCCCCCCCAGGTCGGTCCACAGGTCTCCCAGGTCGTGCAGCCCGGTGTCGTCCACGGCGGTTTCGGCCGGGATGGGCAGCGGTTCGTCGCGGTCGAGGCGTGCGGCCAGCGGCATCAGTCGGCCCTCGTGCGATGGGGAGCCGGGCTCTCTCGCGGCCCGGCGGGGAAGGGTTAACGCACGGCCGGTGCCACTCGGCGGGGGGAACACCGCGATTGTAAAAGGGGAGCGCGGCACACCCGTGCGGGTCTGCCACGCCCCCGCGACCGGCAGGAATTGCCCATCCTTCGCACCGCACCGGGTCACTCGCTACGATTCTGTGTGGTTCGACGGCCTCGCGTCGCGGACCGACCGTCCGCGCCGCCGAGTGCCCGATGAACCCGACCGATCCCCGCCACCCGCCCGGCTTCGTCCGCGTCCGCGGGGCGCGCACGCACAACCTCAAGGGCGTCGACGTCGACGTGCCGCGCGACGGGCTCGTCGTGTTCACCGGCGTGAGCGGGTCGGGGAAGTCGTCGCTCGCGTTCGGCACGCTCTACGCCGAGGCCCAGCGCCGCTACCTCGAGTCCGTCGCCCCCTACGCCCGCCGCCTGTTCCACCAGCTCGGCGTCCCCGAGGTCGATGCCATCGACGGCCTCCCGCCGGCGGTCGCCCTCCAGCAGCAGCGCGGGGCGCCGACCACGCGCTCGTCCGTCGGCAGCATCACCACGCTGTCGAACCTGCTCCGCATGCTCTACTCGCGCGCCGGCGACTACCCGCCGGGGCAGGCGCTCCTCTACGCCGAGTCGTTCTCGCCGAACACGCCCGAGGGTGCCTGCCCGACGTGCCACGGACTCGGCCGTGTCTACGAGGCCACCGAGGCGTCGCTGGTGCGCGACCCCGCGCTCAGCATCCGCGCGGGTGCCGTCGCCGCGTGGCCGCCGGCGTGGCAGGGGCAGAACCAGCGCGACATCGTGACCGCCCGCGGCATCGACATCGACACCCCCTGGCGCGAGCTGCCGAAGGCGGACCGCGACTGGATCCTCTTCACCGACGAGCAGCCGCAGGTGCCGGTGTACCCCCACCAGCCCCTCGACGAGGTGCGGCGGTTGCAGAAGCGGAACGCCAAGCACGACTACCTCGGCACGTTCACCAGCATGCGCCGGTACGTGCTGGAGACGTTCGCCAAGACCGAGAGCGCGCTGCAGAAGCGGCGCGTGGCGCGGTTCCTCGTCAGCGCCGACTGCCGGGCCTGCGGCGGGAAGCGGCTGCGGTCCGAGCCGCTGTCGGTCACGTTCGCCGGGCTCGACATCACCGAGCTGTCGCGCCAGCCGTTGTCCCGACTCGCGGCGCTATTCGCCCCGTTCGCCGCCGGCGCCGTGCCGGGGTGGAAGAGACTCGCCGCCGAGCACCCCGAGAAGGCCGAGGTGACGCGCCGCATCGCCGACGACCTCGCCGGCCGGCTCGCGGTGCTGCTCGACCTCGGCCTCGGCTACCTCACGCTGGAGCGCAGCACGCCCACGCTCTCGCCCGGCGAGCTCCAGCGGCTCCGGCTGGCGACGCAGGTGCGGTCGAACCTGTTCGGCGTGGTGTACGTCCTCGACGAGCCGTCCGCCGGCCTCCACCCGGCCGACACCGAGGCGCTACTGCGGGCGCTCGATCGGCTGAAGGCGGCGGGGAACTCGCTGTTCGTCGTCGAGCACGAGCTCGACGTGATCCGCCACGCCGACTGGATCGTGGACGTCGGCCCGGCGGCGGGCGGGCACGGCGGCCGCGTCCTCTACAGCGGGCCGCCGGACGGCCTGCGCGGCGTCGCGGAGTCGCAGACCCGCCGCCACCTGTTCGCGGACGCGAACCCGCCCGCGCGGACCCCGCGCCCGCCGACGCGCTGGCTGAAGCTCGTCGGGGTGACGCGGAACAACCTGCACGGCCTCGACGCCGCGTTCCCGCTCGGCGTGTTCACCACGGTCACCGGCGTGTCGGGGTCGGGGAAGTCGAGCCTGGTCAGCCAGGCGCTCGTCGAGCTGGTCGCCGCCCACCTCGGCCACGAGTCCGAGGCCGAGGAGGGCGAAGGCTCGGAGCTGGAACGCGCGCCCGCGGCACCGGTCGGCGGGCGCATCACGGACGGGGCGGACGCGGTCAGACGACTCGTGGTCGTGGACCAGAAGCCGATCGGCCGGACGCCGCGGTCGAACCTCGCCACTTACACCGGGCTGTTCGACCACGTCCGCAAGCTGTTCGCGGCGACAAAGACGGCCCGCGCGCGGAAGTACGGCGCCGGGCGGTTCTCGTTCAACGTCGCCGGCGGGCGGTGCGAGACGTGCGCGGGCGAGGGGTTCGTGATGGTCGAGCTCCTGTTCCTGCCGAGCGTCTACACGCCGTGCCCGGCGTGCCACGGCAGCCGGTACAACGCGAAGACGCTGGAGGTGGAGTACCGCGGCAAGTCGGTCGCCGACGTGCTCGGGCTGACGGTCGACGCGGCGTGGGAGTTCCTGGCCGACGAGCCGCACTGCCGCCGCTCGCTCGGGGTGCTGCGCGACGTGGGCCTCGGCTACCTCCGCCTCGGCCAGCCGGCGACGGAGTTGTCCGGCGGCGAGGCGCAGCGGATCAAGCTGGCGACCGAGCTCCAGCGCGCCGAGCGCGGGAGCACGCTGTACGTCCTCGACGAGCCGACGACCGGCCTCCACCCGACCGACGTGGAACGCCTGCTGGCACAGCTCCAGGGGCTGGTGGACGCGGGGAGCACGGTGGTGGTGGTCGAGCACGACATGGGCGTGATCGCGGCCGCCGACTGGGTGATCGACATCGGCCCGGGCGCCGGCGAGGACGGCGGCCGCGTCGCCGCCGCCGGTCCGCCGGCGGACGTGGCGCGGGCGAAGCGGAGCCGCACGGCGCCGTACCTGGCGCGGGCGCTGGGGCTGTGACTCCGCCAATCGTGCGGCCTGACCGCGAGTGGGGTGCCGCTTGTTGCGACGCGGTCGGGCGTGCGTTACCATTCGACGCGATCGGATCGCAGGTAAGCCGATTGGCGACCGGCGCGAACTTGGTGCCACCGGTTCAGGCGAATTACGAGTACGAGCCGAGAAGGTAGCCGAACGAGACAACGACCAGCCGGCTCACGCCGGCCGGCCGGCCCGTCGGACGCTTCGCCGTTTTTCCTGAAAGGTTCGTGCGGGTGTGTGCCATCCTATCCTCCACACACCGGAGGAGCCGTCGTGCCCGCCCTCACCCACCCGCCGCGCGACGCCCTCGCCGCCTTCGGCCGCGGCGCCCTGCCGCCGGATGAACTCTCGGCCGTCGCCGAACACGTCTCGGCGTGCGCCGACTGCTGCGCCGTGCTCCGCGACTGCCGCGACGACAGTTTCGTGAACCTGCTCCGCGAGGCCGGTACGCCGGCCGACGCCGACAACCGCACCACGGCCTCGAACCCCGACCTGCCGCCGCCGGCCCTCGCCTTCCCCGACGCCCGCTCGGTCCTCGCCGACCACCCGCAGTACAAGCTCCTCGACCAGCTCGGCGAGGGCGGGATGGGCGTCGTCTTCCGGGCGCAGCACAAGGTGATGGGCCGGGTCGTCGCCCTCAAGGTGATGGCCCCGCACCTGACCGCGAACCCGGCCGCGGTGGCCCGCTTCCGCCAGGAGGTGAAGGCGGCGGGCCGGCTCAACCACCCGAACATCGTCATCTACCACGACGCCGGCGAGGCGGGCGGGCTCCACTTCCTGGTCATGGAGTACGTCGAGGGGACGAGCCTGGACAAGCTCGTCGCCCGCAAGGGGCCGCTGGCCGTGCCGCTGGCGTGCCAGTTCATCCGCCAGGCGGCGCTCGGGCTCCAGCACGCCTCCGAGCGCGGCATGGTCCACCGCGACATCAAGCCGCAGAACCTGATGGTCACCCGCAAGGGGCAGGTCAAGGTGCTCGACTTCGGCCTCGCCCGGTTCGCCCGCGACCCGGCCGCCGAGGCGCCCGTGGCCGGGGCGTCGGCCGACGGGACGGCGCCGACCGCGACCGCGGCGACGGCGGTGAACATGATCATGGGCACGCCCGACTACCTGTCGCCGGAGCAGGCCCGGTGCGCGGCGGTGGACGCCCGGGCCGACGTGTACTCGCTCGGCTGCACGCTGTACTTCCTCCTCACCGGGCGGCCGCCGTTCGAGCGGGCCGGGTCGGTGTTCGACAAGCTCCTGGCCCACGCCACCGAGGCCCCCCCGCCGCTAGCCGCGACCCGGCTCGACGTGCCGGCCGGGCTGGAGCAGGTGCTGGCGCGGATGACGGCGAAAGACCCCGACGCCCGCTACGCGGCGGCGGCCGAGGCGGCGGCGGCGCTGGCCCCGTTCGCCCGCGGCGAGGGCGCCGGCGCGGCGCCGGCCGAGGTCGTCCCCGAGGCGGTGCCGGTGGTGGAGGCGGTGGTCGCGCCGCCGGCGGTCACGCCGCTGCCGCGGTCCGAGCCCGAGCCGACGGCGGTGGTCGTCGCCCCGCGCAAGCCGCCGCCGAGGCGGAAGAAGAAGCCGGCGCGGCGCGACGGGTCACTGGCGCGGTGGGCGGCGCTGGGCAGTGTGCTGGTGGTGGTGCTCGTCGGCGTGGCAGTGGTGCACTCGGCGCTGAAGAACCGCGCCGCGCCGACCGAGACCGCGGCCACGGACCCGCCCGCTGAGCCGCCGGCGCGCCCGACGCCGACGCGCCCGTCTTCGCCCGCCGCGGGGAAGAAGGCCGCCGAGCCCGTGGCTCCGCCGGCGCCGTGGAAGGGGGCACCTCCGCAGGTGTTGTTCGCCCTGCCGGCGAAGGGGTTGTGGGTGAGGGATTACCTGCCGGTACGCGAACGCCTCGAAGCGGCCGGGGTGGGGGTCAAAGTCGCCGTCGGCCCGCCCCCGCCGTTCGGTCCGTTTGAGCCGGGCTTCTCGTACCCCGCCCCGGAGCCCGGGAACGAGCACCCGCGGGTGCGGGCCGATTTGAAGTACTACCCCGGCCTCGAGCTGACCGGGTTCCGGGCGATCGTGTTCGTCGGGAAGGACGTGGACGAGTTCGTCCGGCCGCGTCCCCCCGGGGACAAGGCGAAGTTCGGCCCGCCGAAGGACGGGGTGTACACGACCGAACTGGTGCTCCGGCATGCGCGGGACTGGAACCTCGTCCTCGGCGGCATCTGCACCGGTCAGGTGGTGCTGGCGAAGTACGGTGCGCTGGACGGGAAGGCCGTGGCCGAGAGCCGGTTCGCGGTGGACATGGGCGGGCCGTACCTGTCGCCGCGGATCACCCGCGAGCCGGTCGGCGTGCGGACCGACGGGCGCGTCGTCACCGCGTCCGGCCCCGAGAGCGCCGCCGCGTTCGCCGACGCGCTCGTCGCCGCGCTGCGCGAGTGAGCCGGGGCGTGGGCACGGGTTCGGAGCCCGAAAAGCGGGAGGTGCATGGCCCGGGGCGAAACCTCTCGGCCGCGCCTCGGCGGGGTTCGATCTGCGTGGCCCCTCGTGACACCGCGAACGCGACCCGGGGCAACGCCCCGAGCTATCGAATCTCAGGCCGTTGGCCTGAAAACCCGCTACGCCCGCCCGGTGGGACCGGCGTCCCGCCGGTCTCGGCAATGACCGGCGGGACGCCGGTCCCACCGAACCGGAACTGAGGGGCCACGAAGGGGCGGCTACTGGCCGCCGGCGACGACGGGGGTGGGGGAGTCGAGCCCGGCGAGGACGTGCGACGGGCGGGCGGCGCGGTAGTAGGTGAAGTCGGTCCCGTACACCGACGCCTCGGCGGGATGGAGGTACACCCCGATCGCCCCCCACTTCCCCTCGACCAGCACCGGCAACCCCGGGGTGACGTACCGGACCACGGCGGTGTGGCTGACCGCCCCGTCGGCGCGGTAGACCGCCAGGTCGCCCGGCCGCGGGTCGGTCACCGGCCGGTAGCCGTTGTCGGACAGGATCGTGTCCACGTCGTTCCCGCCGACCCAGTACCGGCCGCCGGTGAACACCCAGCCGTGGCAGTTGCTACGGTCGTCCCCCGGCTGACGGCGGATGAGCTGGCTGCTGATGGCGTGGTTGTCGAGGAGCCGGGCCTCGACGGCGGCCATGGCGGCGCGGGCGCGGGGGTCGGTCGCCTCCATCGCCGCCACCGGGGTGCCGCGGTCGGTGGTCGGGCGGGTGGCGGCGGGTCGGGTCGGGGGCCGCTCGGTCACGGCCGATAACTCGTCCGCCGACCGCTCGGCGGCGGCGTCGAACGAAAAATCGTACCACACGACGACCCCGACCGCGACGGCCAGCCCGGTCCCGGCGAGGGAGCCCCAGCGGACCGCCGGCCGGCCGGCGGCCGTGGCAACTGCGGCCGCGACCCACCGTGAGCCGGCGGCGGCGAGCAGCCCGGCGGCCGAGGCGGCCACGGCGGACCCGGTCGCCCAATCGGAGTCGGTCACGAACCAGGCGCCGACCCCGGCCGCGGCGCACGCCCCGGCGGCGGCACCCGCACGGACCCACCACGCGGCCCGCCCGAGGAGCAGGTTCGCCGCCCCGGCGAGGAGCATCCCGACCCCGGCGGCGAACACGGCCGCCACCAGGGCGAGGTTTGGTTGACCCAAGTCGTTCGAGAACATGTCACCCATTCCGGCGCAGGCCGCACACGCAAAAGCGTACCATTTCAGCACACCTTTCCTAACACCCGACCGGTGAGCCGGTAGTGAACTCGGTCTGAGAAATTCCTGAGAGGTATGCCCGCGGCAGAATCCCCCGCCGGGCCTCACCCGGCGTCGGACGGCGCCCGTCCCGTACACTTCCCCCGTCGCCCGCCCCGGAGGGATTCCGCCGTGCCGCGCCTGCCGTGCTGCCTCGCGCTCGCCTGCCTCGCCGCCGCGGCGCGGGCCGACTTCGACGCCGACAAGCGGACCAACTGGCACCACTGGCGCGGCCCCGACGCTACCGGCTTCGCCGCCACCGCCGACCCGCCGACCGAGTGGGGGCCGGACACGAACCTCCGCTGGAAGGCGCCGCTCGTCGGCCGCGGCAGCGCGTCGCCGGTCGTGTGGGGCGACCGGGTGTTCGTCCTCACCGCGGTGAAGACCGACCGCAAGGCCACGCCCGCCGAGCGCCCCGCCCCCGACCCGCGCTTCCCGACCAAGACCGACCCGCCCGAGCACTTCTACAAGTTCCTCGTCCGCGCCTACGCCCGCGCCGACGGCAGGCTGCTGTGGGAGCGCCTCGCCGCCGAGAAGGTGCCGCACGAGGGGCACCACGTCACCCACTCCTACGCCGCCGGCTCGCCCACCACCGACGGCGACCGGCTGTACGCCTCGTTCGGCTCGTTCGGCACCTACTGCTACGACCTCGACGGCAAGCCCCTCTGGGCGCGCGACTTCGGCCGGCTCAACACGCGCCTCGGCTGGGGCGAGGCGGTCACGCCGGTGGTCCACGGCGACAACCTCGTCCTGAACTACGACCAGGAGGCCGACGGCAAGCTCTACTGCCTCGACGCCAGGACCGGCAGCACCCGCTGGGAGGTGAAGCGCGACGAGAAGACGACGTGGAGCACGCCGCTGGTGACGACCGCCGGCGGGCGCACGCTGGTGGTGGCGAACGGGACCAGCCGCGTCCGCGCCTACGACCTGGCGGGCGGCGCGGAGGTGTGGTCGGGCAGCACGATGACGACGAACCCGATCCCGTCGCCGGTGCGGTTCGGCGACGCGGCGGTGGCGATGGCGGGGTACGGGAAGACGGTGGGGCTCTCGATCCCGCTGGCGTCGCGCGGCGACCTCGGCGACGCCCCCCGCGGCAACTGGCGCCTCGCCGCCGGCGCGCCCTACGTACCGTCGCCACTCCTGATGAACGGCAAACTCTACTTCACGCAGGCGAACGACCCGCTGTTGAGCGTGGTGGACGCCGCGACCGGGAAGGTGCTGCTCGACCGCGAGCGGGTGCCGGGGGTGCGGCAGTTCTACGGCTCGCCGGTCGGCGCCGCGGGGCGCGTGTACCTCACCGACCGCGGCGGCACGACGGTGGTGCTGAAGGAGGGCGCGGCGATGGAGGTGCTGGCGACGAACAAGCTCGACGACCCGATCGACGCCAGCCCGGCGCTGGTCGGCCGCGAGCTGTTCCTGCGCGGGGAGAAGTTCCTGTACTGCGTCGCGGAGCGCTAGCGATGCCGGACGTGTCGCCGTGGTGGTGGGTCGCCGCCGGCGTGGTGCCGGTGCTGCTCGGCGGCCGGTGGCTGTGGCACTTCGGCCGGGCCGTGCAGGTGGAGCGGGCGCGCGAGCTGTTCCGCCTCCAGCACGAGCGGTTCGAGGAACTGGTATTGAAGGCCGCGGCCGCGACCGGGAAGCCGCGCGGGCTGAGGTGGGCCTCGTGCGCCATCACCGGCGCCGCGGTGCTGGCGCGCGACGCGGCGGGCGGGATTCTCGCGCTGGTGCCGGTGGAGGTGCGGTTCGAGCCGGAGGCGGGTTCGGACATGGAGGCGAACCCGCTGGCGCGCGAGCCGCGCCCGGCGACGGCGGTGTTCACGTTCGCGAAGGGGAGTTGGCACACCGACGGCCGCGTGGTGTTCAACCTCGACCCGGCGAAGGCCGCCGCGACGTTCGGCGCCGCGGTGATCGAGCACTGACCGGGGCGCGGTCTGTGGTTTTCAGCCCGAAGGGCTGGGAGCGCTCAGCCCAGGGCAAGCGACGAAGTCGCGCCGCCCTGGGAACGCGGCGCGAATGACCCGGCAGCCTGAGGACTGCGAGCCGGCTCGCAGCCCTTCAGGCTGCAACTCCCTTCGATGATGTACCCAGGGCGTCGTCGCTGCGCTCCTCGCCCTGGGCTGAGCGCTCCCAGCCCTTCGGGCTGAAGACCGGACGGACCCGCCGCACTCCGGCGCCGTTGGTTGACGCCGGGACGGTGTCAGCTTACGATCGGTCGGCGGGCCAGTCGTAAGCCGAGCCGAATGTCCGGGGCCGGCGCATTCAATTGATCTGTAAAATACACATTAATCTAACAGGGGGGTGTGCCTGATGGAAGTCGATCTACACACCCTTTACCGCTTGCTCCGTGCGGTAGCCACCCGCAGCAACTTGATCGTCTACACACAGCTCTCCGAGCAGTATGAGCAGCAGACAGGTGATTGGGTCGATCCGCACCTGGGCTGGCGGTTCCCACTCGTCACCATCGCCCAGCGATGTACGGGCCTCTGTAGGCTTCAACACCGCCCGATCCTGTCGGCGATTGTCATCAACAACCCAGAGGGGCCGTCCGATTTGCCGGGCCGCCCCGGACTGGGGTTCTGGGGGCTCCGCACTGGCGATGGCGCAACCCTCACACCAGATCGTCCGTCGGAGGACGCTTGGGTGGCGATGTGCGGAGCAGTCTACCGTCAAGAGTGGCCGGCCGAGTTGGACGGTCTTCCCCCAGCATGACCCGCGCCGAATCCGGCCCCGCCCCGTTGCGACGGGCGCATTCTGGGCCTCTGTTACTCACTGGATCGGCCAGGCCGGCAAACTGTGGTGTTCGCCCGCAAAGTCACAACAAGGGGCGGACATGAGTGAGCTTCGGTGCCTGCGCTGCAAGACGGTGCCGCTGGCCGAGAGCGGACCGGCCGACCCGCGAGTCGCGTTCTTCGAGTGCCCGACCTGTGGTCGGCAGTACGCCCGGCAGCCGGGCGGGGCGCTCACGTTCCGGTGGCTCCACCCGATCAGTATCGTCCTCTACCCGGTGCTGTTCGACGAGGCGCCGGTCGGTCGCGCCGCAGAGGTCGCGGCCGCGACCGTCCGGAACCAGCCCGCGGACCAACTGACAGCGCTCGCCCGGGAGATCCGACTGGAACTGGCGGAGCCGACGCAGCCGGTGCGCGACATCCTCGACAGCCGGTCGTCGGAGGACGACCTGCGCGAGTTCCTCCGGCTCGTCGCCGAGCGGGTCGAGGCGTTCCTGGTGGGCCGGTGAGCCGTCCCCTCAACCTTCGGACGCGCCGATGGACGCGATCGCGTTCTGGCACGAATTGATCCGGGACAGCGGGTGTCTCGGCTCGGGGCTTGTCGGTCGGGCCGAGTCCGCGAGGCCCGACGCGGGGTGACGGGTGCGGACGGATGCGACCGGGCATGCGACCCCATGTGGGGTTTCGTTCGCCGTGCCAGGATAAGCCTCCCTCGCGTCGGGCCTCGCGGACTCGGCCCGACCGACAAGGCCCAGCCCCGTCACAACCTCCGGCCGAATCTCGCACCGCGAATCCCGAGCCGATCAGTCGCCCTCAACTCGTCTTCCGCAGCTTCCCACGGGACGCTATACCCCCGCCGCGCCCGGTACGGCCCGGCAGTCCGGGCGGCGGAGGACGACCATGACGGCACGGACGTTCGGACGGTTCGCGGCTGTCGTGTCAGCGCTCGGCATCGCCTCCGTCGTGCTCCGCGCCCAGCCGGAACCGCCGCGGCCGTTCCCGGTTGTACCCGCTGAGAACCTCCCGCGGCTCAAACTGCCAGACGCGCCCGCGCCAGTACCCGTCGTGCCCGCGCAGGTGCCGGTCGTGCCCGCGGCACCGGTCGAAGACCCCGCCGTCGAGCCGGCGCAGTTCACGCAGCCGGTGGCGCTCGACAAGCAGGGCGTCGCCGTGCTGCCGCGGCCGGTCGCCGACCCGCCGCCGCCGGTCGTGCGCGTGCAGGTCCGCGTCCCCGCCGACTCGGCGCCGGGGGACGACATCAAGTACGTCCTCACCGTCACCAACAGCTCCAGCGCGGACGCCCACCGCGTCACCGTCCGCAACCCGATTCCCGAAGGGGTCGAGTCGGTCGTGAAGGCGGCGCCACAGTACGACAAGGCGGCGGACGAGGCCAAGCAACTCCGCTGGTCGCTCGGCACGCTCAAGGCCGGGCAGTCGAAGACGATCGAACTCTACCTGAAGCCCAAGGCCGACGCGAAGGAGGTGAAGAACCTCGCCTACGTCCAGTTCGAGCACGGCGAGGCGACGGTCACGCGCATCGCCCGGCCGGGGCTGAAGGTCACGCGCGCGGCGCCGAAGCAGAGCGTGAAGGACGAGTCGTTCACCGTGCGCGTGCTGGTCGAGAACACCGGCAGGGTCGCCGCCGAGAAGGTGAAGCTGGTCGAGTCGCTGACCGACACCGCCCACGTCGAGGCGGTGACGACCGGGGCGAAGCGCACCCAGCCGGAGCGGAACCAGTGGCAGTGGGAGCTCGGCACGCTGATGCCGGGGCAGCGAAAGGTGGTCGAGTTCAAGGTGAACCCGCAGCAGGCCGGCGAGGCCCTGGGGACGACCGTGGTCACCGCCGACAAGGGCGTACTGGAGAAGGCCGAGGGGCGGACGCAGGTGCTCGTGCCCGGGCTGAGCGTGCGGCTCGACGGGCCGAAGGGCGTGGTGAACCCGGGCGAGTCGGCGCGGTACGAGATCACGGTGCGCAACACCGGCACGCTGCCGAGCACGAACGTGAAGGTGACCGGCACCGTCCCGGCCGACACCCGGCCGACGATGAAGACCGAGGGCGGGCACGTGTACCGCGACGCGATCGTGTGGGTGGTGCCGAAGCTCGAACCGGGCGAGGCGGTGAGCGTGCGCTACGGGCTGAAGGCGACGACGACCGGCCGGCGGGTGGTGGCGGCGAGCGCGGCCGACGCCCGCAAGAGCCGCGACTCGCAGGAGCTGGCGACGGTGTTCCAGGGGACGGCGGCCCTGGTGTGGGAGCAGGTGCCGGACCCGGCGGCGCTGGCGAAGGGGCGCACCGGCACGCTCACGGTGCGGGTGCGCAACAGCGGCGGTGAGGACGCGCGGAACGTCCGCCTGGAGGTCGAGCTGCCGGCGGAGGAGGCCGCGTTCGTGCAAGCGACGCCGAACGTGCGGCCGGACGGGAACCGGGTGCTGTTCGGCCCGGAGGTGGTGCCGCCCGGCGGCCAGCGCGAGTTCACGATCACCTACCGCGCCGAGCGGAGCGGGCAGGCGTGGTTCCGCTTTCGGCTGAGCGCGGATTCGCTCGGCGACCGCCCGCTGACGACCGAGAAGTCGGTCGAGATCACCGGCGGCGGGTGAGCGTTACGGGGTGGCAAGGAGGCCGTCCCACCCGGCGGCGTCGAACGCGGCGAGCAGCATCCGCTCCAGCCGCTCGCGGTCGGCGACGGAATCGAGCGCCGCGACGGTAGCCGGCGGCGGCGCGCCGAACTTGTGGGTGCCCGCCTTCCGGACAAGGTTACGCGCCTCTTTGATCTCCCCCTCGGCCCGGCCCTCGGCCTGCCCCTTCTTGAGAATCCACTGGTAAGTCGTTGAGTCCTCAAGAGTCATGTCGAGTCTCCCGTAGATCGCCCGGATCAGGTCCTCATCGTACCGCATACCGGACAGCACGAGCGCCAACCCGCTCACCACCTCCGCCACGTTACCCGGTACGTCCGGCTGCTTCAACCGCTGGTCGAACCGCCGGAACGCGGCCTCCAGATTCCCCGCCGCCTCGTCCGTGAGCACTGCCAGCGGCGCCAGGCCCAGCCCCGCGTTCAGGAACGTGTCCACCGCCTCCTGCCACACCCGGACGACCGCGTAGCGGAACGTCAGGTGCGGTGGGCCGTCGCCGGCCGACACCTCCCACACACCGGTCTGGTCCGACGCCGCCGCGCTCGGCCGCACCAAGATCAGTACCGACAGCACCGGCACCTGGTTCGTTCGCCCGGCCAGCACGTTGTAACACAGCATCCGCGCCGGGAGGCCCAGTTCGCTCGACGACTGGAATTCCAGGTGCAGCGCGAACGGCGTCGGCGCGTCGACGCGGATCAGACGGTCGGCGTGCAGGGAGGCGGAAAGGTCCGTGTCGATCGGCCGGGCGGGAGGCCGGCGCGGGCGGCGAGGAACGCCACCCACTCGGCAACGTGGCCGTCCACCAGCGTCTTCAGCGAGACGTCGAACTCCTTCGACTTCGACACGGCCCGGCCCCCGTCACGCGAACAGTGCGGCCTCCGCCACCAGCCCCGGGCCGAACCCGAGCGCCACGCACGGGCCGGCGGCGCCGGCCTTCCGCAGGTGGTCGAGCACGAACAGCACCGTCGGCGACGACATGTTCCCGCGGGCGGCGAACACCGCCCGCGACGCCGCCAGCGCCGCCGGCGGCAGGTTCAACGCCTCCTCCACCGCGACGAGGATCTTCGGCCCACCCGGGTGGACCGCCCAGCAGCCCACGTCGGCCAGTGACAGCCCGTTGTCACGCAGCCAGCCTTCAAGCCACGGGCGGAGGTGCGCGGCGATCAGGCCCGGCACGCGGCGCGACAGCGTCATCTCGAACCCGTGGTCGCCGACGACCCAACCCATGTCCGCGTCCGACTCCGGGATGAGGCACGACCCCGACGCCCGCAGCGCCCACCGCGCCCCGCTTGCCGCGAGTGCGCCCGGTAAGGCACGCGCCTCGTCCCCCCCCTTCCCTCCCAGGGAAGGGGGGCCGGGGAGGTTAGGTGTGCCCGCACGCGCAGCTGCTGCGTTCGGCGGCAGAACCTCTCCCCCGGCCCCTCCCCTAAGAGGGGAGGGGTGCTCGCGCGGCGAAACCTCCTGAGACACCGCGGTCGCCGGGCACGGGGCGGCGGTGCCGGCGACCGCGGCGGCGCCGTCGGCGAAGATGGCGTTGGCGATCAGTTTCCCGGGCTCGCTGCCGTAGTAGTAGTGCAGGCTGCACAGTTCCACGGCCGCCACCAGCACCCGGGCGCCCGGGGCCGCCGACGCGAAGGCGTTCGCCACCCGCAGCCCGTTCAGCGCCCCGTGGCAGCCCATGAACCCGACGTGCGTCCGCTCCACCGTCGGCCGCAGCCCGAGCCCGCGGATGAGCGCGAGATCGACCCCGGGCGCCCCGAACCCGGTACACGACACCGTGACGAGGTGCGTAAAGCTGTCCGGCGCGAACCCGCTCTCGGCCACCGCCTGCCGCGCCGCCCGCAGCGCCAGCGGGCCGGCTTCCGCGGCGTACATCCTCATCCGCTGGTCGGTCGTCGGGCCGACGCCCTCGTTCGCCGCCGTCGGGTAGAACGGCGACTTCAGCCGGTCCTCGCCGTCGAAGATGTCGCGCACCACCCCGCCGCCGATCACCTGGTAGCGCTGGTTGACGCCGCTGTTCGCGTAGACGGGGATCAGCCACGTCGAGGTGCGCACGTCCGGGCCGGCGAGGAACCGGGCGAGGCGGAGGCCGTCGTCGGAGGTGAGCGCGTCCGGCGGGGTGGCCGTCCCGAGACCGTGGATGGCGAAGCTCATGCGGGGCGTCCGGGTGCGAGTCGGGGGGGACGGTTGAGCGCGGCCGTGACCGGGCGCGCCAGCGCGGGGACGACCGCCAGCGCGCGGACGGCGAGGCGGGTGAACGCCGGCGACCGTAGCGCCCGCGCCGCCGCCCGGCACACGCCCTGCCGCCCGCCGACCACCCGCGCGTGCGCCCGCCGCCACTCGGCCGCGTGCGCCTCGGCCCAGCCGAGTGCCGCACGCTGCACGATCGGCGCCAGCACCGCGGCGCCGGCGACGGCCCACGCCATCCCCTCGCCGGTGAACGGCTCGACGTACCCGGCGGCGTCGCCGACGGCGAACGTGCGCGGGCCGGCGACCGCGGCGGGGGCGCGCGTCAGCGCCGGCGTCCCCTTCCAGGCGGCGTCGGCGAGGCCGGGCACCCGCGGCCAGCGCGTCGTCTTCAGCACGTCGGCGGCGGCCGCGCCGAGCCCGCCGGCGGTCTTCACGAAGGCGGCGTCGAACGCGGCGGCGAGGTCGAGGCGGCCGTCTTCGAGGCGGACGAGCCCGACGTACCCGCCGCGCGCCGTCGCCATGTAGATCGTGCCGGCGACGAAGAACGCCGGCGCCGCGTCGGCGGGAAGCACGACGCCGGCGCCGAGCCGCGACCCGGGCGCGGGGTCGGCGCGCGTCGGCAGGCCGGACGCGAGGACGACGACTTCGGGACGAAGTGTCTCGGTTTTGAGCCCGGAGGGCGCCTTCGCTAGCCCAGGGCGGAAGCCCTGGGCGGCGTCGGCGGTGTCACTCTCACGCACCTCGTTCTCACGCGCTTCGCCGCAGGCCGCCCCGGGTTGCCACCCCGGGCTAGCGAAGGCGCCCTCCGGGCTGAAAGCCCGAGCGACCCGACCCCGCACGGGGTTCGGGTCGCTCGTCGCGGTCAACGTCACGCGCAGGCCGCCGTCCTCCTCCACCTTCGCCCGCACGCCCGTCAGCACTGCCGCACCCGCCGCCTCCGCCTCGCGCAGCAGCGCCGCATCCAGCGCGTCGCGCGACACGGCGACGCCGCCGGGCAGCGCCACCTCCGCGTCCGCGCGCCCCGCGGCGAGCCGCGCGCGCCGCAGGGGCACGGCGCCGAGGTCGCGCAGCACGTGTCCCAGCCCGACCGCCTCTAGCGCCCCGACGCCGGCCGCGTTGAGGCAACAGCCGCACACCTTCGCGCGCGGGAACGTCACCTGATCGACGAGGAGCACACCCGTGCCGCGGCTCGCCAGTTCGCGGGCGACGACGCTCCCCGCCGGGCCGGCGCCGACCACCATCGCGGGAACGTCGGTCATCGGCGCTCCCATTTCAGCAGGAACCGGCATGGGAACCGCCGCCGTGCGGTCGCACCGGCGAGCCCGGCGCGACCGGCCATCGCCACCGCCTCTTCTGCCGTGAACGCCGAGCGCACCGACGCCGGTCCGTCGAACCGCACCACCGGCGAGCGCGTGAGCAGGTGGCACGCCGCCCACACCGCCAGGTAGCTGAACCGCGACCGGTCCAGGTCGTTCACCAGCACCAGCCGACCCGCCGCGGCGGCCATCCGGCGCAGCGCCGTTTCCGCGTCGGCCTCGCTCAAATGGTGTAGGAACAGCGAGCACGTCACCGCGTCGTACCCGGACGGGAGTGGGTCGCGGAGGACGTCGTGGGCGAAGAACGTCAGCCCCGGCGCGGACATCGACGCCGCCCCGACCGCCGTCGGGCTGATGTCGCAGCCGGCGAAGGAGAGGTTGAGCCCGGCCCGCGCGGCCTTCGCGGCGAGCGCCCGCGGCACGTCGCCCGAGCCGGTCGCCACATCGAGCACGCGGACCGGCGCGCCGCCGCGGGCAAGGTCGCGCAGCGCCGGCCACAGTACGCCGGCGGAGTCGCTGATGAGGTTCAGCCGCGCCAGCCCGGCGAGGGCGCGGCGGTGCTCGGCCGGGTCGAGCGCCGGGTCGTCCATCCACTCGTCGATCCGTTCGCGGCGGGCGAGGGCGGCGAGGACGGGCATCACGGCTCCGCGGGGCGTTCCCGTGAGTGTACCCGGTTCCGGGCGGATCGACCGGAGGGGCCGGGGAAGTCCCGACGGGGCGAAGTCCGCCGCCCGCCGGTTGAGCCGTTCCGGCGCCGTCCGGTATAATTCCCCGACAGCCCACGATCCCCCGAGGCCGCGTTGAGCCCCCGCCCGCGTCTACTCCTGATCGGCCCGCCGCCGGCCCGCCTCAACGGCACCCTGGACGGGGCCGAGGTGGAGGCGATGCCGGACGAGCCGACGCGCGTCGCCGACCGGCTCCGCGCGGGCGGCATCGACGCCATCGTGGTGTCGGCCGAGGGCGCCGCCCGGATGCTCGAGCGGGTCCGGCGCGACGAGCTGGTGCTGACGCACATCGACAAGGGGCTCGCCGTCCTCGACCCGGCCGGCACGGTGGTGTGGGCGAACCCGGCGTTCACCGCCACGGCCCTCGGCGACGGCGACCCGGTGGGGAAGTCGCTCTTCGACGCCCTCGGCGGGGCGCGGGTGGTCGCCCCGGACCCGCTCGCCTCGCCGGTCGCCGACCCGGCCGACCCCGACCCGCTCGCCCCCGCCCGCGCCGGCCGCCCCCTCTCCTTCCGCCTCCACTGCCCCGACTCGCCCGGCCGCCCCTACCTGGAAGCCGACGTCCGCCCGGTCCCCGACTCCGACCCGCCGCGCCTCGTCGCCGTCATCCGCAACGTCACCGCCGAGGTCGTGCAGCGGCAGAAGCTCGACGCGCTGCACGCCGCCGGCCGCGAGCTCGGCGCCCTCGACCGCGACCAACTGTCCGAGATGAACACCCCGACGCGGGTGGAACTCCTCAAGCTGAACCTCCGCAAGCTCATCCACGACCTGCTCCGGTACGACACGATCGAGGTCCGCGTCCTCGACCGCCGCACCGGCGAACTCCGGCCGCTGCTCGAGGACGGCATGACGCGCGAGGCCGCCGGCCGCGTCCTCCACGCCCGCCCGACCGGCAACGGCGTCACCGGCCACGTCGCGTACACCGGCGTGAGCTACCTGTGCGACGACGCCAGCACCGACCCGCTGTACCTCCGCGGGGCGGAGGGCGCCCGCAGCTCGATGACGGTGCCGATCAAGGTACAGGACGAGGTGATCGGCACGCTGAACGTCGAGAGCCCGCGGCCGAACGCCTTCGGCCCGGACGACCTCCAGTTCACCGAACTGTTCAGCCGGGAGGTCGCCGCCGCGCTCCACACCCTCGACCTGCTCACCGCGCAAGAGGAGTGTACGGCGAGCCAGTCGATCGCCGCCGTGAACAAGGAGATCGCGCTGCCGATCGACGAGGTGCTGGCGAGCGCGAGCCTCCTGATCGGCAAGCCGTTCGCCGACCCGGAAACCGCCGCGCACCTGCGGAAGATCCTCGACAACGCCAGGCTGGTGAAGGAGAGCGTCGGCCGGGTCGGCCGCGAGATGACGCCGCGGGTGGTGGCGACGACGCAGAGCGACGAGCACCGGATTCTCGACCTGTCCGCCCCGCCGCCGGCGGTGCCGGACGCGACCCCGCTTACCGGCCGCCGGGTGCTGGTGGTGGACCCGGACGAGCGCGTCCGCCGGCAGGCGCACCTGTTGCTGACGCGCCTCGGGGCGACGGTGGAGACGGCGGGCACGGCGACCGCAGGCCTGGCCCTGGCCGGCGACACGCCGTACGACGCGGTGTTCATGGACGTGAAGCCGCCGGACATGGGCGGGTACGACTGCTACCGCCGGTTCAAGGCGGCGCGGCCGGGAAGCACGCTGGCGCTGACGACCGGGTTCGGGTACGACGTGGCCCACTCGATCGTGAAGGCCCGGCAGGACGGCCTGCGCTACGTCCTGTTCAAGCCGTTCCGCCAGGAGCAGGTCGTCACCGCCGTCCTCGACGCCCCCACCGGGGCATAACCCTCTTCCCGTCCGCGCTCCCGACGCCCGGGCCACGAGCGGCCCGACCGACTTCGTCGCTTGTTCGCCGATTTGCGGCTGGGTAGCATCCATCCAGTTTTGACGACAGCCACCCACTTGCACATTCCGGGTGGCCGATGCCGAGCCGGGATCTATCGGCGTGTACCCGCGCGTGTTGCTGCCGTGTGCGGTGGCCGGACTCACCACGATCCCGGGCGAGACCGTGTTGTCGCAGCCACCGGGGACGGCAGGACGGTGGATGACGGATCGACGCCGCGCACCGAGTGCGGAACTCCGCTGTCGATGCCCCGCTTCGGGACGACTCCGCCCGGACGCACGATCGAGGCGGGGCTGGCCACGATAATGGGCCTGGCACGCCGGCCGGCTCACGCCGGCCGTTCGCCCGGAAGCGCCTTCCACCAAGCCTCGGCGTCGGCCGCCGACCATGAGCCCGCCGAGCCGCACCCGGCCAGCGCGTCGGCGGTGGCGGTCGCCGACGGGAAGCGGTCGGCCGGCGCCTTCGCCAGCAGCCGCAGTACCACCGCCTCCACGTCCGCCGGCACCCCGGGCACCCGCACCGACGGCGGGACCACGGGTTCGGTCTGGTGGGCGTGGAGCAGTGCGAGCGGGTGGTCGGCGGTGAACGGCGGGCGGCCGGTCAGGAGGAAGTACCCGACCCCGCCGACGGCGTACAGGTCGGCGGCCGGGCCGGCGTCCTCGCCGCGGGCCTGCTCCGGGCTCATGTACGCCGGCGTGCCGAGCAGCCCGCCGGCGGCGGTGATCCGCGTGTCCGCCGACCCGGCCTCGGCGACGAGCCCGAAGTCGAGCAGCTTGGCCGAGTCCGCCCGCCCGCCGAACCGGCCGACCATCACGTTGCCCGGCTTCACGTCGCGGTGGACCATGCCGAGCCCGTGCGCCTCGGCCAGCGCCCCGCACAGCTGCCGCAGCACGCCCACGACGCGCCCCGCCGGCAGCGGCCCGGCCCGGGCGACGACCGCGTCGAGCGTCAGGCCGGGGAGGTACTCCATGACGTAGTAGAGCGTGCCGTCGGCCGACCGGCCGTAGTCGTACACCTGCACCGCGGCCGGGTGCGCCAGCCTGGTGACGGCCGCCACCTCGCGCCCGAAGCGCCGCGCGTACGCCGGGTCGGCGGCCATCTCGGGGCGGATGCGCTTCACCGCGCACGCCCGCTTCAGGAACCGGTGCTCGGCCAGGTACACTTCGCCCATCCCGCCCGCCCCGAGCCGGCGGCCGAGCTTGTACTGGCCGAGCTCGGCGAGCTCCTGCCGCGCCTCCGCCACCTCCGCCGACAGCGTGTTGACCCGGTACGAGCCGTAAATCACGACGGCGGCCGAGGTGAGGACGGACGAGGACAGTGCGGTGAGCAACAGCGGCAGCCGGGCGGCGACCTCCGGCGACCGGGCGCCGGCGGTCACGACGGCGAGCAGCGCGACGGCGGCCATCGGGAGGAACCGCGCCGCCTGCCACCGCGTCGGCCCGGGGACGAAGACGCCGTAGATGAACGGCGCGAGGAACCAGAACACCGCGACGTGCACGTTCGCCGCCTCGATCCGGAGTCGGGCGTGGTTCGGCCCGTCGCTCGGCAACTCCGCCGACCGCACCAGCCGGGTGTGGTGCCACGCGGCCAGGGTCGCGGTCAGGAGCACGAGGGCGGCCGCGTCCATCCACCGCATCTGCCGGACCGACCAGTCGCGGCGGACGGTCAGCGCGACGGCGACGACGACGCTCAGGACGAGGAACCCGACCCCGGTGGTCATCCCGACCGGGCCGAACATTTCGACCGTGAACTGGTCGTCAACCCCGGCGTAGAGGAACGGCAGAAACGTCAGCGCGTTCAGCGCCTGGAGGACGGCGAGGATGCGCATCCGCCGCCGCATCGTGGCGCGGTACGCCGGGTCGTCGGCCGGCGCGGTGGCGGTCGCCGCCGGCGGCCGCGGCGGGGCGGCCGGGACGACGGTCGGGGCGAGCGCGGCGGCCGGGCCGGGGCGGGCGGCCGGGGCGGTGGCGAGCGGGTCGGTCACGTGCGCCCCCGGGTGAGACAGGCATTCGATCTTCTAGAATAGCGGTTGTCCCACCCCCCGACGCGGACGCCCGATGGCCCTGGTCCCGTGCCCGGCGTGCGGCCTCCCGCGGGCCGCCGACGCCGACACCGCTTGCCCCGCCTGCCGCTGGGCCGACACTCCCCCGCTGCCGCAACCCGTCCCGACCACGCCTCCTACACCGGCGCCGGAACCGGACTACGACCCGGCACCGCCGCGCGGCCCGCTGGCGCTCGCCGGCGCCGGCGGGCTCGCGGTCGGCGTCGTCGCCACGCTACTGTTCGCGCCGACGGAACCACCCGCGCCGACGCCGGAACCGGAGGTGACGGAGACCGCACCGGCGCCGAACCCGTACCCGCGCGTGCCGTCGCCCCCGGTCGCCCCGCCGCCGCGGGCGGTCGAGCCGGTGCTCGAACCGGTCGTCGTCCCCGTGCCCTACCCCGTGGACGGCGGGTTCGCGGTACTGAAGGTTGGTCAGGCGGACGAACTGTTCCATTTCCCGTCGCTCGGCCCCGGCAACCGGGTGAAGCTGGTCGGCCGCGCGAAGCGGTTCACCCTCGACGCGCCGGACGCGGGCACCGAGGTGGACGCGACCGGATTGGAGAACGACAGTGTCGCGGTCGCCGGGGTGGTGGGCGGCGCGACGCTCCGGCTGAAGTCCGCGGGCGGGACGGTGTTGGTGCGGAGCGGGGTGGCTGCCGGGTCGGTCGTCGAGATCGACGCCCCGAAGGCTCTTGTGACGTTCGTCGGCGACGCGAAGGGCGGGAAGGCCGGGCCGGCGGTGGGCGGCGGGAGCAAGGTGACGGTGCGGGCGAAGTCGGTGGTGTTCGGCACCGCGGTGACCGGCGCCGCAACGGTCGTGGACGTGACGTTCTCGCCCGGCGGGTCGTTGAAGCTGGAGGCGGTGGAGGACGGCGCGCTGGTCCGCTACCGCCCCGGCCACCGTGCCGACCAGCCGGTGAAGGTGACCCGGGGGCGGGTCGCCGGCGGCGAGGTCCGCGAGGAGCCGCCGCCGTGACCGGAGGCGGCCCGCGCCGCGCGCACGGCACAACCCGCGCCACCGGACCGCACCGGCCGCGCAGGGGGGTGTGCGGCGGGGTCGGTCGTTGCGGGCGCGGGGCGGGCGGGATTAGAGTGGGATGCGGCCGGGCTCCTCTCCCCGGGTGCGCCCGGCCGGACAATTCGCAGCGGCTCCCACCCCGAGGGGCAGCCATGTCGTACCGCCCGACCCGTCCCGCCCCGGCGCCCCGCGGCCGGCGCTACAAGGTGTGCCTGCTCCGCACCGACGACCGCGGCCTGATGGCCGTGGTCCGGGCGGTGGTGGACCTCACGCGGTTCGCCGCCGCCGAGGCCGAGTTCCGCATGTGGGAGGCGTACCACCGCGGCCGGGCGGTGGTGCTCGTCACCCACCTGGAGCGGGCCGAGTTGTACGTCGAGCAGTTCGCCGCCCGCGGCCTGCCGGCGAGCATCGAGCCGGCGTAGCTGGTGTTTCGTGCTTGGTGTTTCGTGTTTGGTCTGCTCGAATCGAGCGAGCGGGCAGAACACGAAACACCAAACACGAAACACCAAACACCACGGGTCACTCCGGCACGTTGTACACCTTGATCTGCGGGTCGCCGTCGCACATCGGGATCACGGTCGAGAGTAATGCCTGGGTGTGCTTCTGCTTGAGGTGGTCTTCCAGCGCCGGGATGCCGCGGAACTTCTCGAACATCACGTACAGCTCCGGGTGGTCCGGGTCGCGGTTCAGCTCGTAGCTGATGCACCCGGGCTCTTTCTTCGTGGCCGCCAGGCACGGCCGGAACGCCGTCTCGAAGTCCTTTTCCTTCCCGGCCTTCACCTTGAACGTCACCAGGATGGCGAACGGCTTCGCCTGGTCCTTCACCTTCGACTTGACGAGCTTCACGACCGGGTTCTCGTCCTGCCCGCGGGCGTCGGACAGGGCGACACCCACGATCAGGGCGGGGAGGGCGAGCAGACAGTAGCGGCGGACCATCGGAGCCTCCGGGGTGGGGCGAATCGGAGTGCCGATTCCACCACACTTGACGGCGGATTGCACGCGGATTTCACCGCATGACCGCTACCGATTCGCGGGCGGTCCGCGGCGAGTCGGTTCTCGAACCCCGCACCTTCGACACCACGTTCGCCGACGTCCGCCCCACCCATCACCTCTCGCCGCAGTCGGCAAATTCTGCCCAATCGACAATACCAGAACCACCGGGTGAATTCGCACGACCCGGGCGGGCGAATTATTGCCGGAATCCCGCGCGACCCGCAGCACGTGTCCTAAGTATTCACGTCCGGCCTCAGACCGGCAGTGGGCTTGACAGAATCGGCGGAAAAATCGGACAAACCGTTGCAGTCGGCCGCACCGGTTCGGACACTAACTACTCCTAATCGGGACTGTTCCGCATAACCGCCCCCGACCCCGGCCAAGGACTGAGCCGGAGCCCCCGTTGTCCTGCGCGCCGCGGCGTGCGGGTTCGGACGTCCACGCCCGTCACCTGGGATCCCCGATGCGGAACCGGTTCGTGTCGCCCGCCCGTCTGACCCTCGAACGCCTCGAAGCCCGCGACGTGCCGGCGTTCGCCGTCCAACTCGACTACTCGTTCGACACCGCCGGGTTCTTCAACGACCCCGCCCGCCGCGCCGTCCTCCAGCAGGCCGTCGACGACGTGGCCGCTCAGCTGAACGCCAACCTCCCGGCGCTCGCGCCCGGCGGCGGGAACGGCTGGGAGGTGACGTTCTTCAATCCGGCGACCGGCGCCGAGGTACGGGTGCCGAACCTGTCGGTCGCGGCGAACACGATCGTCGTCTACGCTGGCGGCCGGAACCTGCCGGGGGCCGAGGCCGGCGTGGGCGGGTTCGGCGGGTACACGGCGAACGGCTCGCAGAGCTGGTACAGCACGATCCAGTCGCGCGGGCCGGGGTTCACCCTCTGGGGCGGGGCGCTGGCGTTCGACAACGCCGGGACGAACTGGTATTTCGGCACGTCAGCGGCCGGGATCGGGCCGACGCAGGTGGACTTCTATTCGGTCGCCGCCCACGAGTTCGGTCACGCGCTCGGGCTCGGCACGTCGGCGACGTGGAACAGCCTCGTCTCGGGCGGCAAGTTCACCGGCGCGAACGCGATGGCCGTGTACGGCGGCCCGGTCCCGCTCGCCGGCACCGCCCACTGGGCGGACGGGATCACCGTCGGCGGGGTGCCGGTGGCGCTCGACCCGAGTGCCGTCCTCGGCGCCCGGGTGTCGTTCTCGGCGCTCGACTACGCCGCCCTCCGCGACATCGGCTGGAACCCCGGCACCGCCGCCCTGCCCGCGGCACCGCCCGCTGCCCCGTCGCCCCCGCCGTTCGTCCCGGTCCCGATCAATATCCCGCCCACGGCCGGCGGCCGCCCGGTCGTGTTGACCGGCCCGGCCGACGGCACCGCGCAGGCGTTCAAGCTCGACGCCGACGGCTTCCTGCGGCCGGCCGGTGACAAAGTCCAGGCGTTCCCGGGGTACGCGGGCGTGACCCGCGCGGTCGTCGCCGACTTCAACGGCGACGGGACCGACGACCTCGTGTTCGGCACCGGCCCGGGCGTCGGCGCGGCAGTCCGGATCGTGGACGGGAAGACCGGCAACGAACTGGTCGGCGCGACGCAGGTGCTGGACGGGTTCGCGGGCGGCGTGTTCCTGGCCGCCGGCGACATCGACCGCGACGGCCGGGCCGAGCTCGCGGTGTCCGCGGACGCCGGCGGCGGCACGCGGGTGCTCGTGTACAAGCTGACCGCGGCCGGGCTGGTGCCGGTGGTGGACTTCCTGGCGTTCGGCGACCCGAACTTCCGCGGCGGCAGCCGGGTGGCGCTGGGCGATATCAACCGCGACGGGGCGGCCGACCTGGTGGTCGGCGCCGGGCTCGGCGGCGGCCCGCGGGTGGCGGTGTACGACGGGTCGGCCCTCGCCGCCGGCCGGGCCGACCGGCTGGTGCCGGACTTCTTCGCGCTCGACCCGACGCTGCGGAGCGGGGTGTACGTGGCCGCCGCGGACGTGAACGGCGACGGGAGCGCGGACGTGATCTACAGCACCGGGACGACCGGCGGCCCGCGCGTCCGCATCGTGAGCGGGGCGGTGCTGGTGGCGAACCCCGGGGCGGACATGGCGGCGCTGCCGGCGCTCGCCGACTTCTTCACCTGGGACTCGCGCGACCGGAAGGGACTGCGGGTGGCGGCCCGCGACCTGGACGGCGACGGTCGGGCCGAACTCATCGCCGCGACGGCCGACCCGAACAACGCCTTCGTGCGCGTCATCCGCCTGTCCGAGATGGGTGACCCGACGAGCCCGCTCAACAACCCGCTCGGCTCCCCGCTGACGATCGACGGCGTCTACCCCGGCTGACCGCGCAGCCGGGCGAGTTCCGCCTCCAGCGCCGCCCGCGCCGCGCGCTCGGCGTCAAGAGCCTGCTCGGCGGCGGCCGCCCGCTGTTCCGCCGCGAGCCGCGCCGCGTTCAACTCGGCCGGCAGCGGGACCGATTCGCCGCGGAACCAGTACCGCGCCCACCCGTTCACCAGCCCCACCTCCAGTTCCAACTCCGGGACCGCGACCCGCCCGGTCGCGTTCGGCCGGACTGCCTGGTACTTCCCCTCAACGAGCCGGAACAGCGTCATCTCCTCGTTGTCCGGGTAGAAGACGAGGTAGTACGGCACCCGCAGGCTCTGCTCGTACCGGACGAGGTTGTCCTCGTAGTCCTTGCGCGGGTTGTGCTTCGACACGTACTCCAGCACGAAGAACGGGCCGACCGGCTGGGTGGCGATCGGGAACGAGGTGAGCGGGCCGAGCGGCGTCGGGTGGAGGACGATGAAGTTGTCCGGCACCACCCGGGCCGGGTGCTTCTGCCCGGCCGCCGGGTACTGGATGAGGAGTTCGTTGAAGCACTGCACTTCCGGCCGGGCGGCGGCGATCACGTCGAACGACTCCAGCGTGATCTTCCGCTGGGTCGCCTGGGGCGTCGATTCCATGAAGTGCTCCAGCGGGAGTTGCTTCACGTACCAGCGGGCGTCCTCCTCGTAGAACCGGACCAGGTCCGGGTCGGGGGCAGACGCGGGGGGCACGGTCGTCGGGTTCATGGCTCGGACCTCCGGGGTCGGTCGGAGTGTAGCGGAACCGGGGCGGGCCGGGAACGCCGAACGCCCCGGGACAGAGCCCCGGGGCGTTCGTGGTGCGTCGCACGGACCGGCGGTCACCAGGTCCGCGGCGTCAACCGGCTGAGCCCGGCGCGGGCGGCGTCGCGCTCCTCGCCCTCCGACCCGTCGGCCAGCCGGCGGAGGTGGGCGACGAAGTCCGGGTGGTGGTACCCGAGCCGGGTCAGGTGGTCGATGCACCCGGCCCGCACGGTCGCCGCCGGGTCGTGCTGGGTGGCGGTGAACAGCAGCGCCTTGACCAGGTCCGTCGAGCCGTGGCGGCCGTCGGCCAGCCCCTTCGCGGCGAGCAGCCGGACGCTCGGCGCCGGTGCGTCCTTGAGGGCCGCGGCGTAGGGCCGCAGGTCGTCGGCCATCGCCACCTCGGCCGGGACGTACCCGACCGGCAGGACGACGTGGACCGGCTCCCCCGGCCGCAGCGACTGCCCCCCGGGCGGGACGCTCGGGATGGTCGGCAGCGGCACCGGGACCGGAACCGACGACGGCAACGGCGTGGGCACCGGAACCGGCGTCGCGGCCGGGCGGCTCGTCGGCAGCGGCATCGGGACCGGGATGCCCGCGCTCGGCGTGGCGACCGGTGCCGGGGTGACGACCGGCGTCGGGGTGACGGTCCGTGTCGGCGTGGCCACCCTCGGCTCGCCGCCGACGGCCGGGGCGCCCTTCGTCACCGGCGTTGCTGGCGGGGGGGCCGGCGTCGCCGTGGTGATCGCCGGGCCGGGCATCGCGGCGGGGACCGGCGCCGGCGTCTTCTTGCCGAAGATGCGGCCGAGGAGCCCGGTCTTCTGCTTTGGCTCGCCGGCCTCGGCGATCTGCGGCATGGCCGGGTTGGCCGGGTTGGCGGCCGGGGCGGGCGCCGGGTCGCGGCCGAACAGCCTGCCGTTGAACAGCCGCCGCTCCTTCTCGGCCGGCGTCTCCGGCATCGGCGTCGCGGCCGACCCGATCGGGTCGTCAGTGCGGGCCTTCGCCTTCGGCGGCCCGGAGTCCTTCGCCGCGACGTCCTTCGCCGCGGCAGGCGTCGCCGGGGCCGGGGTCTTCGTGCCGGCGGGGGTCGACGGCGGGATGTTCGACTCGCCCTCGACCCACACGACGACCTCGCCGGTCGCGGCGTCCTTGCCGTGGACCTCGAGCGACTTGTCGGCCCGCTTGTTCACCTTGGTGACGGTGATCTTGCGGTCCTTGTTCCCTTCCTTGAAGACGACCACGTCGCCCGGCTCGGCGCCGATGACGACCGACCCGGCGGCGACGGCGGTGCCGGTGACGACGCCCCACAACCCGCGCTTCCCGATCCACCGCGTCATGGCTGGCCTCCGTGCCCGCGCCGGATTCCCGGGTCGTCCTTGACCCCGGCCGACGTCCGTGTCTGACACAGGTTATCGGGCGGCGCGGCTGTGCCGGTTGAACAGACGCGACGCGGCAAGCCGGGTCGGCGCGGAAGCTGGGGAAGATGCGCGGGTAGTATCACGCCGCCGGGGCGACCGCCCCGGCGGGGAAGCGGAACAGGTCGGCGGCGGGCACGGCGAACCCGGGAAGGATCGGGTCGCCGGTCAGCGTGTCGGGCTCGCGGACGATGTCGGCCGACGCGGGCCGGTCGCGGTGGTAGGCGAAGACGGTGCGTGCCTCCGGGTCGATCACCCACACGAGCCGCACGCCGGCCCCGATCCACTCCTGCACCTTCTGGTTCACGTTCGCCGCCCGGTCGTCCGGCGAGATCACTTCGACCACCAGATCGGGCACCACCGGGCAGTGCCCCGCGGTACTCGCCAACTCCGGCGTCAGGCGGGCGAGTGTGATGAACGCGGTGTCGGCGCGGCGAACCTTGCCACGGGCCGGGAAGCACTGAAACGACGTGCCTTCGGGGACGACCCACCCGAGGTTCGCCCGGCGGGAGTGCTCCCGGATTGCGGCGTAGGCTTCGCCGGCGACGAGACTGGACAGGAAACTCACGTTCAGTTCCTCCAGTCGGCCGTCCACCAGTTCGTAGCCCTTCCCGACATCGCCCATCGCGAGCAAGTCGTCGGGGGTAACGGGTGGCGCGTCCGCGGGCGCGGTCGGAACAGGAGCCGTGGCGAGTGGCGTCATGGTTACACCTTTCGCAGTGCGATGGCGAGCGGCTGACCGTCCACCTTGCGGGGTTCGGGCGGGGCGTAGAACGTGCCGGCGAGCGGGGCGTCGCTCCACCGCGTCGCCTGCACCTCGCCGGCGAGGTAGTCGCGGTGCGCGGCGATGGCGGCCTTCAGCGGGTCGGCGTCGGCGCCGAGGTACAGTTCGATCTTGTCGGCCACGTCGAGCCCGGCGTCCTTGCGGGCGTCCTGCACGAGCCGCACCACGTCGCGCGCCAGCCCCTCGGCCTTGAGCTCGGGCGTCAGTTGAGCGTCGATCATCACCTGCGTGCCGCGATCGACCACGCCGAACCAGCCGGCCGGTGCGAGGTAGCCGATGGTGATGTCGGGGCGCTCCAGCGCCACGCCAGCGAGCGCGAACGTACCGGCCGCGAGCGCCGCGTCCACGGCGGCGCCGTCGAGCTTGTCCAGGGCGACCTCCGCGTCCTTGAGCAGCGGGCCGAGCTTCGCCGCGGCCGTCTTCTTGTTGAGCTTCGCGGACGCCTTCAGCATCGGCTCGGCCGCGGCGTGAAGCGTCACCCGCTTCACGTTCAGCTCATCGGTGATGAGCCCGGGGAAGCGCTCGACGGCGCGGCGGTCGGCGTCCGAACCCGGCGCGACGCGGAGTTCGGCGAGCGGCTGGCGGACCTTCTGCTTGGCCGCGTTCCGTGCCGCGCCGCCGAGCGACACGATCCTCAGCACCGCGTCCATGTCCTGCGACAGCGTCGCGTCGATCAGGGTCTCGTCGGCGCCGGGGTAGTCGGCGAGGTGGACGCTCTCGCCGCGGCCGGCGTCGAGGTTCTTCCACATCACCTCGGTCACGAAGGGCACCACCGGTGCGCACAGCCGGCACAGGTCGAGCAGGACGGTGTGCAACGTCTGGTACGCGGCGAGCTTGTCGCGCCGGCCGGCGTCGTTCAGGTTCGCGTCGTTGCTCCAGAACCGATCGCGGTTGACCCGGATGTACCAGTTGCTCAGCTTCGCGTCGACGAACTCTTCGGCGGCGAGGCAGAAGGCCATCACGTCGAACCGCTCGAACGCGGCACGGGCGGTGCGCGCCAGCAGTTGCAGGTCGCTGAGGATCCAGCGGTCGATGTCGGGGCGCTCGGCGACCGGCACCGCGGGGGCGGCGGGGTCGAAGCCGTCGAGGGCGGCGTAGTTGGCGAAGAAGCCGTAACAGTTCCACAGCTTGATGACGAACTTCGCCCGCACCTCGTCCGCCGGGCCGGGGCCGAAGTTCAGGTTCGCCGCCGGGTTCGACCGGCAGTACAACCAGCGCATCACGTCCGCGCCGATGGCGTTGAACGGCAGCGGTTTTCCCTTCGGGTCGCTGATCTGCCCGCCCTCGTCCGCGGCGGCCACGAACTCGATCGAGTTGCCGCTGCTCTTGCTCATCGCGTTGCCGAACTGGTCCTTCACCAGCCCGTGCCCGAGGAGCGCCTTGAACGGCAGTTCGACGCCGTCGCCCATCATCGTGGACATGGCGAGCAGCGCGTAGAACCAGTTGCGGAACTGGCCGGGGAAGCTCTCGGTGATGAAGTCGGCGGGGCGCCAGTCGGCGGGCATGGTGCTGTACGCGACGATGCCGGCGTCGAGCCACGGGTTCCCCACGTCCGGGATGCGCGACATCAGCCGGCCGTTCCGCGGGTTCTTGATCTTCACGCGGTCGATCCAGGGGCGGTGCGGCGTGTGGCCGTCGAAGTCGTCCCAGCCCTCGACCGCCCGCTCGCGCAGCTCCTCCCGGCTGCCGATCACCTCGAAGTCGGTCGGGTCCTCGTCGTCCACCCAGATCGGCAGCGCGAGCCCCCAGAACCGCTTCTTCGAGATCATCCAGTCGCCCATGTTCCACAGCCAGTCGCGCTCGCGCGCCTGGCCGTTCAGGCTCGTCGGCAGGAACTCGACCCGCTTCACCACCGTCATGATGTCGCCGCGGAAGCCCTCCTCCGTCTGCTTCGGCCCCATGTTGATGAACCACTCGTCCACCAGCCGGTAGAGGAGTTCGGTCTTGCAGCGCCAGCAGTGCGGGTAGCGGTGGACGTAGCGCTCCGTGGCGAACAGCCGATCCTTCTTCTTCAGTTCCTCGAACACGGCGTCGGCGGTGGCGGGGTCGGCGGCGTTCTTGCCGGTGAGCGGGCCGAAGCCCTCGACGAACACACCGTCGTCGCCGATCGGGGCGACGGGCGGGAGGCCGTTGTCCTTCCCCCACTGGAAGTCGATCTGCCCGCAGCCCGGCGCGGTGTGGACGATGCCGGTGCCCTCGGTGTCGGTCACGTCCTTCCCGCCGCTGACGACGCGGTGACACTGCATCGCCGGCTTTGGGGGGCACCAGCCGCGCTGCTCGACCACCTTCGCCACTTCCGCCGGGAAGCCGAACGGGTGCTGTTGCGCCGGCAGGTCGTCGAACGGGCCGTCGTATTCGAGGCCGAGCAATTCTTCGCCCTTCACCTCGCCGACGATCTCGTAGCTGTCGCCCTTGCCGGCCTTCGACTTGAAGTGCTGCTCGATGCTGTTGAGGTGCGGCACGCCGTCGAGCCACGGGCGCTTCCCCTTCTTGGCGGCGGCGCCGTCGTCGGCGTCCTCCTCCGCGCCGCCGGCCATGCGGTCGAGCTTGAACGCGCCCTTCGAGACGTAGTACACCTCGCCCTTCAGCTTCACCTTCAGGTACGTCAGCTCCGGGTTCACCGCCGCGCCGACGTTGCTGGTGAGCGTCCACGGCGTCGTCGTCCAGACGAGTAGGTTCTCGCCGGGCCTGCCCTTGATGGGCAGCTTCACGAACGCGCTCTTGTGCTCGACGAGCTTGTACCCCTCCTTCATCTCCTGCTCGGAGATGCCGACGCCGCACCGGCCGCACCACGGCATCACGTCGTACCCGCGGTAGACGAGCTTCTTCCCGTGGCACTTCTTGAGGAACGCCCAGATCGTGTAGTTGTTCCGCTCGGCCATCGTGAAGTACGACTTCCGCTCGTCCGGGCTCTTGGCCCAGTCGTCGTCCGTGCGGTCCCAGTCCATCCAGTAGCCGAGGCGGATCGACTGGTCCGTCTGCACGCGCGCGAACTTGTTGACGCGGTCCTTGCACGCCTGCACGAAGCGGTCGATGCTCGCGTCGGCGTCGCCCGGCACGAGGTTCTCGATGTCGCGCTTGCTCTTCAGTCCGAGGCTCTTCTCGACCTCCACCTCGACCCACAGCCCCTGGCAGTCGAACCCCTGCTGGTAGCGGAGGTCGTGGCCGGTCATGGCGAAGTAGCGGTTGTAGGCGTCCTTGTACGTCCGCCCCCAGGCGTGGTGGACGCCCATCGGGTTGTTGGCGGTGATGGGGCCGTCGAGGAAGCTCCACTTCGGCCGGCCGGCGTTGAGGGCGCGGCGCTTCTCGAAAATGCCGTTCTCGTCCCAGAACTTGAGGATGGCGCGCTCGAGGGCGGGGAAGTCGTCGTTCTGGGTCTCGACGCGGGAGAACGGACTGGCGGGCACGCGGCGGCTCCTCGGCGGGCGGGTCCGGGCATTTTACGGACCCGCCCGCCACCGGCCGGTTCGCGCCGGCGGCAGGTTCGCGGGCGCCGCCCGGGGTTGCCACCCCGGGCTACGAACGGCCGCCCCCTCCGGGGGCTTAAGACGGGTGGGTGGGTTTGCGCCCCCGGAGGGGGCGGCCGTTCGTAGCCCGGGGTGGCAACCCCGGGCGGCGCCCGCGGTGTCGCTTTGCGCTACACGCCGCGGTATGCTGGCGCTCCCGCCGTCCGCCCGGAGCCCACCATGCCCCGCCTGCTTCCCCTCCTCGCGCTTCTCGCGCTCGCGCCGGTCGCCCGCGCCGACTACCTCGCGTTCGTCCGCGCGCAGGCCGCCGAGCTCCGCAAGGCGGACAAAGCGCCGAACAGCGTCGCCGAGTGGGACGACCGCGCGAAGAAGCTCCGCGCAGATCTGCTCGCCGCGTGGGGCGGGTTTCCAATCGAGAAGTGCCCGCTCGACCCGCAGGACCACGGCGAACTCAAGCGCGACGGCTACACGGTCAAGAAGGTCAGCTTCCAGACGCGGCCCGGCGTGCGGATGCCGGCGAACCTGTACCTGCCCGACGGCGGCGGGAAGCGCGCGGCGATCCTCCACGTTCACGGGCACTGGAAGGGGGCGAAGCAAGACCCGGTCGTGCAGGCCCGCTGCATCGGCGCGGCGAAGCTCGGGTTCGTCGTCCTGTGCGTCGACGCGTTCGGCGCCGGCGAGCGCGCCGTCGGTACGGCCCTGGGCGAGTACCACGGCGACACCACCGCCGCCACGCTTCTGCCCGTCGGCCTGCCGCTCTCCGGCCTGCAAGTCTACGAGAACATGCGCGCGGTTGATTACCTGCTCACGCTCCCGCAGGTGGACGGGGCGAAGATCGGCATCACCGGCGCGAGCGGCGGCGGGAACCAGACGATGTACGCCGGCGCCTACGACGAGCGGTTCAAGGCGGTGGTGCCGGTGTGCTCGGTCGGCAACTACCAGGCGTACCTGGGCGCCGCGTGCTGCCTGTGCGAGGTGGTGCCGGGCGCGCTGAAGTTCACGGAAGAAGGCGCCGTGCTCGGGCTGGTGGCGCCGCGGGCGCTGATGGTGGTGAACGCCACCCGCGACGCCCCGCAGTTCTCGGTGGACGAGGCCCGCCGGTCGCTCGCGTTCGCCCGCCCGGTGTTCGACCTATTCCGCAAGCCGGGGTCGGTCCGCCACGCCGTCTTCGACAGCGGCCACGACTACAGCAAGGCGATGCGCGAGGAGATGTACGGCTGGATGGCGCTGCACCTGCGCGGCGAGGGCGACGGCACGCCGATCCCGGAGCCCGCGATCCGGGCCGAAGACCCCGAGGCGCTGCGCTGCTGGCCCGGCGACACGCGCCCGAAGGACTACGTCACGATCCCGCGCTTCGCAGCCGCCGAGGCGAAAAAGCTGCTCGCCGCGCACACCCCGCCCGACGGCCAGGTGAACTGGAAGACGTGGGCCGACACGCGCCGCAAGACGCTGGTCGAGAAGACGCTCGGCGGGTTCCCGAAGGGCGGCGGGGATGCCGGCGAGGACTTCTTCCGCGGGACGTTCGAGCCGGAGCCCGGTGTGACGGCATACGCGCGCCCCGAGCTCCCCCGACCGGGCGTTCTCATCAAGGAGGACGGCCTCCTGGTCATCGAGATCGTGCTCGACGGTGTGAACGTGAAGAAGGGGGAGGAGACAGCCCTCCACCGCGTACTGCGTCCGAAAGCCTATCCGTACGTCACGCTGAATCCGCGTGCCACCGGACGGGGGACGGCCCCGAACGACCGCGTCGGCCGCTCGCCCGATCACAACTCCGCCGAGTGGGGCTTGTGGCTCGGCCGTCCGCTCATCGGGCAGTGGGCCTACGACGTGAAAAGGCAGCTCGACATCCTCGCCGAGGCGGGTGGTGGAAAGCTCCCCACTCAGGTCGTGGTAGTCGGCGAGGGGCCGGCCGGGCTGGTGGCGCTGACCGCCGCCGCGACCGACCCGCGCATCACGAAGGTCGCCGCGGTCGGGTCGCTGGCGAGCTGGGTGAGCGACGTGCCGTACCAGAATCAGCGCCTCGGCGTATTCGCGCCGGGCATCCTCCGCGACGTGGGCGACGTGGCGCACGTGGCGGCGTTGGTAGCCCCGCGGCGCGTGGTGATCGCCGGCGGCGTGACCGGCGGCGGCGACCGGCTGACGGCGGAGCAACTGCGCGCCGCGTACCAGCCGGCGCGCGCGGTGTGGGAGGGCCGCGGCGCGCCGCGCGAGCTGGTGATCGACGCGGACGCCGACGTGGCGAAGGCGGTCGAGGCGCTGCGGTGACCCTCACGCCCCCGGCGGCGCCGGCCGCGGCCACTCGGTCGCCTCCGCCGCGGCGGGGACCGTGCGCGGGTAGCTCTGCGTCATCAGCGGCGACGTGAACAAGTGGTCGGCGCCGGTCGGGGTCGAGGCGCACGGGATGTTCCACAGCACGGCGAGGCGCAGGAGCGCCTTCACGTCCGGGTCGTGCGGCTGGGCTTCGAGCGGGTCCCAGAAGAAGACGAGCACGTCGATCAGCCCCTCGGCGATGAGCGCCCCGATCTGCTGGTCGCCGCCGAGCGGGCCGGACAGGAAGCGCGTCACCGGCAGCCCGAGGTGCTCGGCGAGAAGGCGGCCCGTCGTGCCGGTGCCGCAGAGCTCGTGCTGCGCGAGCGCCTCGCGGTTCGCCGCCGCCCACGCGAGGAGGTCGGCCTTCTTGTTGTCGTGGGCGACGAGCGCCACCCGCTTCCGCGCCGCGACGGGGCGAACGATCATGGAATCTCCTGTTGGCTCGGGTCTTCCGTAGGTCGGGTCGAGTCTTCGAGACCCGACGCGGCGGCTCGAACGGCAGAAGGATGGAAAGGGAGCGAAATCCCCGTGGGTTCGGGCACACCGGACACCGCCGTGGGCACCGGCGCCGCCCGCGTCGGGCCTCGAAGACTCGACCCGACCTACGGAAGACCCGAGCCAAACGCCCCCGGTCACGTCACCCCGCCGCGGTGCGACTTCTCCGGCACCGTCAGGAACCCCCACCGCAGCGCCTGGTCCTGGGTGTAGCTCTTACCGAGCGTCAGCGCCGTCACCGCCTTCGAGAATTCGTAGCCGAGGTAGAAGGCGTGCGCGGCGTCGAGCGCGGGGTCGGCGGCGAGGAGCTGGTCGAACACCTCGAACGGGTCGGCGCCGCGCAGGTACACGCTGCCGTTGAGGACGTGAATCTCGCCGCGCTCGGCGAACACGCGGTAGTTCTTGTCGGTGACGCGCGCCGCGAGCTCCGCCAGCGCGGCCTCGCCCTGCTCGTATACCTTCGGGTCGCGCAGCATCACCAGATTCGGTTCGAGCCGCTTCGGCAGCACCTTCTCGGCGACCGCGTGCCGCACCAGCCGCCGCGCCAGGTCGAACTCCTTCACCGCGGAGCGCGCCCAGTTGATGACCTCGGTCGTCAGCACGCTGCGGACGCCGAGCTCCTGGCAGAAGCCGGCGAGGAGCACGTTCACGCCGGCGGTGTCGACGTCCGTGAGCTCGGTGAGGTTACCGACGCCCATCATGATCTCGGCGCCCGGGAAGCGATTCCGCGCCTCCAGGTAGCGGCCGAGCGACGCGGCGAAGCCGAAGCCGATCGGTTCGAGGATCGGGTCGAGCCGGTGCCGGACGCCCCAGTCGGTCAGCTGCGCCGCCGTTCGTTCCAGGCTGTCGAAGTCGGCCGGCGTGTCCGGCGTGGCCACGACCTCGACGAGGGGGAACCGATCCTTCCACCCCCGCGCGTGGTCGAGGTTCGTACTGTTCACGCTCAGCACGAGTTCGGCACCGGCCGCAAGCGCGGCTTCGACTTCGAGCGGGTCGAAGCTGTCGATCGAGACGCGGCAGCCCTCCGCCCGCAGCGCCGACACGCACTCGCCGACGCCGCCCCACGTCGCGCCCGGGTCGCAGCCGAGGTCGATCACGTCGGCGCCGCTGGCGCGGTAGCGGCGGGCTTCCGCCAGGACCGCGGCCAGCTCTTTACGAGGGGCGTGGTTGATTTCCGCCAGGATTTCGATGTCGAACGTGCCGTACCCCGGCGGCGGGCCGGACGCCTTGCCGAAGAACTCGGGCAGGTCGCGCAGGTCCTTCGGCCCGCGCTCGACCGGCACGCCGGCCGCCGCGCGGACGTCTTCCAACTCGCCGCGGCAGTAGCCGGGGAGGATCACGCGTTCCGTCCCCTCGGGCACGGCGAGGCGGCGGGCGACCCACGCGGTCGTCATCAGCGCGGCGACGGTGATGTTGAGGACCGCGACGTGCGGCTCGAACCCGGCCCGCGGCGCCAGGTCGTCGAGCACCCGCCGCAGTGCCGGCTCGGCCAGCTTCCCGGTGACGAACAGGAGGCGCGGCCGGGCGGTCACGCCGGCCCCGGCACGACGGGGGCCGGCTCCGCGGGCGGCGGGGCTGGCGGGGCCGGCTCCGCGGGCGGGAAGGTGAACTGCGGGTCGTTGAGGACGCGGATGAGTTCGGCCCACGACACGCGGCCGGTCGGCGCGGTCGCGTCCGCCGGCGCGGTCAGCGGCACCTCGTCCATGATGCTCGTCAGGAACGTCGCCTTCGCCACCAGCTCGGTGTGGACGAAGTCGCCGTCGGACTGGATCGGGAAGCGCTTCAGGAAGTCGGTGCGGAACAGCTTGAACGCACTCTGCACGTCCACGAACGGGACGCCGAACACCCACCCCACGAACACGCCGTACAGCTTGCCGCGGAACCCGGGCCACGCCTCCGCCGGCTCCATCTTCATGCCGGCGAACAGCCGCCAGAACCCGCGCCACGCCCACCCCGCGGCGTCGACCAGCGCCGGCGTCGGGCGGCCGCGGCGGCACCCGCTGATGAGGTCCGCCTGCTTGTGCAGGATCTCGTCGCGGAGCTCGATGCGGTCCAGCATCCCGTAGAGGTCGTTCGGGTTGTACGGGTAGTCGGGCGAGACGTAACAGAGGAGCGGGTGCGTCGCCTCCGCGAGCGCGGTGCGGAGGCAGGCGCCGAACCCCCGCCGCACCTCGTGCCGCAGGCCGCGGACGTGGCTCACGCGGCCGCCGGCCATCACCCCCACCACGGCGGGCGTGCGGTCGGTGCTGCCGTCGTCCACGACCAGGATTTCGTACGGCCGCTTGCCCTTGGCGAGCACGGCGCCCCAGGCGGGGAGCAGCTTCTCCAGCCGGTCCGCGGCGTCGTACGCGGGGACGACGACGGTGACGCCGGGGCGGGTCGGGGCGGGCTGGGCCATGTCGCGGCAGTCCGGGAGACGGGGGCTCCCAGTTGAGTTAGTCCGCGGTCCGCAGGAAGACGAGGGGCTTGGGCGGTTTCCCCCCGGTGAACTGCTCCAGCCGGCCGACCTCGACGAGCCGTCGCCGCGTCACGATCTCGCCCGCCGGGTAGACGTACTCGGCCGACATCACCACGAACCGCGGCCCGGGCACGTCGAGCCACGCCGCCAGGTCGTGCCACTCGACGCGGTTGTCCTGCGGCATCCCGAGGTGGAACGAGAGCAGGTGCGACTCGGCGCGGAAGACCAGGATCGGCTCGGGCGCCGGCGCGTGTGTACGGATGAATTCGGCGAACGCCTGCCGCTCCTCCCGCGCCTGCTCGGCCGGCTCGATCACGGCCGTCATCACGCCCCACCCGACCGCGACGCCGGCGAGGGTGAGCGCGAAGGCGAATCCGGCGCGCCGCACCGCGCGCCGGTCGGTGCGGGTGGCGAGCCAGCGCTCGGCGGCGCAGCCGAAGACGATGGCCGCGCCGGGGTAGAGCGGGAGCAGGTAGTCGGCCCGCTTGAACTGAGCGGCCGATAGCACCGCGAACATGGTAGCGAACCACGCCGCGCCGAAGCGGACCAGCGGGTCGGTGCGCCAGGCGCCGGCGCGGACGGCCCACCACGCCAGCATCGCGAGCGCCGGCGTCCACGGGAGGAAGTCGGCGGCGAAGCGCGGGGCGTAGTACCAGACCGGGTGTGAGGCGAGCGTCGGCGACGTGCCGGCGAACCGCTCGACGTTGTGGTGCCAGAAGAAGACGCGCCCGAACTCGCCGCCGGTGGCGTGGTTCGCCCACACGAACCACGGCGCGGCGAGGGCCAGCACGACGGCGACGCCGAGGAGCGCGGCGAGCGGCGGCAGCGCCCACCGGTCGCCGCGCGGTTTCACGGCGAGCCAGGCGACCGCCGCCGGGCCGACGAGCGCGAGCGCGACCGGGCCTTTGAGCATCACGCCGGCCGCGGCGGCGACGGCGGACAGGAGGAACCAGGGGTAACGGGTCGGGCTTGTCAGCAGGCTCGCGTGGCCAACCTCTCCCCCGTCCCCTCCCCTAGGAGGGGAGGGGTGCTCGCGCTGCGAAGCTTCCTGCACCACCGCTGACGCTGACGCTGCGCCCGGCAAGGTCCGCGCGCCGTCCCCCCCCCTCCCTCCTAGGGAAGGGGGGCCGGGGGGGTTAGGTCGCTCGGGGCTTCGGCCCCGCGTACCCCGGTGGAACGCGATCAGCGCCGCCGCGACCGCGCACGTGAGCGGCACGTCGATCCGCGCCGTGCGCGAGATCGCGGTGAAGTGCCCCGCCGTCGCCAGCGTCAACGCCGCGACCGCCGCCGCCACCGGGCGGCCCTCGCGCCTCAAGAACCAGTACACGAGCGCGACCGTCAGCAGCCCCGCGAGCGCTGACGGGAGCCGCGCCGCGAGTTCGTCGACCTCGCCGCCGTTCACCCACCCCGCCGCCGCGACGAGCCAGTAGTACGCCGGTGGCTTTTGCAGGTCGGCCCGGCCGTCGAACAGCACGGGCAGACCCCACGCGCCGGTGTCGAGCATGCGCTGGGCGTTCTGCGCCGCCCGTGCCTCGTGGCTGCTGTACAGTTCGCGGTGCCCGAGGCGCACGGTGAAGAGGGCGACGACGCCCGTGACGGCGAGGACGGGTAGCAGATGACGCCAACGAGCCGCGACCGCGGGGGGGCGGCCGTCGTGAACGACGACCTGTGTGCGGAGAAGACGTGCGGGCGCGGCCGCTCCTTCGCTGCCGAAGCTCGCGGGGCCGGTCGCGGGCGTCACGCCGCCTCCCGCTTGTCGGGCGGCGGCGTCGGGGGCGAAGGTTTGTGCGGCGCGACGGCAGTGTCGGGTGCCTTCGATTCTGGTGGGGCCGGCGTCCCGCCGGCCGTTCCCTTCTCGGCCGGCGGGACGCCGGCCCCACCGGGTCCGAGTGCGGCCTTCGGCGCGGCCGGCTTGGCCGGCGCCTCGTCTTCGTCGCGCTGACCAGGGTCGCACAGGCGGCGGTACAGCGCACACGTCGTCAGCAGTTCGGCGTGCGGGCCGACGGCCACGATCTTGCCGGCGTCCATCACCACGATGCGGTCGGCGAGCTCCGCCGCGGCGTGGAGGCGGTGCGTGATCATGAACACCGTCCGCCCCTTCACGAAGTCCTTCAGCGCGGCGTGGATCTCGGACTCGCTGTGCGGGTCGATCTGGCTGGTGAACTCGTCCAGGATGAGGATGTCCGGGTCGCGGAGCACCGCCCGCGCCAGCGCGATCCGCTGCCGCTGCCCGCCGCTGATCTTCCCCGCCAGTTCGCCGACCCGCGTCTGGTAGCCGTCCGGCAGCTCCTTCTCGATGAAGTCGTGGGCGTGCGCCTGCTTCGCGGCGGCGATCACCTCCGCCTCGGTCGCGCCCTTCTTGCCGTAGGCGATGTTGGCGAACACGGTGTCGTCGAACAGCTGCGTGTCCTGCGTCACCAGGCCGATGCGGCGGCGCAGCGTGCGGAGGTGCGCCTGGCGGACGTTCACCCCGTCGACGAAGACGGCGCCGTGGTCCGGGTCGTAGAACCGCGGGAGCAGGCCGAGCAGCGTCGTCTTGCCGCACCCGTTCGGGCCGACGATCGCGACCGTCTCGCCGGCCTTCACCGTCAGGTCGACCAGGTCGAGGGTCGGCGTCTCGGCGCCGGGGTGGTAGCTGAAGCAGACGTGGCGGAACTCGACCGCCTTCTTCACCCGCAGCAGGCGCGGGCCGTCCGGGTTGGCGCCCACCGAGGGGACGCGGTCGAACACCTCGAACACCCGGTTCGCCGCCGCCTCGCCGCCCTGCAACTTCGTGTACACGCTCGACAGCTTCCGCACCGGGTCGGCGATGGCCGCGAGGAAGGCGTAGAGCTGGAGCAGGGTGGCGAAGTCGAGCGGGTGGCCGGTCATCGGCACGCCGAGGATGTCCGTCCGCTTCGACACCACCAGGTACGTCCCGGCGGCCAGCGCCAGGCCGACCGCGAGCACCCCGAGGAGCTCGATCAGCGGGTTGGCGAAGGCGTCGATGTGGACCACCCGCATCGCCTTCCGGTAGTACTCCTCGGTGACCGCCCGGAACCGCCGCCGCTCGTGGGCCTCGCGGGTGAACGCCTTCACCGCCCGCGCCCCGTCGAGCGCCTCGCGGAGGAGCTTGTAGATCGCGCTCATCCGCTCCAGCACCTTGCGGGCGGCCCGCCGCATCGCCTTGCTCACCCGCAGGAGGGTGTACATCGCCAGCGGGATGAGCACGCAGAACACGACCGTGAGCTGCCACGAGATGTAGCACGCCACCGCCAGGCACCCGAGCGCCTTGAGCGGCTCGGCGACCATCCGCCCGAACAGGATCTTCACCCCGAGGCCGAGCTGCTCCATGTCGTTGGTGAACCGGGCCATCAGGTCCGGGGTGCCGGCGGCGGTGAGCTGCCGGATGTCCTGGTGGACCAGCCGGCGGAAGAACCGGTTGCGCAGGTCGAACAGCGTCCGGTTCGTCACGCTCCCGACCAGCGACTCGTGGCCGAACTCGAACACCCCCTTCACCGCCACGCAGGCCACGACCGCGCCCATGATCCACAGGAACGTGGCGAACCGGTCGTCGGGGAGGTGGCGGATGACGTGGTCGCGGAGCAGCCGGTAGCGGTACTCCCACTTGCCGAAGTGGGTGAGTTCGGCGTCGATCTTGGTGATCTCGTGGCCGACCTTCCGCAGCTGCGTCTCGCGGTCCGGGAAGTCGGGCTTCTGCTCGATCTCCCGGAGCTTGGCCAGGTTCTGCTCCCGGTCGGCGAGGCGCTTCGGGTTCCGGAGCTCGCGCTGGTTGGCCTCGATCTCCTCCTCGACCCACTGCTGGAGGTTCTTGTCGGTGCTGAGGATCTTCAGCACCGGGTAGATGGCGGAGAGGTTGAGGCTCCAGAGGGCGGCGACGAGGAGGGCGCAGGCGAACGAGGCGACCAGCCGGGCGCGGTACGGCCAGGCGTACTTCAACGTGCGCAGAAAGTTCCGCATCGGCCCGCCCGTGGGCGCCGCCGGGTGTCGGCGGCGGCGGGCGGTTATAACCCCGGCCCGGGAACCGGGGCAAGGCGGGTTACCTTAGCGGCCCGGGACGGGGCACGCCCGATACCCCGACCGCCCAACTTCGCCAACCTCAACCGATGAGTCGCCCTACCCGGCCCGCCGGCTTTGGTCGTTGACACCAGCCGGCGCGTCGGATTATCCTCTCAAACAGCCCCCTCTCTCGCCCGCACGTCGGCCACCGACTCGCAACCGCACCGGCCGCGTGTGACCTTCGCCCGGAGGGTTGCCGTGCCCCGATCGACTCGCGGCGCCGCCGTGCGCCACCGCGCGTTCACGCTGATCGAGCTGCTGGTGGTGATCGCCATTATCGCGGTCCTGATCGGCCTACTTCTCCCCGCCGTCCAGAAGGTCCGCGAGGCCGCCGCCCGCAGCAAGTGCAGCAACAACGTCAAGCAGCAGATCCTCGGCATGCACGACTACGCCTCGGTCGTCGGGCACTACCCGCCGGCGATCCAGAACGCGGCGAAGGCCGCGGGCGACGTCTTCCCCGGGTGGGGGTGGGGGACGCTGATCCTCCCCCACGTCGAGCAGGCGCCGCTGCACGCGCTGCTGAACCCGGACCGGGTGCCGTTCGGCCCGCAGGTGGGCTACGCCACCGTCACCGTGACGCCGCCGATGCAGACGGCGCTGGCGGTGTTCCGCTGCCCGTCCGACCCGGCCCCGGACCGGAACACGTTCCGCCTCGACCGCGGCACCGACCAGCTCGGGCTCGCCAACTACCGGGCGGTGTGCGGGACCGACAGCAACGGGCTGTACTACGCCAACGAGGACCGCAACGGGGTGATGTGGCAGAACAGCCGGGTGCGGTTCACCGACGTGACCGACGGGACGAGCAACACGGTGGTGGTCGGCGAGTGCGTCTTCGTCGAGGACAAGGCGACGCGGAAGTGGGCGGCCATCTGGGTCGGGCACACCGGGTACTACTGCTCGCCGGACGCGAGCATCGGGTGCGGGGTGCGGATCAGCGACAACATGTGGCACCTGGACGAGAGCTCGGCGCAGATCAACGGGACGGCCCCCCAGGCGTTCGGCAGCCGGCACCCGGGCGGGGCGTTCTTCGGGTTCGCCGACGGCAGCGTGCGGTTCTTCCGGAGCAGCGCCGAGCCGGCGACGATCAAGTGGCTCGGCGCCCGCGCCGACGGCCGCGTCGTCCCGTACGACTTCTGACCGGGGACGGGGGTTGTTCGGGGGGTGCGTCGCCGGTCTCCTCCTTGCGTGGTGCCCCCCTCCCCAACCCTCCCCCTCAAGGAGGGAGGGGGCCGGCGGCTGCGCCGCCGGGCGGAGACCAAAAACGCCAGGTGCATGACCAGTGCGCCGACCACTTCCACCCTCCCCCCTTGAGGGGGAGGGTCGCCGCGCTTCGCGGCGGGGAGGGGGGCACCACCTGTGACAAGAACCCGGAACGTTGGCCTTCGTTCCCGCCCCGAACCGCCTGCCAACCAGTCACGACACCCACGACCCAGGAATCCCGATGCACCAGCTGGTCGTCGCGGCCGGGCCGGCGGCGGCTGGGTGCGGGGGCGGCAGCCCGACCGCCGCCCCGCCCGCCGCCGGCCCGGCCGCGACGGTTCCGCCGACCCAACCCCCGCCCGCCGGAAAGGTCGAGGTGGAGTGAAACGGCACCACCCGCCGGGCGCCGCGGTGTCGTAAAATGGCGGACACCCGTCTCACGCCGCCGGCCCCGGATGCTGCCGTGTCGATCGCCGTCGAGTGCCCGCACTGCGAAACCCGCTTCCACCTCCAGCCGGAACTCGCCGGCAAGATGGTGCGGTGCCCGAACCTCGACTGCCGCCAGGTGTTCGAGTTCGCCGCCGCCCTCCCGCCCCTCCCGATGATCCCGCGCGACGAGACGCCCGCCCCGCGCCCGGCGCCGGTCCCCGAGGTCGTCGAGGCCGAGCTCGCCCCGGCCCCGCCGCCGAAGGCGAAGCCGCGCCCGCCGAAGCCGCCGAAGCCCGCCCGGGCCGAACCGCGCCCGGCGAAGGTGGTGGAGGCGGTCGTCGTGCCGGCGAAGGTGGTGGAGGCGGTCGTCGTGCCGCCGGCGAGGCCGAAGTCGGCCGACAGCGGTCCGAAGGAGGTCGTGTGGACGCCCGACGCCGACCTGCCGCCCAGCGCGCCCCCGCCGCGGTACGAGGAGGCGCCCGACGACGACCTGCCCGTCCGCCGGCGCCGGCGGCGCACCAACCGCGGGCCGATCATCCTGGTCGGCCTGGTCGTCCTCCTCGGGCTCACGGCCGGCGGCGGCGGGCTGTACTACGTCCGCTACCTGCGGCTCGTCCAGGACCGGGACGTCGCCCAGGCCGAGGCACTGTACAAGGACGGCAAGTACCAGGACGCGAAGAAGTCGTTCGAGGAGCTCGCCGTCAAGTACCCGGACCACGCCGACGTCGAGCGGTACAAGTTCTTCGCCGACCTGGCCGCCCTCCAGACGGCCGCCCGCACGGTCACCAACCGCGAGGACCCGCGCCCGGCGCTCGCGGCGCTCAAGACGTTCGTCGACGCCCGCAAGGACTCGCCGTTCGCCAAGCCGGACCAGTTCGGGAACGACGTGTTCGACGCCGGCAAGAAGGTGGCCGAGGACGCCGCCGACTACGCCGGCGACCGGGTGAAGGGGTTCACCGGCGACCGGGCGAAGCTGAAGGATCTGGGCGACGCCGAGGAGCTGATCGCCGCCGGCCGGGTGGTGCCGGAGTTGGTCGAGCCGTTCCGGCCGAAGGAGGCGGTCGGGTTCGACGCCCCGCTCGCCAAGTTCACCGCCGCCGAGGCGGGCATCAAGCAGGCGCGGTTCCGCATCTCGGTCCTGGACCGGGTGGCACACACGCTCCAGACGCCGACCGACCAGGCGGTCGTGGAGGCGAAGGCCGACCTCGCCGCGAACGGGCTGGCCGACGACGCCGAGGGGCGCGAACTGGTGAGCCGGGCCGAGGCCGACTTCCTCCGCCGCGTCCGCTACGACGCCGACCCCGCCGCCGCCGCCGCGGCCGCGGCGGGCGGGGCGGGGGCGCTCCTGTTCGTGGCGCCGGTCGGCGGCGGGAAGACGATCCCGCGCGGCGCCCTCGACGACCCGCCCACGGTGTTCCTCGCCGTCGCCCGCGGGGTGCTGTACGCCCTCGACGAGGACACCGGCGACCTCCTCTGGGCCGCCCGCGTCGGCGCCGACGTGTTCGACCCGCCCACGGTCACGCGCATCGACTCCGCCGAAGGCCCGACCGACCTGGCGGTGGTGCTCGGGAACGTGGCCGGCGTGTCCGAGGCGACCGGGCGCGTCCTGCGCACCGGTCAGGAGCGGTGGCGGCAGGTGCTCCCGGCGCCGGCGGCCGGGCCGGCGGCGGTGGTGGCCGGGCGGGCGTTCGTGCCGCTCCGCGACCCGGCCGGCACCGTCGTCGTCATCGACCTCGCCACCGGCGCCCGCGTCGGCCGCCTCACGCTCGGGCAGGCGGCGGCGCAGGTGGTGGCGCGGCCGGGCACGAACGAACTCTTTGTCGCCGCCGACGCCCGCCGGGTATTCGTGTTCGACGCCACACCGGGCACGAACCCGCGCTGCGTTCGCGTTGTCGCCACCGGTCACCCGGCGGGGTCGATCCGCACCACGCCGGTCGTCCTCGGCCCGCCCGGCGACGCACCGGCCCCGCGGCACCTGCTCCTGTGCCAGGCCGACGGCCCGGCGGCGATGAAGCTCCGCGCCTTCCCGATCGTGAACACGCCCGCGCTGGCCGCCGACGCCCCGCCGGTCACCGACCCGATCGCGCCGGAGGCCGAGTTGCCGGTGCCGGGGTGGGTGTGGTTCCCGCCGGTGTCCGACGGCGAACGGCTGGCGGCGGTGACGGACGCCGGGCAGTTCCGCCTGTTCGGCGTGAACCTGCCGGGTAACCGTGACCCGGCCTTGTTCGCGCTGCCGGCGCCAGCGCTGCCGACGCCGCCGGACGGCGCGCCGGTGCCGGGGTTGGCGGTGCCGGCCGAGGACGGCGCGTTCTGGGTGCTCGCCAACGGCGCGCTCCAAAAATACCGACTGCGGCTCCACCCGGTCCGCGGGCTGGAGCTGGTGGCGGACGGGAAGGCCGAGCCGGTCGGCGCGCCGACGCAGCCGGTGCAGCTGAACCCGCGCCGCGACACGGCCTGCTTCGTGGTGCGGTCGGGGAACTCGTCCGGGTGCCGGGCGGTGGCGGTGCGGCTCCAGGACGGCGAGCCGCGCTGGCGGCGGCAGCTCGGCCTCGTGCCGGGCGGCCCGGCGGTGCGGACCGCCGACGGCGTACTGCTCGCCGACGAGGACGGCGGCGCCGTCCACGTGCCGCTCACCGCGCTGGCGGACGCGAAGGCGGCGGACCCGGCGTGGGTGGTGGCGTCTGGCCCCGGTGCTGCGACCGGGCCGACCGCCGTGGCGACGGGGGCGAACGGGCTGGCGTTCACCGTCACGCCGACGGTCGGCGAGAAGGGGCCGCAGTGGGTGATCCGCACGTTCACGAACGGCGCGCTGAAGGCATCGGGGAACGTGCCGGCGCCGGGCGTGGTAGCGGGGCCGCCGATCGCGCTCGGCGGCGTGCTGCTGGTCCCCGCCTCGGACGGCGCCGTCCACCGGTTCGCGCCGGGAGACGGGAAGTCGCGGACCGAGGTGCTGGCGCGCGGCCCGACGTGGCTGACCGACCGCCGCGCCCCGGACCCGGTGTGCTATCTGGTGGCGCTCGACGGCGACCGCTTCGCCAGCTCGGACGGCGGGAAGGGGCTGACGCGGTGGGAGTGGCCCGCCGGCGCGGCGTGGAAGGCGGGCGACGCCCGCTGGGAGCTGCGCGACCGGGTGGCGTCGTCGCCGCTGTACCTGCCGGCGGCCGGCGGCCGCCCGGCGCGGCTGCTCGCCGCGGAGGCGACGGGCGGGGTGTGGCTGTTCGCGGCGGAGCGCGGCGGCGACCCGCTGCGCCGCTGGCTGCCGGGGCGGACCGTGTCGCTGCCGGGCGGGCGGGTGGGTCCGTTCGGGTTCGCGCCGGAGTCGGGCCGGGTGTGTTACGCGGTGGAGGGGAAGGCGGACGAGCGGGCGACGGCCCGGTGGGTGGTGGGCCTGGACCCGGACCGCGACGAGGCGGCGTGGGTGTCGCCGGCGGACGAGCCGACGGTGGGCGCTCCGGTGCCGCTGCCGGACGGCCGCTGGCTGGTGACCGACCGCGCCGGCGTGGTGACCGCGCACGCCGCCGACACCGGCCGCCCGACCGGGCGCGAGTCGGTGGGCCTGCCCGGCGCAGTGCCGGCGGCCGCCGGCGTGCCGACGGGTCCGGCGGCGGTACTGGTGCCGCTGACCGACGGCTCTGCTGCGCTCGCGCCGGTCCCGGCGGCGGCGAAGGAGTGAGTGAGCTCGCGTACGTCGGGCCGAGTCACGCATCAGCCGGGACAGGTTGCTCTCACTCGTCCGGGAACGCAGAGTCCGGTAGCAGCCCATCCAGGAACGCCGCAAACGACGGGGCGACCTGGAAGTCTTGACCGTGGTCGATCGCCAGCCACGCCACCGACGGCACCTCACCGGCCCGGTAGTCGAGCGTGAGCCACCAGTGCCCGTCGCCGGTGAGCAACACCTGGCGCGGCGGCAGCCCCCACTCCCGCGTCATGTACTCGGTCTTGAGGATGTTTAGCGCCGTCCGGTGGTCCGGGTCGGTGACGATTCCGAACAGATCGCCGAGCGGCACGTGGTCCGCGGCCCAGATGGTGGGCCGATGCATCGGGAAACCGAACCCGCGCGTATACCCGCCGTTCTGGATTTCGAGTAGGGCCAAGTACTCGGCCGGGAGCTGGACCGCGAGTTGCTGCTCGGCCTCTGTTACCATCTCGCCCGTGAGCGGCGGGTGGTCGTAGTAGTTGGAGCCCCAGAACTCGTCACGAGCAATCGTCACTCCTGCGCCTCCGGCGGCCAAACAAACAACAAGCTCACGTGCCCGGCCCCGTGCCTGCGGTGATCACCGCAGAGTACCGAAGCCTGACAGGTCTGGAACAGGCAACGACTCATCCCACCGCGATTCGTCCACCATGATCAGGCGGAATGCGTTACCCGGTAACGGGTCCAACAGGCCAGGGATCTCGCCATCGTAGTCGGGCCAAGTGGTTAGATCTGTGCAGAGGCTACTTCCGACAATCGTCCCCTTCGCAGGGAGCATCATCCGGCGGGAATGCCAGTCGTAAAAACCATCCCCCGTCCACGACATCCATTGGCTCTTCGTCCGGTAGATGCCGCTGGCGACGCAGGCAAGGGAGATGACCGGGTACTCGGTATCGCCGAATTTAAGTGCGCGCGTGCGATCGAAATCTAGCGTTAGAACGATTCGGCCCTCTCTGGTCCGGTCGAGCATCTTCGAGAATAGTTCTCGCATAAACCAATGGACCACAGGCATTCCGCCGTGCGTCACGTCCATGCTCGGAAAGCCCACTACCGGCGGAATGGGCATCTCGAAGGTCACGTTTAGCTGGACGTTGATCCACTTCCGGATGATCCCGTAGCAAGTCTGTCCGATGCTGAAGCCGGCGAGCTTAGGGTCGTCGGGGGCCAGCGAGAGACAACCGATGTGATCGTGCAGGGCCAGTTGAAGGGCTTGCTTCGTGAAGCCCTTTCGAGACACCATGAGTCGCAGATTGGCTCCCAGGTGTTCGGATTTCTTCGAGAAAGCTTCGACCGCTTCCGGTCCCTTCTTGCGATTGTGGTCTTTGCACTCGATTATGCCGAGGACTGGGTGTCCGCCAAACTGGCCACGGATGACGACATCGTACTGCCGCTTGTTCCCTACCCTATCAACCAGCTTTTCATCCCGCGTGACGGTCGAAGCCGGATCGAACATCTGTTGAATGCGAGCGACGGCCTTCTCAAGCGAGAGGCCGGGCAATGGCACCGTTTTCTTCCGGGCAGGCTTCTTTTTTGCCATGCGACGCGGCATAGTGGGACAACGAAATCACCCCTTGCTTCTTACGGCGAGAGGTGTGCTCTTCGGGACGTGGCTCTAGGACAAACATACCGCATCTCAGAATCCCAAGGCAACCAGGTCTTCAGATTTCGCTGATAACAGCCATGCGGATAACAGATCGGATACCGCTTACGGAGTTGAAGCAGAGTCGCCAACCACGTACGACGTGCTACCAACAGCCGAACCCATAGCGTTTTCGTCACGGACCGGCCGTGTGCGTCGCTCCCGCCCCGGTGTCAGGTCTCGAAGACTCGACCCGACCTACGACCGGAGCGTTCTGCGGTGGGACACCCGTTGACCGCGACGGGCTGGCTCCCAACAGAAAAGCCCCGCCCGATCGTCGGGCGGGGCCTGCGGTTTCCGGTGGACCCTTTAGCGCCAGTCCAGTCCCGCGTGCGTGTTCGCCCGCCCCCCGATGATCTTCGAGGTGCTCACCGTTCTGGCGTTCGCGCCGTCCGGGTCGCACACGACCACTCTCAGAATGTTCTCGTGCTCCTCGGCCGATTTCGCCTCGACGAACTCGTACTGGAGGTAGGCGATTCGCTTGCCGTCCGGACTCCAACAGAAGTCGTTCAATTGGCAGGTCAGCGAGTTCTTCGGCACGCCCCCGACCTTGGTCATTTGCCCGGTCCCGAGGTCGAGAATCACGAGCGCCGCCCAGGGATCCTCACCCTTCGGGGGGGGAGGTACGGCGAAGCACAGCACCCGCTTACCGTCCGGGGAGAACCGGCCCCCGGCCGCGTACTCCGCCTTCTCAGCGAGGGCCTTGTGCTCGGTGCCGTCCCGGTTCATCACGTGCAACCGGGCTCGCTCCGCTCTCTCCTTGGTAGCGCTCTCCTTGGTGAAGCTCGTGGTGAGGAAGTACTTCCCGTCCCGCGACCAGTCGCTGATGAGGTGGTTGCTCGGCAGCTTGAGTGCGGTCCTCTCCTTGGTCTTCACGTCGAGAATGAAGTGTGAGGCGACCAGGTCCTTCTCGGGATCCTCGAAGTCGGTACACGCGAGCCGGGTCCCGTCGGCCGACCAGATGAAGAACTGGCACTTGCCCTCGAGGGCGGTGACGGCGTCCTTGTCGCCGAGCTTGCGGATGAACAGGTAGTGGCCTTTCTTGTGCGCCTCCAGGCCCCGGTCCCGCGCGCGCACGGCGAGCATCGTCCCGTCCGGGGACACCTTCGGGTCGAACGTGGAGTACGTCTCCGCGTCGATCGGGAGGTCGGTCACGTTCCGGCCGTCCGGGTCCATGAGTTTGAGCCGGGTGAGGTAATGCTCCGTTTCCTGACACATGAAGAGGAGCTTGTTCGGCCCGTTCGGCGCCAGCTTCGGATCGCCGGCCGGCGGTTCGGCGGGCCGAACGGCCGCCGGCACGGGACCGGCCGGGGGTTGCGGGGAGGTCGGGGCACCCCCGGCGGTGAGCGTGGCGCAGACCGCGCCACAGGCGGACAGCGCCAGAAGCGCGGCGGGTGTCAGGAATTGGCGACGCACGGTTCGGCTCGCTTTCGAGGCGAGGGCGGCGACGGCGACCGGCACCGTGCCGCCCGCACCGCCGCCCAGTTTCGCCGCGGACGCCAGAGCCCGTCGGGGAACCTCACACGCACCCAGGCGCGGGCCGCCGAGGGCGACCAGCGCGGCGGCCGCCGGCGCGATGCCGCGCCGGGCCAGGCGCCCGGCGAGCATCTTCCGTGCGGCGGTGAGCCGGCTGGACAGGGTGCCCTCCGGGATGCTCAAGGCGGCGGCCACGCCGCGGCGCGGTCGCTCCTCCAGGTCGCACGCGACGATCAGCTCGCGGTACTTGCCCGGGAGCCTCTGCACCTCGCCGTCGATCACCGAGCCCAGTTCGGTGTCGGGTCCGGGTGATGCGGCGCCGTCGGGCACCACACCGGGCCTGCGCTCGCGCCGGGTCCGACGCAACTGGGCGCGGCGGGCGACCAGGGCGACCCGGAGCGCGACCCCGTGCAGCCAGCCGGCGACCGCGCCGGGTGGCGCGACCGTCTCGGCCCGTCGGGCCAGGACCAGGAACGCGGCCTGGAACGCGTCTTCGGCGAGGTGCCAGTCGCGGAGGACGCGCCGACACACCCCGAACACCATCGGCCCGTGCCGCACGACCAGAGCGGCGAAGGCCGCCCCGTCGCGGTGTGCGACATACCGGGTGAGGAGTTCGGCGTCGGAAGTGCTCGCGTCGCGGGCCGCGGCCAGAAAGCGCGAAACCCGTGCGGCGGGTGCGATCATGCGTGAGGTTCCCCGGGCAGCCGGCGTCCGTCCGGCTTACCATTACTTGTCCGCGGCCGAACGGAACCATCGGCGAGTTGGAGAACTTCCTGATACCCGGTCCGGTTGGGGGTGTCGGATCTGGTGGGACCGGCGTCCCGCCGGTCTTCCCGGACGACCGGCGGGACGCCGGTCCCACCGAACCCAAACCGGACAGCACCAACCGGACCGGGTATCAGTGTCGGGCCGGTGCGGAAGTCAACCTGCTCGGGAGCGGACTTACGGCGGCGCTGCCTATCAGCGGTCGCGGCTCGTGATACCCCACACCGCCTGGGTACGAGCACCAACGATCCGCCGGCCGGTCGCCCGGTCGGGTGCTTGATCCGGGTGGGCGTGGGCAGGCAACGCGGCCGGTAGACTGGGGGTGAGGTGGCGGGTGTGGCCCCACCGACTCTGTCCGCGGCCCGGACCGCGGCAGCGACCTTCGGACTCGGCGCACACACCCGGCCCGTGATTCCCCAATCCGTTAAGCCGCGCGGTCCATGCACTGTGATGGTGCGCCCGCGGGGGCGGTCGTCCGGGCGACCGAGCAGGTTCACCCCTGCAACCCCCGCGGCACGAGCGGCCGGACGGGACACTCCGTCGGAACCCGACACCCGCCCACCGGCGACCGCCGGACCGCGCCTCACCGCGCGGCCGGCGGCCGCCGCGTGGGCGTTTCGGACGGGTGCCGCGGTCGGTGGAACTGGTCCTGGTGGCGGTGAATCAGCCGCGTGCGGAAGTGACGACATGACGCTTTATGACGGGTCGACGCCGCGAACGAAGCCCGATAGCGATGACGCGGTGAAGGTGGGAAAGGTAGCCGTTGCAATGGATTACGACGCGCTGCCGCTGTCCGGCGAAGTTCAGGGGGGTGATGAACCCGGCACGCCCCCTGTGGAAAACCTTGCCGGCCGGCATGAGCCGGTTGGTCCAGGTGCCCGGGCCAACAACCGGCCGGCTCAGGCCTACCGTTCGCCCGACCCGACACGGAGCGGTCGACCGGCCACCCCGGAGTTGTGGAACTCCGATGTCGGTGCCCCGCTTCGGGACGGCTCTGCCCGGCGGGAGCGCCCCTCACCCGAGGGTGAAAGACACCCCGCGGATACCGACGGCCGCTCGAAGTGCCTACCACAAGGTGCGTCTTTGACCCGCCACACCCGTCGGGGGTAGGCTCAACGTCATCCTCCTCCTCGGACGCCGCCATGCGCCCCACCGCCGCCCTCACGCTGTTTCTGTTCGCCTCCGCCGCCGTCGCCCAGGACTGGCCCGCGTTCCGCGGGCCGGACGGCACCGGCACCAGCCGGGATGCCGTGCCGCTCAAGTGGGACGCGACCCGCAATGTCGTCTGGAAGACCGACCTCCCCGGCGCCGGCACGTCCACGCCGATCGTCGTCGGGAACCGCGTCTTCGTCACCTGCTTCTCCGGGTACAACGTGCCCGGGCGGCCGAAGGGCGATCAGGCGAGCTTGAAACTCCACGTCGTCGCGCTCGACCGCGCCTCCGGGAAAACTCAGTGGGTGCGCGACGTCGCCCCGAAGCTCCCCGAGCAGGACGTGATCCGCGACGGCCACGGCTACGCCTCGTCCACCCCGGCGGCGGACGCCACGCGCGTCTACACGTTCTTCGGCAAATCCGGCGTCGTGGCGTTCGACCACGCCGGCAAGGAACTGTGGCGCGCCGACGTGGGCTCGAAGCTCAGCGACTGGGGCTCGGGCGCGTCGGTCGTGCTCGCGGGCGGGAAGGTGGTCGTCAACGCCAGCGTCGAGAGCGAGACGCTGTTCGGGCTCGACCCGGCGACGGGGGCCGTGGCGTGGCGGCTGCCGAACGTGAAGGAGGCGTGGAACACGCCGGCGGTGGCGACGCACGGCGGCCGGACCGAGCTGGTGATGGCGTCGTTCGGGAAGCTGTTCGCGGTGGACCCGGCGACCGGGCGCGAGCTGTGGCACAGCGCCACCGACATCCCGTGGTACATGGTGCCGTCGCCGGTCGTTCACGACGGCGTGGCGTACGCGCTGGGCGGGCGGCCGGGCGGCGGGCTGGCGGTGAAGCTCGGCGGCAGCGGCAACGTAACCGCGACGCACCGCATCTGGACGAGCAAGAAGGGGGCGAACGTGCCGAGCCCGGTGTACCACGAGGGGCATCTGTACTGGATGCACGACAACCTCGGGCTGGCGTTCTGCGCCGAGGCGAAGACGGGGCGGGTGGTGTACGAGGAGCGCGTCGGCCGGGGCGACGGGGTGTACGGCTCGCCCGTGCTGGCGGGCGGCCGGATCTACTACCCGGGGCGCAGCGGGGCCGTCCATGTGGTGGCGGCGAAGCCGGCGTTCGAGCTCCTGGCGTCGAACTCGTTCGGCGAGCGCGGCGACTACCTGTCCAGCCCCGCCGTCGCCGCCGGCCGGCTGTACCTGCGCACGAACCGCTACGTGTGCTGCATCGGGGAGCGGTGACCCGGCACCTGACGAATCGGGGCTTCGCCCGGTTTTCAGCCCGAAGGGCTGGGAGCCCTCAGCCCAGGGCAAGGGAGCACAGCGACCGCCGCCCTGGGAAAGTGTGTCGAATCACCCCGCAGCCTGAAGGGCTGCGAGCCGGCTCGCAGCCCTTCAGGCTGCAAAGTCACTCCGGTCACCAACCCAGGGCGTTGCCCTGGGCTGAGGGCTCCCAGCCCTTCGGGCTGAAGACGTCGGTGTCACACATCTACGTCCCACACCACGACGCGGCCGCGGTCAGAGCCGGCGGCGGCGAGCAGCCCGTCCGGGCTCACCGCCACCGACCGCAGCCGGCCGATGTCCCAGTCGAACCGCTTCACCCGCGCCCACGAATCGGTGTCCCAGACGGTGACCGTGGCGTCGTAACTGGTGGTGAACAGGTAGCGCCCCGACGGGTGGTACGCGGCGGCGGTGAACTTCCGGCGGCTGTCGTTCCGCACTCGCGCCGGCTCGGCCGGCATCCGAGTGTCCCAAACGAGTAACGCCTGCTCGTGGGTGGCAACGACCTGCCGGCCGTCCGGCCGGAGTCGGGGGCGGGTGAGCATTGCGTAGCCATAGGCGCCGGTGGAGAGGAGTTCCCCGCTCCCGGCATCACGGACGAGCAGCCGGTGGTCCCACTCGCCGGGGGTGACGCAGCCGATGTGAACCACCCGGTCGCCCGCCAGTGCCGCGGATGACGAGTTCCCCACAGCGGCGACCCACGCATGCTCCCACCCGGTCACGCCAGCGACCCAGCCGACGAGCCGCGTGGTGGGATGGTCGAAGTGGGTGGTGACGAGTCGCGAGCCGTCGGCCGCCTCGACGAACCCACGATGGAGTCCCGGTAAGGACGGGTGCGCGGGGCCGTTCTCGACGGGCCGTCCCGTCGCCGGATCGAACCCGACCCGGCCGTTCTGGGTAATGCCGTAGACCACCCGCCCGCTAGCCCCGAACCCGAGATGCGCGGAGAAGAAGTGCGTACCATCGTCGAGCGCGACCGGGGCGCGGCCGTCGCTCAAGTCATGGACCGCCGCCCCCTTGTCCTTGATTCCAACGGCCAAGCGGGCGCCGTCCGGCGAGAACGCCAGTGCCAACGCCTCGCCCCGCAGCCCGGTGTCGAGTACCCGCATCCCGCCGTCGTAGCACGCCGGGGGTGCCGGTTCAACGCCGGAGTCCCGTGCCGCCCAAACCCCGGCGCTTGCCCGGGCGCTCGAACCGAACCCCGTCCGACTGACCGGTTGTCATTTTTTCCGATTTTGTTCTCGGAATCGACGTGCGGGGCGTGTAATTTGGCGCTGTTGAAGAGCGACGCCCCGCCCGGTATCCCCTCTCCCATACCGGGTGGGTGCTCGCAACCGCCGGTCCCGTCGCCCCGCTCGGTTCGTCGAGCTGCTTCGAGATTCGCGTCCACAGGTT
>VFQN01000455.1_pt1 | contig 77060 bp, 75 predicted proteins | sample 3512371 | NCBI WGS metagenome assembly VFQN01 (sample SAMN10412370, study PRJNA504923) | tailings metagenome | isolation source: Replicate 2 from Balatoc abandoned mine | place: Philippines: Itogon, Benguet | collected 2017-08-28 | reverse complement strand
CCGACCGTTCGCCGGGCGAATTCTACCAGCTCGATTTCGAGATGAGCTTCGTCACCCAGGAAGACGTGTTCGAGGCGATCGAGCCGGTTCTGGGTGGCGTCTTCCAGGAGTTCGCCTCGTTCAATCGCGAGACGCCGCGCAAGGTCTCGCCCTTTCCGTTCCCGCGCATCCCGTTCGCGGAGGCGCTCCTGTCGTTCGGAACGGACAAGCCCGACCTGCGTAACCCGCTGAGAATCTTCGAAGTGGGCGAGGTCTTCGCCGGATCGGAGTTCAAGGTCTTCGCGGGCATCGTGGCCAAGGGCGGGGTGGTGCGTGCCATCCGTGCACCTAGGGCCGCCAGTCAGCCGCGCAGCTTCTTCGACAAGCTGAACAGCTGGGCGCAGGGCGAGGGCAAGCCGGGCCTGGGTTACATCACGCTGGAGAACGGGGCCGGGAAGGGCCCGATCGCCAAGTTCGTCGCCGACGAACGGCTCGCCAAGCTGAGGGAACTGACCGGCGCCGAGGACGGCGACTCGGTGTTCTTCGTGGCCGACACGGCCGACACGGCCTGGAAGTTCGCCGGCCAGGCGCGAACCAGAATCGGCCAGGAGCTGGGCGTGATCGACGAGGACCAGTTCGCGCTGTGCTGGGTCGTCGACTTCCCGATGTTCGAGTACGACGACAAGCTGAAGAAGATCGACTTCAGCCACAACCCCTTCTCGATGCCCCAGGGCGGGCTCGAGGCGCTGGAGACGCAGGACCCGCTCACCCTCAAGGCCTGGCAATACGACATCGTCTGCAACGGCATCGAATTGTGCTCCGGCGCGATCAGGAACCACAAGCCGGAGATCATGTACAAGGCGTTCGGTATTGCCGGGTACAGCAAGGAAGAGGTCGAGGCGCGCTTCGGCGGCATGCTGAACGCCTTCAAGTTCGGCGCACCCCCGCACGGCGGTGCCGCTCCGGGCGTCGACCGCATCGTCATGCTTCTCGCCGACGAGCCGAACATCCGCGAGATCATCACCTTCCCGATGAACCAGTCGGCAGTCGACCTGATGATGGATGCGCCGGCCGAGGTGCCGGCCGAGAAGCTGCGCGAACTTCATATCGGATTGCGCCTGCCGCCAGCGCGGAAGGACTAGGCCGCGGGGAGGAGTGCAAATTGACTGGACCGGCTAGGTTCAGTAAGATCAATGGGTTATAGTCTTTTTATAAAGAAGATTATGAGCTCATTTCAGCTCTCTTCCCTTTTCCTGCTGCCGCTGGTGGCGGGCATGGCTCTCCTGACGAGCGCCTGCGGGGTTCCCGTCGCCGTTTCGGCGGCGAGCTACGCCGCCGATGGGGGGCTGCTGGCGACTTCCAACAAGACCTCGACCGACCATATCGCTTCCGTGGTCACCAAGAAGGATTGCGCGATCTGGCGCGCCTTCCGAGGGCGGCAGATTTGCAACCAGCGTGACGGCGAAGATCCCTACGACACCGACTATACCGAGCCTCAGCGGTCGGTCTCGGAGAGCGGCGTCTCCTATTCCTCGCCGTTGCGGCCGCAGTCCGACACGCCAGCCGTCAGTTGGGATGCCGCAGCGTACGACGCCCCGTCGACCATGCCTCAACCCGCGCCCACCGCACGCCAGGAACCAATGACGGCAACTGGCGCCCCGGTCGCGGAGCGCAGCCCACCTGCGCCCGCCGCATCGCCGGCGCCGAGCAAGTCCAAGAAGGCGAAGATCGTGCAGCGTTCAGCTAAGAAGCCTTCACGAGGTCCGGCGGCGTCTGCCCCCTGAGCAGGAAGGCCTCGAGATTGTCGAGCGCCTTGAAGCCCATGGCATTGCGGGTCTCGACAGTGGCGGACCCCATGTGCGGCAGCAGAAATGCGTTTTCAAGCCCGTAATAGCCCTGGTGGATGCGCGGCTCGCCGTCGAACACGTCGAGACCGGCCGAGGCGAGGTGACCGCTCTTCAGGGCCGCAATAAGCGCCTCGTCGTCGACCACCCCGCCGCGGGCCGTATTCACGACGATGGCGCCCTTCGGGAGCCTGGCGATGCGCTCGGCGTTCACCCACTTCGCCGTCGCGGGCGTCATCGGGGCGTTGATCGAGAGGAAGTCGCAATGCGGCAGCATCTCGTCGGGATCCGCGTGGAAGATCGCGCCCTTCTCGAGAGCCGGAGCGAGGCGGCTGCGGTTTGAATAGTGAATCTGCATGCGGAAGGCGCGGGCGCGGTCGGCCGTCGCCTGACCGATGCGGCCCATGCCGAGGATTCCCAGCCTCTTGCCTGTCACGTGGGTCCCCATCAACTGCGTCGGCGTCCAGCCGACCCAGTTGTGGGTCCGCAGCATGGTTGCGCCCTCGTGCGCCCGGCGGGCGGCACCGAGCAAGCAGAGCATGGTGATGTCGGCAGTGGCATCGGTCAGCACGTCGGGCGTGTTGCTCACGACGATGTTGCGCTTGGCCGCGGCCGCCACGTCGATATGTTCGTAGCCGACCGAGAAGGTGGCGATCATGCGTACCGAGGCCGGCAGAGACGCGATCGTGGCGGCGTTCAGGGCGTCGCCGGCGGCACACATGATGGCGTCGAAGCCGGCCGCTGCCGTGGCCAAAGACGGACCGTCGTAGAGTCGGTCTTCGGGGTTGAGCATCGCGTCGAAGTTCGCGGCCAGACGGGCCTCCACGGCGGGCGGGAAATGGCGGGTGGCGATGACCCTGGGCTTGCCTGTGCTCATTGAAAATTTCCTCCCTGTGCAGCCCTGACGCAGGCAATCATTCTGGTATTCCGCGCGCATGGATATTACGCTTGATTGCCAGGCTACAAGGCCTAGCCCCTCAAGCCATCGTCAGTTGACCACGTATAGTATTCGCCGTTCTCGCATCCAAACAGCGGTCGTCCTCGCCGCCGTCGGCGTTTTCCTGTTTCCGGGCCTGTGGATAAACCACGCGGCCGCACAGCAGCAGGACCAGCCGCTGGCTCCTCATCGCGCGACCTACGACATGAAACTGGCCGTGGCCCGCCCCAACAGCGGGATTCTCGAGGTCGGGGGACGGATGGTGCTCGAGACCGTCGAAGCCTGCGAAGGATGGGAGGTCAGACAGCGGATCAAGCTCACGTTCCTGCGTAACGACGGCGACGAGTTCACGACAGATTCGAGCTTTACCAGCTACGAGACAAAGGACGGCCTCTCGCTTCGCTTCAGCGTTCGCAACATCCAGGACAACGAGGTCGAGGAGGAGTTGCGGGGCCATGCCGATCTCGAGGCGCCCGGCGCGAAGGGGCGGGCGAGCTTCACGCTGCCGGAGGCCCGCAGCTTCGAACTGCCCGCGGGCACGCTGTTCCCGACGACGCACCTCATGCTGGTCCTTCGTCACGCCCGCGACGGCGACAAGTCGGCCTCCTATCTGGTTTTCGACGGAGCCCGGCTCGACGGGGCCTTCCAGGTGAATGCCGTGATCGGCCGCCCGCCGCGCCAGACCGGATCGCCGGTGGTGCGCGGTGACGTGGCCCTCCTGCGCAACCAGCCTGCATGGAGCGTGCGGTTCGCCTTCTTCGCCACGGGTGACCAGGGGGCCCCGCCGGAGTACGAATTGGCGCTCGACTTGCTGGGCAATGGCATCGCGCGTTCGATGCTGTTGGATTACGGTGACTTCGCCGTGGATTCCCGTCTCGTTCAACTTCAAGCCTTGCCGAGGCCACGATGCTGATTCGCCGCCTGCTTATGCCCGCTGCCGGCCTTCTTGTCCTCGGGAGTCCGGCGACGGCACAGGAGATGGCGCCGCATCGTGCGGTCTATGAGGTCAATTCGATCGAGAACGGAAAGCCGACCGGCAGCACGCCCGGCACCTACGCCTACGAGCTGAAGCTTACCTGTGACGGCTACGTGATCTACCAGCGCCTGCGGCTGGAGACGGCGGGTCAGCGGTCGACGGTCGTGAGCGAGCAGCAGACCCAGATGACCGAGAGCAAGGACGGCCGGAAGCTGACCTTCGAGCATCGGTCCGTCGCGGGCGGCAAGCAGACCGGTTTGATGAAGGGTGAAGCGACCATGTCGGACGACGGCGCCGGCGAGGCAAGGTTCAGCGATCCGCCGAACCAGACCGTGGCGCTCCCAAAGGGCACGATGTTTCCGGTGGCCATCGCCCGTGCGACCATCCGGGCCGCCAAGGCCGGGGAAAATGGCATCGACGCTCGGTTCTTCTTCGGGGACAAGGTCAAGCCGCCCCAGCAGGTCAACGCCGTGATCGGCAGGGTGCCGAGGCGGCTGGCTGACGTGAAGATTCCGGAGGGAGCCGAGGAACTGGTCGACGGCCGCACCCGCATCTACTACCGCGCGGGCTTTTTCGACACCGAGGCCAAGGGGGCTGGCGAACCCGCCTTCGAGATGAGCAGCGTCACGCTGGACAACGGCATCGAACTCTACGGCACCCATGAGCAGGGCGAGGGCGGCATCGAATACCGCATCACCCGCCTGGAGGCGATCCCCAAGCCCGAGTGCAAGTAGGCGAGAAGCGCTCCTACGCGGGCCAGAGCCAGGCGGCGCCACGGACGCCGCTGGAGTCCCCGTGCCGGGGGGGCCGCAGCTTCGTCGCGATCCTGTCGCGTTCCGAGAAAATGTAGTCCTTCCACAGCTCCGGCACGCGTTCGTAGAGCTGATGCATTTTCGAAAGCCCACCGCCCAGGACGATGACGTGCGGGTCGAGGAGGTTGACGACGTTTGCGAGCGCACGGGCGAGCCGGTCGCAATAGCGGTCGAAACACTCCGCCGCCACCGGGTCGCCCGCCGCCGCAGCTTCCGCAATGTCCGTGGCACGCAGTTCGCGGCCTGTTGCCCCGGCATACTGGGACTGGAACGCGGGCCCGCTCAACCACGCCTCGACGCAGCCCTTGCGGCCGCAATAGCATTGCGGGCCCGGGCGCTCGTCGTCGCGCGGCAGGGGCAGGGCGTTGTGCCCCCATTCGCCGCCGATTGCCTGTGCGCCGACCAGCGGCCTGCCGTCGATGACGATACCGCCACCGACACCGGTCCCCAAGATCACGCCGAAGACGACCGGGGCGCCAGCGCCCGCGCCGTCCGATGCCTCGGAGACGGCAAAACAGTTGGCGTCGTTGGAGAGCCGGACGTCGTCGCGGCCCAGCGCCTGTTCCAGGTCCACATCGAGCGGGTGGCCGTTCAGCCGCGTGGAGTTGGCGTTCTTGACCAGTCCGGTCGCGGGCGAGACGGCGCCTGGATGACCGATTCCGACCCGACAGCGCGCGCCCACGCGGGTTTCCAGCTCGCGCACCACGCCCGCCACGGCCGCGACTGTTTCGTCATAGCTTTCCTGGGGGGTCGGCACGCGCAGCCGCGCCCGCTCCGTGCCATCGTCGCCGAGTACGATGCCTTCGATCTTGGTGCCGCCGAGGTCGATACCGATGCGCATGAGACCCTAAGGGGTTGCGGGAAGGAACTTGAATGGCTCCGCCGGCTTGAAGTCGCCGGCGACCTCGCCCGAGAGGACTTCGCCGTTCTGGATGGTGAGCTTCTTCACGGGAGCGCCGGGCTTCAGATCGAGCCTGTCGAACGACACCCAGAACGTGTTGGGGCGGGTCGCGGAATCGAAATAATAGACGAGGTTCTTCTGATCGGCGACGGTCCGCCAGAGGGTCGATGCAATGTTGGGTTGGTTCGGCGTCGTGAGGCCGAGGGGTACGCTGACGGACCGCATGACGCTCATCACGCTCGCCACCGCCTGGTAGGTGAACGACCGGTCGGGGACGCTCTTGATGAAATTCTTGTCGGTCTTCCGGGGAATGGCGCTCAGCAGGAACGATGCGCGCACGAACCGATCGGCGGCACGGGCGGTACCGGGCAGGAACGTCGTGCCGCCGACCGTCTTCCAGTACTCGTCCAGTGCGAGCTGCTGATCGTAGGAGGGCGAGTTGGTCATCACCGCATAGCGCTTGTCGTGATGGATGACGAGCTTGCCGTCGATGTATTCGAAGATCGCCGAGTCGCCGGACGGGTCGGAGATCGACAGGTGCAGGGCTGCTGGCGCACCGTTGGGCAGGGTGGGGGCCACGATCGTGAAGGGTTCAGCACGCAGCGCGTGCACGGCTTCCGCCACTGTGGCGTAGTTGTCGAGTACGTATTGTGGCCACGCCACGATGGAGAGGTTCGGCCGGCGGGCGGTCGCCGGCGCATACTTGGACTCTCCGAGATAGAGCAGATTGGCGACCAGGCCCTTCTCGTTCATGCCATCGGCGCTGCCCGCCTCGTAGCCGGACGTCACGACGCTGCCGTACCGGGAGACCCACTGGATGGAGTTCGTCCCCGCCGCTCCGTCACGTTTCAGGCCCACCGGGAATGCCCAGAGGTTCGAGTACATGTCCTCGTCCCAGTCCATGCTGCGGCCTGTCAGCACGAGATTGCCGTCGCCGACGTACAGGGTCCGCGTACACGCCTGGGCGGGTGTTGCAAGCGAGGTCGTTGCCACAGCCAGCGCCGAGATTCCGGAGAGAAGTCGTTTCATTCGTTCTTGTCCTCGTTTCCTCGCCTCGATCTCACAGGAAGCGCCCGCGGATGTCGATGCTGTTCTCGACGCCGACCTTGTCGAACGTCGACGCCAGCCAGTCGGTTGCGGAGGCCCGGCCAGCCTTGAAGAGATAGTCGAGGAATTCCGGCTCGATGTTGAATTTGCTGACGGCGCCGAGCGGTGCCAGCGTCGCTGGATCGGCGATCGAGTGGATGAGCAGTTTCTTCAGCCGGTCGCTGAACTCGCCGGTTAGGGCGCCGTTGTCGATGAGTTCCTGAACGAAGGCGATGGCCCGCATCTCCGCCATCAGCGCCCCGCCGAAGGTGATTTCGTTCAGCCGATCGGCGATCTCTGCATTGGAGCGCGGAACGCCGTCCCGGCCTGGCGGGTCGACTTCGACGATGACCACGTCGGCGGTCGCGCTGTTGTAGATGAACGGCCAGATCGGCGGATTTCCACGGAAGCCGCCGTCCCAATAGGGCTCGCCGTCGATCACCACCGCTTCGTGGATGCTGGGCAGGCAGGCCGATGCCAGCAGCGCGTCGATCGAGAGTTCCTCGCGCGTGAAGATGCGCACCTTGCCCGTCGCCACGTTGGTCGCGGCGATGAATGCCTTGATCTGGTGGCAGGCACGGACGGATTCCTGATCGAAGTGCCGGGTGAGGAGGTCGCGCAGCGGATCGAATTTGAGCGGATTGCGCTGCCAGGGCGTAAGGGTGCGCTGGATGAGGTCGGCCCACAGGGCGCCGGGCGAATCGTCGAGGTTCCAGTTGCCCTGCAGGCGATCGAGCGGCGTGCGTCGGATCGGGCTGGCGATCGACATTTGCCCGAGCTCGCCCCAGAAGGCAGCCAGGGCGGACCGCGCGCCCGCCGGGCCGCCTCTGGCCCAGCCCTGCAACAGGATGGCGGCGTTCATCGCACCGGCGCTGGTGCCGCTGACCGCTTCGATCTCGAGGCGACCGTCTTCGATCAGCGCATCGAGCACGCCCCAAGTGTAGGCGCCGTGGCTGCCACCGCCCTGCAGGGCGAGGTTGATGCGTTTGCTGTCGGTCATGCGTCTGTCCTCGCGGCCCGCGTGGCGTTAGAGTCATCATTCTGTAAGAATGCGGGTAGAGCAGGCGGCATTATGACGGAGGACGGAGCAGGGGGAGCGTGGCGAAAGCGCCCGTCGACCATCTTGTGGATGCTCTCGCTGGGTCAGCTCGTGACCTGGGGCATCGTCTACTACACCTTCCCGCTGTTCGTCGTGCCGATGAGCCAGGAGCTGGGGTGGTCGCGCAGTGCGATGTTCGGCGCACTCTCGGCCGGGCTGCTCACGGCCGGCCTTTGTTCCATCCCCGTCGGCGCCTGGATCGATCGCGGCCACGGACGCCTGCTGATGACCGGCGGCTCGCTGCTGGCGGCTGCGCTACTCTTCCTCTGGTCCCGGATCGAGTCGCTGCCGGTGTTCTACGCAATGTGGATCGGGCTCGGCGCGTGCCAGGCGGTGACGCTCTACGAGCCCGCCTTTGCGGTGATCACGCGGGTCTACGGGCCGCGCTACAAGCAGGCGATCCTGCTGATGACCTTCCTGGGCGGCCTGGCCAGCACCTTCGGTATTCCCTTCACGCAGTTCCTGGTCGAGCGGATCGGCTGGCGGCCCGCGCTCGACGTGCTGGCGGTCATCGTGCTTGGCGTCGCGCTGATGCACTGGCTGTTCGTGCCGGGCCCCGACGTGAAGCCCGTGCCCATTGCATCATCCAAGCCGCCCGCCGAGGGCGTTGCCAGTAGGAGCCCGCTGGCGACCGCCATCCGAGTGCCGGCCTTCTGGGGGCTCGTCGTCGCCTTCGCGGGCTACGGGCTCGCCTTTTCGGCGATGAGTTTTCATCTCATCCCGCTGCTCGACGATCGCGGCGTGCCAACCGGCGTGGTCATGGCAATCATCGCCCTGATCGGTCCGATGCAGGTCGTGGGGCGCGTGCTGCTGATGGTGGGCCAGCGGCACATCACGACCATCCAACTGGGCGCGCTGATCTACTTCGCCTTTCCCCTGGCCATGGGCTTTCTCGCCACGGGCATCACCGACGTCTATGCGCTGATCCTGTTCGCCGTCGTCTACGGCATTGCCAACGGGCTCGTGACAATCCTCCGGGGCATGGCCGTCCCCGAGTTCATCGGGCCCGAAGGGTATGGCGTCGTCTCCGGCGCACTCACCATGCCCACCAATGTCATGCGAGCCGCCGGGCCCGTGCTGGCCTCCCTCGCCTGGGGGGCGTTCGGCGGTTACACGGCGGTTCTTTGGGGCCTGGCCGGAATCATGCTGGTTGCGGCGCTGGGATTCGCGACGGCGGCATTTCTTTCCAAGCGAACCTAAATTCTCCCGGTTTTGCCACAATTGCACATCATCTGACCTCGCACCCTAGTAGGAGAGGCGAGGCGTCATGTTGGATGCGAAGCGTTTGCTGGAACAGTTCATGGGTAGCCAGGGCGGTGGTCAGGGTGTTGGCCCGACGGGCAGTCAGGGCGGCGTTGGCGGCTTCCTGAGCGGGGCCGGCGGCGGAGTGCTCGCCGGTGGACTGGCGGCGCTGCTGATGGGCAGCAAGACCGGGCGCAAGATAGGCGGTGAGGCGCTGAAGCTCGGCGGCATGGCCGCGGTGGGTGCTCTTGCCTACAAGGCCTACAATGACTGGCAGGCCGGCAAGCAGGCGGCGCCCGTCGGCCAGCCGCAGCAGGCTCCGGTCCCGATGCTGCCGGCCCCCAGCGGAACCCCGTTCAATCCCTCGACCGAAGCCGGCCAGCAGACGCTGGCGCGTCATTTGCTGCGCGCCATGATCGCCGCCGCCAAGGCCGACGGCCATGTCGATGCCCAGGAGCAGGCGCGCATCTTCGCGGAGATGGACAAGCTGCCGCTCGGCGCCGACGACAAGGCGTTCGTGATGGACGAGCTTCGCGCAAAACTCGACGTCGATGCGGTCGCGGGCGCGGCGGCGACCCCGGAAGAGGCGGCCGAGATCTACACCGCTTCCCTGCTGGCGATCGACGTCGACAACGCGGCGGAGCGTGGCTACCTCTCGATGCTGGCGGCGCGCCTAAAGCTCGACGACGCTCTCGTGGCGCATCTCCACGGCAGCGTCGCCACAGCCACCGGCAAGAGCGTGCCGGTCGCGGCCTAGCAGGTCGGCGGGGCGGCAGGGCTACTCTGCCGCCAGTTTCGCCATTCCGGGCCTGAGGTGCTGCACCTTCGGCATCACCTCCTTCGAAAGTAGCTCGAGGGAGCGGCGCCATGCTTGCGGGTTCTCGACATAGTCGAACCCGAAGACGAGCAGTTGACCGAAGCCGCCGACCTCGTCGTAGATCTTCTCGATCTTCTCGACGACCGTCTTCGGCGAGCCGACGATCCAGTTGTGCCTGGCACAATATTCCGGCGTCACGTCGGAGTCCGCCGCGCCAGCATCATGCTTCAGGTATTCGAAGAAGCCGAACTGGGACAGCAGGGGCAGGAAGTACTCCCGCATCATGCGGCCCATATGCGAACCGACCGACAGGCGCATCGCCTCTTCGTCGGTGTCCGCCACGAAGACCTCGCGCACCAGGCGCCACTGGTTGCGGTCAGGGGTGCGGCCCGACTTGGCAGCGCCGGTCTCCACCGATTCCCAATGGCTTTTCACATAGGCCGGATTGAGGTTGAGGCTCATCGGGATGTAGCCTTTTTCGCCCGCGAGCTTCAGCGTGTCGGAGCCCTTGGAGAGGCCGGCGACGCCGATCGGCGGGTGCGGGGTCTGCAACGGCTTGATGTGCGGCTTCAGGAAGCCGAACATCGTGTCGGGCTTGGTGACGTGCCAGTACTTGCCCTTGTAGTCGAACGGTTCGGGCGAGGACCAGAGCTTGAGGATGATGTCGAGCGCCTCCCGGGTCATGTCGCGGTTCGCGCCCGACATGCCGTCGACGTTGAACATCGCCCAGTCGCTGGGCAGGCCCGACGCGGCAATGCCGAAGTTCAAGCGCCCGCCGGAAATGTGGTCGAGCATGGCGACCCTGTTCGCGAGTTCGGCGGGGTGGTGATAGGGCAGCAGGAAGCCGCCGGGCCCGAGGCGGATGTTCTTGGTCTGCATGAGCGCCTGCGCAACCAGCAGGTCGGGTGAGGGATGGGGCTCCCACGGTGCGGTGTGATGCTCGCCGATCCACGCCTCGGAGAAGCCGAGTTCGTCGAGCCAGCGGATCACCTGGAGATCCCATTCGTGCCCGTCCTTCAGGGAGCGCTCGGGCGGATGCGAGGGCATGGTGAAATAGCCGAATTGCATCGTTTCCTCCTGTTCTGCTTATAGAGAAGTGCACTACCATTGCGCGCGAAGCGCAAGTGGCAGGGATGCATGGCTGAGGTGGTCCCCCTCATGCGAAAAGCGCGATTTGGCGGGATGCCTCCGGACGGCAAAGCGCGTCCATCGGCACTCGCTGGTGCCGCAAACCGCCGCCCCGACAATCCGGATTGTAGCTACGAACCGTCTGCGGCCGTCCGGCCCGGTGACGAAGCCGGCCGGGCATGAAACATGAGCCGCCAGAGCTTGCCTTCGCCCATGATCTGACCGATTTCGCGCAGGGCAAAGAATGGTAGGAGCGAAATGGTCATGATCGCCCACACCGTCAGTTTGCCCTCCCACGTGACGCCGCCGATGTGGGGCATGCTGGCGGCGAGGCTCTTGCCCGCCACCATGCCGAGGCCGATTCTCTCGAGGGCATGGAACAGCATGAAGACCAGGGCGAACAGGCCGGCCTTGTAGGTCACGGGCCAGATCAGCGGCAGATGATCAAATCGGCGTCCGAGTTTCAGGTTCTCGGCGATCAACATGACCTTGGCCATGACGGCGGCATTGATCAGGGCGAACCCTTGCGGGGCAAAAGACATGTCCCGCTCAGACAGGACCAGGCTCTCGTTCAGGACGAAAAGGCCGAAGACCACATAGAGGTAAACGAACATGAGCAGGAAGCGCCGCATCTCCTCGATGCCGCGCTCCTTCAGGCGGTGCAAACGCTCACCGTTCACGGCCGGCTCCGGAAGGTTCGTTCAAGCGAGCTATTTCCTCCTCGAGAATCGGCACGGCGAGATTGCAGGCTTGGACACCCTGGACGACACATAGTTTCAGCACTTCCATGATCTCCTCGATGGTCGCCCCAGCCGCCAAGGCCCCCTTGATATGCCGACGCGTCCCCGGAGCGTACATGTGAGTATAGGAGGCGTCGAAGGCGATGCTGAGCAGTTCGACCTCCTTCGCGCTGAAAATGCCGGCGGCATAGATCGAAACGCCGGTCGCCATGAACGCATCCGTCCATTGCGGATCGAGGTCGAAGAACGGATTCCACGCCTCGTTCCATTGACCGGCCGCCTTCATTGCGTCGCAGGCCGACGTCGGACCCGTATGCTTGGCGGCGGGATTCCGGCCCGCCGCCGTTGCTTCCTCGAACAGGATGGGCGCGCCGGCGCTGCATGCATGAATCGCCAGCAACGAGGCCATCTTGAGCACCATGAGGACCTGGTCGCGGGACGCCCCGGCGGCGAGTGCGGCGCGAATGTGATGCCGCGTGCCGCGGGGGTCGAGGTTGGTGCAGGCCGCATTCAGCGCGACGCCCACCAACTCGACGAACTTGCGGGACAGGATGCCGGTGTGCCAGGGGTTGTTGGTCATGGTGCTGCAGATCTCGGCCCATGACCGATCCCAGGAGCGCAGGGTGCCCAGCGCTCCGCTCCAGGGACCGTCGTTGTCCGATTCGTCGAGGTCGGCGCTCAAGGGCGATCGTCCGGAAGCATTCGAGACCATTGGGAAGGCCGGGATCGCTACAGTATGCTGGTGGTGCGGGTGCGCGTCCCGGCCGGAGCGGGAATGCGTCCGCCCGGCTCGTAGCTCAGGAAGCCGGTGTAGCCCTCGGGCCGGTTTGGCGGCAGGCCGAGCTTGAAGAGCGTCTCCTCGATGCTGTCGTACCATTCGCCGATTCTCATCATCTGGCGCGCCTCGTCGGCGGTTGCCACCTTTCGCCCGAACTGCTCGGCCATCCCCACGGCCCACTCGACCTGTTTGACCGACTCCCAGCGCTTCTTTCGCGTATCCCAGAGATTGTCCTCGTTGCCGACCCGGATGTGGGTACCGAGGATCAGCGACAAATTCTGGATGGCGATGTTGCCGCGCATGCTGCTCCAGAACGTCACCGTACTGGCGCCGTGGGGCGTCCGGCGCAGCATCTCCATCCAGTCGAAGGGATTGCGGCCCATGCTGCCGCCACCGTAGCCGCACAGCGCCAGGTTGAGAGGCCCCATGTAGATGCCGGCGCGGATCAGGCGCTCGATGATCTCGAGCTGATGCACGTGTCCGGGAACGAAATAGGGCTGAATGCCGTGCGCCCTGAGCCTCTTCAGATGCTCGATGTAGAAGGCTGGCGTCGAATCGACGACCATTCCGCTCCAGGCCGCCTGCACTTTCGGATCGTCGAGATGGGTGCCCTTGACGTCATGCGGAACGAACGCCTGCGTCACGTCCCAGAGGGTCGTTCCCGTCGTGATCGTGACGCAGTCCGGCTTGGGATCGAGTTCGGTGAGCATGTGGCGGGTGTCGTAGTCCAGCCACTTGGCCTTCGCCTCGGCGGTGTGCGGGGCGAAGGAAATCGATCCGCCGACCTGCAGGATCATCCTCGGCACGGCCTGGCGAAGCCGGCCGATGAAGTAGTTGTACTGTTCGAAGTTGGACGAGCCTTCGCCGGTCGCGGGATCGCGCACGTGGACGTGCAGCATCGCGGCGCCCGCGTTGTAGCAATCCACCGCCTTCTGGACTTGCTCGTCCCAGCTGACGGGGATGTCGGCATCGCCCGGCAGCCACTCCGGTCCGAACGGCGCTGCCGTGATGATGAGCGGCTGCATGTTTTCGGGGAACAGCGAATCGTCGGTGAAGTACATGGGCGTCTCCTCAATGATCGGGCGCGACACTAGGCCGGGCTCATCCTTGGAGGTTGACCGGTCGGGACAGGGGCCGTGACATTTCGGGACATCACGACAGCGGGACATCGGGCTGTCGCGGATCCGAGATCTCAGGCGCGCGCGGAATTGACAAGCCGTCCCGGTCGCAGAGACATTCGGGCGTGGGGAGAGGAGAGGCCGAGGCACCGTCGATGATAGAGTTGATGCGCAGTGCCGCCCTCACGTCGTTTCCCGAACTCGCCCGCTCGCTGGGACTGGACCCCGACACACTCCTGGCGGCCGCCGGTATCGACCGGCGCGCTCTCACCGACGCCGACATGCGCATCCCGGTCGAGCGGGTTGGGGATCTTCTTGAAATGGCGGCTCAGCAGTCGGGCGTCGAGGCATTCGGGCTGCGGCTAGCGGAGACACGCCAGCTCTCGATCATCGGGCCGGTTGGTCTGCTGTTGCGTGAAGAGGCGACCGTCGGCGATGCTTTCCGATCGGTGTGTCGGTATATTTCGCTGCACAACGAGGCGATCAGTTTCCGACTCGAGAAGGTGGAAGATCAGGCCGTGATCCAGGGCGGCCTCCAACTCGCGCGCCGCCGACCCTACCGGCAGGGGGCCGAACTTACCCTTGCCGTGCTCTACCGGGTGCTGGGGCAGTTGATCGGGCCGCAGTGGCGGCCGCTGGTCTGCGTCGCCCATGACCCACCGATTCGCCGGGACGTGCACCTTCGCGTGCTGGGCTCCCGCGTCGACTTTCGCTGCAACTACGACGGACTGATCTTCCCCTGGAGTGACCTCGAGCGGCCGGTGCCTGGCGCCGATCCCGTATTCGCCAAGCAGATGCGGGCATATCTCGAATCCCTGCGGAGCCGCGCGGGTCCGAGCCTTCGTCAGAAGGTGGGCGGCCTGATCCGGCTGCAGCTGGCATCCGGCCGTTGCACGAGCGATCGGCTCGCTCGGCAGCTCGGGTGCGATCGCCGAACGCTACACCGCCGTCTCGCAGTGGAGGAAACGACGTTCGACGCGGTACTGAACGACGTGCGGGTTGAGGTGGCGGTACGCTTGATGCAGAACCGCCAGACGGGACTGGCGGAAGCGGCAGAGATGTTGGGGTTTTCCAGTTCGAGTGCCTTTTCCCGCTGGTTCCTCGGCGCCTTTGGGCAGCGCCCGTCGGAGTGGCGGAAGACTGTGATGTCGTCCAATGCCGCGTAGCCCGTCAGTCAAACGGGGCGGACTGTTGGGCTGGCTCTTGCCGCTGGTTCTCTCTTTTCTGCTGTTGTCGACGTGGGCGTCCGCCGCCTGCGCCCAGGCGTCGACGCAGCTGCCGCCAGGTCTCACTCCGGAGCAGATGGACGCCATCGTCTCGGCCATCACGAAATCCGTGCTGGAGAAGCTGAAGGAGGAAGCCCACCCGCCAACCCCTGCGACGCCGTTCCCTGGGCCAGCGGTCGACCCGGGCGAGGCATTCGACAGGCTTCTCGAACAGGCGAAGAGCCTCGTCACGGCCATGCCGGGGGTCTGGAGCGGGCTCCTGCATCTCTTCGAGCGCCTCGACGCGAGCGCCGAGGGCGGCCACGATCATGTCCGCTTTTTTTTGCTTCTCGCTGCAGCGGCCGGCGCTGCTCTGGGCAGCGAGATGCTGCTGCGACGGGGCCTACGTTCATGGCGCGAAGCGCTCTCGCTGCGGGCAGGTCCCGAGCGGGGACCGAGGTCTCTCTCCTACGTCATCGCTCTCGCATTGATCGATTCGCTCGGGGTCCTGGCCTTCTGGCTGGTCGGAAGAGTGGCCGTGGTGGGACTCTTCGCGTCGGAGACCTTCCAGGACCGCTTTGCCTATGCTGCGCTGGTCGCCCTGTTCATATGGCGACTCTATGTACTGCTGTTCCGTGTGATCCTGAGACCGGGCCTGTCTTCGGCACGCCTCTGCGAGGTGGACGACGGGCAGGCGCGGCAAGCCCTTCGGCTCATCTCAAGTTTCGTGCTGGTGCTCGTATTGTTGCGATTTCTGGGGCTTGGCCTCGTGGCAGCCGATACTCCGGTCCTCGCCGTCGAAGCCAGCCGACTGCTCGGGGTGCCGATCCTGTTCCTCGTCTTCGTGTTCTTCGTGCTCCGACTGAATTCGCCCGCCCGGCAGTGGCTCGGTGGCCTGGGCCGTGTCGCCCCGTTTGCCCGTGCGATGGGCGAGTATTGGGTGCCAATCGCCCTGAGCTTCTTTTTCGGGCTGACGCTTACTTTGGCTTATGGCGCGACGAGCGGCCGGCACGGCGTGAGCAACGCGATGCTCCTCACGATGAATTTGGTATTCGGATTACTGCTCTTCGAGACTCTCCTGCAGGCCATCGTACGGCGGTTCGATTCGCAGCTCTCCGGTTTTACACCTGCGAGCGATCGGGAGAAGCTGCCCGATGTGATCGCCCGATGCCTGAGGGTCGCCGTGCTGATCGTCGTCGTCGTGATCGTCTCCGAGCACTGGATTGTGGACGTGCTCGACCTCGTCAACGAGCGGGCGTGGGACAGGCTAACGCGCGCGGCGCGCGCTGCCGGCTTGACGCTGTTTAGCGCCTTCGTTCTTTGGGAGCTCGTGAGGTACTTTACGACATCCTGCATGCAGAATGCGACAGCACGGGCAGCCAACGTCGTTCCTGGCGACACGCCTATGGTGCCGTCGGCCGCCACCCGTTTGGGCACCCTGATGCCCCTGGTACGCGTCGTCTTGGCGGTGTTGATCGGCACCGTCGCCGTGCTGGTAGCGCTCACCGATATCGGCGTCGACATCACACCGCTGCTGGCAGGCCTGTCGGTGTTCGGTCTGGCGGTGTCGTTCGGCAGCCAGACGCTGGTGAAGGACATCGTCTCCGGTGTGTTCTATCTGGCGGACGACGCGTTCCGGGTCGGCGAGCAGATCGATTGCGGCAAGGCCACGGGTATCGTCGAAGGCTTTACGCTGCGCTCGATCCGGCTCCGCCATTCAAGCGGGCATGTCTACACGATCCCGTTCGGCGAATTGGGGCAGATCGCCAACTTCAGTCGCGATTGGGCCGCCGTGAAGTTCACCCTCCGATTCGCGCGCGACACCGACCTGGACAAGCTTCGCGTGGCGACTGCGGCTCTGGGGGACGAACTGATGGACGATCCGGCATTTTCCGGCGACATCCTGGAGCCCCTCAGGATGCAGGGCGTCGGGGAAATCGCCGACAATGCCTTGGTCGTGCGCTTCAAGTTCAAGGCTCGGCCTGGAAATCCCGGGCGGATTCAGGATGAGGTCGTCCAACGGATATTGAGGACGTTCCCGACCCTGTCGCTTCAGCTGGCGTAGGATTCGGCGCAAGAAAAAGCCGCGCCGGCATGTCTGCCGACGCGGCTTCCAGTCCAACCAGAGTGATCAGCCCAGCTGAATCCAGGTCGTCTTCATCTGCGTGAACTTGTCGAAGGCGTGCAGAGACTTGTCGCGCCCGTTGCCCGACTGCTTGTAGCCGCCGAACGGGGTGGTGATGTCTCCACCGTCATAGGTGTTCACCCAGACAGAGCCGGCGCGCAGGCTCTTGGCGAACTTGAAGGCCTTGTTGATGTCGGCGGTGAAGATCGCCGAGGCGAGGCCGTAGATCGTGTCGTTGGCCACGGTGAGGGCCTGCTCGGCATCCTTGACCGGGATGACCGAGAGAACCGGACCGAAGATCTCCTCCTGTGCGATCTTCATCCGGTTGTCGACGTTGTCGAACACGGTCGGCTCGATGAACGAGCCGGCATTGTCGATGTGCACCTGCTTGCCGCCCATCGCGAGCTTGGCGCCCTCCTTCTGGCCGGCATCGATGTAACCCATGACGCGCTTGGTCTGGGTCTCGTCGACCATGGCGCCCATCTGCGTCTTCGGATCAAGCGGATCGCCCGGCATCATCTTCTGGCCGATCGCCATGACCTTGGCCAGGAACTCGTCCTTGATCTTGTCCTCGACGATCAGACGCGAGCCGGCGGTGCAGACTTCGCCCTGGTTGAACCAGATGCCGAACGCCGTGCGGCGCGCAGCGATGTCGAGGTTGGGCGCATCGGCCAGCACGATGTTCGGCGACTTGCCGCCGCACTCGAGCCAGACCTGCTTCATGTTGGATTCGCCGGAGTAGCGCAGGAAGTACTTGCCGACCTCCGTCGAGCCGGTAAAGGCCAGCACGTCGACGTCCATGTGGCGGCCGAGCGCCTGCCCGGCGGTCTCGCCAAAGCCCGGCAGCACGTTGAACACGCCCTCGGGAATGCCCGCCTCGGCCGCGAGTTCGGCGAGCCGGAGCGCGGTGAGGGGAGACTGTTCGGCCGGCTTCAGAATCACCGAGTTGCCGGCGGCCAGTGCCGGCGAGATCTTCCAGCACGCCATCAGCAGCGGGAAGTTCCACGGCACGACGCAGGCCACGACGCCGGCGGCTTCGCGGGTGATCATGGCGATGACGTTGCCCGGCGTCGGCGCCACTTCGTCGTAGATCTTGTCGATCGCCTCGCCGAACCATTGGACCGTGTTGGCCGAGCCCGGTACGTCGACCGTGGTTGAAAAAGCGATCGGCTTGCCCATGTCGAGCGTCTCGAGCAGCGCCAGCTCCTCGCGGTTCTTCATCATGAGGTCAGCGAGCTTCAGCATGATGCGCTTGCGCTGGGCCGGCGCCATGTTCGCCCAAGTGCCCTTCTCGAAGGCAGCGCGCGCGGCCTTGACGGCGGCGTCGACATCGGGCTGCTCGCAGGCGGCGACCTTGGTCAGGACCTGGCCGGTCGCCGGGTTGACGCAGTCGAAGGTCTTGCCGGTCAGCGACGCCGTGAACTTACCGCCGATGAAGGCCTGGTTCCGGTAGCTCAGGCCGCCGATGCGGCCTTTCCAGTCGTCGCGCGAAAGCTGGGCGCTCATGATCTCTCTCCTCCTTGTTGGATTGCGCGGGAGCCTATCCCACGAAAAAGCCGCCCGGAAGGGCGGCTAGATCGTCTGTCCTGCAATGCGGCAGGTTACTTGATCTTCGATTCCTTGAAGACGACGTGCTTGCGTGCGACCGGATCGTACTTCTTGAGTTCGAGCTTCTCGGTCTTGGTGCGCGGGTTCTTCTTCGTCACATAGAAGAAGCCGGTGTCGGCGCTGGAAATCATCTTGATCAGGATCGAGGTCGGCTTGGCCATGGCAATTGTCCTTATGCCCTGGGGGGCGAATTCGCAGAGGCGCGCAAAGTAGTCGGCAGGGCTGCGGTGTCAAGCGCCCTGCCCAGGAAAAGGGCTAGGGGCGTGCGGCCGCCTGGAAGGTCGCGGATTGCACGGCGTGAGCATAAAGTGCCCGATCACGCAACAGGCGGACGGCGAGATCGACGTCGGCCTCCGGTGCGGCCTCGCCCGGGGGGCAGATCTTGCGAAGGTCGGTCACTTCCTGCGGCGTCGGATTGCGCAGCGCGTGCCAGCGCATCAGCGAGTTGTGGTTCGAATCGACGGACGCGACGCCGAGCTTGCTCGCGTCGCCGACCTTGGACGTACAGATGTTGGGCAGTACGCCCAGTTCGTTCCAGGTGTAGCCGGACGGTGCCTGCAGGCGAGACCAGGTGAGGATCAGTTCGCCCTCGTTGGCCAGCCGGACGACGGTCTGGACCGTACCCTTGCCGTAGCTGGTGGTGCCGATTACGACGGCGCGGCCGCGATCCTGCAGTGCGGCGGCTACGATCTCGGCTGCCGAGGCCGACCCGCCGTTCATCAGAACGACGATCGGGAACTGGTCGGCGGTGGCGCGGCCGTTGGAGCTGCGGTAGGTGCGCCGGCTGTCGGGATGGCGGCCGTTGGTCGAGAAGATCGTGCCGTCGCCGATGAACACTTCCGAAACCGACTGCGCCTGGTCGAGCAGGCCACCGCGGTTGGAGCGCATGTCGATGATGAGGCCGGCCAGGTCCTTCCCGATGTCGGCCTTGGCCTTGTCGAGGGCGGCACGCAGGTTGTCGGTCGTCGCCGTGTTGAAGCCCGTGAGGTGGACCAGAGCCACGTCGCCGCGGCGTTCGTAGACCACCGTCGTCGGGATGATGCGGCTTCGCTTCATCGGCAGCGTGAGTTCCGCGCCCGTCGAGGCACGCAGCACGGTCATTGTCACCGGTGCCCCCACCGATCCGCGCAGCTTGGCCACGACGTCGGAGAGGGGGCGGTCGATCATGGAGTCCGAGTCGATGGCCAGGATCTGGTCGCCGATCTGGATGCCGGCCCGGGCCGCGGGCGCGCCATCCTGGACGGCGCGGATCAGGATCTTCTTGTCCTCGGTCCGCTCGACCGTGATGCCGACGCCACCGCCGCCGTCGCGCTGGAAGCGGTTGTCCCTGGCCTCGTCGGGATCGGCGTAGCGGCTGTTGCGGTCGAGCTGCTTGGTGGTGGCGGTCATGGCCTGGCGGATGAGCATCTGCCGGTCGACCTGCTGCAGGGCGGGTGATGCCTCGATCGACTCGGCCATCAGTTCGGTCAGAGTGCTGCCCCAGGCTCGGCCGTCCGTCGTATCCGACGGGGCGGGACGGCTCACGATTTCCTTGCCGTCGCGCTTCACCGTGAGGCTGCTGTCGCTGGCTTCCAGGACAAGCGCCGCATCGCCACTGGCGAAGCCGCGATAGGCCTCTACCGAGAGGTTGCGGAAGTTGGGCTCATAGAGGTGGCGGTCGCCTATGGCCCGGTAGGCCTGGAGGACGACCCGCTCGATGCCGGCATCGCCGGCAGCGGGGCTGCGGCCGTCGGCCTGGGTGCCCGGCGAGTCGGGGGAGGTCGCACAGGACACGACCAGACACGCGGCAACGAGAGATGCGACCGCCCGCGGCAGCATCGAACGAAGGAAAGGGGATTCAGGCACTTCCATACGCGGCAGACACCACAATAGCACAGGCCGTCGGCTGGCGGCCACGTCGTTCAGGCCGACGGGTCGAACCCCCCGGTCACGGCCTTGGGGGCGGCCACCTTCTGTGCCCAAAGCAGCGCAATTACGGCACCCTTTATCCGCGGCAGCAGAACCAGGGCAAGCGCCACCGACAGCGGCAGCCACAGGAGTGCATGAACCCAGAGCGGCGGCTCGGCGCCCCAGCGCTCGACCAGGAGAACCAGCGGCACGACGATGTGCCCGACGATGAAGATCGTGAAATAGGCGGGTGCGTCGTCTGCACGATAGGGCTCGAGCGCCAGGTCGCAGACCTCGCAATGGCCCTTCATCTTCAGATAGGAGCCGAACAGCCGGCCCTTGTTGCAGCGCGGGCAACGGCCGTGCCAGCCCCGGAGCAGGGCGGTCCAGAAATCGACCGGCGCGTGATCGTCATCCATGGCGGGCAAGATGCGCTCCGCTCCTACTTGCGTCGGCGTGACCCTTTGTCCCGTGGTGGGCCGCGATGCGCGACCGGACGCCGCGGCGGCCCGCTGCGCTCCTTTCCATAGGGCGAGCGGGAATGGCGCGGTGCCGGCCGCCGTTCGACCCGCTCGATCACGTCGACGATCTCGAAAAGCAGGCCGCCGGTGGCCGTGTCGGCCTCGATGAGTTTCAGCTGCAGCCGGTCGCCCAGTCCGAAAGTCTCGCCGGTGCGTTCGCCGATCAGAACCTGCCGACCTTCGTCGTGCCGAAAGAATTCCTGGCCGAGCGAGCGGACCGGGATCAGCCCGTCCGCCCCGGTGCCTTCGAGGGTGGCGAACAGGCCGAAGCGGGTCACGCCATTGATGCGGCCGGGGAAGACGGCCCCGACATGGCCGGCCATGAACGCCGCGACGTAGCGATCCATGGCGCCGCGTTCGGCCGCGACGGCGCGCCGCTCGCACATGGACAGATGCTCGCCGAACTCGGCGAAGCGGCCCCTGTCCTCGGAGGAGAGACCCCCTTCGCCCAGCCCGTAGGCGGCGATCAGAGCGCGATGCACGATCAGGTCGGGGAAACGCCGGATCGGCGAGGTGAAATGGGCATAGCGCGCGAGGGCAAGCCCGAAATGACCGAGATTGTCCGGGCTGTAGACGGCTTGGCTCTGGCTTCGCAGGACGGTCTGGCTGACGAGCTGGGAAACCGGCTTGTCGGCGACTTCCTGCAGGATGCGGTTGAGGTCGGCCGGGCGCAGCCTCTGGCCAGTGGGAACCCTGAGACCGAGGGTCCCCAGGAACTCGCGCAGCGCCTCGAGCTTGGCGAGGTCGGGCTGATCGTGAACGCGGTAGAGGCATGGCGCATGACGCTGTTCCAGGGCCTGTGCCGCCGCCACGTTGGCCAGCACCATGAATTCCTCGATCAGCTTGTGGCTGTCGAGGCGTTCGCGCACGCCGATCGTGGCGATATGGCCGTCCTTTCCGAGGGTCACCTGGCGCTCGGGCAGATCGAGGTCGAGAGCGCCGCGAGCCTCGCGCGCCGCGAGCAGAACCCGGTAGGCGCCATACAGCGGCCGGACGACCTGGTCCATCAGCGGCTCGATCTCGGCGTCCGGCGTGCCGTCCATGGCACGTTGCACGCGGTTGTACGTCAGGCGCGCGGCCGAGCGCATCATGGCGCGGTGGAATTTGTGGCGCTTCAGGTGGCCTTCGCCGTCGATCCACATCTCGGCCACCAGCACCGGGCGGTCCTCGCGCGGTACCAGCGAACACCAGTGATTGGAGAGCTGCTCGGGCAGCATCGGTACGACCCGGTCGGGGAAATAGACGGACGTGCCCCGACGATAGGCGGCGCGGTCGAGCGGCCGGTCGTGGCGCACGTACCAGGCCACGTCGGCGATGGCCACGAGGATGCGCCAGCCGCCCGGGTGAGCCGGATCGGGCTCTGCGAACACCGCGTCGTCGAAGTCGCGGGCATCCTCGCCGTCGATCGTGACCAGCGGCACGCTCCGTAGGTCCAGGCGGTGGCCCATCGGCGCGGCCCTGGCCTTATCAGCTTCCGCCAGCGCCGCCTCGGGGAAATCGATGGGGATGTCGTTGGCGGCGATCGAGATCAGGCTGACCGTACGCGGATCGCTCATCGGGCCGATGCGTTCGACGACGCGGGCCCGCCGCGCCAGCGCGCCGCCGGTCTCCTCGATCCACACGATGTCGCCGGGCAGGGCGCCATTCCTGTCATTGGGCCGCACGTCGAATTCGCGACGAATCCTGCGGTCGGTCGGCGTGACGAGGCCAAGTCCATGGCGGCCGTCCGGCTCTTCGTAAAGGCCGAGGATTTTCTTCGGCCCGCTGCCGAGCCGCCGGATCACACGCGCTTCGTAGCTGTCCTTGCCGCGGCGCTTGAGGCTGGCCAGCACGCGGTCGCCGACCGCCGGGGCTGGGACGTTGCGCGACGCTGGCGCCAACACCTCGATGCGCGGTGCGGGACCGTCCTTCTCGTCATCATGGCGGCGCGGCACCGCCAGCAGATGGCCGTCATCGTCGACCGAGACGATTTCGAGGACGGCCGTCTCGGTGAGGGCCTGCGGGTGACGGAAGGTCTTGGCTCGGTCCGGGGCGATCTCCCCGGTGTCGCGCAGGTCGCGCAGAAGCTCCTTGAGTTCGATGCGCTGATCGCCCTTCAGCCCGTAGGCCCGGGCGATCTCGCGCTTGCCGACAGGCGTCTCGCTGTCGCGGATGAAGGCCAGCAGTTCGTCGCGGGTCGGGACCTTGCCCTTAGCCATCGGTGCCGGTGCGAGGCGGGGCGTCGTCCTTGTCCTTCGCCTTGGCCGCCTTCTTCTTCGCGGCAGGCTTCTTCTTCGCCGCCGCCTTCTTGGCCTTTGGCTTGGCGCCGGCGTCGTTGGCGGCCGCCGGGGCCGCCTTCTTCGCCCGCGCCGCCTTGGGCTTCTTGCCGCCGCCCTTCGCGGCACGCTCCGCCAGCAGCGCGACCGCCCGGTCGAGGGTCAGCTCCTCCGGCTTCACGTCGCGCGGCACCGTGGCGTTGACGCCGCCATGCTTCACGTAGGGGCCGTAACGTCCGTCGTACAGTTCGACCGGCGCCTCGTCGTTGGGATGGTTGCCGACGATGCGGATCGGCTTGACGGCGGCCCGGCCGCGCGCGGTCTTTGCTTCCGCGAGCAAGGCGACGGCGCGGTTCATGCCGATGTCGAGCACGCTCTCGTCGGAGGGGACCGACTTGTACTTCGACCCGTGCTTCACGTAGGGACCGAAGCGGCCGACGCCGGCGAGGATCGTCTCGCCGTCCTCGGGGTGCGGCCCGAGTTCGCGAGGAAGGGATAGCAGCGCCAGCGCCTTCTCGAGCGTCAGCTCGGCCGGGGACATGTCGCGCAGGAGCGACTGCCGCTTGGGCTTCTCCTTGCCTTCCGGCTCGCCGAGCTGGACGTAAAGCCCGTAGGGACCCTTGCGCAGCGTCACCTGCTTGCCTGTGACCGGATCGGTTCCCAGGATCTTGGGGCCGTCAAGATTCTCGCCGCTGGTGGCGTCCGCGTCGGCGTCGACGATGCCGAGCTTCCGGGTGAAACGGCACTCGGGATAGTTCGAGCAGCCGATGAAGGCGCCGAACTTGCCGAGCTTCAGGCCGAGGCGTCCGTTGGCGCAGGATGGGCAGTCGCGCGGATTCCTGCCGCCATTGTCGTTGGCCGGGAAGAAGTGCGGACCGAGTTCCTCGTCGAGCTTGTCGAGTACTTCCTTGACGCGCAGTTCCTTGGTCTCGCCGACGGCGGCCGAGAACGCCTTCCAGAACTCGCGCAACACCTCATGCCAGTCGATCTTGCCGCTGGAAATGTCGTCCAGCTCTTCCTCGAGATGGGCGGTGAAGCCGTACTCGACGTAGCGCGGGAAATAGGTCTGCAGGAATGCCGTGACGATGCGGCCGCGATCCTCGGGAATGAAGCGCTTGCGGTCGAGGCGCACGTAATTGCGCCGCTGCAGCACCTCGATGATGCTGGCATAGGTCGAGGGACGGCCAATGCCGAGCTCCTCCAGCTTCTTCACCAGGCTTGCTTCCGAGTAGCGCGGCGGAGGCTCGGTGAAATGCTGCTCCGGCACGACCTCGCGCCGGTCCATCGGCTCGTTCTCGGTTACGTCGGGCAGGATGGCGCCGGTCTCTTCGTCGTCGTTCTTGTCGTCCTGGCCTTCGTCGTAGAGGGCGAGGAATCCGTTGAACTTCACCACCGAGCCGGTGGCGCGCAACTGCACGGTCTTGTCGCCGCTGGCGATGTCGACCGTAACCTGGTCGAGCACGGCACTTTCCATCTGGCTGGCGACGGTCCGCTTCCAGATCAGCTCGTAGAGACCGAGCTGGTCCTTGTCCAGATAGGCCGCGACGTCCTGCGGCGTGCGGAAGAGGTCCGTCGGGCGGATCGCCTCGTGCGCCTCCTGGGCGTTCTTGGCCTTGGAGGTATAGATGCGCGGGCTGGCGGGCACGTAGGACGCGCCGTATTTCGCCTCGATCAGCCGCCGCGTCTGGCCGATCGCCTCGGGCGCCAGCTGCACACCGTCGGTACGCATGTAGGTGATCAGGCCGACCGTCTCGCCACCGATGTCGACGCCTTCATAGAGGCGCTGGGCGATGCGCATGGCGGTGGCGGCGCCGAGGCCGAGCTTGCGCGACGCTTCCTGCTGCAGGGTCGAGGTGATGAAGGGAGGAGGCGGATTGCGGCGGACCTGGCGGCGGTCGATCGAGGAGACGGCGAAGGCGCGGCGCTCGATCTCACGCTTGGCCTGCTCGGCGCGCTCTTTCGTGTCGAGATCGAACTTCTCGAGCTTGCGGCCGTCGAGATGGGTGAGGCGGGCCTTCAGCACCTGCTTCTTGGCGGTGCCGAAATAGGCATCGACCGTCCAGTATTCGCGGCTCCTGAAGACCTCGATCTCGGATTCTCGCTCGCAGATCAGGCGGAGCGCCACGGACTGAACGCGGCCAGCCGAGCGGCTGCCGGGCAGCTTGCGCCACAGGACCGGCGAGAGTGTGAAGCCCACCAGATAGTCGAGGGCGCGGCGCGCCAGGTAGGCGTCGATCAGCGGCTGGTCGAGGTCGCGCGGGTTGGCCACGGCGTCGAGGACCGACTTCTTGGTGATGGCGTTGAAGGTTACGCGCTTCACGGCGACATCCTGCAACGCCTTCTTGCGCTGCAGCACGTCGAGGACATGCCACGAGATGGCTTCGCCTTCGCGATCGGGGTCGGTGGCGAGGTAGAGCTTGCCGCCTTTGCTGACGGCCTGGGCGATGGCGTCCAGGCGCTTTTGCGACTGCGGGTCGACCTCCCAGTCCATGGCGAAATCTTCGTCCGGCCGGACCGAGCCATCCTTGGGTGGGAGGTCGCGGACATGACCGTACGAGGCCAGCACGGTGTAGCCGGGGCCCAGATACTTCCCAATGGTCTTAGCCTTGGCCGGGGACTCGACGACCAGTACGTCCATCGCCGGAACATGCTCCGTTTCAATCTTCAGAACCGGAGCTAAATCACTGAATTAAATCAGAGATACGCGGTTACCCCGGTGCCTCTCCAGGCGGCCCTCCAGCTCGAGAGCCATGAGGACCTCCGCCACGGAGGCGGCGGACACTTGGCACCGGCGCACCAGTTCGTCAACCGCAGTGGGAACGGCGCTCAAGGCTTGCACAACGCGTGCGGCATCTCCTTCAGTGGAAATTTGGCGTTGTTTTTCAGGGCGTTGCAAGGCGATCTTGGGGTGGCCCAGGACGCTCAGAATATCGTTGGCGTCGCGCACCAGAATGGCCCCGTCCCGGATCAGGCTATTGGATCCGGCGTATCTCGGGTCCATGGGCGAGCCGGGCACGACGAACACCTCGCGGCCCTGTTCGGCCGCCCGCTGGGCGGTGATCAGGGAGCCGGACCTCGCGGCCGCCTCGATGACGATGATGCCGGCCGACAGACCGCTCACGATCCGGTTGCGCCGGGGAAAGGCACGGGCGATCGGCGGTGCCCCCAAGGCGACCTCACTCAGGATCAGGCCGCGGGCGGCGATCGCTTCCTGGAGCGGGGCATTCCTGGGCGGGTAGACTTGGTCGACGCCGCAGGCCAGCACGGCGACCGTACCGCTATCGAGGGCCGCCTCGTGCGCAGCGGCATCGATGCCCCGGGCGAGGCCCGAGGCGATCACGAAGCCCGCCGCACCCAGCGTAGCGGCGAGTTCGGAGGCAAAATGGCGACCCGCCAGCGACGCCTCGCGGGCGCCTACGATCGCCAGGGTCGGCCGGTCGAGCAGGCTCGGGTCGCCGAGGGCGGACAGAACGGGCGGCGCATCGGGCAGGGCAGCCAGGGCGGCGGGATAGAGCGCCTCACCGACGACCAGGAAGCGTCCGCGCAACCTGGCGAGCGCTTGTTCCTCGCGCTCGATTGCGGCGTCGGAGACGGTCGCGAGCTTGCTGCAGGCGGCCTCAGCCGAACCGAAATGCGCCAGCGCCTCGTGGAAGGTGACGGGACCGACGCGCGCGCTGCGCGCCAGTCTCAGCCGTGCGCGCCGCTCCGCCGCGGAGATGTCGATTTGGTGGGGGCCGTCGAACATGGGGCGACGCTATACGCGCAAGTCCGGATTGTAAAACAACCACTGGTAGAAATCCGCTTCATGAGCGGCTGCGGCGGCTGACCAGCGCCCCAAGGGCGCCGAGCACGGCGAGCAGGGCGATGAGGGGGCCGAATCCCTCGAAGCCTGCGGAACCGATCATGACGGCGCCCAGCGCCGCGGCTGCGATCCAGCCCACGCTGGCCGAGGTCCCGTTCAAACCAAGCACGGTGCCACGCACGTCCTCCGGCACCGCGGCCAGGGACGCCATGTAGGATGGGCGCCCGAGTGCGTTGAGCAGGACGTAGACGAAGCCCACGCCGACGGTAACGGTCGGACCGGGATGCCAGGTGAATAGGACCAGCGCGGCGGCGCCGGACAGCGCCATGGCCACGGCGAAGGTGAGGAGCCGGTCGCGCAGGCGGTCGGCAAGCTGGCCGCCCAGCAGCGTGCCGGCGATGTTGCCCAGCGCAAACACCGCCAGGGGAAGAGCGAGCTCGATCAGGCTCATGTGATATGTGACCTGCATGAAGGTGGCAAAGTAGACCACCGCGAGGCCGTAGCAGATGCGCTCGGCGACGCCAGTGCCGAGGAGGCCCAGGACACGCGGCGAAAGGGCCGCCCGCATCGAGGGGCGCGCGCTGGCCGAGCGCGCGTGGCCGGCGCTGCCGCGGCCCAGCGTCAGGACCAGGCTGATCACGGCGGCGATCGACAGGCCCGCGACGCAGAGCAGCCAGCCCCGCCAGCCGAAGACCGAGCCCAAGGCCGCCGCGAGGGGAACGCCGACGACGAGGGTCAGCGACTGGCCGCTCATCACCCAGCCGAGTGCCCGGCCGCGCTGGCTGTCCGGCACGCGCGCCGAGACTTCCGCGAAGACGACACCCGTGAAGGCACCGGCGCAGCCGCCGCCGACGGCTGCCCAGACTGCGACCCAGAAGAAGGATCCGGCCGCCGCCTGCGCGACCAGGGTGAGGGCAAGCGCGAAGGGGGCAGCAATCAGGATCGGCCGTCGTCCGATCACGTCGGACATCCAGCCGCCGAGGGCGGAGGTGAGACCCCAGGCCGTTGCCGTCAGGGAGACGAGGTTGGCGACGAGCGGCATCGCGACACCGAGGTCGCGCGACATCTCCAGGAGGAACGGAGCGCGGGTGGTGCCGCTCGACGTCGCGGCAAACGACCCCAGGCAGGCGGCGCCGATCAGTGCCCAGGGAAGGCTGCGGGACGGGGGAACGCTCATGCAGCCGCTGCTATGACAGGAATGGCGGTATACCGCATCGGCCGGATCGGCATCCGACCCATGCCGCGAGCGTCAGGACGCGTGCTTTTTCGCGTGGCCGATCTTCGGCTCGGTTCCGTTGAGCAGCCGTGCGATGTTCTCGTGGTGGCGCACCCACACCAGCGGGACGACGAGCGTGAGGAGCATCGCGGCGCGCGGATCGGTCAGGAACCAGGACGCGATGGCGGCGATCACGACGCTGAGCAGCGCCGCCAGCGAGGAGTAGCGGAAGACCGCGGCCATCAGAAGCCAGGCGGCACAGGCGATGGCCCCAACCGGCCAGGAGAGGCCCCACATGATGCCGAGCGTCGTGGCGACACCCTTGCCGCCCTTGAAGCCCAGCCATACCGGGAACATGTGGCCCAGCACCGCGCCCGCGGCGGCGGCGACGGCGGGGAGCTGCCCTACCTGGTCGGCGATCAGCACCGCCGCCACGCCCTTCAGCGCATCGAAGAGCAAAGTGGCCGCAGCCAGCCCCTTGCGACCGGTGCGGAGCACGTTGGTGGCGCCGATATTGCCGGAGCCGACGCTGCGGATGTCGCCCAGCCCCGCCGCACGTGTCAGCAGCAACCCGAACGGGATCGAGCCCATCAGGTAGCCCATCAGGAACGGGCCGGCCATCAGGATCAGGGTCGAGATCATCGCACCATCCTACGGGCTGAGCAGCCTGCAGTTCGTCGAATCGACATAGGCCGTGGTCGGCGGCCCGATCAGCTCGGTAGTGATCTGCTCGCCGGGCTGGATCGAAACCGGACCGTAATAGGCGTCCTCCAGCGCGCGGCTGCCGTTCATGAAGGTGCAGACCGCCTGCGTATCGATCGGACGCTGGATGTTGGATTTCAGCACGATCGTGACCTGCCAGTAGCGCGAAGGCCCATAGGTCAGGTTGTTGGCGCCGATGGTGACCAGAGGCTGCGGCGTCGCGAAGTTCGGTACCGGGCGCGGACCGCTGCGGCGGGCCTGCGGCTGCGGTTTCGGCCCCATGGCCTCCGGTGGCCGGTAGGTCGAGCGACTGGGGTCGAAAGCGGCATTGGGATCATAGGGGGCTGGTCCGGAGGAGGCGGGCGCGCCGAGCGGCTGCGGGCTGCCCAGCGTCGCGGTGCCACCACCCGGCACGGCGAGCGGCTGGGGCGCAAGCGGAGCGGAATTGACCGACGAGCCGGTACTCGGCATCGGCGAAAGCGGTGTCGGTGTCGCCTGCAGCGGCGTCGGCGTCGGCGTCGGCGTGGAAGCTGCCGCAGGAGGGGCCTGTACGCCGCCGACCTGGGTCTGCAGGCGGTCGTAGCAGGACAGTCGCGCCTGGGTTTCGGTGATCTCGCTGCAGATCTGGATATGGCGAGTCAGCGCGTCCAGTAGGTCGTCGCGAGACCCGCCGCGCGTCTGGGCGTGGGCCGTGCCGGCGAACGCGACCGTCGCGACGCCGAGAAGAAGTGAGTGCCGGAGCATCATCGGTTCCCCGTTGAAAGACCAATCGACCATATCAGACCAGATGGCCGTTTGAAGGCATCGGTTAGGCGGCGGTTGCCGTCGTTGCGAAGCTGTCATCGCGGTAGATCGTCCGGCCGCCGACGATCGTCGCCAGGACGCGGCCCTGCACCGGCCGTTCGTCGAACGGCGAGTTCTTGGTCTTGCTCCACAGATCGTCTCGATCGATCCGCCAGGCGTAGTCTGCATCGAACAGGACCAGATCCGCAGGGGCCCCCTTGGCGAGCCTGCCCGCCGGAAGGCCGAACAGCGAAGCCGGCTTCGAAGAGAGGAGCTGGAACAGCCGTGGCAGGCTGAGATGGCCGCCGTGCACCAGCTCGAGCGAGATCGGCAACAGGGTCTCCAGCCCGATCCCGCCCGGCTCCGCCTGGGCGAAGGGCACGCGCTTGCTGTCCTGATCCTGCGGCCGGTGATCGGAGACGATCGCGTCGATCGTGCCGTCCTTCAACCCCTCGACAACGGCCAGCCGGTCCTTCTCGGCGCGCAGCGGCGGCACCAGCTTGCCGAAGGTGCGGTAGTCGCCGACCGCGAGGTCGTTCAGCGCGAAGTAGGGCGCGGCGGTATCGCAGGTGATCCTGAGCCCGCGCGCCTTGGCGGCGGCGATCGCCTCGACCGACTCCGCCGTCGAGATCTTGGTCAGGTGGATGCGGCCGCCGGTCATTTCGGCCAGCCGGATGTCGCGCTCGACCATCATGACTTCCGCGAGCGGCGGGCAGCCGGACAGGCCGAGGCGCGTCGCCGTCGCGCCGCTCGTCATCGTGCCGCCCGACAAGGTCGGCTCCTGCGGCAGATGGACGATCAGCGCATCGAAGGTCTTGGCGTAGTAGAGTGCGCGCCGCATCACCTGGGCATTGGCAACCGCATGGTCGGCATCCGTGAAGGCCACGGCACCGGCCTCGGCCAGCAGGCCGATTTCCGCCAGTTCCTTGCCCTCGAGGCCCACGGTCAGCGCACCGTAGGCATACATGTTGGCGAGCTTCACCTGACGGGCGCGGCGCGCGACGAACTCGATCAGCGAGGCATCGTCGAAGGGCGGCTCGGTGTCGGGCAGCAGCACCATCGACGTGATGCCGCCCACCGCGGCGGCGGCACCGGCGCTTTCCAGCGTCTCCTTGTGTTCCTCCCCAGGCTCGCCGGTATGGACCCGCGTATCGACCAGGCCGGGCGCGAGATAATAGCCGCGGCAATCGACCGACTGGATGCCGTAGGGCGCGCCGGAAGCGAAGAGATTGGGGCCGAAGTCGGCGATCTTGCCGTCGCTGATCAGGACGGCGCCGAGATACTCGGCGTCGCCCGTCGGATCGACGATGCGGGCGTTGATATAGGCGGTCGAGCCGGCGTGCGGCGGGGCGGTCTTGTCGATCTTGCCGCTCATGCCACGTTTCCGATCTGGTTGCGCTGCCCGCCGATCAGGGCGTCGAGGCAGGCCATGCGGACGGTGACGCCCATCTCGACCTGCTCGTGGATGACGCTTCGATCGAGATCGTCGGCGACTTCCGAGTCGATCTCGACGCCGCGGTTCATCGGGCCGGGGTGCATGATCAAGGCGTCGGGCTTGGCATACTGCAGCTTGGCGCGATCGAGACCGAAGAAATGGAAGTATTCGCTGATCGAGGGGACGAATGAGCCCTGCATCCGCTCGGTCTGCAGCCGCAGCATCATGACGATGTCGACGTCCTTCAGGCCGGTCTTCATGTTGTAGTGGACCTCGACGCCCATTTTCTCGACGTCGGTCGGCATCAGGGTCGGCGGGCCGACCACGCGCACGCGGGCACCCATGATCTGCAGAAGATGGATGTTCGAACGCGCCACGCGGCTGTGCATGATGTCGCCGCAGATCGCGACGAGAAGGCCTTCGAGGCTGCCGCGTCGGCGCCGGATGGTCAGTGCGTCGAGCAGCGCCTGGGTCGGATGCTCGTGCTGGCCGTCGCCGGCGTTGATGACGGCGCAGTTGACCTTTTGCGACAGGAGATTGACCGCCCCCGATTCGTGGTGGCGGACGACGATGGCATCGGGCCGCATGGCGTTCAGCGTCATCGCCGTGTCGAGCAGGGTCTCGCCCTTGCGGACGGAGGAGGTGGCGACGTCCATGTTGATGACGTCGGCGCCGAGTCGCTTGGCGGCGACCTCGAAACTCGTGCGCGTGCGCGTCGAATTCTCGAAGAACAGGTTGATGATGGTGCGGCCGGCAAGCCGGTCGCGCCGTTTGTCGACGGACCTGTTCTGGTCGATGTAGGTTTCAGATAGGTCCAGCAAGCCCGAAATCGTTTCAGGCGAAAGACCTTCGATGCCGAGAAGGTGGGGCAACCTCGGCACGCCCGCGCGATTGTTTGTCACTAAAGCGCGACGTTAAGCACGCGCGCGCGACGCTCGCAAGAAAGCGTTTTGGTGGATAACCGGCGAGGTGCCAATCAGGTCGGCGGACGCGGTCCGTTATAGCGCGCACGAGGCCTTATCAGGGCACCGTGTGCGGCCTGCTCGATGGCATGTGCGATCCATCCGACGGTGCGTCCGAGAAGGAACAGGGCCAGTGCGGAGTCCTTCGGCAGGCCGAGAACTCGCTCCAGTGTCACGGTCGCGAAATCGACGGTCGGCTTGCGGTCGATCTGCTGCTCGACGGCGCTTGCGACTCGCTGGGCGAAGGCGAGCTCCACCGAGCCGGGCACGAACTCGCGCATCATCGAGAAAAGCGCGACGGCCCGGATATCGCCGTCCGGATAGAGCTGGTGGCCGAAGCCCGGAATGTGGACTCGCTCGTTCACCCGGCGCGCGATCTCCGCCTCAATTTCGGGCGTGGCGGCGAGATCGGTCAGGAGCCTCGCCACACGGCGTGTGAGGCCGCCGTGACGCGGGCCGTTGATCGCCACCAACCCCGCCATCGTTGATGCATAGAGATTGGCGCCGGTCGAGGCGACGACACGTGCGGCGAAGGCAGACGCGTTGAACTCGTGGTCGGCGGAGAGGACGAGCGCGGCCCGGATCAGCGCCGCGTGCTCCGCCGGAACGTTCCAAGCCGCGGTCACCTGCTCGTGGATCGGCCCGTCGGCGAGCGGCTGGCCGGTCACCGCGGCCGCCAGCAGCCGCAGAATGCGCGCGCCGGTCTCCAGCATGGCGGGGCGATCGTCGACCCAGCTCGGATGGTCCCAGCGCGACGCGGCCGGGAGCAGCACGAGGCAGGCGTCGACGGGGGGTAGGGCGGACGCCGCCTGCCAGGCGCTTCGCAGCGCTGCCGACATCGGCGGCAGGTTGCGGGCGGCGAAGGGCCGGTCGTCGCAGTCCCAGAGGAGCTGGGCGACCTGTTCGAGCGAGCTGTTGCGCGCCAATCGCGCCGCGTCCTGCCCGCGATAGAACAGGCGGCCGTTCTCGATCAGCGTCAGTGACGATTCCAGCACGGGCGTACCGAAGTCGAGCGCATTGGCGGCGATCGACTCTGCCTTGCGGCCGACATCGCGGCGACGCTTGAGTTGGGCGACATCATCGGCCCGGTAGCGCCGCTCGCGCTGCCCGTTGGTGCCCTCGGAGCGCAGCAGGCCGCGGCTCACATAGGCGTACAGGGTGGCCGCCGACACGCCCAGACGCCGTGCCGCTTCCCTGGAAGTAAGCCATTCGATTGCCATGTCTTAATATGTATTGGATTAGTCAATATTGACAATACATTGCGCGAATCGAATGTTTGGCCCGAACAGCAAGGGGATTGCGATGCTGCAGACACGGGTGGACAGCGGACTGGACGGCGTGATCGTTGCCGACACGGTGATGAGCGAGGTGGACGGCGAGGCGGGCCGGTTGATCATTCGCGGACAGGCGATCGAAGAACTCGTGAAGATGCGGGGCTTCGAAGGCGTGGCCGCGCAGCTCTGGGAGGGCTTCGCCGAGGGTGGCGGGGACGAGGCCGCGGTCCGGGCCGGCCTGGCCGCGGCGCGGGAGCGCGCTTTCGGCGACGTTCCGAGACTGCTGCGGGCCACCACGGGCCTCGGCCCGGTAGAAGGGCTTCGGGTCGGTCTCGGCATGCTGCCGGATTCCGATCCTCTGCCTCACCACTATCTGGTCTGTGGAGCGCTGCCGGTCTTCCTGGCGGCATTGTTGCGGGCTGCCGACTCGCGACCGGCCCTCGCACCAGATCCGACCCTGTCGACGGCACAGGATCTCCTGCGGATGATGCGGGGCGTGCGCGCCGACGAGGCCTTCGAGAAGGGGCTCGATACCTATCTCGCGACGGTGACCGACCATGGCTTCAACGCTTCGACCTTCACGGCGAGGGTCGTCGCCTCGACCCGCGCGGGCTTGATCTCTTCCGTGCTGGCCGCGCTATGCGCGCTGAAGGGTCCCTTGCATGGTGGCGCGCCCGGTCCGGTGCTCGACATGTTCGACGAGATCGGATCGCCCGAACACGCCAATGCCTGGCTGGACGATGCTTTTGCCAAGGGTACGCGGCTGATGGGGTTCGGTCATCGTGTGTACAAGAAGCGGGACCCGCGGGCGGACGTGCTGAAGAATGCGGTGGCGACGCTGCCGCAGACGGCGGGACGGCTGGCCTTCGCGGCCGAGGTCGAGCGCAGCGCCATCGCCGCGTTGCGCAAGCACAAGCCGAAACAGCGCCTCGACACCAACGTCGAATACTACACGGCGCTGCTGCTGGAGGCGCTCGAGGTCCCGCGCTGCGCCTTCACCGCCCTGTTCGCCGTCGGCCGTGCGGCGGGCTGGTGCGCGCACATCTTCGAACAGGAGAAAGGCGGGCGCCTGATCCGGCCGCAATCGACCTACGTCGGACCGCGACCCGACTGAGCCTCAGGCCCGACGGACCGTAGAACCGCGCCAGGTTCGCGCCCGCGTCCCGGCAGCGTCGAAGACCCAGAGGATCACGTCGGCGCCGGTCGGCGTGAAGGTGGCCGTGAAATAACGCCGCCAGAAACTGCCGTCGGCGTGGGTGAACAGCGCCGACGTTCCAAGCTGGTTCGGCCGCGCCGTCAAGCTCGCGGAACGCGGCATCGCGCGCGCATCAGCCGAGCGCAGCAAGGCCACACCATCCGTAACCGGCCCGAACAACATGGTTTCGCCGGCCTCGTCCGTCTGCATCGGTCCGCCATCGATGCGCAGCCAGACGGCGGGCTTGCCGTCGACCGTGCGAACCGCGAACTGGAGAGCGAAAGGCATGCCGTCGTCGTATTCCTCCCGCGGCGATTTCGGCGGCGGGACGATGTCCTCCAGCGGAATCGAACGGTAGAAGCGCGCTGTGCCGGCATAGGTGCCGAGCCAATCGGCCCATCGAACGCGTTGGGCGTGCGCAGGCCGCGCGGCGAGCAGCGTGCCGGCGACCGCCAGCGCGTGCCGCCGCGTGATCATGAGCGGGCGCTTCTAGCCGGCAAGAGCGGGCTGCTCCTGGTAGGTGGCGAAGAAGCGCCGGCCCGAGCCGCGCTGGTTTTCATAGATCGAGCCCTGGTGGTCGGCCGGTGGCAAGGGCATGCGAACCGGCGCCGGCCGGACGCGCGGTTCGATCGTGGGCTCGCCCAGCACCATGCGGCTGTTGAACTCGTCGAAGTCGGCTACTCCCATCAGAGGCCAGGCATCGGCCGCGGCGTATTCGTGCAGCAGGAGCCGCCGCTGACGATTGGACCGGTTGAGCGCCGAGCCATGGACCAGCCGGGCATGATGGATGGTCATCGAGCCGGCCGGTCCCGTTAGAGGAACGGCCTTCGTGACATCGACGCCGGCTGCCGTCGGATCGAACGCGCCGCAGAACCGACCATTGGCGTGATGGTCGTGGACCGGGCCCTGATGGCTGCCGGGCACAACCATCAGCGGTCCGTTGGCCTCGTCGCAATCGTCGAGATAGATGCCGGTCGCCAGTACGTCGTCGTTGCTGTGCGGATAGAAGGCCCAGTCCTGATGCCATTCGACCGGCGAACCGTAGCCTGCCGACTTCATGTTGAGCTTGCCGCCGTGCAGGCGAATGGCGGGACCGATGAGCCGGGCGAGGAGGGAAGTGATCTTCGGGGCGCGCGCGAGGTCGCGGAAAAAGGCATGGTGTTTGAAGATGGCGGGCTTCAGCCGGCGCACCCGGGGAATCGCGGCGCTGTGGCTGGGCTCCAGATCGTAGAGCTCGTCGTCGGCCGAGACTCCGCGCGCGTCCGCGACCAAGCGGTCGGTGAGCGAGCGCAGCTCGGCCAGCTGCTCTCCCTCGATGAGGCGCGGGATCACGAGATATCCGTCGCGGCGGTAGGTCTCGATTTGATGATCGGTCAGCATGCGGAAAACATAGCACGTGCAGGCCGCATCATCGATAATCGCGGCATGACGAGCCGCGCCCTGTTTCCGACCCTTGTCTATCGCGAATCGCTGGTTGACCGGCGCTGGAGGCGTTTCAACCAGGACCTCGCCGACGAATGCCAGTCGTTGGCGGCCTCGGATGCCGCGGGGCAGCGATGGTCGGCGAAGCACTATCTCGGCGGCTATACGTCATACGGTTCGCTCGACCGTCTGCATCTCGTTTCCTCGCTGTTCGACAGGCTGCGCCGTCGCATCGACCCGCACGTGAAGAACTACGCGCGTGACCTGCACTACGATCTGGCCGGCCGGACGCTGGCGATGACCGATTGCTGGGCCAACTTGATGCCCGCCGGCACGGTTCACTCCATGCACATCCACCCGACCTCGTTCGTCAGCGGCACCTACTACGTGTCGGTGCCCAAGGGTGCGGGAGCGATCAAGTTCGAGGATCCGCGTCTCGGCTACCAGATGGCGGCACCGCCACGTCGTGCCGATGCGCCGGAGGCCTGTCGCGCCTTCGTCAGCCTGGCGGCGCGTGACGGGGATCTGGTGCTGTTCGAGAGCTGGTTGCGCCACGAGGTGCCGCCGGCTCACTTCTCCGGCGAACGCATCTCGATCAGCTTCAACTATGCTTGCCCCCAGAAGTCCGGCCGCTGAAGGAATGACGATGCGCCTCCTTGCCCTGGCCCTCCTGCTTTTCTCCGCCGGCATTTCCACCGCGCGGGCAGCCGACGAGCTGCCGATCTTCGATGCGCACATGCACTACAGCCACGACGCTTGGTCGGTCGTGCCGCCCAAGGAAGTGGTGGAGATCCTGAAGAAGGCGGGCATCAAGCGCGCCATGGTCTCGAGTTCGAACAACGAAGGCACCAAAATGCTTCAGGACGTGGCACCGGAGCTGATCGTGCCCGAACTCCGGCCCTATCGTTCACGCGGCGAGATCTCGACCTGGGCGAAGGATCCGACGCTGGTCCCGTATCTCGAGGACCTGCTGTCGAAGCGCAAATACAGGGCGATCGGCGAGTTCCACATCTACGGCGCCGATGCCGACCTGCCGAACGTTCGCCGCGTCGTGGAGCTCGCCAAACGATATGGACTCTTCCTCCATTCGCATTCGGACGCCGATGCCGTGACGCGGCATTTTCAGCAGGATCCCACCGCCAAGGTCCTGTGGGCGCACTCGGGCTTCGAACGGCCGGAGAAGGTGAGCGAGATGCTGCGCCGGTATCCGACCTTGTGGTGCGATCTCGCCTTCCTTACGGCGCACGTCTCGAATGGCAAGGTGACGCCGGGCTGGCGCGAACTGTTCATCGAGTTTCCCGACCGTTTCGTGCTCGGCAGCGACACCTTCACGCCGGAGCGTTGGCACTATGTGATCGAGAATGCACGCTGGTCGCGGCAGTGGCTCTCGGACTTGCCGCCGGACGTCGCACGGAAGATTGCCTACGAGAATGGAGACAGGCTGTTCGGGGGCCCCCAGTGAGGCTGGCTGCGGCGTTGCTGGGCGCATTTCTGGCGACGCCGGCCTGGGCCGACTGCGCGCTCGACCTGGGACGCGGCACCGGCTGGGTGGTCTTCTCCGATCGGTACCTGATGGCATTCCGGACAGATCCGCTGCGCATCGAAGTGGGCGAGCCGTTCGCCCTGGTGGTCAATGTCTGTACCCGGCGCGGCGGTGCCGCCGAGCTGCGGGCGGTGGACGCCAGCATGCCCGAGCACCGTCATGGCATGAACTACCGGGCCACGATCGCGGCGAAGGGAGAGGGACGCTTCCGCGCGGAAGGGCTGCTGTTCCACATGCCCGGCCGGTGGGAGATCAACTTCGACGTCGCGGCGGGCGCGGAAAGCGAGCGCCTGACCCACGACATCATCATCAAGTGATCCGCCTGATTCTGCTCGCTTCGTTGCTGGCGACCTGGGCCGCCGGCGTCCGCGCGCAGCGGCTGCTCGACTGGTCGCCGGAGGAAATCAGGGCCGTCGCGCAGCACGGCCCCTGGCCACCTCCCGCGGTGCGGGATACTTCGAACAGGGTATCGGGCACCCCGGCCGGCATCGCGCTGGGCGAGCGCCTTTTCAACGAGCCGCGCCTTTCCGGAGATGGGCGCATGAGCTGCGCGACGTGCCATCAGGCCGGGCGCGACTGGAGCGACGGTCTGGCCAGGGCGCGCGGCGTGGTCGAACTCGATCGCCGCACACCGTCGCTGTGGAACATCGGATATCTTCATTGGTTCGGCTGGGACGGGGCCGGCGACTCGCTCTGGGCCCAGAGCATCCGTCCGTTGCTCGATTCCCGAGAGATGAACGGCGGTCCGACGCGCGCTGCCGACCTGTTGCGCAGTGATACCATGCTCGCATGCGGGTATGAGAAAGCGTTCGGCGGCAAGCCCGGCGCCGACGATGAGCGGCTACTGGTCGACACCGCCAAGGCATTGGCGGCCTTTCAAGCGACATTGGTGAGTCCGCGCACGCCGTTCGACGAATTCCGGGATGCCCTGGTCGCGGGTGACCGTGAAAGGGCGTCACACTATCCGCTCGCGGCGCAACGCGGCCTCAAGCTGTTCATAGGTGAGGGCAACTGCAACCTCTGTCATTTCGGGCCCCGCTTCACGAACGGCGAGTTCGGTGACATCGGCATTCCGTTCTTCGTGCGACCGGGCGAGGTCGACCCCGGCCGGCACGGCGGACTGGGCCGACTGGCGGCCAGTCCCTACAGTCTGCTCGGCAAATACAATGACGATGCGTCGGGAACCAGCGCCCAGCGCACACGGCACGTCCAGCGCCAGCATGCGAACTTCGGGGAGTTTCGCGTCCCCGGCCTTCGCCAGGTGGGCCGCGGAGGTCCCTATATGCACAACGGCAGCCTCGCGACCCTCGAAGACGTCGTAAGGCACTATTCTGAGGTAAGTCCTGATCGGCTCCACAGCGATGGCGTACCGCTTGTGCGCCCACTCGGCCTGACAACTGCGCAGAGCGCGGATCTCGTGGCCTTTCTCCGCTCGCTCGACGCCGAACCGCCGGCTCGCCCGTCGCCGGCGCCCCTCTGCCCTTAAGGCGTATTCGACGCCGCGACACGAGGCATAGTCTTCGACCTACTTGATGAGAAAGCTTTCCAGCTTCTTTCCGCTCTTGAGTGCCGCCGTGAGCCACCTCGGACGATTGCCCCGCCCGGCCCATGTCTCCTCGGCATTCTTCGGGTTGCGATAGAGCGGCGGCAGCTCTCGTCCCTTGAGCGGATGCGACTTGCCGCTACGCTCGGAGCCGCCCTTCGCGGGGATCGTTCCACGAAGTTCTGCAATAGCTTCGATCAACTTCATGCGCTGCTTTGAAATACGCGTCTCGATCTCGGCATCGATCTGCGCCCGCATCACCACCAAGTCATCAAAGGCCATCGACTTGATCTTCATGCTGTCAATCCTCGTTGTTCGTGTAGGTCACAACTGAAGTACGCGTGAAGCGGCAATAGCGCAACATGCTTGCATGCCGTGAAAGCATGCGTTCGTCGTGCAGACTTCGTCAAACCACTTGGTCGAGCGCGCACTCGCAGTATGCGATTAAGGTTAACGCAACCGCGCGATCACGCTTTCGAGGATCCAGGCCGCCGCCGCGGCGTCGACACGTTCGGCGCGCTTGGCGCGTGTCATGTCGTAGTCGTCGATCATGCCGCGCGTCACCGCCGCGGTGCTCAGTCTCTCGTCCTGAAAGACGATGGGCAGGGCAGCGAGCGCAGGTGGCCCGTGATTCTGGATGTTCGTCACGAACTGGCGCACGGATTGGCAGCGCGGACCCTCGGTGCCGTCCATGTTCAAGGGGAGTCCGACCACCAGCGCCTTGACCTCGTGCTTGCGCGCGAGGTCGGCGAGAGCGGCCAGGTCCGCCGCCAGCTTCGTCCGCCTCAGAGTTGTGAGAGGCGTCGCCAGCATCCTCATCACGTCGGATGTCGCGATGCCGATGGTCTTGCTGCCGAGATCGAGCGCCATCAGACGGCCTTCGCGCACGAGCAGCGTCTTGAGTTCTGGCAATTCCATGGCTGGCATCTCAATGCACCTTGCCCGTCAGCCAGGCCTCGGCGTGCTCCGCAACGCGCTCCCATCCCGGCTGGCCGAGGACCCAGTGTCCCTGGTCTTCATATTCGACATAATCGGACACGTGCCCGAAATGCTTCGCGGCGCGCCGCACGACCCCGGGAGGGACGAGCCGGTCCTTCGCCGCGCCGACGAAGAGCAGGGGCGCCGTCACGCATCGTGGATCAACCGTCGCGGCCCTTGTCCGATCGAGCCAGGGCAAGGCGATTTCCAGCAGCGCGCGGCCGGACTCGTGAACGAATGCCGAATGCTCTCTCTCGCCCATGGCACGGTCTGCCGTATTGAAGGTGTATGAAAGTGCCTCGCCGAGACTCGCCCTGTGCGGTTTTCGCCACCAGCCCCAGTGCGCCTGGATCCTGGCGAAGGCCAGCAGGTTGGAGGGTCTGATCGCGAGTATGCCCGACGGTGGAGCGGGGGTGAGCAGTACCCCGGCCCGTGCCAGCCCCCTGGCACACAACAGCAGCGCGAGAAGCCCGCCCATCGAATGGCCGATCACCACCGGCTTTTCAGGAAGAGCGAGGATCATCTTCTCCAGATCGGCGACATAGTCGAGCAGGCTGGTTTCACCCAATGCAACGGGCGGGGCATCCGGCGGCACATCATGGTGTCGCAGCGGGTGTGCGATCGTCTGCCAGCCACGCTCCTCGAGGAACGGGCGCCAATTATGCCAGACGCCGGATGTTCCCCACATGCCGTGAATCAGGACTGCCAAGCGGGCCATTGCAAAGGTTATAAGGCCTACAGCGTACCGGGTCGACACGGCCCGAGCGAAAGGTGTTCGGACAAGGTGACAGATACTCTCTATGCCCTGCTGGCGATTGCGATCGTCCTCACCGTCGTGAGCCTGCTGGTGCCGCTCGCCGAGCGGTTCCGGCTGCCGCACACCGTGCTGCTGGCGATTGCCGGGATGGGCATGGGATTTCTCGGGTCGTGGGTCATCAGCCGCGGCCTGCACCTCGGGGTCCTTTCCGACGCTTTCGTCGGTCTGGACAAACTCGAGGTCGGTACCGAGGTGTTCCTGCCGCTTTTCCTTCCGCCTCTGCTGTTCACGGCCGGACTGACCATCGACGTCCGGCGCCTGATGGACGAGATCCACGCCGTCCTCCTGCTGGCGGTCGTCGCGGTGCTGGTCTGCATCGCCTGCGTTGCGGGGGTCGTCCATTTTGCGACCGGCATCGATATCGTCGTCTGCCTCCTGCTCGGCGCGGTCGTCTCGACGACCGATCCCGCAGCGGTCATCGGCATCTTTCGTGACGTGGGTGCGCCCAAGAGGCTGTCGATCCTGGCCGAGGGTGAATCGCTCCTGAACGACGCGGTTGCCATTGCGGCCTTTGGCCTTTTCATGGGCATCCTGGTGGCGCGTGCATCGGGCGATTCCGCCATGCCCGCGGATGCGACCGCGGCAGTCGGCGTGTTCCTGCGCGAATTCGTGGGCGGCCTGGTGCTGGGCTTCGCCATGGCACGGGTGGCCATGATGATCCTGCCGCGGCTGGGCGAATCGGACGCCGCGATCGCCTCGGTTACGGTGAGCCTCAGCTATCTCTGCTTCATCGTCGCCGACCGCTACATCCACGTTTCCGGGGTGGTCTCCGTCGTCATGGCCGCGCTGACCGTGGCTGCTTACGGACCCACGCACCTGCATCCCCGGCAGTGGACGGCGCTGCGACAGGTCTGGGCCCAGCTCGAATTCTGGGCGAACTGTCTCATCTTCGTCCTGGCGTCGATGCTCGCGGCCGATGTACTTCTCAAGATCGACTGGCTTTACATATGGGCGGTCGCGGCCGTGGCGGTCGGCGCCTTCTCCGCGCGCGCCCTGGTCGTGTTCGGCATGCTGCCGATGCTCGAAACCGTCAAGCTCGTCCAGCCCGTGAACCGCCGCTACAAGGCAATCCTGGTCTGGGGCGGGCTGCGCGGCGCGGTGACGATCGTTCTGGCGATGGTCGCCGCGGGCAACCTGCGGCTCCCCGAAGCGACCCGCGACTTCATCGCCATCTCGGCCGTGCTGTTCGTGCTGTTCACCCTGTTCGTGAACGCAACGACACTCGGGCTCGTTATGCACCTGTTCGGCCTGGACAAGCTCAGCCGCCTTGAGCTTGCGCTGCGCGACCGGGTCCTTGCGCTTTCGCGCATCAACGTCGACCGGCATCTTCGGGAGATCCTCCGGCAGCACAATGAACGCACGGAAGGCTTCGCCGTCGATCCCGCTTCGGCGGGAGACGCGGCGGTGGAGCCGGTGCCGCCGGAACTGGCGCTGGATCTCGACGAGCGCGTCAAGATCGGCCTGGTGACGCTCTGCACCCGGGAGAAGGAACTCTATCTCGAGCTGTTCCAGCAGCAGATCCTGTCGCGCCGCATGGTGGCCATCCTGGCGGCGAACGCCGACCGATTGATCGATACGGTGCGCGACAAGGGGGTGGCAGGCTACGAGGAGTGGCTCGAGGAGATATCGAAGTCGAACTACGGCTTTCGCGTTGCGCTCTGGCTGCATCGCCGTTTCGGCTTTGAACATATGCTGACCGAGCGGCTGGCCGATCGCTTCGAGGTCCTGATGGTGTCGCTGAGCGTGCTGGCCGAACTCGCGGTGTTCAATGCCAATTCCGTGGCCGACCTGCTCGGGCACGACGCCGAGCAGCGTCTCGCCGGGCTGATTGCCACCCGCCAGTCGGGCGTCGAGGGAGCGCTCAAGGCACTGTCGCTGCAATATCCCGGCTACTCGGAATCCGTCCAGCAGCGCCAGCTGGAGCGCGCCGCGATTCGCTTCGAAGCCGAGGAATATGCCCGCCGCCTTCACGAGGGCATCATCAGCCGTGAAGTCTACAACGACCTGCGGGACAAGCTGGCGGAGCGGCGCAGCGCCGTGAGCCAGCGTCCGCCGCTCGACCTCGGCCTCGAACTACAGGCCATGATCGGGCGTGTGTCGCTGTTCGCGGCACTTGACCGGGAGACGATCGTTCAGGTCGGCAAGCGATTGCGTGCCCTCGTCGCCTTCCCCGGTGAGAAGATCATCCGCGTCGGCGGCCCGTCCGATGCCATGTACTTCGTCGCCGCGGGCGAGGTGACGGTCCACGCCCGCACCGTCACGGTCACCCTGAAGGAAGGCGATTTCTTCGGCGAGATGGGCCTGCTGAGCGCCCAGCCGCGCAATGCCGACGTCGTGGCCAACGGCTACTGCCACCTGCTGGTCCTCTACAAGAAGGACTTCGACCAGCTCCTGTCGCGCAAGCCGGAGGTGCGGGCGGCGATCGAGGAAGTGGCGGCCCGCCGCGCCTGACCGACCCGCGACGGGTCGGTTGCCCGAGAAAGGCAAACCGGCTACCAACCGCGAATACTGCTTTGTTTCTGGGCGTTTTGGAGTGCTGTGATGTCGCTCGACAAGGAGACGGTGGCCCGCATCGCGCGGCTGGCTCGTCTGAAGGTTCCCGAGGAGGAGCTTGCTCCGCTGGCCGGCGAGCTTTCGGGCATTTTTGCCTGGATCGAGCAGTTGAACGAAGTCGACACGAGCAATGTCGAGCCGATGTCGTCGGTCTCCGACGTCACGCTGCCGATGCGTGCCGACAAGGTCACCGACGGCGGCATCGCGGAGAAGGTCCTGGCCAACGCGCCGGGCGGTGCAGTCTATATCGATCCGTCCGAAAAGAATGCCGGCGGCTTCTTCACCGTACCGAAGGTGGTGGAGTAGACGATGGCGGCTCTGACCGATCTCACGATCGCCCAGCTCACATCGGCGCTCGCCAGGAAGGAAGCCAGTGCGGTCGAAGTGGCCGAGGCACACCTCGCGAAGCTCGACGAACACCGCGCGCTCAACGCCTTCATCACCGAAACGCCCGACAAGGCGCGCGAGATGGCCAAGGCCTCCGACGCCCGCCGCTCCAGGGGCGAGGCGGGGCTCCTCGAGGGCGTGCCGCTTGCGATCAAGGATCTGTTCTGCACTGAAGGCGTGCAGACGACCGCCGCATCGAAGATCCTCGAAGGTTTTGTCCCGCAATACGAGAGCACGGTGACCGCGAACCTGTGGAGGTCGGGCGCGGTGATGGTCGGGAAGACCAATCTCGACGAGTTCGCCATGGGCTCCTCGAACATGACCAGCCATTTCGGCGGCGTCGAGAATCCGTGGAAGCGAAAGGGCGAGAATCGCAAGCTGGTGCCGGGCGGCTCGTCCGGCGGCTCCGCAGCGGCCGTTGCGGCCTACATGGTGCCCGGCAGCACCGGTACCGACACCGGCGGCTCGATCCGCCAGCCGGCGGCCTTCTGTGGCATCGTCGGGCTGAAGCCCACCTATGGCCGCTGCTCGCGCTGGGGCGTCGTCGCTTTCGCGAGCTCGCTCGACCAGCCCGGGCCGTTCGCTCGCACGGTCGAGGATACGGCGCTGCTGCTGCAGGCCATGTCGGGCCACGATCCCAAGGATTCGACATCGGCGCCGCTGCCGGTACCGGATTTCGCGGCCGCTGCCCGCAATCCCGACATCCGGGGCATGAAGGTCGGCATTCCGACGGAGTACCGTGTCGACGGAACCTCCGAGGAGATCGTGGCCCTGTGGTCGAAGGGCATCGAGATGCTGAAGGCGGCCGGGGCGGAACCGGTCGAGGTCTCGCTGCCGCACACCAAGTACGCCCTGCCGGCATATTACATCGTGGCCCCGGCGGAGTGCTCGTCCAACCTGGCGCGCTACGACGGCGTCCGGTTCGGCCTTCGGGTGCCGGGCAAGGATTTGACGGAACTCTACGAGAATACGCGCGGCGCCGGCTTCGGCAAGGAAACCCGCCGGCGCATCCTGATCGGCACATACGTGCTGTCGGCCGGCTACTACGACGCCTATTACAAGAAGGCGCAACAGATCCGGGCGCTGATCGCGCGCGACTTCAAGCAGGCGTTCGAGAAATGCGACGTGCTGCTGACGCCGACCGCCCCGACGGCGGCCTTCGCTGCCGGCGACAAGATGGACGATCCGGTGACGATGTATCTCAACGACATGTTCACCATCCCCGCATCGATGGCGGGCCTGCCGGGCATCTCGGTGCCAGCCGGCCTCGACAAGGACGGGTTGCCGCTCGGCCTGCAGCTCATCGGCCGATCCTTCGACGAGGAAACACTGCTGCGGGCGGCCGCCGCCCTGGAGAAGGCCGCAGGCTTCAGCGCCCGCGCCGCGGGATACTGAGCGAGGCGCGTCGTATCGCGAAACGATGCGCTCGTTCTGCAATTCGTGTCACGTGAGGCGTGCAGACGGGTCCGCCCCGAAGGCGTAGGCTTCCGGTAACCCCGGAGGAAACGAACATGGCGGATTTCGATCTCGTGGTGCGCGGCGGCAACCTGGCGGACGGCACCGGCGCCGCGATCAGGGAAGCCGATGTGGCAATCAAGGACGGCAGGATCGCCGCCGTCGGCAGGGTGAGCGGGCAGGGTGTCGAGGAGATCGACGGCAAGGGCATGCTGGTCACGCCCGGCTTCGTCGACATCCACACCCACTATGACGGCCAGGCCACTTGGGATTCCCACCTTCAGCCGTCGAGCTGGCACGGCGTCACCACCGCGGTGATGGGCAATTGCGGCGTGGGATTCGCTCCGGTGAAGATCGAGGACCGGCAGCGCCTCATCGAGCTGATGGAGGGCGTCGAGGACATTCCCGGCGCGGCGCTCGACGAGGGCCTGAACTGGTCCTGGGAGTCGTTCGGGCAATATCTCGACACACTCGATGCCAGGCCGCGCGACATGGATCTCGGCGCGCAGCTGCCCCACGGTGCACTACGCGTCTTCGTGATGGGCGAGCGGGCCGCGCGCCTCGAGGAGGCCACGCCGGAGGAGGTGGCGCAGATGCGTGCGCTGACGGCGCAGGCGATGCGCGACGGCGCGCTTGGGTTCTCGACCTCGCGCACGCTGAACCATCGCACGGTCAAGGGCGATCCGACGCCGTCGCTGCGCGCTTCGGAAGAGGAACTGCTCGGCATCGCGCTCGGCATGAAGGATGCGGGTCGCGGCGTCATCGAGTTCATCTCCGACTTCAACACGCCCAATCCCGAGAGCGAGTTCGAGATGCTCGATCGCCTGCTCACCGCATCGGGCCGGCCGTTCTCGGTGTCGCTGGCCCAGCGCCACTCGCGTCCCGACGGCTGGCGTCGGCTGCTCGGCCTGGTCGAAGGACTGGTCGCCAAGGGGCACAGCGCCAAGGCACAGGTCGCGCCGCGCCCGATCGGCGTGCTGCAGGGCCTTCAGGCGAGCCGCATCCCCTTCTCGATGTGCGCCGCCTACAAGGAGATCCAGCACAAGTCGGTGGAAGAACGGCTGGCGATCATGCGCGATCCGGCGTTCCGGGCACGCATCCTGAAGGAAAGCCACGAGCCGATGCGCTCGGAGATGGCGCAGCGTCTCACCGACTTCGACCGCATGTTCCCGCTGGGCGATCCGCCGAATTACGAGCCGCCTCAGGAGTCTTCGTTCGGCGCCCGCGCCGCGCGCGAGGGCCGCGACCCGCGCGAGCTGATCTACGACTATCTGATCGAGGGCGAGGGCAAGAACTTCATCTTTGCGCCGTTCGCGAACTACGCCGCCTACAATCTCGACTGCTGCAGCGAGATGATGCAGAGCCCGCACACGCTGATCGGGCTGGGTGATGGTGGGGCGCATGTCGGCCTGATCTCCGACGGCTCCTATCCGACCTACCTGCTCCAGCACTGGGGCCGCGATCGCAAGAGCGGCAAGCTCGACCTGTCGTGGTTAGTAAAGCGCCATACCCAGGACAATGCGAAGGCCGTCGGCCTCGACGACCGCGGCGTCGTGGCGGTCGGCAAGAAGGCCGATCTCAACGTCATCGACTTCGACCGGCTGCGGGTCGAGGCGCCGATCATGAAGTGGGACCTGCCGGCCGGCGGCAAGCGCCTGCTGCAGCGCGCCACCGGCTACCGCGCCACCATCGTCTCGGGTGCCGTCACCTATCGCGACGGCGAGACGACGGGCGCCCTGCCGGGCAAGCTGGTTCGCGGCCCGCAAGCCGCTTAGGCGAAGGCGACACAGGGTCTTCAGCCCGCGCAAGGGAAGGTCGGCCGCCGTTCGGGCGTGCCGGCCCTCTCGAGGCGGGGCGAACGGCGGGTCGTGAAGTCCGCCATTCGGCCTGGGAGTCAGACTTCCTCGTAGCTTGTGAAGCGGATCGCGTCCGGATCCTGATCGAGCAGCGGCGCCAGCACGTCGTTCTCCCAGATCTTCCAAGGCGCCGGATAGTCGGAGGCCCGCACAGGCGCGTCGACGGTTCCCCAAAGCCGCTCCCATGCGTCGCGGCTTTCGAAGATCCACAGCGCGGTGTAAGCGCCGCGTCGCGCGCCTTTCAGTCCTCTCAGGAAATGGTGACCCACCAGACCCGGAAGGTCGAAGAGGCCCCGACGCTCGGCATCGTGTGTGGCCTGCTCGAACGCTTCGCCGGACACGCCGGGTTTCAGCACATATTCATGGATGCTGATCACCCTCGGCATGTCCGGCCTCTGCGTTTGGTCAGTCGCCCTTGATGTTGTTGTCCTTGATGACCTTGAACCAGCGATCCTGTTCGCTCTTCTGGTAGGCCGCGAACTCTTCGGGCGAGCTGGTCAGGATCTCCATGTTGAACTGCTCGAGGAACTTCTGGGTCACATCGGGCGCCGACACGGCCTTCTTGATTTCGGCATTCATGCGGTCGATCACCGGCCGCGGCGTGCCGGTCGGCGCATAGACTCCCCACCAGGAGTAGGACGGGAACCCCTTGATGCCCTGCTCGATCAGCGTCGGCGTATCGGGCAGGGCGGGCGTTCGCTTCTCTCCGGTAACGCCGATGGGCCGGATCTTGTTGGCGCGGAAGTGCGGGCTGAACGAGGTCAGGCTCGAAATGCCGATATCGGTGACGCCGCCCAGCAGATCCTGGGTGAGAGGACCGCCGCCCTTGTAAGGGATCAGGTTGAGGTCGACGTTGTTTTCCTTCTTGATGAGGGTCATCAGCACCAACGCCTGGCTGGCGCCCAGTACGCCGACATTGACCTTGCCCGGGCGGGCCTTGGCATCGGCGACGACCTCGGCAAAGGTCTTGTAGGGCCGGTCGGGATGCGCCGCGAGCGCTTGCGGCGTGCGGCCGATCAGCATGACGTTGGTGAGTTCCGAGTCCTTGTACGGCAGGCCCGGCGCGAAGGCTGGATTGAGGATGTGGCTGTCGAAGGTCAGCATCCAGGTCTGGCCGTCCGGTGCCGATTTGGCGGCGATCGCCGAGCCCACGGCGCCGGTACCGCCCGGCTTGTTGTCGATGATGATGTTCCAGCCCGTATTATCGATGAGCTTGGCCTGGATGATGCGCGCCACCGGATCGGTCGATCCACCGGGCGGGAAGGGCACGATGATCTTGATCTGACCCTTGGGCCAATCGCCGGTGCCAGCAGTCTGGGCCCTGGCAAGGGCAGGTGCGCCGAGCGTTGCTGCGGCCGCACCAACCATGAGAGAACGACGGTTGATGATGGTCATTTTAGACCTCCCTGTTACTGTCTTTATTGGGGCCGGAGCCTAAGCATGGACAGGTTCGGCGCAAGTGCCTATTTAGCCCCTATGTCACTGATCAAAACTGAATCCGGCGAGTGGGAAATCGTCCTCGGGCTGGAAGTCCACGCCCAGGTGATCTCCGACGCCAAGCTCTTTTCCGGCGCCCCGACCACGTTCGGCGCCGATCCCAATACGCAGGTGTCGCTGGTCGACGCCGCCATGCCCGGCATGCTGCCCGTGATCAACGAGCGCTGCGTGGAGCAGGCGGTCCGCACTGGCCTGGGGCTGAATGCCAAGATCAACCTGCATTCGGTATTCGACCGCAAGAACTACTTCTACGCGGATCTGCCGGCAGGCTATCAGATTTCACAGTACAAGGACCCAATCGTCGGCGAGGGCGAGGTCGAGATCGATCTCCCCGACGGCAAGACCCGCACTGTCGGCATCGAGCGCCTGCATCTCGAGCAGGATGCCGGCAAGAGCCTGCACGACCAGCATCCCAGCCAGACCTATGTCGATCTGAACCGTTCCGGCGTGGCGCTGATGGAGATCGTCAGCAAGCCCGACATGCGCACTTCCGACGAGGCGGCCGCCTATCTCACCAAGCTGCGCTCGATCGTGCGCTATCTCGGCACCTGCGACGGCAACATGGACGAGGGCTCCATGCGCTGCGACGTCAACGTGTCGGTCCGCAGGCCGGGCGGCGAACTGGGCACGCGCTGCGAGATCAAGAACGTGAACTCGATCCGGTTCGTGAAGCAGGCTATCGAATACGAGGCGCGCCGGCAGATCGAGGTGATCGAAGGTGGCGGCACGATCAAGCAGGAAACCCGGAACTTCGATCCAGGGCGCGGCGAGACGCGATCGTCGCGTTCGAAGGAAGACGCGCAGGACTATCGCTATTTCCCGGACCCCGACCTGCTGCCGCTGATCTTCACGCAGGACTATGTCGACCAGATCCGCGCGACCCTGCCGGAGCTGCCGGATGCGCGAAAGGCTCGTTACATAAAGGACTTCGGACTATCGCCCTATGACGCGGGCGTGCTGACGGCCGAACGCGCCACGGCGGAGTTCTTCGAAGCGGTCGCCAAGGGGCGCGACGCCAAGCAGGCCGCCAACCTGGTTACGGGCGACTTCTTCGCCATGCTGAACCGCCGCGGCGCCACCTTCGAGACCTCGCCGATCAGTGCCGCGAATCTCGGGAAGCTGCTCGACCTCCAGGCCGACGGGACCATCTCCGGGCGCATCGCCAAGGACCTGTTCGTCGCCATGGAGGAGACGGGCAAGGACCCGGCCGTCCTGGTCGAGGAACGCGGGCTGAAGCAGGTGACGGATACCGGCGCCATCGAGGCCGCCATCAAGTCGGTGATCGACGCCAATCCCGGACAGCTCGCCGCCTACAAGGCCAAGCCAGCGCTGTTCGGCTGGTTCGTCGGTCAGGTCATGAAGGCGACCGGCGGCAAGGCCAATCCGAAGGTCGTGAACGAACTGCTCAGGAAGGCGCTCGACGCCTGACGCCCGGATCGACGTTGCGCGAACCCGGCTCGGCCATCGCGGGACCGCTGCCCGGGCGGCGCGGCGCGTGTGGTCTTTCGGGCGACTGGACCTCCGAGCCCCTGGCCTTGGAGCGTTGATCGGTGGGGCGGGCGGCGCGGGTCAGGTTGAAGGCCGTATTGATCAGGCCGACATGGCTGAAGGCCTGCGGAAAGTTGCCGACCAGGCGGCTGTTCCTGCTGTCGTATTCCTCGGCGAGCAGGCCGAGGTCGTTGCGGGTCGCGAGGAGCCGGTCGAACAAGGTGCGAGCGTCGTCATGACGGCCGATGGAGATATAGGCGTCGGCCAGCCAGAAACTGCAGGCGAGGAACGCGCCTTCGCCGGGGGGCATTCCGTCCTCCGCTTCCGCCGTGTCGTAGCGCATGACGAACCCATCGACGAGGAGTTCGCGTTCAATTGCCTCGACGGTACCGATGTATCGAGGATCGCTGGCCTCGACAAAGCCGACCTGCGCCAGCAGCAGGAGGCTGGCGTCGAGGGTCGTCTCGCCATAGGCCGCGCGGAAGGTGTTGCGGTCGACGTCGAAGCCCCGGTCCCAGATCTCGCGTCGGATTTCGTCGCGAGTGCCGCGCCACTGATCGGGGGAGCCGGCAAGCCCATGTTGCTCGACGGCCCGGATCGCGCGGTCGAAGACGACCCATGCCATGACTTTCGAGTATGTGAAATGGAGCGGCGGCCGCCGCATCTCCCAGATGCCGTAGTCGGGGTTCCTCCACGACCGTTCGACATGCTTGACCAGTTCGAGTTGCAGCGCCCATCCGCTGTCCGTCGGCGCCAGCGCTCCCTCGCGCGCCTGTTCGAACGTGTCCATCAACTCGCCGTAGACGTCGAGTTGGAACTGCCCGTGAGCGGCGTTGCCAATGCGCACGGGTTTTGAGCCGAGGTAGCCGGGAAGCCAGTCGGCCTCCCACTCCGCCAACCGCCGCTCGCCCATGATCCCGTACATGATCTGCATGTCGGCCGGGCTGCCGGCGACGGCACGCTGCAGCCAGTCTCGCCATGCGCTCGCCTCGTCGTAGACGCCTGCGTTCATCAGGGCGAGCAGCGTCAGCGTCGAATCGCGGATCCAGCAGAAGCGGTAGTCCCAGTTGCGGGATCCGCCCACCTGTTCCGGGAGGGAGGTCGTCGGTGCGGCGACGATTCCACCGGTGGGTGCATAGGTGAGCGCCTTGAGCGTGATCAGCGACCGCTCGATAGCCTCAGCGTATGGTCCGTCGGTTTCGGTGGCAGCCGTCCAGTCGCACCAGAACTTCTCGCAGTCGGCAAGTGCCTGCTCGCAGTCGATCGGCTCGGGCAGGGGCAGATGGGAAGGTTCGTAGCTGAGTGTGAACGGCACCGTTTGACCCGCTCTCACCCTGAACATGGCGGAGGTCTTGAAGTTCTCGCCCCACGTGGCGACGGGGGTGCGCAGGACGGCCATGTCGGGCCCGGCTACCGCGCGAAGAGTGCCGTCGTCCAGGCGGCTGACCCAGGGGATCGTCGTCCCGTAGCCGAATCGCAATACGAGTTCCATACACATCAGCACCTCGCCTTCATCGCCGCGCACGAGGCGAATCAGGTCCGACGTTTGTCCGCGCGGCAGCATGAAGTCGATCACCGTTGCGGTCCCGCCGCTCGTCCGAAACCTCGTTTCAAGGATCAGGGTGTTCATCCTGTAGCGGCGCGTGACCTCGGCTGTTCCGCAGGAAGTTGCGATGAGCCAGCGGCCGTTCGAGGGCGTTCCGAGGAGGGCCGCAAAGCAGGCATCCGAATCGAAGCGGGGCCAGCACAACCAGTCAATCGAGCCATCAAGGCCGACCAGGGCGGCCGTCTGGCAATCTCCGATCAGCCCGTAGGTTTCGATCCCTGCGCTCATGAATCGGTCGGCGCGAACTGGACGATGACCTTGATGTCGCCCCTGCGACGTTCGAAGGCCTCACGCCAATCCGCAAGCGGCACGCGGCGGGTGAGAAGCCCCGCGAGCCAGGTGGGATCGGCTGCCGCCAGTGCATCCGCGCCACTCTCATAGTGGCTGCGATTGGCATTGACCGAGCCGAAGACGAGATCATTCTGCAGCACCATGCTTCGGTTGAAGTTCCCGGAGTCGAAAGGCAGGAGGCGCCCGCCACTGGACACGCCGGTGAGACACACGATGCCGTTGCGGCCGCCGGCTCCGCATATGACGTCGATGACGAGTTGCGGTGCCCCCGTGCACTCGACCACGATGTCGGCCGCGAGGTCCTTTGGCAGTTCCCGTGGATGATAGGTGCCTCCGAGCGCCCGTGTGAGATCTGCCTTCGGACCATCCTCGGCCCGGTCCATCACATGAAGATCGAGTCCGCGTTGGACGGCCATCAGGGCGGCCAGAAGTCCAACCGGTCCGGCGCCGGTGATCAGTGCGGTTCGCGGCTGCCAGCTTCGCGTACGCTGGCCGATTCGATAGATGTGGTCCCAGGCCTTGGCCAGAACGCTGGCCGGTTCGAGGAGCACACCCAGCGTACCAAGGCGTGGTGCGACCTTCACTGCATAGTCCGGCTCGAGAAGAAAGCGCTCGGCGGCGTAGCCGTCCAGCGATTTGATTCCACGCTCCACGTAGCGGCCGTTCACGCACATATCCCACTCGCCGACACCGCAAGCCGGACAGGGCACCGGGTCGGGCCGTCGGACGATACCGACCACGAGATCCCCGGGCGAGAGGCCGCACCCATCGGGCGCGTGGAGCACGCGGCCCAGCGATTCATGACCCAGTACGAGGCGATCCGTCCTTTCGGGTGCCCATCCATAGCTTCCGGCGATGATTTCGCGATCGGTGCCACAGACTCCGAGGGCGAGAGACTGCACCAGAAGCTGGCCTGGACGAGGGGCGGGCTCGGCACGTTCTTCCATGCGCACTGAGCCCGCTACACCTGGCTCGACGGTAATGACCTTCACGGCGCGCCCCAATCCTTGGCTCGTTCGTCGGGCATCGACTGGAACGGGGGGCCGTCTGTCGGGTTCCGTTCACCGAGTGCCGTTGTGCTAACGTCGGCGGGACGGAGGGGACAAATGACCGCTAGGATCTATGCCATGACTTGCGGCCGCCTGGTCGGCCGCCTCAAGGACATGATCGAGGGCGAGGACGGGCAGGTGGTACTGCCCATTCCATCCTATCTGATCGAGCACCCCAAAGGACGGGCGGTGTTCGACACCGGGATGCATCCGCAATGCCGCACCGACGCGGCGGGACGCATGGGCGCGGGCGTTGCGCGCATATTCGGCTTCGAGCAGTACGGCCTCGAGGACGACGTGAAGTCGCGACTGGAATCCATCGACCGCGATCCCGCCAAGGTCGACTTCATCGTGAATTCGCATCTGCATTTCGACCATGCCGGCGGCAACGAGCTGGTTCCCAACGCCACGGTCGTGGTCCAGCGCCGCGAATGGCAAGCCGCGCAGGATCCCGAGACAGCCGCCAAGGTCGGCTTCTTCCGCGCCGACTTCGACCACGGCCATCCGGTGAAGCAGGTCGAGGGCGAGCACGACCTGTTCGGCGACGGCTCCGTGGTCTGTATTCCCACCTACGGGCACACGCCCGGCCATCAGTCGCTGAAGGTGCGAACCGAAGCGGGCGAGATGGTGATCACCGGCGACGCCTGCTATTTCTGCCGTACGCTCCGCGAACGCCGGCTCCCGCGGTTCGTCCATGACCGCGAGCAGATGCTGGCTTCGCTGGATCGGCTCGAAGCCCTGGAAAGAGGTGGTGCACGGCTCTTCTTCGGGCACGACCCCGATTTCTGGAAGGACGTGCCGCAGGCGCCGGTACCGGCGTTCTGACCGACGCTCCGTCAGTTCTGCGGAATGAACTCGATCATCAGGCCGCCGGTCTGCTCGGGTGCGACCAGAACGCGATCTCCCTCGGCCAGGGCGAAGGGCACGTTGTTGGCGCTGAGCAGGCCCTGCAGCGGGCGCGCCCGTTCGATGGCGATGGCGGCGCCGACGACCGCCGGCAGCTCACTCGGCGGCATCATTTCCAGCGCCTTGTACTCGAGCTGAAAAGCGAGTGGCGACCAGATCAGCAGTTCGACCGAGCCTGCCTTCACCATCGTACAACCGTCGAAGATTTCCTCGACGGTGGCGCCCCAGGCCGCCTTCAACGCTTTGGCTGTCTCCTTCGGCATCTCGGCGATGGCGTGAATGGCCATCATGCCCAGTGCGCCATTGGGATGGACGATCCATTCCGGCTCCATGAAGACGTCGGGCGTCTGGTGCTTCACCGGGAACCAGGAAAGGGGGCCTGCGCTCTCGCCGACCACGACGCCGGCATCGACCTCGAAGCCATCCTCAGTTTCCCAGGCATGGGTGCGCTCCTCGCCTTCGAGTTCCGCCACGTTCATCGCGAGTGAAACCTGCGCCGGATCATCCTGCAGCAGCTCGATGTAGTTGGGGATGTCATCGCGGTCCGGCTGGAAGCAGATGCAACGCGGCTCGACGCCTTCGGGCGTGAGATTGAAACCAAGGCGGCCCAGGCGGGTGGCGACCTCCGCCGGGTCGGAAGCGGTCACGGAAATGTGGTCGATGTCGCGTGCTGAAATTTTCATGCCCGCTCATATAGGCTTACCCCCGTCTCGCTCAAGTGCGATGCTGGCGGGACCTGGATCACTGGAGGAACGGATACATGTCGAAGATGACGCTTTACGGCATTTGGCTCAGCGGCCCGACCTACAAGGCGGGGCTCGCGCTTTCGCTGATGGGGCAGCCGTTCGCCTACAAGCATGTCGACCTCCGGGCTGGCGCGCACAAGCAGCCGGACTATCTCGCCATCAACCGTTTCGGCCAGGTGCCGGCGCTGGTCGACGGCGATCTCAAGCTCTGCCAGTCAGGCTCGATCCTGCTCCATCTCGCCGACAAGTTCGGCAAGATGGGTGGCAGGACGCCGGAGGAAAGGGCGCGAGTGCGCGAGTGGCTGTTCTGGGAATTCGACCGGCTGGCGTCGAACATCTATCGGCCGCGCGCCATCAAGCGCGGTTTCATGAAGGCCGACGACAACGTCCATCAGATGTACGTCAACCAGGCCAACGATGCCCTCAAGGTGCTCGACTCGGCGCTCGCCAAGTCCGACTTCTTGGTCGGCAGCGAGGCGACCATTGCCGATGTCGCCGTCTATGGTGACGTGGCCTATGCCGACGAGGCCGCGATCGATCTCGGCCCCTATGCCAACGTGAAGGCGTGGATGGCCCGGGTCGAGAAGCTCCCGGGCTTCAAGAAGTATGAGGACGTGCTGCCCAAGCAGGACGCCGCCTAGGACCGGACGCTCTCCTTCATCTCCATCCAGCTCGCCTCGACTGCGGCGCGGTCGAGGTCGCGGGTGATGAACACAAGGCGCGACCGGCGGTCAGCGTCGGGCCAGCGGGCGAGCAGGGTCGGCGGATGGAAGGTGCGGTGCACGCCGTGGATCACCAGCGGCTGGCTTTCACCCACCACGTCGAGAACACCCTTCACGCGCAACAGCTTGTCGCCCCAGGCGGCGCGCACCGCCATGAGCCAGCCATTGAACAGGTCCCAGTCGAGAGGATCGTCGAAAGTGAGGCAGAAGGATGCAATGTGGGCGTCGTGCCTCGAGCGATCATGATGGTGTTCATGGCGTGCGTGATCGTGAGCCCCGGCGTTCAGCCATGCCTGTACCCTATCGCTCTTGCCTGTGGGATCGAACGGGCCTGAGTCGAACAGAAGAGCCGGATCGATCTCGCCCTGCACGATCTCGAAGAGAGAAGCCCCCGGGTTGAGGCTCGTGAGCCGAGCACGCAGGTGGGCGCTCGCCGCGATCTCGGCGAGGTCGGTCTTGCTGATCAGCAGCCGGTCGGCGACGGCCGCCTGTTTCAGCGCTTCGGGGTGTTCGTCGAGCTGGCGCGCTCCGTTCACCGCGTCGACCGTCGTCACGACGCCGTCGAGCCGGTAGTCATGACTGATCATCGGGTGATTGAGGAGGAGCTGCAGGATCGGCGCGGGATCGGCAAGGCCGGTCGTCTCCAGGAGCACCCGGTCGAAGGGCGGGATCTCATCCCTTGCGCGGCGACGCGCCATGTCGCGAAGGGTGTTGTCCAGGTCGCCCTGGATCGTGCAGCACACGCAACCCGATTGCAGCAGCACCATGTCGCCGCCGACCTGCTCCATGAACAGATGGTCGAGCCCGACTTCGCCGAATTCGTTCACTAGAACCAGGCTTCGGGCCATGCGCGGGTCGCCGAGCACGCGGTTGAGCAAAGTGGTCTTGCCGCTGCCGAGGAAGCCAGTGATCAGCGTCACCGGCAGGCGCTCGGCCGACTTGTCGGGATCGAACAGGCTCATGGCGCGACACCTTCACATACGCATATGTAACAAAGTAACGATGACGCTTCCGCTTGACGATGCAACCTGAGGGTATGACGCTTTGCAGATCAACAAGGAAAAAAGGAGGAGCGTCCATGGACTCGAGATATCTTCAGGACAAGGAACACTTCAAGCAGGCGCAGCAGGGGATCGACGAGGATCGCCGCTCGTTCCTGACGGCGGGTCTGCTCGGCGGTGCCGTTGCGGCCGGCACTCTGGCGGCGGGCGTCGCGCACGCACAGCAGGTCGCTCAGGCGCCCGCGCTCACCGACAAGGCATGGTGGCCGCATCCGAAGTGGGGAAAGGACGACCAGGCCGGCGCCTCGAACTACATGACGCCCGCGAAGGTCCTCGAGACGGTCAAGCTGATCAAGGACGGCAAGGTCCATCGCATCGGCCGCATCTACGAATCGGCCATGCCCAAGTTCGGCGAGCGCGCGTTCACGTTGCGCATTCCCGGCGGTCCGACCGGGGGGCCGTTCGGCACCAACAAGCTGATCTACAACGACGAATATCTGTCGACGGAAATCGGCCAGACCGGAACGCAGTTCGACGGGTTGGCGCACATCGGCATCCAGATGGGCAAGGACGGCGACAAGACGGAGATGCGTTACTACAATGGCGTCACCGAGCAGGAGATGGGTAGCGCCTACGGCATGAAGAAGCTCGGCATTGAGCAGGTGAAGCCATTCTTCACGCGTGGCCACCTGTTCGACATCGAGGCCGTAAAGGGCGCCATGATGGAAGCCGGGCAGGAGATCACCGTCGCCGACCTGAAAGCGGCGTTGCAGAAGCAGAACATGCAGGAAGCCGACATCAAGGAGGGCGACGCCGTGTTCTTCAACACCGGCTGGGGCAAGCTCTGGATGAAGAACAACGACAAGTTCAACGGCGGCGAGCCCGGCATCGGGATGGAGGCCGCCAAGTGGTTCATCGACAAGGGCATCGCGCTCACCGGTGCCGATACCTGGGCAACCGAGGTGGTGCCCAATCCCAACAAGGACCTGGCCTTCCCGGTGCATGCCGAACTGATCACCAAGAACGGCATCTTCAATCATGAGAACCTGGATTTCTCCGGGTTGATCGCCGACCGCAAGTACCAGTTCGCCTACATCTTCTCGCCCGCACCGATCAGGGGCGCGACGGGGTCGAACGGCGGCCCCATCGCAGTGACCTGATCGGAGATCGCGGCGGGTCGCTCAAGCCGAATAGTCGCCCGCCGCGAACTTCGCCCTGGCGTGCGTGCGACTCAACTTGCCGGAGGAGGTACGAGGAAGCCCGGGTTGGCGCCTGATCAGCAGGACCCGGCCGTCGACTCCCACGGCTTCCTTGATCGCTTGCCGGATATTGCCGACCAGCATCTCGCGTTCTGTCGGCTCGCTGGGGTAGGTCTGAACGATGACGACGACGGACTCGGCGTCGCCGTCGTCGATCGAGAAGGCGCAGGCGTCCCCACGCCCGACCTGCGGCAGCGCCTCGACTGCCCACTCGATGTCCTGTGGCCAGATGTTGCGGCCATTCACGATGATCAGGTCCTTGGCGCGACCCGTGATCACCAGCTCGCCCTTGTACCAGTAGCCGAGGTCGCCGGTGTCGAGCCAGCCGTCGCGGAGTACCTGCGCGCTCTCTTCGGGTTTCTGGAAATAGCCCGGCATGACGCTCGGCCCCCGCACGAACAGCCGGCCGACATGGCGCTCCCCCAGCGGGGTGCCCTCGTCGTCGCGGATCTCGACGCCATGCCCGGCCATCACCCGCCCGCAGATCACGAACTCGCGGACGCGACCCGAGCAGGGGTCGGTGAAGCGGTCGGTTCTCGCCCCGCCGAATGGCGTGCTGAAGCTCAGGCCGACGCAGACCTCCGCCATGCCATAGCTCGGCATGAACGCGCGGTCGTCGAAGCCCGCGACCCTGAAGGCCTCGGCGAAGCGCCGCAGAACCGGGAACTGAATCATGTCTGCGCCGACGCCGGCCAGGCGCACGCACGACAAGTCTAGTTCGCCTACCGGGGCGGTGTGCGCCCGCCGCGTGAGCAGGTCGTACCCGAAGCTCGGACTGTAGGTGATGGTAGCGCGGCGGCGCGAGATCAGAGAAAGCCACTGCATCGGCCGGCGAGCGAAGTCGCGGGGTGCCAGCAGGTCGACGCTGCGCTGTGCGCACATTGGCGCCAGGACGAACCCGATCAGGCCCATGTCGTGATAGAGCGGCAGCCAGCTCACGCCCGAATCGTTCTCGTCGAGCCCCTGCGCGGCGATCGCCCCGTCGATGTTCGCCATGAGCTGGTCCTGTCGTATGTCGACACCGAGTGGCGCACGCGTGCTTCCGGACGAAAACTGCACGTAGCACGGCATGCCCGCGCCGAGCGGCCGCAGATCTCCCCTGGCCTCGGAAAGAGCGTCGAAGACCGCCATGCCGCCGGTGTGGCGGGCAGTGGTACCTTCGGCGGCGGTTCGCGCGAAGTCGACCAACTCGTCGGGCGCCAGGATACCCACAGCCTGGGATGCCAGGATCTGGCGGCGCAGCTGGAAGATGTAGTGGGCCTTGGCGCCGAAACCGACGGGCACGGGCACCGGAACAGGCACGACTCCGGCATACTGGCAGCCGAAGAAGGCAACGCAGAAGCCAGGCCAGGTGTCGGCCACAATGACCAGGCGCTCGCCCAGGCCGAAGCCGGCGGAGATCAGGCGTCGGGCGAAGGATTGCGCCTCGAAGCGCAGCTCTCGGTAGGAAAGGCTGCTGAGCAGCTGTCCGCGCGCATCGAAGAAGTTCAGTCCCGTCTCGCCGCGCGCGGCATAGTCCAGCGCCTCCGCCAGGCAGCCGAATCCGCCCCGGCGGAACGGCAGCGAGGCATTATGGGTCGGGGTCGGCACGACGACCCAGCGGTCTGGGGTCGACTGCAGGGTCGAGGCGTAGCGATGAAGATGGCCGGAATGCTGTTCGGCAGGTCTGGCATCTGAAACGGGCGCAGGCAGGATTCCACGGATCGACGTCATCGGACGATCTCCCAAACGGTTCGCACTAAGCGCGTCACCGCTCGGTTGACCGTCCCAATGGATTGTCCCGTCCATCGGAAGAGCGACGCTATCGCCGGCAGGTCTTCTGGCTCACGGGTCACAGCTCCTGCCCGTCTTCCCAGACCGAAGTCCAGTGACATATGGGCTCTCGCTCGCCGCTTACAGCTGCGGGTACAGCTGCCGATTGGCTCCCAGTGAAGGGAGCGGCACGGCATTCCCTGTTAGCCTCCGGTTAGGGAGGACCGTCGATATGCATTCGTTAAGCTTGCGCTCGCCGCTGGTCAATTGCTTTGATGAGCCAAACGCGGGAGGAGACGGCAAGATGTCGATGGTTCGTAGGGTGGCAGTGGCGGCGTTGGGCGTCCTGCTGGCGTGGCCGGCCGGAGCACAGGGCATTCCGAAGGTGCAGTCCCCGGAGGAAGTGGGGTTTCTGTCGACGCGGCTGAAGCGCCTCAGCGACCGGCTGAACGAGGGCGTGAAGAACAACGAACTGCCCGGCGCCGTCGTGCTGATCGCCCGCAACGGCAAGGTCGTGATGTTCGAGTCCTACGGCTTTCGCGACAAGGAAGCGAAGGTCGCCATGACCAACGACACCATCTTCCGCATCGCCTCGATGACCAAGCCGATCGTCACGCTGGCCGCAATGATGCTGATGGAGGAGGGCAAGCTGACGCTCGCCGACCGCGTTTCGATGTACATACCGGCCTTCGCCGACACCAAGGTCGCGGTCCAGAAGAAAAAGGACGACGGCACGACCGAGACGGTGCTCGAGCCGCAGTTCCGGCCGATGACTGTGCATGATCTGATGCGCCACACATCCGGATTGACCTACGGCGCCGTGGGCGCCAACCCGGTGAAGCAGTCCTATGTCGACATGAAGGTTGCCGATCGCAGCCAGACCAACGCCGAGATGGCCGACAAGCTCGCCAAGCTCGCGCTCCTGTACCAGCCCGGCACGACCTGGGAATATTCCATGTCGACGGACGTGCTGGGGCGGGTCGTCGAGGTCGCGTCCGGTATGCCCCTCGACAAGTTCATCGAGGAGCGCATCACCAAGCCGCTCAAGATGGGCGATACCGGCTTCGAGGCCAGCGCCGACAAGAAGCCGCGCGGGGCGAAGCCGATGAAGGAGGGGCCGAAGAACGAAGTGCCGGCGATCCCCGACGTCACCGAGAAATTCACGTGGCGTTCGGGTGGCGGCGGCATGGTTTCCACGGCGGCCGACTATGCCCGCTTCCTGCAGATGTTCGCCAATGGCGGCCAGCTCGATGGCGTGCGCCTGGTCTCGCGCAAGACGATCGACCTGATGACCGCCGATGCCCTGCCGCCCGACATCAAGATGGGCGCCGACATGTTCCGCTTCGAGGCGCTCGAGCCGAGCGCCCGGATGGGCCAGGGCTTCGGCCTGGGCTTTGCGGTGCGCAACGTGCAGGGCGTCAATCCGCTGCCGGGGTCGCCTAACGATTATTACTGGGGCGGCGCCTACGGGACCTATTTCTGGCACGATCCGCGTGAGCGCCTGTATGTCGTCTTCATGATGCAGTCGCCACAGGCACGTCTGCGTTACCGTTTTCTTATGCGCGACCTCGTCTACCAGGCGATGGTGAATTAGCCGCCCTTGACGCTCCGCCGACGGACAACCACGTTGGCGGAGCCCATTTTGGAGGGGCGGGAGACTGGTCATGCAACAGCAGGAACGCGATCTGATTTCGGGTCTGTTCGATCGGTTGAAGCCGTTCGAATCACAGCCGCGCGACGGCGAAGCCGAGTCGTTCATCAGGGGACTGGCGGCACAACAGCCGGCTGCGGCGTATCTGCTGGTGCAGACCGTGCTGGTCCAGGAGCAGGCGCTCAAGGCCGCGCAGGAGCGCATTGCTGAGCTCGAAGCGAAGGCGGGCGCAGCGCAGCCCGCAGCGGCCGGTTTCCTCGGCAGTGCACCTCGGATCGGCCCGTGGGGCGCGTCCGCTGCCGCGCCCTCGAGCGAGGCGCCCCGCGCCTCGGTGCCGTCGACGGTTCCGTCCACGCGCTCGCCGCTGCAGGCTGCCCTCGCGCCGCAACCGCAACAGCAACAGCAGCCGGCGGGCGGCGGCTTTCTGCGGACCGCGATGGCGACCGCGGCCGGCGTGGCCGGTGGTGCGCTGTTGTTCGAGGGCATTCGCGGCCTGATGGGCAGCAACCCGTTCGGACAGCAGCAGGCTGCGATGGGCGGCTCCACACCGCCCGAGCTGCTGCCACCCGACTCCTCGACGCAGCAGCAGGCCTTTGCCGATGATCAGGCGGGGGCGGGCGACTACGACACCGCTGCGGCCGACGATGGCGGCTTTGGTGGCGACGACGACAGCTGGGCCTGAAGCGCCCGGCCGAACTATCTCATTTCAATAAACGGGGGACCGAGGAGATGATCGAGCTTCACACGTGGGGCACGCCGAACGGCCGCAAGATTTCCATCATGCTCGAAGAGTGCGAACTGCCTTACAGTGTGCACAAGGTCGACATCTCCAAGGGCGAGCAGCACAGGCCCGAGTTCCTGCGCATCAGCCCGAATAATCGAATCCCCGCTATCGTCGATCCCGACGGTCCCGGGGGCAAGTCCTACAGTCTCTTCGAATCCGGCGCGATCCTCATCTACCTGGCCGACAAGACGAAGAGGTTCCTGCCGGCCGATGGCTCCCGGCGCTACGACGCGCTCCAGTGGCTGATGTGGCAGATGGGCGGCTTCGGGCCGATGCTGGGCCAGGCCCATCACTTCCTGCGAGCCGCACCGACCAAGATCGAGTATGGCATCAAGCGCTACGTCGACGAGGCCAAGCGGCTTTACGGCGTGCTCGACAAGCAGCTCGCGGGCCATGCCTTCGTGGCGGGTGAAGAGTATACGATCGCCGACATGTCGATCTTCCCGTGGGCGGCGCGTCACGAATGGCACACCGTAAACCTGTCGGAGTTCCCCAACGTGAAGCGCTGGTACGACATCGTGAATGCGCGTCCTGCCGTCACCAAGGGCATGGCCGTTCCGTATCTCAACTAGGATGGCCGGTGGAACCTGGCGGGGAGTATTGGGGGCAGGCCTGCTCTGTCCGGCACTCTTTGCCTGCGCGCACCCGGAAACGCCTCCGGCCTGTTCCGCTCCCCTGAAGCCGGCCGTCGAGGTGAACCTGTATTTCGGTCGCGACAAGCCGTCGGGGGGCGAGGTGAGCGATGCCGAGTGGGCTTCGTTCCTGGCCGACACCGTGACGCCGCGGTTCCCGGCGGGCCTTACGGTGATCGACGCACGTGGCCAGCATCGCGACCCGGCCGGAGTAATCGGCAGCGAACGAACCAAGCTGGTGGTGGTCGTCGTATTCGACGCGCCCGCGCATCGATCGAAGGTCGCCTCCATCGTCGACACCTACGCGAAGCGCTTCGGTCAGCATGAGGTCTTCCGGGTCGAGCAGCCGGTCTGCGCCGGCTGACGGCTCTGCCGGAGCGCGCTAGATTTCCAACTTGGTCATCTTTCAGGAGACTCAGCCATGAGCAACGACGCAAAGGATCGCAAGAAAGCCGCGCTGGCGACGCCGACCGATCTCGGCGAGAACGCCACCAAGGATCTGAGCGGCGGGCTGAACATCCTGCTGGCGGACGTGGCCGCGCTCTACTGGAAGACCAAGAACTTCCACTGGCACATGTCGGGGCCGAACTTCCGCGACTACCACCTGCTGCTCGACGAGCAGGCGACCGAGATCGACGCCATGACGGACGTGATCGCGGAGCGCGTACGCAAGCTCGGCGGTACGACCCTGCGATCGATCGGTCATATCTCCCGGCTGCAGCGCATTCTCGACAATGACGCCGATTACGTGACGCCGCTCGACATGCTCGCGGAGCTTCGCGACGACAACAAGCAGCTCTGCGTCCACATGCGTACGCTCCACGAACTTTGTGACGAGCATGGCGACATCGCCACCGCCAGCCTGATCGAGAACTGGATCGACGAGGCCGAGAAGCGCGTCTGGTTCCTGTTCGAGACGACGCGCCGCACCGAAGGGTGAGAGGGGCGGGAAGGGGCTACTGGCGTTCGGCCCAGCCGATCATCCTTGAAATGAAGGCGTCGCAGGCATCCATCTGCGACCGGGCGACGAACTCGTTGGGCTGGTGGGCCTGAGAGATGTCGCCCGGTCCGCAGATCACGGTCGGGATGCCATGGCTGCGGAAGATGCCCGCTTCGGTGCCGTAGGGCACCGCATAGGTGCGGTTGCCGCCGGTCCACTGCAGGGCGAGCCTTGCGGCTTCTTCGTTCTCCTGCGGCAGCAGGCCCGGGACGAAGGAGCGCCGTTTCATCTGGATGTCGGCGTCGGGATGCCTGGCCTTCATCTTGGGCAGCAGCAGTTCGGCGACATAGGCCTCGGCGCGGCGCTGTACCTCCCAGGGATCGTCGCCGGGCAGGGTACGGTAGCCCCAGTTGAGCGTGCATTCGCGCGCGAGAATGTTGCCGGCCGTGCCGCCGGTCACGATGCCGACGTTGATGGTGGTATGGCCGGGCACGGTGTCGATGTCGGTCCGCTTGCGCTGCGCCAGCTCGACCTGCAGCTCGTTCAGCCAGTGGATGAAGTCGCCGGCGAAATGGATGGCGCTGACCCCGAGATGGGTCATCGAGGAGTGGGCCTCGACGCCGGTAAAGGTGGCGATGATCCCGCCGCCGGCATTCTGCGCGTTGACGACGCCCATCATGGTCGGCTCGCCCACGATCACCGCCTGCGGCCGGGGCACGTTGCCCACCAGCTTCTCCGCCAGCGAATGGGCACCTAGACAGCCGATCTCCTCATCGTAGCTGAAGGCAAAGTGCATCGGCACCTTGAGCTTCGCCTTCTTGAGCGCAGGAACATGCGCAAGGCAGGCGGCGATGAAACCCTTCATGTCGCAAGTGCCGCGGCCATAGAGGTTGCCGTCCGGCTTTTCCGTCAAGGTCCAGGGATCGGTTGTCCAGGGCTGGCCGTCGACTGGCACGACGTCGGTGTGGCCCGAGAGCACGATGCCGCCCTCGGCCATGGGGCCGATGGTGGCGAAGAGGTTGGCCTTGGTGCCGTCCTCGTTGGGGACCAGCGTGCTCGGCACGTCGTGCTCGGTCAGATAGCCCTGGATGAACTTGATCAGGTCGAGGTTGGAGTTCCGCGAGGTGGTGTCGAAGGCCACCAGGCGCTGCAGCATGTCGATCGAGGAGGAAGTGGTCATGGCCCGCACCGTCGCACGACATACGCAAGGACGCAAAGAGCGAGGCTATGGTAGGATTTCCGGCTGTAGGAAGACGCCATGTGGTGGTTCAAGAAAGCGATGCCCTTGCCGGTGGCCGCGCTCGAGATTTATCGGGTGGTGGCGCCATTGATGGCGCGTCTGCGCAACAGGCTGGCACCGTTCGGCCTGCATCGCGGCGATGGCTTCGAACTGGAGGCGGTGGCGTTCGTTCATGCCGCCGCCGTGTCAGGCATCGAAGGGTGCCGCTTTGCGGCGACCGACCGCGATCGTCTGCAGGACGCCTTTTCGTTGACCTTTGCCGATCGCATCGTGCGGCTGAGGCTGACGCACAATCTGTTCGAGCTGCATCCCCCTCTGGCGGCGGTGCAGGCGAACGAGGCGCAACGGGAGTTGCGGCTGACGTCGCACGACCGGCTCGACCTCGCCAATCTCCAGCAGTTCCTGGTGTCGCGCCTCGCTGACTACCGGAAGGGCAATCTCGAGGGCCAGATCAGGGCATTCCTGGGTTTTCTGGAAGTCGGCCGGGAGCCGCCTTTCGAATTGATGTTCTCCCTGGCCATCTTCCTGACCGACACCCAGCAGGCTGTCCGGGAAGCTGCCGACGAGCTGCAGGAGCGGGCCTTCCTGGTCTGACGGGCTGGGCGAGAGCATTAAGTAAACAATGCCAAGATCCTGAGAAACCTAGCGAAATCGCCTACTCGTTTGACACTCCCAACGGCCGCCGCTAGAACCGCCGCGCATCCGTCGTGGATATATCGATCGCCGGGGTCTGAACGGGCTGCGGAGAGGTGGCCGAGCGGTCGAAGGCGGCGGTTTGCTAAACCGTTATACGGGGATAACCCGTATCGTGGGTTCGAATCCCATCCCCTCCGCCATCCTCATCTATTTGCCCTTTCTTTTCAGTGGGTTACGCGCCGAATTGTCTAACCGCCACGGCTGGTTAGACAGATCCTGTTCCGCCTTCATTCCATAGGCGGTCGTCATTGCCTGCTCTGCCATCTGGCTTTGCTCGGCTTCCTTCGTGTATCGGGCGACCTCCTTGTCGGTCGCGTGCCCGGTGATCGACTTGATCAACTGGTTGCTGCAGCCCGTCTCGGCGAGACGACGGGCGGCGGCCTTTCGCAGGCCGTGCGCGGCACACCCTGGCAGGTTCGCTTCGTCACACCATTCCCTGAATTTGTTGCCGAAGCCGGCCGCGGTGAACGGCTTGCCGCCCGATGTCACCAGGAACGTCATATTCTCCCGCGGGGTCGCCGACATGACCTCGCGCAAAGTCGGGTGGATGGGGATCAAGAGGCGGGCGTCGGTCTTCAACTGCTTGACGGTGATCTTGCTGCCTTGGATGTGCTGCCAGCCCATCGTCACGGCGTCGCTTCTGCGCTGACCGGTGTAGAGCATCAGCGCCAGGGCGAGACGTGCCTTGCTGCCGATCGGATGCCGAGCCTCGAACTGCTCGATCTCCTTCTCGGTCCAGGTGTGGAAGCCGTCGGACTTGTACCGGAAGCCCCGCATCTTCAGCGTCGGGTCGTCCTTCCTCATGCCGATGTCCAGCGCGAGGGTCATCAACACCTTGAGGCGGTCGAGAAGGTTGTTCGCCGCGGCAGGCGTCTCGTGCATGGCGCCGATGATGGCCTTGATGTGCTTGCGCTCCATCGCGGCCACTCTCTTCTCGCCGTGTTTTTCGCGAAATCTTTCGACGATGCCACGGAATGTCGCCTGCGAAGTGGCGCGCAGTCCTTTGAATTCCGGCGATCCGTAGTAGGCGGTGATCAAGGCATTGAATGTGCCGGGCTTGGTCCTGTCGCTACCGGGTTGAATGGCCGGCGCGGCGTCGCCCCGCATGCAGGCCTCGTACTCTTCCATGAACGGCGCCGACCAGGCCACGTTTTTGAAGTAGTAGTCTACCTGCCCCTTCCGCCTGAAGCGGACGCGGATCTTGCCGTGGCGATCGGCGAACTCCGAGACATACTTGGGGAGGCGGCGGCGGTTCATTTCTGCAGGACCTCGTCCCACTCGTTCACCTGATCTTTTTCCGGCGCCGGCTTCCTCTGCTCGCCGAAGAGCAGCGTTGCGGCGCCATCGCGATCGAGTTTCACGCCGATGATGTGTTCCTTGTAGATGCCGGCCGCGAGCGCGCCCTTGATGAGCTTGGCGATGGCGGCCTGTGTCACGGCGCTCGAGCGGCGAGCCATTACCGCACCTTTCCCAGGTCAGCGCTGCGCACGGCCAGCGGCTTGTTCGGCACGTCCGCCGCTCTGGTAGCCGGCAATACACCGGAGGCGACCAGCCTCGAGGTTTGCCGCTCGCTCAGGCCCAGCGCAAACGCGACGCGCCGACGGCCGACAACGATTTCGCCACCTGATGCTGCAGCATCTTGCGAGCCCCGAACGCGGGGATTGGCCGGGTGGCGCGGCCGAGTGTCCATCAGTGCACCGTCGACTTGGTGGCGGCCTTCTCGACACGCCAGCTGTTGAACAGGTCGACGACGACGGCGAGCGGCAGGCCCAGCGTCGCGGCCATGTCAGCGAACGACACCGGACCCGCAGCCATCTTCTCGGCCAGCGCGACGCGGCGCTCCTCATAGGCCGGGCTGGCGATGTAGGAGTCGCCGCCGGCGGCGAGATAGGCGGTCAGTGCGCTTGTCACCTGTTGCCCTCCTCTTCCTTCAGAATCTTCAAGCACTCGGTGCAGACCTCGAACCAGATCTGGCTCAGGGGCACGATGACAACGGGGTGGCCGATTTTGGAGAGCACGGCCGGCAAGTCCTTCCCGGGATACACCAGCGGCGTGAACTTCCCCGCCTCAGGCTGCGAATATGCCAGCAAGAACTCTTGCTCTTCGAACGGGCCGGGTTTGCGCGGGCCACCGTCTTCGATCGACATGACCGGGTGACGGGTCAGGAGGGGGCGTCGGTCATGATTACCAGCCAGGGCCCAGGCTACCGATGGCTGCATCTCGCAGTTGTCGACGACGGCGCCGATCACTCGGTAAGCCACGAGATCATGCACGTTGTACGACATGCGGCCGCCCCGCACCCACCCCAGGCTCTTGAGTAGGCCAGTCATCTTGCGATCGCGAGCTTGCCAATTCTGGATCGTCCCAGAGGGCTGCTTCGATACCCGCACCAGGTCGCCGTGGGTGAAAATGCGCGCGTTCAGATCAAGCATGAGGACACACTATCACGTGATAGTGCCGGCGATCAATCCCCATCAGTGAGGGAGCCGGGGCAGCACCGCCGCCCCGGCGTCGCCGCGATCAGGTGGCCCGTCTCGCGTCAGAAATCGACTGGCCTTGGATCACCCGGTCCAGCACACGCGCCTTCTCCAGCGCATCGAAGGCCAGCGTCGAGCGCGCTGCCTCGATCTCTTCAGGGCTCGCATTCAGGCAGGTGCTTTCCAGTGCTGCCAACGCCACCAGCCGATCGAGGACCGCCCCGGCGCACGTCTCGATATCGCCGATGCAGGGCGTCGAGGCGCCTTGTTCGGGCGCGCTCATCGCAGCAGCCCCTTCGCCAGCCATCCTTCGACCAGCGCCTCCGCCATCTGCAGCGAGCGCAGCACGTCCCTGTTCCCCGAGGAGGGCAGCTCCGACACGAACTTTGCGGCGTAGGAGCGCAACAGCCGCTCGTGATCCGGCGGGAAGCCACCGTCCGGCACCCGCCTTGGCGTGTCGCCCAAGAGCCACTGCCGGGCGAGCGCATTCGCCAGCACGAGCACGCGGCGGGCATCGACGATCTCGACCGGCAGCTCGGCGACGAGCTTGGCCGTCCAGCGCCGCAGCCGGAGATCCCAGGCGGATTCGCTGAGGGTTCGGGGTGGCGGGATCTGCGGCACCTTCCGGCGCGGCGACGCAGGGCGACGGGTACGCGAAGAAGTGCGTGTAGTAGACTTCGACTTAGCCATGATCCGGGCTCCTTGGGCTCGGGTTGCGGTCAGGATCGGCCGGGAGTCGGAAGCTTCCGGTCGATCCGCTTTTCTGGTATCAGAAACCCATGAAGCGCGCAAACATTTCTGTTACCAAAAAACCAGTCGGCCGCCCCGCGACCGGCGTCGGCACTCAGATCGGCATGCGATGGCAAGAGCCTGTGCTCGCCGAAATCGACGAATGGCGCCGCCAGCAACAGGACTTGCCGTCGCGCGCCGAGGCCATCCGCCAGCTAGTCGCGCTGGGGCTCAAGGTTAAGGGGCGGAAATGATGAAACGCGCTGAGGCGGAAGCAGGCATTCGACATCTGGCGACCAAATGGGCCGAGGAAACCGGGTACAAGCCCAGGCAAGGCCACTATCCAAGCTTTTCCGAGTTTCGCAGCTGGGTCGAGCGCCAGCACTACGGCAACTACTTCGACTTCCGGTCCACCGTTGGCGCGGCGTATGATGCCGAGCAGTGGTTCGAGGATGAAGTAACGCGGTGGAGCAGGCCCCGTCTTCGCGACTAGGCGCGCTAAGCCGCCAGGCCCGCCTCGCGCCGACCCGCACGCCGCGCCATGAGCTTGCGGCGGCCGCCCTCGGCGACACAGGCCGGTGAGCAGTACAGCCGGGCATTCGACTGACCGCGGAACGGGCTCGCGCACACCAGGCAATCCTTCATCGGGACTCGCGGCCCGGCAGCCCGGAAGCAACGATAGCTGCAATATCGCTGCGAGCGGTCACCCGTCGGCACGAATTGTTTCGAGCACTGCCGGCAGCGATTGCCCCTCGGCAGCGGCGCCACGCCAGCACCGAAGATCGCCGCGCGCGTCGCGGCCGCGATCTCGTCATCACGGCGGCTCTGCACGAAGCGCAGCGCCTCGCGCTCGCCGCGCCAGCATTCACGGGAGCACCACGGGCTCGAGCTGCCGGGCTCCTGTCGACCACCGCACCGGCGGCAGAACTGATACTCGACCTCGCCGACACGCTGCTGCCGCTCATCCAGCGCCGCAACCCGCCATGTCGGACGCGCGCCGGCGCCGAGGCGATGCAGGGCCAGGCTGACGATGCGCGAGGCCCGATCGTCGGCGACATCCCATTTCCACCCCTTGAGGCAGAGCGCCGCCCTGACACCGCGCCGGCATGCCGATTCCCATCGCCATTTCGTGGGCGTGCCGGTGGCCAGGATCTCGGCGACGCGCCGAATGATCGGCTCCTGATGGAGCCGCCGAGCCTGTTCACGACGCTTTCGCTTTGCGCGGGCCATGACAGCCCGCCGTCAGGTTTCCCAGTCCAGCTTGCCGAGCACGCCGGCGACCGCGGCGTCTGACAAGCCGGCTTCCTTCGCCTTGGCCAGGCCCTCGATCAGCGTCGCGAAGGCCCGCGCATGGGCGCCCTGATCGAAGGCGCCCAAGGGCGAGATGACATCGACGTCCACCTTGCCGCCGAGCTTCGTCGCGGCCTCCTCGGCGATGGCTTCGCCGATCGGCTGCAAGACGAATTGCGCCAGGTGCCTCTGCCCCTCACGGACGAGTTGTCCGGTCGTCTGCGGGTTCAGCATCGCCGGCAAGATGCCGTAGGCGAAGCAGATGCCGTTGCGCGCGGCGTCAAGCGTCTGCGTCGGCGCGGCACGCTCGAGCGCTGGCGTCGCGTCGGCCGGCTTCCAATCGCTCTGCGGCGTCGGTCCACCGGCTGCGCTGACGTTCACCGACTCGCGCATGAGCACCTTGCCCCGTCGGCCCTTGAACTCGCGGCCCATGGCCTGCAGATCGACGTCGGGCGCCTCGGGCCACGCGATGACCTGACTGCCGAAGGGCATGCCGTCCCACGCCTCGCTGATCGCCGTCTCGATCGCGTTCAGCATGGACGCCGTCAGCGAGCTGCGACGCAGCGGCGAGGATCCGGCCCAGGGGGCGGCACTGTCGACGCCGATCTTGAAATGCAGGACCTCGCCAGCCAGGGCGACCTCGCTCCTACCGCCGCCGGACTCAGCGACGGAGACACGATAGGCGCGCGGCTGGCCGTTGACGGTGTTCAGGTCCCAATCGCTGCAGGGCACCAGCTTGTCGCCGCGGATCAGCCACAGGCTTTCCCCGCGTGTCGCCAGCGACCGGCCGACGATCGCCATAACGTGATGGCTCAGCAAGTCGGTGCCCGTGACCTTGGCGATGCCGAGGCCTGCCTGCCAGAGATCGACGCAGCCCTGCACGGTGCTCGTCAACTCGCCCAAGCCGCTGCGGCCCGAAATGTAGGCCTCGCGCATGCCCAGAAGCATGCTGGTGTAGCCGGACATGCTGCTGCGCTTCTCGACGCTCGGCAGGCCGATGATGGGCTCGACCTTGGGCGGCGTGACAGGCGCGGCCCTGGTGCGGGTGAACGGCCACATGCTCAAGCCCTCCGGAAACCGCGCAAGAGATCGGCGGCGCCGCTGTCCTGCAGCGCGCGCGCCCTTGCCTTGTTGTCGTATTCGCCTTGCCAGACGTCGGGGATACTTTCGGACCGCATGCCGGCGCCGTCGGTTCCGGCAGTGGCCGCGAGGTATTCGGCGAGCCGCTTCACGGCCTCGGCGACGAGCGGCGGCACGTCCGCCTCATCGACGCCGACATCGGCCGTGAAGCGATAAGGCCCGCAGCCTTTCAGCACGACGCCGCCGAGTGGCGACGGGTCGAGGGTGGTTTCCTCCCAGGTCGAGCCGCGCCATTCCTCGACGCTGGTGATCGTCGCGGGCCGCAACTGAGGCTGCCAGTCGCCGGGGCCTTCGGCGATCCAGCTCACGACACGGGGGGAGTAACGCCAGGCGATATAGGCCTCGATGCGGGCCCAGGCGGCCGGCAGGAACGGCTCAGCCTCGGTCGAGACGTCCACCTCGGGATAGTCTTCGACCGCGGCCTCGTCCTGCCGCAGGGTCGTCGCGGTCATGGGCGCCACCTCGTCATTGCCAGCCTGAAGCGGCGGCCGGAGTCGTCGCAGGGCGGCCGGCTGCGCACGGCGATCTCGGTCGGATATGCGCTGAAGCCGCTGATGATGCTGACCTCGGCAAGGTCGATCGCCCGCAGCTCGCGCCGCTGGCCGTTCCACTGTTCGTCCTTCGCCCGGAAGCCGATCGAGACGCCGCCCAGGTCGCCGCGCTCGGCGAGCGCCAGGACATCGTTGCCGAGCGTGGTCGCCGGCAGGTCGAGCTCGAAACGCAGGCCTCGCTCGTCTGCCGAGAGGCGCAGCGAGCCCGAGCGCGTGCGCCCGAGCAGCTTGTCCGGCAGGTGATCGGCGAGCGCCAGCACGTCGTGCCCGTCGGCCAACGTCGCCGCGAAGGCGCCGGCCGAAATGGATTCCGTGACGGTGCCGATTCGCACCTCGACGCCGATCGGGGCCGCCAGTCCGACCAGGCGCCGGCCGGCCGCTCGGATTTCGAGCGGCGCGGCGCGGCGTTCAAGGGTCATCAGCTCACCAGATCGGAGAGGATCTCGATTTGCTTGGCCCGCAGGATGTTGGTGTCCATGGTGGCCAATGCGGTCAACACGAGACTGCCGCTGGCGGCCTGCGTGAACGGGTCTCTGATCAGATCGATGGCGCCAAACAGGCCGACCACGAACGGCGGAACGCCGCCGGCCGCAGTGGTGAGCACAGCCGTGTCCGAGGGGATCTGCGTCGAGACGACGGGCGAGGGGATGAGCTTCAAGAGCTTGTCCCATTCCGTGATGCCGGACCCTTCGTCGAACAGTGCCGCGTCGAGCAGCTCCCAGGCGGCCGGCGTGATGCCGAGCGTAACGGCGCCGGGGCTGGCGAGCGCATTGTTGTTGAGAAAGCGCACGACCGCCGAGCGGATGTCGGCGAATGTGAAGCCCGCGCCCGCATCCGTTACCGTGACGCCGTTGCTCGGCGCGCCGGTGACGAAACCAGTCGGTTGGCCCGACACACCGCTGCCGGCGAGCACCGCAGCGTCGAGCCCTTCCGCCATGGCGCTGTTCATGTCGCGACGGATGGCCATTTCGAGGCCTGGACCGGCTTGCTTCAGCGAGCGCCTGGTAATGACCATTTGCGTTCCCGCCGTGTAGTCGGGCTTCAACGTCTTGTCCGAGGTTGTCGCGGCCGAAGCGGCGCCGACGGCGGCAGTTTCTGACGACTGCCAGCCAAAGACCGCCCCCGCCGTCAGGAGCGGATAAGCCAGCGTGCCGCTGTCGATGGTGATTATTTCGCCGCCCAGCCTCGTCGCGACGGACGACGGAAAAAGCTGCTCGATGATCGGCCGGTGCGTGACGGGATCCAGGATGCCCGATGCCACGGTTTCGCCGGTGCGCTTCTCCATGCGCAAGACATCGTAGGGCACAGGGACGCCTCGGAAGCCACCGCCGCCTCTCAACTGGCTGACGACTTCGGCCGTCTGGCCGGACAATGCCGCGCCTTCGTCGAGAAACAATACGGCCTGGCGGAGCTCGTACTTTCCGACCAGGTCGCTCCACTCGCGATCGCCGCGGGTTTCGAGATCCCGCCCGGCCTCGCGACGTTCGGTGTCCTCCGCAAGCAAGCTGGCCCGGTAGCGGGTTTCCAGCGTGTTGTACTCCGTGCTCAAGGTCTCCATGGACCTCAGCTCATCGGCAGTCGGTTCCGTCTTCGCGGCCAGCGTCGCCAACTGCTGGCGGACCTCGCTGCGACGCAACTCGATCTTCTTCGACTCAAGCATGCTGTAGTTCCTTTCGAGTAGAGGGGGATGACATTTCATTGACCAGCGCACGCCAGGCCTGTCGGGCCGGGTCCGCGTTGCGCCCGGCTTCCTGCCGGGTCTTCTCGAGGTGGCAGCCGCGGCAGAGCGTCTGCACCGCCGCCAGGTCGAAGGCGCGTTCCGGCTCATGGCGGGCCGGGATGACGTGGTCGACCTCGAGCCTTCCGCGCCGGCCGCACTTCGTGCACCGGAACCCGTCGCGCCGCTTCGCGGCAAGGCGCACGGCGGGCCATCGCCGGTCGTGGTGGATGGCGCTCATGCCCAGGCCCACCGCGTCGGCTTCTTCTCGCCGCGGCCTACCAGCCGGCTGCCCTCGGCGATCGCCAGCACGGCCGCGCATGCCGCATCGATGCGAGACAGACTCTTGCTCTTCGTGATCTTGCTGTTTCCAGCGTGATCGATGACGACGATGGCATCCGCGAACGCGCTGCGGAGCAACAGCGAGGCCTTGGCTTTCACCTTGCCGTCGAAGACGGAGGCCCGGAACCGCTCGACGTCCTCGCTGCCGTCCTTCCAGCCCATGCCGCGCCAGGTCGGGAGAACGCGGACGCCGGCCTTGCCGAGCGCCTCGACGAACTCGCTTTGCCGGAAGCGATCACAGGCGATGGTGGCAACCGGATAGCCGTCGAGCTTCGCCAGCATGGCCGACATGAACTCGTGAACCGGCACGATATTGACGCCCAGCGTGACGAGCTCGCCGCGGCGCTGCATCTCGACGTAGCGCTCTGCCACCGCGTCGGCGCGGCCACGGTCCAGCAGCGACGGCGAAGAGGCGAAGGCGCCATAGACTTCAAGCCTGCCCGTGGCGGGCCAGAAATTCGCCCAGGCCGACATAGATGCCGAGCCGCCCAAGTCGATGCCGCACACCAGCGGACCGTCACGAGCCGGTTCCTCCGCGGTCTCACAGGCCTGCCAGCGTGCTGCCTCGATCAACACTGCCCGGTTTTCGTCGGACGTGCGCTGATTGAGATGAAAGAGTCGATATGACGCGAGGGCAGAGCCGCCGCGCTGCATCGCCCGTCGCGCCGCCGCCTGCAACCATTCGACGCTCGCACCGATGCCTTCCGCCGCGCCGGGGTTCGCCGCCTTGATGGCCTCGACATCGTCCGGCTCGCATCCGTCCGGCGCGCGATGCTCCTGGCAGAACATGCCCTCCGCCGGGCTATCGAGCATCCTGCTGAAACTGTGGGTGTCCGTCGGCGCGCTGGTGCTGAAGATCAGGGCCCGCCCGTTTCTCTTTCCGAGCGAGCCGAGTAGCGCGGCCTCCAAGGCGTCGCCCTTCTCATTCCAGGCGCCGCGCTCATCCTCGACGACCAGGACGCAGGAAAGTCCGAGCGCGTTCTTGGCGTCCGATGCCAGCACGCGGATCGAATGCCCGCCGCCGTCGCCGTCAAACCGGACCTCGAGGCGCGGCGCCTTCACGAATGTCAGCTGCTTGCGCACCTTCACGGGCAGGCTCGCCGCCAGGCCCTCGATGTATCGGAAGCAGATCAGGCTCTGATCCCGGACCTTGGCCGCGACGGCGATTTCACGCCGAGGCTGCGGCTCGATCTTGCCTATCAGCGTTCCCAGGGCGAGCGCGGCGCCGATCATCGTCTTTGCCGAGCCGCGACCAGCCGAAAAGACGCCGATGCTGACGCCCTCGCCGTAGGCTCCCCGGATGAAGCGCTTCTGGTACTCGGCGAGCTTGATGCGCCGGCCCGCCAGCGGTCCCTCTGGAACCTTCAGGCTTTCGACGAAGCGGATCGCAGCGTCGGCGGCCGTCATGGGACCCTCGATAGCGAGAAGGCGAATGTCCCCCCGCGGTGCATGGCCCCCGAAGGGTTCCTACGGGGGCTCCGGGATTCGACCAGTCGAGACGATGGCATGCGATCAAGATGCTCGCGACCTCGCCAGCATTCCAATCGAAGTCGGGACATCGGTCGACGCCGCGCGCTGTGTGGGCGCGCGTCTACAGCGGCATAGTGCGTGAAGGCTTGAGGTTTCGTCCCGACATAGGCCAGCAGCAGCAGATCTAGATCATCATGCTGAAGCCCTTAGTTCTGAACCATGGTGAGTGGGAGTGAGGCAGAGCTTCGCCTTCCGCAGGCGAAACCCTGTCCTGAACCACGGAGCCGCGGTCGCTCGACAGAGGCGGATCGACGCGACCTTTTCACAGGCAGGCCAGGGTCATGCTGTTGGCCTTTACGCGCGCTTGTTGACGCTGCATCACGCGCCGCCGATCCACCAGCGGACGCGCTTGCCGGGGGTCTGAACGACAGTTGCCCCCTCCTGAGCCGCCCGCCGGTTGGCACGGGCAGCCCTTCTAGTTCGCCGCTGGTATCCCGCATCAACCCTTGGCTATGGCTCGCGGACCGGCACCCGACTGACGGGCATGGGCTATGTCAGCGAGTGCTTCAGTCGGGGAAGAGGTTTGCGCCGTTACGGGCACAGGGCGTGACAGTCACGGTTGTCACGGTGTCGTCGCCGTTACGCTTGCGCTCACGGTGACGTCGCTGCCGCTCTGCGGCGGTCTTGTCGGATGGTGCCGGCAGGGCCAGTTGCTGCGGTGCCAGGGCCATGATCGCACTCGCCAGCTGCGCGACATAGTGCGGCTCGACCACGATCCAGGAGTCGACGGTTTCGTATGTCTCGGGATCGAGCTCGCCCTTCTGGCGGATGACTATCGAGCCGCGCGGGTTTCGGTACACCGCAATGGCCGCCTGCTCCTCGATGACCAGGTCGTCGCGGTCTTTGTACCAGTCGAAGTCGGGGGACCTGCTCATCGATCCACCCCGAAATGCGTGACGATGATGCGCGGAGCCGTTGAAGTTAACCGGTCGGTGTAGTATTCCTGATCACCGGATCGGCCCCCACCTATCCCGCCTTCATTCCCGCCGCCCTCGATGCCCGTCGAGGCGGCGGTTTTGCTTCCAGGTCGCCTTGCCCGGTTAGACAGTCCCGGAAAAAGCCCTTTCCGTTCAATGAGGCCTTTTCGGCCGGTTAGTAGGTCTAAGCCATTGGCGGGAAACGAATCGTTCGGTCCCATCCCCTCCGCCATTCACTCGAAGTTCAGCGAGCGGCGCCGCGACACGGCGGCGTCTCGCCGGTACTCCACGCTCGAATTCTCAAGTCAATATTTGCTGCGATTCTGCAGAGTGTTGTGGCTATTCTAGAACGACCGTGTGAATCAGCGAACGTTCAGGGAGATCGCTGCGATGTCTATCGGCCTTTGGCTCAGGACGAACATCGTTGCGATCGGCTTCCTCCTCTCCCTGGCGCTGTTGAGTGCCCAGGTCTCGTTCCGGCTTCGCCCCGAAACACTCGAGTTCATGTTCAACGTCGAACTGCAGACATTGAAGGGCAGCTCGCTCTATCCGGAGTTCCAAAGCCGCATCCTGCCACCTGCCATGCTGTCGGGTCTGCGCTGGCTGATACCGGCGGATGTTGCCGACCGGTCAGTTTGGTATCTCGCGCGGTTTCTCCAGGCGGCCGTGAGCTTCTTCGTGCTGTATGTGGTTGTCCTTGAATACTCCGGCAGTCGGTTGCGCTCTCTGGGGGCGGTGGCTCTCGTCACATACGCCTATCTGTGGACGCCGATGACCCACCCGTGGGAGTATACGAGCGACTTCTTCGACGTGCTGTTCACGGCGCTGATCGTTCATTTCGTGCTCGCCGAACGGGCGCTCATGCTGCTTCTGGTGGTGGTGCTGGCGGCATGCAATCGCCAGTCCGCGGCCTTTGCCGGCCTGATCTGGGCTGCCGTCATGCTGATGCGCTATGGCCTCGCCCCGTCGCGCTGGTTGAAATTTCTGCCGGCGGTCGCGTGCGTAGCGGTTGCGACGGCTGTCGGCTTTGGATTGCGCTACGGCCTCAGCCAGAATTTCGATGCGCGCCAGCAGATCGGGCTTCTCACATTTTTCGCCAACTGGCGCTGGCTGCTCCATCCGACCG